>Ga0105090_10001949_pt1 | contig 11364 bp, 10 predicted proteins | sample PPLLak3March2015_FD_79110 | JGI IMG/M metagenome (GOLD analysis project Ga0105090, IMG submission 79110) | Freshwater sediment microbial communities from Prairie Pothole Lake near Jamestown, North Dakota, USA - PPLs Lake P7 Core (1) Depth... | ecosystem: Environmental > Aquatic > Freshwater >... | reverse complement strand
CTCGCGCCGTCGCGCACGATGAAGTACGCGGCGACTCCGTACTCCGCCGCGAACGCGGCCGCGCGCTGCGGACCCATCACCATCAGCGCGGTCGCCATCGCGTCGGCGTACGCGCAGTCGCTCGCCGCCACGCTGGCCGAAGCGAGTGCGTGGTCGACGGGGGTGCCGCTCGCCGGGTCGATCTCGTGGCTGTAGCGCCGGCCGTCCTGTTCGAAGTAGATGCGGTAGTCGCCGGAAGTCGCCAGCGATGCTCCCGCGAGCGGCACGACGAAGTGCGGCCGCGGCGGCATGGCGTCGGGAAGCTCGATGGCAATGCGCCACGGCGCGTCGTCGGCGTTGAGACCGCGCGTGCGGACCTCGCCGCCGGCCTCGATCATGTAGCGCTCCACACCCAGCGCCTCGAGCGCCGCGGCCGCGCCATCAACCGCGTAGCCCTTGGCGATGCCGGAGAAATCCAGCGCGAGCCCCGGATGCGACTTCGTCGCGCTGCGCGTAGCGGCGTCGAGCGCCAGGCTGCGGTAGCCGATGCGCCGCGCCAGCTGCTCGCGCTCTTCCGCCGCGACCATGCGGTGGGCTCGTCCGGGGCCGAAGCCCCAAGCGTCCACCGCGGGCGCGACGGTCGCGTCGAAGGCGCCGCCCGTCTCGCGGGCCACGCGCTGCGCGAGCGCGACGACCGCCCAGGTGTCGGCTGAGAAGGCAAAGGGCCGCGCCGAGGCGTGGCGATTGAAGCGCGACAGCTCGGAGTCGGCAAGCCACGTCGACATGCGCGCCTCGACCAGGGCGAGCGCCTCGCGCACCGCGTCGGCTGCCCGCACTTCGAGCGCGCGGTCGACCACACCGGCCAGCTTCACGGTATAGCTCGAGCCCATCGCCGGTCCGCCGAACTGCAGCGCGCCCGCGCGCGGGCGGGACTCGCCGCAGGCGGCAAGCAGCGACGCGGCGCCGAGTGCGGTGACGAGCGTGCGTCGGCGGGGGGAGATCAGGGCGTCCATCGTTGCGTCTCCATCGGTTCAGGCACTGCTTGTACCGGCCCCGCGCACGGCCGCCTCGAAGCGGCCTTCGCCGTGCTCGATCAGGTGTCGCACGAGGTCGCCGATCGACACCAGGCCGTGCACTTTCGGGCCGTCGATGACCAGCATGTGCCGGTGCCGGTTCACGTGCATCAGGGACAGCGCGGCCTCGACCGAGGTTCCCGGCGAGACGAAGCGCACGTCGCGCGTCATCACCATCGAGATCAGCGTCGTCTTCGGGTCGCGGCCGCCGTTCACCACGCGAATCAGCAGGTCGCGTTCGGTGAAGATGCCGCCGAACAGCCCGTCCTCGGTCTTGATGAGAATGGCCCCGACGCGCTCGTCGGCCATGCGCGCGACGGCATCGGCGACCGTGGCACCCGCGTCGACCCACACCAGCCGGTCGCTGGCCTTCTCGTGGATGACGCTGTCTATCAGTGTCTTCACGTTGCGCTCCTCGCTAGCCGAAGTCGTCGAGCAGGATGTTCTCGCGATCGACACCGTAGTCCATCGCCAGCTTGATCACGGCGTCGTTCATCACCTTCGGTCCGCAGAGGTAGTACTCGATCTCCTCGGGGGACGGGTGGTTCTTCAGGTACATGTCGCGCAGCACGTTGTGCCGCACGAGCCCGACCGGGCCGCTCCAGTGATCCTCGGGCCGCGGCTCGGAGAGCACGAGATGCCAGCTGAAGTTCGGGTGTTCGGAGGCAAGGCGGTCGAACTCGTCGCGGTAGAACGACTCCTTCAGGTTGCGCGCCGAGTACCAGAACACCATCCGGCGCGTCGACTTCAGGCGCAGCAACTGGTCGAAGATGTGCGCGCGCATCGGCGCCATGCCCGCGCCGGCGGCGACGAAGCACATCTCGTTGCCGGTCTCGCGAGCGAAGAACTCGCCGTAGGGCCCTGATGCCGTCACCTTGTCGCCCGGCTTCAGATTGAACAGCCACGAGCTCATCTTGCCCGGCGGGATGTCCTCGCGGTAGTCGGGCGGGAACACGACGCGGATCGTGAACAGCAGAATGCCCTTCTCCAGCGGGTAGTTCGCCATCGAGTATGCGCGCTCGACCGGCTCGGTGACGACCGAGCGGAAGCGCCACAGGTCGAACTGGTCCCACTCCTCGCGATACTCGGGCTCGATGTCGAAGTCGCGGTAGGACAGCGCGTGCGGCGGCGCGGTGATCTGCACGTATCCGCCGGCTCGGAACGGCACGTCCTCGCCCTCCGGCAGCGCGAGCTTGAGCTCCTTGATGAAGGTGGCCACGTTGCGGTTGGAGAGCACCGTGCACTCCCAGCGCTTGACGGCGAACACCTCGGCGGGCACGTCGATCTTCATGTCGCCGCGCACCTTCACCTGGCAGGCCAGTCGCATGCCGCGCCGGGCCTCGCCGCGCGATACGAACGCGGTCTCGGTCGGCAGGATCTGTCCCCCGCCCTCCTTGACGATGACTTCGCAGACACCGCAGGAGCCTTTGCCACCGCACGCGCACGGAATGAAGATCTGGTGGGACGCGAGCGCGCCGAGCAGCGTGTCGCCGGCCGGGACCTTGATCGCGCGGTCGGGATCCTCGTTGATGGTGATGGTCACTTCGCCGCTCGCGACCAGCTGGCGCCGCGCGACCAGCAGCACCGCGACCAGCAGCAGCACGACCACTGTGAACGTGACGACGCCGGCGAAGATCGCGCTCACAGCTGGATGCCCGAGAAGACCATAAACGCGAGTGACAGCAGGCCCGCGGTGATGAAGGCGATGCCGGTGCCGCGCAAGCCGCCGGGGATGTCGGAGTAGGCGAGCTTCTCGCGCACCGCCGCCATCGCGACGATGGCGAGCGCGAAGCCCCCGCCTGATCCCAGCCCGAAGACGACGCTCTCGGCGAAGGTGTACTCGCGCTCCTGCATGAACAGCGAGCCGGCGAGGATCACGCAGTTCACGGCGATCAGCGGCAGGAATACGCCCAGCGTCGCGTACAGCGCGGGCGCGAAGCGGTCGATCGCCATCTCGACCACCTGGACGGTCGCGGCGATGGTCCCGATGAACAGGATGAACGACAGGAAGGCGAGGCTCAACTTCGCGAACGCGGGTGAGAGCCAGCCGAGCGCGCCCTCGGCCAGCAGGTGGCGCAGGATCAGGTTGTTGATCGGCACCGTCAGCACCTGCACGAACACGACGGCGGCGCCCAGTCCGATGGCGGTCTCCACCTTCTTCGAGCAGGCGAGGAACGAGCAGATGCCCAGGAAGAACGCGAGCGCCATGTTCTCGAGGAACACGGCCTTTACGAACAGGTTGACGTAGTGCTCCATGGTGCGCCGGGCTTTGGTTAGCCTTCCTTGTCCTGCAGCCCGGGCTTCCAGGCCTTGAGCGCCCAGATCAGCAGACCCACGACGAAGAACGCGGAGGGCGCGATCAGCATCAGGCCGTTCGGCTCGTACCAGCCGCCGTCGCCAACGAGCGGCAGCACCTCGAAGCCGAGGATGCGCCCCGCGCCGAAGAGCTCGCGGGCGAGCGCCACCAGCACGAGCACCACCGCGTAGCCCAGCGCGTTGCCGAGTCCGTCGAGCACCGACGGCCACGGCGGGTTCTGCATCGCGAAGCCCTCGGCGCGCCCCATCACGATGCAGTTGGTGATGATCAGGCCCACGAACACCGACAGCTCGAGCGACAGCTCGTAGAGGTAGGCCTTGAGGATCTGGTCGACCACGATCACCAGCGACGCGATGATCGTGAGCTGGACGATGATGCGGATGCTGCCGGGCGTGTAGTTGCGCACCAGCGATACGGCCAGGTTGGCGGCGACCAGCACGAACACCACGCACGCGCACATGACCAGCGCCTTGTCGAGCCGCGTGGTCACCGCGAGCGCCGAGCAGACGCCCAGCATCTGGATGCCGATCGGGTTGTCGATCAGGATCGGCCGGGTGAGCGTGGCCCGCTCCTGCGGGCCGAGCAATGTCGTGGTCGTCGTCATGCGGTTCCCTTGCGGAAGCGCTCGAGGAAGGAGGCGTAGCCGTCCTTGCCCAGCCAGAACCCGATCAGGCGCGAGACGCCGTTGCTGGTGATCGTCGAGCCGGACAGTCCGTCGACGCGGTGCGGGTCCTGGGCCGGCGGTCCCGCCGCCCCCTTGATGACGCGGAGCTTCGGCTCCCACGCCGCGTCGTAGGCTTTGCGGCCCTGCCACAGCGCCTGCCAACGCGGGTTGGCGATCTCCGCGCCGAGCCCAGGCGTTTCCTTCTGCTCGTGGAACGTGAGGCCACGCACCGTGTTGCCGTCGCGGTCGAGGGCGATGAAGCCGGCCATCAGCCCCCACATGCCCGCGCCTTCGACCGGCAGGACGACCTGCGTGGGCCCGGTCGCGCCCTTCACGTAGTAGACGACGCCGACGTTCGGCAGCCGGGTGATGCCGGCGTCGTTGGGCGGCGCCGCGCGCGACATCTGCGGGTCGTTGCGCGTGCGGCGCGGATCGTAGCTCAGCGGATCGAGCCCGGTGTCCATGGCGGGGGCGCCACTCGCAAGGTCGATCAGCGCCGGCTCGATGGTGCTCTCGAAGCGGCGCATCATCTCGGCGTCGGGCAACTTGTCCTCGGGCTTGACGATGCCCGCGGCGAGCAGCACGTTCTTGTACCGGTACAGCCGCGCGTTCTCGGCCTGCCGGTCGGCGAGCCCGACGGCGGCGACCGACACGACGAGCGCGCACACGACGCACACGGCGCTGGCGAACAGGACGATGTAGCGCGTCGACTCAAGCTTCGGCACGGCGCTTCGCCCTCCTGCGGAGGTTGCGGCGGACCATCCCGTAGTCAATGATCGGCGCGACGACGTTCATGAACAGGATCACGAGCATCACCGACTCCGGGTACGCCGGGTTGACCACGCGTATCAGCACGACCATCGCGCCGATGCCGAAGCCGTAGATCCAGCGGCCGCGGTCGGTGAACGGCGCGGTGACCGGGTCCGTCGCCATGAACACGGCGGCGAATGCCCAGCCGCCCGCGACCATGTGCCACCAGAACGGGACCGCGAAGTAGGGGTTGCCGGCCGGCCCGATCGCGTTGAACAGGCTCGCCATCGCGATTGTGCCCAGCGCCGTGCCGGCCATGATCCGCCACGACCCGACGCCCGTCGCGATCAGGATCGCCGCGCCGATGAGGCACGCGAGCGCGGACGTCTCGCCCATCGAGCCGAGCTCGACGCCGAGGAAGGCGCGCCAGAAGTCGAAGCCCTGCGCGGCGAAGGCCCCCTCCATGTGGCGCCATTGCGCGAGCAGCGTCGCGCCCGAGTAGCCGTCGACCGTGAAACCGGGCAGCGCCGCGCTCCACACGACGTCGCCGGACAGGAACGCGGGGTAGGCGAAGAACAGGAAGGCGCGCGCGGCGAGCGCCGGGTTCACGAAATTCATCCCCGTCCCCCCGAACAGCTCCTTGGCGAAGACCACGCCGAAGCTGATGCCGACGGCGACCATCCACAGCGGCGTGGTCGGCGGGAGGATCAGGGGGAAGAGGATGCCGGTGACGAAGAAGCCCTCGTTGACCTCGATGCGACGCACGACCGCGAAGCCCACTTCCCAGGCGAGGCCCACGACCATCGTGACGACGTACATCGGCACGAAGTACATCGCGCCGTGCACGACGTTGGCGAGCAAGCTGTCGGGCGCGTAGCCCGTGCCGAGCCAGCGTATCACCGCGTGGCGCCAGCCGGGCAGGTCGCCGACCTTCGCGGGGTCGAGCGCCAGGTTGGCCTGGTAGCCCGTGTTCCACAGCGCCATCAGCACGCAGGGTATCGCCGCGATGACGACGATCATCATCATCCGCTTGAGATCCAGCGCGTCGCGGACGTGCGCGCCGGTGCGCGTGCGGGAACCGGGCGCGTAGAAGAACGTGTCCGCGGCCTCCCACAGCGGGTAGAGCTTGTGGAGGCGGCCGCCCTTCTCGAAGTTGTGGCCGACCCGGTCGAGCACTGCGCGGAGGGCTTTCATTCGTGCACCTCCGCGCCTTCGTTGCGCAGCCGCTCGAGCATGTCGCGCAGCAGCGGCTCCCACTCGGTCTTGCCGGGGTCAACGAACGTCGCCAGCGCCAGGTCCTCCTCGTCGAGCTCGAGCACGCCGAGCGCCTCGGCGCGCTCGATGTCCTTCGTCGCCAGCGCGCGCAGAAGGAACGTCGGCAGGATGTCGAACGGCATCACGCGCTCATAGCTGCCGATTGGCACCATCGCGCGCGGGCCGCCGTTGGTCGTCGTGGTCAGCGCGAGCCCCTGGCGGAAGCGTCCGAGCACCACGTTCCACACCGAATACTTGTCGCGCCCCGGCATGATGTAGCCGAACATCTCCCGCTCGGTCGCCTCGGGAACGACTGCCACCTGCTGGTGGTAGCGGCCGAGGAAGCCTTCGGCCGCGCCCATCGCCGTGCGCCCGCCAAGCACCGAGCCGGAGATGACGCGCTGCGGGCCCGGCTTGGTTTCCCCCGCCGTCAGTTCGTCGAGCGAGGCGCCGAGCCGCGTGCGCAGCAGGCGCGGGCGTGCGGCGCCGGGGCCGCCGATCGACACGACGCGCGCGACGTCGAGGCGCCCCGTCGCGACCAGCGCGCCGATCGCCGCGACGTCCTGGCAGCCGATGTGCCACACGCGGCGCTGATGATCGACGGGATCGAGCAGATGGATGTGCAGCCCCGCGGTGCCTGCGGGATGCGGGCCGGCGAAGGCCGCACGGCGGATGCGCGGATCGGTGGGCAGCCGCGGGGCGAAGCTCTCGCCCGTGCACACGTAGACCGGCCCGTCGGTGAGCCTGGCCAACACCGCCACGCCGTCCGCGAACGCGTCCTCGCGGCCGGCGAGCGCGATGCCCACGTCGGGCGCGTGCGGGTGCGTGTCGGTGGCGGTGACGAAGATCGAGCGCGGCTTGCCCGATGGCGACGGTATGTGCGAGTACGGCCGCTCGCGCAGGCTGGTCCACAGGCCGGACTCGACCAGCAGCGCGACCGCCGCATCGCGGTCCAGCGACGCAAGCGCGCGCCCGGTGTACGAAGCGAACCTGTGCGCCCGGTCGGGATCGGCGTCGGCGGCAGCGTCCACGCGAATCACGATCGACTGGAACGCGCGGCGCTCGCCACGGTGCACGGCTTCGACGGTGCCGGCGGCGGGCGCGACCCACGCCACGCCCGTGTTCTTCCTGTCCTCGTAGAGCGCCGCGCCGCGGACGACGCTAGCGCCCGGCTCGACGCGCAGCGAGGGCTTGAGGCCCGGCGAATCCGCGCCGAGCAGCGCCACGTGCTCGCAGGGCCGTGCGTCGTCGATCGTCCGGGCCGGCACGCCGGCCAACGGAAGGTCGAGGCCTTTGCGGATGCGGTGCAGCGTCATGCTCTCCTGCCCGGCGTATGGCCCGGGCGCGCCTGCCCCGGCAATCGATGGCCCCCCGCAATGCTACCGGGGGGGCCATGCTTGGAGCGTAGTTTTCCTGCCGGAAATCAGGCTTGACGGAGGTCAACGATGCGTGGCCTCCGGTCGCGCCCCCTCACGCGTACTCGGGATAGCGTGGGTCGTACATCGACTTCTCGACATGCGCCAGCAGGTCGGCGGGCCGCTCCACTCCGGCGAGGCCGCTGGCGAACGCCTCCTCCGCGACCGCCGTAGCGATCAACGCGGAGACGTGCCGCACCGCGGAAAGCGGCGGGTAGAGGCTGCCCTGCGCGAGGTCGTTCTCGCTGACCGTCGAGGCCAGCGTGCGCGCCGCGGCCATGAACATGGCGTCGGTGGCGGACGACGCGCGTGACACCAGCAGGCCGAGGCCCACGCCGGGGAAGATGTACGAGTTGTTGCCCTGGCGCGGGACGAAGTGGCGCCCTTTGACGCTCGCGGCCGGGAACGGGCTGCCGGAGGCGAACAGCGCGCGCCCGTCGCTCCACTCGTAGGCTTGCTGCGCGGTGCATTCCGAGCGCGAAGTCGGGTTCGACAGCGCGAAGACGATCGGGCGCTCGTTGAGTTCCGCCATCGTGCGCACGACCTCCTCGGTGAACGTGTTCGGCGTCGCCGCGACGCCGATGATCGCGGTCGGCTTGAGCGCCTTCACGGCGGAGGGAAAGTCCCGGATCGGCGCGTGGTCGTGCGCGTAGGGCTTCTTGTGCGCATTGAGGTCGGTCCGGCTCGCGACGACCAGCCCCTTCGAGTCGACGAGCCAGCAGCGGCGGCGTGCCGCGTCCTCGGCCTCGCCCTCCGCGACCATCGCCTGCACCAGCAGGTCCGAGATGCCGGTTGCCGCCTCGCCGGCGCCCAGGCACAGGAAAGTCTGCTCGCGCATCGGCTTGCCTGTCACGCGCAGCGCCGAGAAGATGCCGGCGACCACGACCGCGGCGGTGCCCTGGATGTCGTCGTTGAAGCAGCAGATGCGCCCCCGCCACTTCTCCAGCAGGCGGAACGCGTTGTGGTTGGCGAAGTCCTCGAACTGGACGATCACCCCGGGGAACACCTCCTGCGTCGCCTCGATGAACTCGTCGACCAGCGCGTCGTACTCGGCGAGCGTGGCGCGCGGCCGGGGCACGCCGAGGTAGAGCGGGTCGTTGAGCAGCTTCGGGTTGTTGGTTCCGACGTCGAGCACCACGGGCAGGCACTTCGCCGGCTCGATGCCGGCGCAGGCGGTGTAGAGCGCCAGCTTGCCGATCGGAATGCCCATGCCGGAGGCCCCCAGGTCGCCGAGGCCGAGGATGCGCTCGCCGTCGGTGACGACGATCATCGCCACTTCGTGGTGCGTCCAGTTGTGCAGGATCTGCGCGACGTGCCCGCGGTCGTCGAGCGACACGTACATGCCGCGCGGCCGCCGGAAGATGTGCCCGAATTCCTGGCAGGCGAGTCCGACGGTGGGCGTGTAGACGATCGGCGTCATCTCGTCGGGATATTCGGTCAGCACGCGGTAGAACAGCGCCTCGTTGCGGTCGTGCAGCGACTCCAGCATGATGTACTTGGCGAGCGGGGTCTGCAGGCGATGGAAGTTCTCCATCACGCGGGCGACCTGCGATTCCTGCGTCGACACGTGCGGCGGCAGCAGGCCGCGCAGGCCCAGCGCTTCGCGCTCGGTTTCGGTGAATGCCGTGCCCTTGTTCAGGGTCGGCTCGCGCAGCAGCGCGACGCCCCGCGGGAACCACGAGGGGATCGGCGTGTGCGGGTGGGGGGTGACGCGGGCGTTCATGATCGCTCCTCTAGTTGTGTCCTGCCTGGCGACGAAGTTCAGCGGCCGTCCTCTGCGGCGCCCCCGCGCCCCAACCCTCGCCCCCGGTGCCGGGGGAGAGGGGGCATCGCTCCCTCGCCCGCTTGCGGAAGAGGATCGGGGTGAGGGGGCTCACTTCGCCGCGAAGACCCCTGCCGAGCTTCATTGCTGATCAGGAGTTGTGCAGCGATTCGTACTTGGCCTGCAGCTGCTCCTTCGTCTCGGCGTGGGCCGGGTCGGGGATGATGCAGTCGGCCGGGCAGACGCCGATGCACTGCGGCTCGTCGTGCGCGCCGACGCACTCGGTGCACTTGGCCGGGTCGATGACGTAGGTCGGCGAGCCGGCGGTGATGGCGGTGTTGGGGCACGGCTCCACGCAGGCGTCGCAGCCGGTGCAGTCGTCGGTGATGATCAGAGCCATGGCATTTCTCCCGGGCTGGAGGTTGACAAGGGTTGGTGTCGCTTCAGGCAAACTCGCTGGCGTAGGACTTGAGGGCCTTCATGTAGTTGGCGCGCTCGAAGGCGTCGGGGTCCGGGCAGGCGCGCTGGGACAGCGAGCCTTTCATCTGCGCCACCGATTCGTACTCGCGCTCGCGCATCCAGCCCTCGACGCCGCGCACCAGCGCGCCGACGTGCTGCGGCCCGTGCTTCAGCAGGCTGCTCGCGACCATCACGCAGTCCGCGCCGGCGAGCAGCAGCTTCAGCACGTCCTCGGGCGTGTGCGCACCCCCGGTCGCGGCGAGGCTCGCCTGCACGCGGCCGTGGAGGATCGCGATCCAGCGCAGCGCGAGGCGCAGTTCGTCGGAGGTCGACAGCACGAGGTGCGGCGCGACCTCCAGCTCGTCCAGCATGATGTCAGGCTGCACGAAGCGGTTGAACAGCACGAGTCCGGACGCACCGGTGCCGACGAGGCGCGCCGCCATGTTGGCCATCGCGCTGAAGTACGGCGCGACCTTGACCGCGACCGGGATGCGCGTGGTCGCGCAGACCGAGGCGACGAGGTCGAGGTAGCGCTGCTCGACCGCGGCGGCGGTGTCGGACAGGTCGGCGGCCAGGAAGTACACGTTGAGTTCGATCGCGTCGGCGCCGGCGTCCTCGAGCTGCTTCGCGATCCGTGTCCAGCCGCCGGGGGTGTGCCCGTTCAGGCTGGCGATCACCGGGACCGACAGCGCCTTGCCGGCGTCGGCGACCAGCTTCAGGTACTTGTCGGCGCCGGTGTCGTAGTGCGCCATTTCGGGGAAGAAGCCCCTGGCCTCGGGCGATGACTCGGCGCCGTAGAGCATGAGGTTGTGCGTTGCCATCTCCTCGTGCTCGATCTGTTCCTCGAACAGCGAGGGCAGCACCACCGCGCCCACGCCCGCGTCCTGCAGGCGCTTCAGGCTGTCGACCGAGCCGGTCAGCGGCGAGGCCGAAGCGACGACGGGATTGGCAAGCTCGAGGCCCAGGTACTGACTTCTCAGGTCGACGCTCATTCCTTTGCCTCCTCGTTGCGGCTCTCGCCGGCCGGCGGGCCCTCCCTGCCGTTGCCGGCGGGGCCTTCCGACACGACGCGGTGCACGCCCGCGATCTGCTCGTAGAGCTGCCAGCGGGCATCGGCGTCGCCCTGCGCCTGCCTCGAGAGCTCCTTCGCGCGGGCGGGGTCGGCCTGCGCGAGCATCGCGTAGCGCCCCTCCTTCATCGTGAACTGCTCGAGCGGGATCGTGGGCTTGCGCGAGTCGAGCTTGAGCGGCTGGTCGGCGCCGCCCATGCCGAGGCGCGGATCGTAGTGATAGAGCGTCAGGTAGCCGCTCTTCACCGCGTCGCGCTGGTGGCTCATGCCGGTGGTCATGTCGATGCCGTGCGCGATGCAGTGGCTGTAGGCGATGATCAGCGACGGTCCCGGCCACGACGCGGCCTCCTGGAACGTCCGCACGGTCTGCACCGGGTTCGCACCCATCGCCACCTGCGCGACGTAGACGTTGCCGTAGGCCATCGCGATCATGCCGAGGTCCTTCTTGCCGATGGACTTGCCCGCGGCCGCGAACTTGGCGACCGCGCCGCGTTGCGTGGCCTTCGACGCCTGTCCGCCGGTGTTGCTGTAGACCTCGGTGTCGAGCACCAGGATGTTGACGTTGCGGCCCGAGGCGAGGACGTGGTCGAGGCCGCCGTAGCCGATGTCGTAGGCCCAGCCG
>Ga0105090_10001948_pt1 | contig 11364 bp, 7 predicted proteins | sample PPLLak3March2015_FD_79110 | JGI IMG/M metagenome (GOLD analysis project Ga0105090, IMG submission 79110) | Freshwater sediment microbial communities from Prairie Pothole Lake near Jamestown, North Dakota, USA - PPLs Lake P7 Core (1) Depth... | ecosystem: Environmental > Aquatic > Freshwater >... | reverse complement strand
TGCGGGTGGCATCCGCTTCGAAGGCGAGGATCTGATCGCGCAGCCGCCGCATGCGGTGGCGGCGCTGGGCATCGCCCGCACCTTCCAGAACATCGAGCTGTTCGAATTTGCCAGCGTGCTGCAAAACCTGCTGATTGGCACGCACACCCATCGCCGCACGAATCTGTGGCAGGACCTGCTGTTCACCGGCACAACGCGCCGTGCCGAGATCCACGCACGACAGAAGGCCGAGCAGGTGATCGATTTCCTGAGCCTGCAGCGCCATCGCGATTCGATGGTGGCGGGCCTGCCCTATGGCGTGCGCAAGGTGGTCGAACTGGCGCGAGCGCTTTGCGCCGAACCGAAGCTGCTGTTGCTGGACGAACCGTCGTCGGGCCTCAATGTCGAGGAGACCGACGACATGGCCTGGTGGATCCAGGACATCCAGCGCGACCTCGGTATCACGGTGCTGATGGTCGAACACGACATGAGCCTGGTGTCGAAGGTTTCCGACCGCGTGCTGGCGATGAACCAGGGAGAGGTGCTGGCGTTGGGGTCGCCGGACGAGGTGCAGGCGCATCCGGGCGTGATCGAGGCCTACCTGGGTAGCACCGACGACCTGAGCTCGCTGCGAAGGACCACGGCATGAGCCATTGCCGGGCAGCCCCAAGATGGCTCGCGCCCCCTCGGGGGGGTGAGCGCGCGCCGAGCGAGCGCCTGCGCGCTCGCGAGTGGCTGGCAAACGTCCTGCGGCCTGCAAGCCGGGGGGGCGGTGCCGCAGGCGACTGGGGGGCGAGATGACGCTGGTGGCAAGCCGTGACGACGACGTCATCCTGGCGCTGGCCAACGTCGAGAGCTCCTACGGGCCGATCAAGGCCATCCGCGGCGTCAGCCTCAAGGTCAGGCGCGGCGAGATCGTCACCGTGCTGGGCTCCAACGGCGCCGGCAAGAGCACGATCCTGAAGACCATCTCCGGCATCCTCGACCCGAGCCGCGGCAGCGTCACCTACAAGGGGGAGAACATCACCGCGATGGACCCTTCGCTGATCGTGCGGCGCGGCCTCAGCCACGTGCCCGAGGGGCGCGAGGTGTTCCCGCTGCTGTCGGTGCGCGACAACCTGGTGATGGGTGCCTTCACGCGCAACGACCGCGATGCCGTGGCACGTGACATGGAAATGGCCTACACCTATTTTCCGATCCTGCGCGAGCGCGCTACGCAGGATGCCGGGCTGCTGTCCGGCGGGCAGCAGCAGATGCTGGCCATCTCCCGCGCGCTGATGGCCGCGCCCGAGCTGATGCTGCTCGACGAGCCGAGCCTGGGCCTGTCGCCGAAGCTGACGCGCGAGATCTTCGAGATCGTGGTGCGCATCAACCGCGAGCGCGGCACCACGATGCTGCTGGTCGAGCAGAACGCCAACATGGCGCTGAACGTGGCCGACCATGGCTACGTGCTCGAAAGCGGCCGCATCGTGATGGACGACACCTGTGCGGTGCTGCGCGAGAAGGAAGACATCAAGGAGTTCTATCTCGGCAAGAAGGACAGCGGCGTGCGCGGCGAGCGGCGCTGGAAGAAGAAAAAGACCTGGCGATGAGCAGCAACGTGACACGGGACCCGCATCGCATCGTCACCGGTGAGGAATTCGGCTGGAAGATCGACACGCTGCCCTACCGCTCGATCCCCGAGCTGTTCCGCCTTCGCGCCAAGGAGCTCGGCGACGCGACGATGATGCGCCAGAAGGAACTGGGCATCTGGCGCTCATACAGTTGGAACGAGGTTTCCACCATCGTGCACGAGATTGGCGCCGGGCTGGTCAGCCTAGGCTTCGAGCCCGGCGAAGTGGCCTCGGTGATGGCCAACACCTGTCGCGAGTGGGTCTGGTGCGATCTGGCGGTGCAGTCGGTCGGCGGTGTGTGCAACGGCATCTACCCGACCGATGCGGCCAAGCAGGTCGACTACCTCTGCAGCGACTCGCGCAGCGTCTACCTGTTCGTCGAGGACGACGAGCAGCTCGACAAGTTCCTCGAGGTCGAGGACAAGCTGCCGTTGCTGCGCAAGGTCATCGTCTTCGACATGGAAGGCCTGGCCGCCTTCAGCCACCCGAAAGTCATCAGCCTGGCGCAGTTGCGCGAGCTCGGCCGGCTGTACCTGAAGAACCATCCGCATTTGCTCGAACAGCGCAGCGCCGCACGTGACCCGGGCGAGGTGGCCATCCTCGTCTATACGTCGGGCACCACCGGCAAGCCCAAGGGCGCGATGATCAGCCAGAACAACATCATCTCGGTACTGTCCGGGCTGTCGACGACGCTGTACGAAGGCGTGCCGCGCGGCGGTGAGCGCATCGCATTCCTGCCGCTGTGCCACATCGCCGAGCGCATGATCGGCGCCTTCATACCGCTCGAGCGCGCGTCCGTCGTCAACTTCGTCGAGAACCCGGAGACGGTGTTCGAGAACCTGCGCGAAGTGCGTCCGCACCTGTTCTTCGCCGTGCCGCGCGTGTGGGAGAAGGTCTACTCGCAAGTGGCGATCGGGCTGTCCGAGGCCGACAAGCTGCAGCAAATGGCCTACGGCTGGGCAGTGCAGGTCGGCAAGGAAGTCGCGCAGTGCACGCTCGAGAACCGTCAGCCCTCGGCCGGGTTGCGCTGGCGCTACCAGATCGCGCGCTGGCTGGTGCTGGACAACGTCAAGCGCATGATCGGCATGGATCGGGTCGAGGTCGGGCTGACCGGAGCGGCGCCGATCTCGCCCGACCTGATCCGCTGGTACATGGCATTGGGTATCCCGCTGCGCGAAGGCTGGGGCATGACCGAAACCGTCGGCGCCGGCACGCAGACGCCGCGCTACGGGCTGCGTCCAGGCAGCATCGGCCGCCCGGGTCCCGGTCTGCAGATGCGCATTGCAGAGGGCACGAACGAGATCCTGTTGCGCGGCCCGAACGTCATCATGGGCTATCTGAACATGCCGGAGAAGACGGCCGAGGCGATCGACGCCGAAGGCTGGCTGCACACCGGCGATGTCGGCCACGTCGACGACGATGGCTACTTCTACATCACCGACCGGATGAAGGACATCATCATCACGGCCGGCGGCAAGAACATCACCCCCAGCGAACTGGAAAACGACCTGAAGTTCTCGCCGTACATCACCGATGCGGTAGTGGTCGGCGACAAGCGCGCCTACCTGGTCGTGCTGATCATGATCGACCAGGAGAACGTCGAGAAGTTCGCGCAGGACCACGACATTCCGTTCAGCAACTACGCCAGCCTGACGCAATCGAAGGAAGTGCAGGACCTGATCCAGCGCGAGGTGGACCGAGTGAACAAGAAGTTCGCCCGCGTCGAGCAGATCAAGAAGTTCTACCTGTTGCAGACGCAGCTGAGTGCCGAGGACGACGAACTCACGCCGACGATGAAGCTCAAACGCAAGCTGGTCGAGAAGAAGTACGCCGAGCAGATCGAGGCGATGTACCGCTGAAGCCGAATCCATTACCACCCTTGGGAGCAAGACGATGAGAAGACCCCTTCTGAGCAGCCTTATTGCCGGCGCCCTGGCACTGGCCGGCGCCACGGCGCATGCGCAATCGCAGGGCGTCAGCAAGAACGAGATCCTGGTCGGTTCGATCCTCGACATGTCGGGTCCGCTGGCGTCCTACGGCAAGGCGGTGCGCCAGGGCATGCTGCTGCGCGCCGAAGAGGCCAACGAGCAGGGTGGTGTCCACGGCCGCAAGATCAAGCTCGTGGTCGAGGACGACGGCTACGACCCGAAGCGTGCGGTGCTGGCGGCGCAGAAACTGGTCAACCAGGACAAGGTGTTCATCGTTGCCGGCCACATCGGCACCGCGCAGAACAACGCGGCCATGCCGGTGCAGTTCGAGAAGAACGTCATCAACTTCCTGCCGATCACCGCGGCGCGCGAGATGTACGAGCCCTTCAATCGGCTCAAGTATTCGTTCGCCGTCACGTACTACGACCAGATGCGCACCTTCCTGCCCAAGCTGGTCAAGGAAAAGGGCGTGAAGAAGGTCTGCGCCATCTATCAGGACGACGACTTCGGGCTGGAGGTGCTGCGCGGCGCCGAAGCCGGCCTGAAGACGATCAACATGGAACTGACCGAGAAGTCGTCGTTCAAGCGCGGTTCGACCGACTTCTCGTCGCAGGTGGCCAAGTCCAAGGGTGCTGGCTGCGAGATGGTGGTGCTCGGCACGATCATCCGCGAAACCATTGGCACCATTGGCGAGGCGCGGAAGTCCGCCTTCAACCCGGTCTTCGTGGGTACCTCGGCGGCCTATACGGAGCTGATCCACAAGCTCGGCGGCAAAGCCATGGACGGCCTCTACGCCACGATGACCGCGCAGATCCCCTATGCGGACGACCCGTCGCAATCGATCCGCTTTTGGGCCAGCAAGTACAAGACCAAGTTCAACGACGACCCGACGCTGTTCTCGGCCTACGGCTACACGGTGATGGACTACTTCATCCAGGCCGCGGCGAAGGCGGGCCCCAACCTCAGCACCGACAGCTTCATCAAGGCCATGGACTCGATGAGCTTCCCGACCGACATGTTCGGGGCGCCGCCGTTCACGTTCGGGCCGACCAAACGGCTGGGCAGCGATGCATCGCGGCTGTCGCAGATCACCGATGGCAAGTGGAAGGTGATTTCCGAGTATGCGAAACCCTGATGCGATGCGTTTGAGTCCCGAGGCAGATCCATTGAACCCAACTTTCCAGGAGACCGACCGATGATGAAGCCCCTTCTTTCTGCACTCGCTGCGACCATAGGCCTCGCGGCAGGCGCGGCCCAGGCCCAATCGCAAGGCGTCAGCAAGGACGAGATCCTGGTCGGATCGATCCAGGATCTTTCCGGGCCCATCGCCGCCTTTGGCAAGGCCGTGCGCCAGGGCATGCTGCTGCGCGTCGAGGAAGCCAATGAACAGGGCGGTGTGCATGGCCGCAAGCTCAAGCTGATCGTCGAGGACGACGGCTACGACCCGAAGAAGGCGGTGCTGGCGGCGCAGAAACTGGTCAATCAGGACAAGGTGTTCATCGTCGTGGCGCACACCGGCACGGCGCAGAACAACGCATCGATGCCGATCCAGTTCGAGAAGAACGTCATCAACTTCATGCCGGTGACCGCGGCGCGCGAGATGTACGAGCCGCTGAATCGGCTCAAGTACTCCTTCGCGGTGACCTACTTCGACCAGATGCGCAGCTTCGTGCCGCGCATGGTCAAGGACAAGGGTGCCAAGAAGGTCTGCATCATTTACCAGGACGACGAGTTCGGTCTGGAGGTGCTGCGTGGCACGGAAGCCGGTCTGAAGACCTTGAACATGGAGCTGACCGAGCGCACCTCCTACAAGCGCGGCGCCACCGACTTCTCGTCACAGGTGGCCAAGCTCAAAGGGTCGGGCTGCGAGCTGGTGGTGCTGGGAACGATCATCCGCGAGACCATCGGCACGATCGGCGAGTCGCGCAAGACCGGCTTCAACCCGGTGTTCCTCGGCTCCAGCGCGTCATACACCGAACTGATCCACAAACTGGGTGGCAAGGCCATGGACGGCCTGTACGCGACCATGGGTGCGCAGGTGCCGTACCTCGACGAAGCTTCGCAACCATTGCGCTTCTGGGCCACCAAGTACAAGACCCGCTTCAATAACGAGGATCCGACCGTGTTCTCGGCCTACGGGTACCTGATTGTCGACGCCTTCATCAAGGGCGCTACCAAGGCGGGACCGAACCTGACGACTGACAGCTTCATCAAGGCCATGGACTCGATGACCATTCCGCCGGACATCTTCGGCAGCGCGGAAGCCACCTTCACCGCCACCAAGCGGTTGGGTAGCGATGCCTCGCGCCTGTCGCAGATCGTCGATGGCAAGTGGAAGGTGATCTCGGAATACGTCAAGCCCTGAAGGGCCGCGACGGATTCAGGAACAGGCCGCCTGCGGGCGGCCTTTGTCATGGCTTTCGCACCGGGATAATCCAGCGCATGGCACAAGACGAATGGCTGACGGTCGACTCGCTCGACCTGGAAGCACAGGGCGTGGCGCGCAGGAGCGATGGCAAGGTGGTCTTCATCGAAGGCGCCTTGCCCGGCGAGGTCGTCACCTGCAGCACCGGCCGCAGCAAGAACCACTGGGAGCAAGGCGTGATGACCGCGTTGCGGCGCGAAAGCTCCCAGCGCGTGCGGCCGGCCTGTCCGCACTTCGGCCTGCATGCAGGCGCCTGCGGCGGCTGCAAGATGCAGCACCTGCATGCGATGGCTCAGGTGGCGATCAAGCAGCGCGTTCTGGAAGACAACCTGTGGCACCTGGGCAAGGTCCGGCCCGAGATGATGCTGCGGCCGATCGAAGGCCCGGCCTGGGGCTACCGCCATCGCGCGCGGCTGTCGGTGCGCCACGTGGCGAAGAAGGGTACGGTGCTGGTGGGTTTTCACGAGCGCAAGTCACGCTACGTGGCCGACATGCAGGTCTGCCCGGTGCTGCCCGAGAAGATGAGCCGCATGCTGATGCCGCTGCGCGCGCTGATCGGCGCGATGGACCAGCGCGACCGCCTGCCGCAGATCGAACTGGCCATGGGTGACGAGGTCACGGCTCTGGTGCTGCGCCACCTGGAGCCGCTGGGCGAGGCCGACTTGCAGCGGCTGCGCGACTTCGGCGCCGCGCACGGCGTGCAATGGTGGCTGCAGCCGAAGGGGCCCGACAGCGTGCGCCGCCTCGACCACACCGGCGCCGAATTGGCCTACGCACTGCCGGAGTTCGGCGTTCGGCTGCCATTCCTGCCCACCGACTTCACCCAGGTCAACGCTGCCGTCAATGGCGCGCTGGTCGGTCAAGCGCTGCGCCTTCTGCAGGTGCAAAGCGACGAGCAGGTGATCGACTGGTTTTGCGGCCTGGGCAACTTCAGCCTGCCGCTGGCCACGCAGGCCGCACAGGTGCTGGGTATCGAAGGCAGCCAGGTGCTGGTGCAGCGTGCGCGCGACAACGCGGCGCTAAATGGACTGGCGGCGAAGACGCGCTTCGAGGCGAGCGACCTGTTCGCCTTCGGCGCTGCAGATCTGCTGGCACAGGGCCGCGCCGAGAAATGGCTGGTCGATCCGCCGCGCGAGGGCGCCTTCGCGCTGGCCAAGGCGCTGGCAGACCTGCATGCCATGCCGGCGGCAGAATGGACGCCGCCGCGGCGCATCGTCTATGTCAGCTGCAACCCGGCCACGCTGGCGCGCGACGCCGGGCTGCTGGTGCACCAGGCGGGTTACCGCTGCACGCAGGCAGGCATGGTGAACATGTTTCCGCACACCGCCCACGTCGAGAGCATGGCGGTTTTCGAGCGCGAAGTGGCTGCGTAGCCATAGGGAACTGCGCTGCAAGAAAAAAACAGGGCCCGAGGGCCCTGTCTTGACGAAAAGTGCCGGGCCTGAGCTCAGTCGCTGTTGCCGCCGGAGATGCCGAGCAGCGCCAGCAGGCTCTGGAAGACGTTGTACAGGCTCAGGTACACGCCCAACGTGGCTGTGATGTAGTTGGTCTCCTCACCGTCGCGTACGCGTTTCAGGTCGTACAAGATGAAGGCCGAGAAGATGCCGATGGCCAGCACCATCAATGTGATCATCAGAGCGCTCGACTGGATGAAGAAGTTGGCGATGCCGGCCACCAGCAGCATGATCGCGCCGATGAACAGCCACTTACCCATCGCCGACAGGTCACGCTTGATCGCCGTCGAGATCGAGGCCATGCCCAGGAAGATCGCGCCGGTCCCGGCAAAGGCCACCATGATCAGGCTGGCACCGTTCGACAGGCCGAGCACCGTGCCAATGAGGCGCGACAGCATCAGTCCCATGAAGAAGGTGAAGCCGAGCAGTACCGGCACGCCGGCGGCGGAGTTCTTGGTCTTCTCGATGGCGAACATCAGGCCGAAGGCGCCGACGAGGAAGACCACCAGGCTCACACCGGGCGACATGGCGGCAGCCAGCCCGGTGGACACGCCGATCCAGGCGCCCAGCACGGTGGGCACCATCGACAGCGCGAGCAGCCAATAGGTATTGCGCAATACGCGGTTACGCTGCTCGGTCAGCGCGCCGGAGCCAACGTAACCAGGAGCGGTTTGCAGGCCAGGGTTCATGCGATCAATCTCCATAGGAGTGGTTGAGGACGACGGGATAGACCCGCGCCGCGCATTCTAGTTCCCCACTGATTATGTCGGGATTGAATTTTTTGGACCTCGCCACGTGGTCCGCGCGCCGCCTGGTACGGCACCGCCGCGCCGGGCGAGTCCGGCCCAGCGGATACAATTCGGGTGCAATTCTGCTGACCCCGCAGCTCGGCAAAGCCCCCCAGACCTGTTGCACTGTCGCGATGCCCTTGTGGGCCGGCAGCGGGTTGTGCTGAGCCTGCGAAACCCGGAGCCGCTCTCTTGCTTCCCGTCCTGCCCCCCGCGCTGTTGGCCCTCGCAGACGGCACGCACTTTGTCGGTCACGCCGTCGGCGCTATCGGCCACACGGTCGGCGAGGTGGTGTTCAACACCGCGCTGACCGGCTACCAGGAAATCCTCACCGACCCCAGCTACTGCCGCCAGATCGTCACGCTGACCTATCCGCATATAGGCAGTTATGGCGTCAACGACGAGGATGTCGAGGCGGTCAAAGCCCATGCCGCAGGACTGGTGATCAAGGACCTGCCGCTGCGCGCGTCGAATTTCCGCCGCACGCGCGACCTGCCGGACTACCTGCGCGCCGAGGGTGTCGTGGCCATTGCCGGCATCGACACGCGGCGCCTGACCCGGGTGCTGCGCACCCGGGGCGCACAAAATGGGTGTATTGCCACCTTCGATGCGGGCACCGTGGTCGGCGAGGTTGAGGTGGCCCAGGCCGTGGCCCGTGCAGCCGCGGCTCCCAGCATGAGCGGGCTGGACCTTGCGCAGGTGGTTTCCGTGGACAAGGCTTACCCCTGGACCCAGACCGAATGGGCGCTAGGCAGCGGCTATGGCGAGCTGACGGACGGGCGCTGGCACGTGGTGGCCTATGACTTCGGTGTCAAGCGCAACATCCTGCGCATGCTGGCCAGCCGCGGCTGCCGTGTCACCGTGGTGCCGGCGCGCACTCCGGCCGAAGCCGTGCTGGCGCTGAAGCCGGACGGCATCTTCCTGTCCAACGGCCCGGGCGACCCGGAACCCTGCGACTACGCAATCCAAGCCACGCGGCAACTGATCGACCGCGGCATTCCAACCTTTGGCATCTGCCTGGGCCACCAGATCCTGGCGCTGGCCTCGGGCGCCAGGACCTTCAAGATGAAGTTCGGCCACCATGGCGCCAACCACCCGGTGAAGGACCTGGACTCGGGGCGCGTGTCCATCACCAGCCAGAACCACGGCTTCGCAGTGGACGAATCGACGCTGCCGGCCAACCTGCGCCCCACGCATGTGTCGCTGTTCGACGGCACGCTGCAGGGCCTGGCGCGTACCGACCGGCCGGCCTTCTGCTTCCAGGGCCACCCCGAAGCCTCGCCCGGGCCGCACGACATCGGCTACCTGTTCGACCGTTTCACTGCGCTGATGGCGGAGAAGACCCATGCCTAAGCGCACCGACCTCAAATCCATCCTCATCATCGGTGCGGGCCCGATCGTCATCGGCCAGGCCTGCGAGTTCGACTACTCCGGCGCCCAGGCCTGCAAGGCACTGCGCGAGGAGGGCTATCGCGTCGTCCTCGTCAACAGCAACCCGGCGACGATCATGACCGACCCGGAGATGGCCGATGCCACCTACATCGAGCCCATCACCTGGCAAGTGCTTGAAAAGATCATCGCCAAGGAACAACCCGACGCGTTGCTGCCGACGATGGGTGGCCAGACGGCGCTGAACTGCGCGCTCGACCTGCACAGGCACGGCGTGCTGGCCAAGCATGGCGTGGAGATGATCGGCGCCAACGAGCGTGCCATCGAGAAAGCCGAGGATCGGCTGAAGTTCAAGGACGCGATGACCCACATCGGCCTGGGCTCGGCACGCAGCGGCATCGCCCATTCGATGGACGAGGCGCTTGCGGTGCAGCGCAGCATCACCGCCGAGATCGGCGGCACGGGATTCCCGATGGTCATCCGCCCCAGCTTCACGCTCGGCGGCACCGGCGGCGGCATCGCCTACAACCCCGACGAATTCGAGGAGATCTGCAAGCGCGGGCTGGACCTGTCGCCGACCAAGGAACTGCTGATCGAGGAATCGCTGATCGGCTGGAAAGAGTTCGAGATGGAAGTCGTGCGCGACCGCGCGGACAACTGCATCATCGTCTGTGCCATCGAGAACCTGGATCCGATGGGCATCCACACTGGTGACTCGATCACCGTCGCGCCGGCGCAGACGCTGTCGGACAAGGAATACCAGCTGATGCGCAACGCGTCGATCGCCATCTTGCGCGAGATCGGCGTGGACACCGGCGGATCGAACGTGCAGTTCGCGATCAATCCGCGCGATGGCCGCATGGTGGTGATCGAGATGAACCCGCGTGTCAGCCGCTCGTCGGCGCTGGCGTCCAAGGCCACCGGCTTCCCGATTGCCAAGGTGGCCGCCAAGTTGGCGGTGGGCTACACGCTGGACGAACTGCGCAACGACATCACCGGCGGTGCTACGCCGGCCAGCTTCGAGCCCAGCATCGATTACGTGGTCACCAAGATTCCGCGCTTCGCCTTCGAGAAGTTCCGCGAGGCCGACCCGCACCTGGGTACGCAGATGAAGTCGGTGGGCGAGGTCATGGCCATCGGCCGAAGCTTCCAGGAAAGCTTCCAGAAGGCGCTGCGCGGGCTGGAGACCGGCATCGACGGCCTCAGCGAGCGCAGCACCGACCGCGACGAGATCATCGAGGAGATCGGCGAAGCCGGCCCCGAACGCATCCTGTTTGTCGCCGACGCCATGCGCATCGGCATGAGCCTCGACGAGATCTTCGAAGAGACTGCCATCGACCCGTGGTTCCTGGCGCAGATCCAGGAAATCGTGTCCACCGAGAAGGCGCTGGCCGGCCGCACGCTCGATTCGCTGTCGGTACCCGAGCTGCGCTTCCTCAAGCAGAAGGGCTTCTCCGACAAGCGCCTGGCCAAGCTGCTGGGTACCAACCAGCACGACCTGCGCCGCCGCCGTCACAGCCTGGGTGTGCGCCCGGTCTACAAGCGCGTCGACACCTGCGCGGCCGAGTTCGCCACGCCCACGGCCTACATGTACTCCACCTACGACGAGGAGTGCGAGGCCGAGGCGACCGCGCGCAAGAAGATCATGGTGCTGGGCGGCGGGCCCAACCGTATCGGCCAGGGCATCGAGTTCGACTACTGCTGCGTGCATGCCGCGCTGGCCATGCGCGAGGACGGCTACGAGACCATCATGGTCAACTGCAACCCGGAGACGGTGTCCACCGACTA
>Ga0105090_10001947_pt1 | contig 11367 bp, 11 predicted proteins | sample PPLLak3March2015_FD_79110 | JGI IMG/M metagenome (GOLD analysis project Ga0105090, IMG submission 79110) | Freshwater sediment microbial communities from Prairie Pothole Lake near Jamestown, North Dakota, USA - PPLs Lake P7 Core (1) Depth... | ecosystem: Environmental > Aquatic > Freshwater >... | reverse complement strand
GCTGGCTGCTGGAGGAACTGCGCGTCGGGCTGTATGCGCAGGAACTGCGCACGCCGGTGCCGGTATCGGTCAAGCGGCTGCAGAAACAATGGGAAGGAATACGGAATGGGTGAGACGCATGAATGACGTGATGCTGGCGCTGGCGCGCACCTTCGCCAGCCTCAAGAGCGGCCGGGTATGGCTGTACGTGCTGACGCCGGCGCTGCTGGCGCTGCTGCTGACTGTCGGCCTCGCCGTCTGGGGCTTGGCCGCCGCCGTCCAGGTGGTCATGGCCTATCCGCCGATGAGCACGCTGGCCGGTTGGGGGCTGGCCTGGCTGGCGGTGTTCCTCGCCCATATCGGCGTGTGGACGGGGATTTTCGCCATCGCCTATCTCACGGCATCGCTGCTCGCGGCGATCATCATCCTGCCGCTGATGCTCAAGCACCTGTCGGCTACCGAGTACCGCGACGTGGTGGCAAAGGGGGCCGACAGCTTCACGGCGGCGACGGTCAACAGCGTCCTCGCCACACTGGTCTTTGTCGCCGGCTGGGTACTCACCCTGCCGCTGTGGCTGATCCCCGGCATGTCGCTGTTCCTGCCGCTGCTGCTGATGGCCTGGCTCAACCGCCGTACCTTCGCTTACGACGCGCTGTCGCTGCACGCGACCGACGACGAGTGGCGGACGCTGCTCAAGGAACACCGGGCGCCGCTGTTCATGCTCGGCCTGACCATGGCGCTGCTCGCGCACATCCCGGTAGCCGGCCTGCTGGTGCCGGCACTGGCGGCACTGGCGTTCGTCCATTACGGGCTCGAGGCCCTGCGCCGCTCGCGGGGCGGCGCCATCGTGACCATCGAAGGTGATGCGCCATGAGCCGCGCGTTTGGTGCCGTCATCATCGGCGACGAGCTGCTCTCGGGAAAACGGCAGGACAAGCACTTCGCGAAGATCGCCGAGCTGCTTGGTACGCGCGGCCTGCGGTTGTCGTGGGTCGAATACCTGGGCGACGACCGCGCGCGGCTGACCGCGACCTTCCGGCGCACGATGGCCGCCGGCGACGTGGTCTTTTCCTGTGGCGGCATCGGCAACACGCCGGACGACCACACGCGGCAGGCGGTCGCGGCGGCGCTCGGCGTCGGGCTGGAGCCGCACCCGGAAGGCGTCGCCGAAGCCAGGCTGCGCTTCGCCGACGACATGACGCCGCAGCGCCTGCAACTGGTAACCTTCCCGGCCGGCGTCAGGATCATCCCCAACCCGTTCAACCACATTCCCGGCTTCATGGCCAACGACCATTGCTTCGTCCCCGGCTTCCCGCAGATGGCGCATCCGATGATCGAATGGGCGCTCGATACCTTCTACAAGGACCTTTTCCAGCCGGTCGCCGGCAAAGTCGAGAAATCCCTGCTGCTGACCGGGCCGACCGCCTACGAAAGCGCGCTGCTCGACCTGATGGAACGCATCGTCGCCGCCTATCCGACGCTGCGCCTGTTCTCGCTGCCCTCGCTGGCCGGCAACGAGCGCCGCCATCTCGAACTCGGCGTCGAGGGCGACCCGCTGCTGGTCGATCAGGCAATGGAGGAAATCCGTGGCGAGGTCGACAAACGCGGTATCGCCTGGACCTGGCGCCCATGACTGGCAAGCTGCGGTCGACGTAAAGAAGCCCGCGAAATTCGCGGGCTTCTTGTTGCCGGTGCGCCGGAATTACTTGGCGGCGGTCGTCGTCTTGCGGGCGGCAGCGGTCGTCGCGCTGACAGCCTTGTCGGTGGCCACGGAGGCGGCGTTCAGATTGGCTTCGGCGATATCGGAGAACTGCTTGGCCATCCCGGTCAGGTTGTCGAAAGCCTTGGTCGAGGCGTTCAGCATCGACTGCATGGTCGCGGCAAACACGTCGCCACCGACCGGCGCCGACGTCTTGGCCTTCTCGACCGCGCTGGCGGCTGTCTTCGTGAAGGTCGTGTACTGGCTTTCCATGACGGAAGTGACTTCCTTCTGCATCTGGCCGACCAGCTCATAGACGCTGCGCGAGTAGTCCATCCACTTGTCGACGTTCGGCTTGGCGATTTCGCTGTTCAGCTTGGCGACTTCGGCCGGATCCTTGGCGCCCAGCAGTTGCTGCGCGTTGGTCACGGTATTGTTGAACAGTTCGCGGGAGGCGGCCATGTTCAGGGCGGTCAGGCGCTCGACGCCGTTGAAGGCGGTGCGCAGCAGAGCCATCATCACTTCGGCATTGGCTTTCTGGGAAACGGCAAGTTGTTCAAGGTTCGGCTTGTTCATCATCTTCTCCAATTCTGTCTAAAGGTGTGTCCGGACTGGCCCCACCCGAGGTGGGCAGGGCCGCGCGGCGTGTATTATTTTTTCTTGGCGGCAGCTGCGCCAACGGCCTTGACGGTCGCGTTGGTGGCGGCGGCAACGTTGGCTTCGGCAATCTCGGCAACCTGCTTGGCGGCCTTGTTCATGTTGTCGAAGGCGGAGTTGGCGGCAGCGATGGCGCTCTTGACCGCGGCGACGGCAACGTCGGAGCCGGCCGGGGCGGACTTGGCGGCCTTGTCGAGCAGCGTGGCGACGGTCTTCTGGAATTCGGAAAACTGGCCTTCGACCATCTTCGACACCTCTTCCTGGGTCTGGGCCGAGATCTCATAGACGGAACGCGAATAGGCAACCGCCTTCTCGACATTCGGCTGGGTCAGCGACGCCTGGATCGACATGGCTTCCTGGACGTCCTTGGCACCCATCAGGGCCTTGGCGCCGGAGACGGAATCTTCCATCAAGGAACGGGCGGTGTTCAGGTTCAGCGCGGCGATGCGCTCGGCGGAAGCCAGCGCGGTGTTGGCAACGGCCAGCAGGGAATCGACGGTGGCCTTGTTGGCGGCGGCAAATTGCTCGGGGGTAGTAAACATGGTGATATCTCCTTTGTGGAAGTTAATGGAAAACGGATGAAGCATGGCAGCGCGCTGTACCAATGCTGCACTGCACCATGAAGTGCATTATAGGCACCATTTTACCGATGTCAACAACTTTTGTTGCACTGCAACAAAACGCGTCCCGCAAGAAAATCCGGGGGGCCGGCGCGGGCGGCAGGAGGCCGTCGCCTCAGTTGCGGCCGGGCGTGGCGCCCAGCGCGCCAGCCCCCCTGAGATCGAGTGCCGGGCCGGGCTGGGACTCTCCCTGCGCACCCTTGTTCTTCGGCTGGATGATCGCACGCACCCGGGGCGGTGGCGCCTTCGGGTCACTCGCCTTGCCGGCCGTCACCAGGTACTTCTCGCTGATCCCGTCGTACCAGATGTAGTCGCCCCTGACCTGGTCGTCGCCGTTCTTGACCCAGGCGTGGCGGAAAAACTCGGCGACCTCGTTGGCGGTGTTGTACTCGATGCGCTCGGCTTCGCCGTCGAACCAGGCTTCCCTGCCTTCCAGCTTCTGCCGGATGCGGGCGAGGCCGCCCTTGCCGCCGGTGGCGACCCCCTTCTGGAAGCCGTACTGGTCTTCGGTGACCACCACCTTGTCGGCGCGCATGATCATCGTGCCCTTGACGACGACGACATCGCCCTCGAGGATCTGGATCTTCTTGGCGTCGTCGATCGACATCTTGCCGGCTTCGAGCTGCATCGGCTTGTCGCGGTCGGCGCGTTCGGCGAGCACAGGCTGGGCGAGGGAAACGAGGACGAGGAGAGTGGCGGTGTGGTAGCTCATTTTGGCGCTCGACGAGGGTGGATCAGGCCGGTGACCCGTGATTGCAGCACGAGGGTGGAAGTATCGTTGTCCAGATGCATGCCGACACCCTTCATCCAGGAAGCGCCTTGGGTCACTTCGACCGGACTGTCGGTGTGGGCGACGCCGGTGTCGTGCTGGACCGTCAGATCGGGCATGCGCGCGACCATCGCCGGGCGCTCGCTGGTCGCGTCGCGCACAGCCGTGACGTCGTCCCAGAGATAGACGGTCTCGCCGTCGTTCGCGACCCGGGCATTCCTGCTGGTCAGCGTCATTGGCGGCGCATCCGGGCGATAGCTGGTCAGCGTCGGATTCTTCAGTTCCGACGACGAGTCGTCGGGGAAATGCTCCAGATAGGGTGCGACGAGCCGGTACTTGACGCGCCCATTCTCGTCGAACTGGAGCACCGAGAAGTTCTCGGCGATGGCGTCGGGGTCGTGGCGCGACTTGCCGTCCGGCTCCGGCACGCCGGCCGAGATCGTCCGGTCCAGCCAGAAGCTTAGCGCCGCAAGCAGGGACAGCAGCGCGATGGCGAAGACCTGGCCGGGCGCGGATCTCATTGCGGATCGAGATAAGCGGCAACCAGGCCGTCCAACCTGCCCTGGGCGGCAAGAATGAATTCCGCCGCCTCGCGCACGGCACCGTGGCCGCCGCTGGCGTCGGTGATGGCATGGGCGCGCTCGCGCACCAGCAGCCGCGCATTGGCCGGCGCGATGGCCAGCCCGCACTGGGCCATCGCAGCGAGGTCAATCAAGTCGTCGCCCATGAAGGCGCATTCGTTCCAGTGCAAGCCAAGCTTGGTGAGCAGGCGACTGACCGTCGCGCGCTTGTCGGCGACCCCCTGGAAAACATGCGCAATGCCGAGATCGGCGGCTCGCCGCGCGACGACAACCGAGTTACGCCCCGTGACGATAGCCAGTTCGAGCCCGGCGCGCTGCAGCAGTTTGAGGCCGAGGCCGTCCTGGACGGAGAAGGCTTTCAACTCGCGACCGTCGTCGGTGTAGTACAGACTGCCATCGGTCATCACGCCATCGATGTCGAAAGCGATCAGCTTGATGTGGGCGGCACGGATACGGGCGTCCATTAGATCACCTTGGCTGTGAACAGGTCGTGCATGTTGAGCGCACCGACCAGCCGACCGTCGCCATCGACGACCAGCAGGGCGTTGATGCGGAAGCGCTCCATCATCTCGACGGCCTCGACCGCCAGGCGATCGGGACCGATCAGGCGCGGGCCGGCGTGCATGACGCTGTCGATCCGCGCACTCTGCGGGTCGATCCGCTTCTCGAAAGCTCGGCGCAGGTCGCCGTCGGTGAAGATGCCGAGCGGCCGCCCCGCCGCGTCGGTCACCACGACCAAGCCGAGGCCGCCACGCGACATCGCGAGGATGGCGTCGGCCACCAGTGTCTGCGGCGCGACGACCGGGACCTGGTCGCCGGCGCGCATGACGTCGCGCACGTGCGTGAGCAGGCGGCGCCCGAGCGAGCCGCCCGGGTGGGAGCGGGCGAAATCGTCGGGGCCGAAACCACGCGCGTCGAGCAGGGCGACCGCCAGCGCGTCGCCAAGAGCGAGCGCGGCGGTCGTGCTCGCCGTCGGCGCCAGGTTGTGCGGGCAGGCTTCCTGTTCGACGCCGGCATCGAGATGGACGTCGGCTTCGCGCGCCAGCGTCGAGGTTGCCACGCCGGTCAGCGCGATCAGGCGGGCGCCCTGGCGCTTGATCAGCGGCACGATGCGCAGCAATTCCTCGGATTCGCCGGAGTTCGACAGCGCCAGCAGTACGTCGTCGCGCGTGATCATGCCGAGGTCGCCGTGGCTGGCCTCGGCCGGATGGACGAAGTAGGCCGGCGTGCCGGTGCTCGCCATGGTCGAGGCGATCTTGCGCGCGACATGGCCCGACTTGCCCATGCCGCTGACGATGACCCGCCCGTGACTGCCGAGGATGAGTTCGACCGCCGCCGCGAAGTCGCCATTCAGCCGGCCAATCAGGGCGTTGACCGCAGCCGCCTCGATCCCGAGCGTCTGTCGCCCGAGTTCGAGGGCACGCTGCGGCGAGAACTGGCGGGGAACTCGGCTTTCGTTCATGGGCGGGCTGCGGTTATGATGGCCGGAGTATACCTGACTTGACGACACAGCCTTGAGCGCACTCTCTCTCGTCCTCCTGCTGCTGGGCGCCTCGGTTCTCGCCGTGGTGATCTTCCGCCGCCTCAACCTGCCGCCGGTACTCGGCTACCTGCTGGTCGGTAGCGTCATCGGCCCGCATGCGCTGAACCTGATGAACGACATCACGCGCATGCAGTACCTCGCCGAGTTCGGTGTCGTCTTCCTGATGTTCTCGATCGGCCTCGAATTCTCGATGGCCAAGCTGTACGCGATGAAGCGCATCGTCTTCGGGCTTGGCCTGCTGCAGGTCACCGTGACGATGCTGGCGATGACCGGGCTGGTCATGCTGTTCGGGGTCGACTGGCAACTGGGCATCGCCCTCGGCGGCGTCTTCGCGATGTCGTCCACCGCCGTGCTGACCAAGCTGCTTTCCGAGCGCATGCAGCTCGACTCGGCCCACGGCCGCGACATCATGGGCGTGCTGCTGTTCCAGGACATCGCCGTGGTGCCGCTGCTGATCATCATCCCCTCGCTGACCCAGCCGCCGGAAAGGCTGGCGATGCTGCTCGGCGTCGCGCTGCTGAAGGCCGTCGTCGTCCTTGCGGTGATCCTCGTCTTCGGCCAGCGCCTGATGCGCGGGTGGTTCCACATCGTCGCGCGTGCCAAGTCGTCCGAGGTGTTCGTCCTCAACGTACTGCTGATCACGCTCGGCCTCGCCTACCTGACCGAGCATGCCGGCCTGTCGCTGGCGCTCGGTGCCTTCGTCGCCGGCATGCTGATCTCGGAAACCGAGTACCGCGTGCAGGTGGAAGAGGACATCAAGCCCTTCCGCGACGTGCTGATGGGCCTCTTCTTCGTGACCATCGGCGTCAAGCTCGACATCAACATCGTCATCGCCCACTGGTGGCAGGTGCTGCTGCTGCTCGTCGCCCTGCTCGCGCTCAAGGGCATCATCGTCGGGCTGCTTTCCTGGCGGCTCGGCGCGACGCCGGGCAACACCATCCGCAACGCCCTCTGGTTGTGCGCCGGCGGAGAATTCGGCTTCGTGCTGCTCGGCGAAATCGACCAGATGCCCAAGGTGGTCGAGCAGGTGGTCCTGACCACGCTCGTGGTGTCGATGCTCGTCGCCCCCTTCATCGTCCAGTACAGCGAGAAGTTGATCATGCGCTTCGTCGCCAGCGAATGGCTGATGCGGTCGATGCAACTGACGAATATCGCCGCCCGCTCGATGGGCACCGACAAGCACGCGATCATCTGCGGTTTCGGCCGCAACGGTCAGTACCTGGCGCGCTTCCTCGAGCAGGAGGACGTCAACTACATCGCCATCGACCTCGATCCAGATCGTGTCCGCGGAGCGGCGGGCGGCGGCGAGAACGTCGTTTTTGGCGACGCCGGACGCAAGGAGGCGCTGGTGGCGGCCGGGCTGATGCGGGCGAGCGTGCTGATCGTCGCGGTCAACGACAGCCACCTGGCGGAAAAGATACTCCACCACGCCCAGGCGCTGCGGCCGGGGCTGCCGGTGATCGTCCGCACCGCCGACGAGCGCGACATAGAGCGCCTGACGCGCGCAGGGGCGACCGAGGTCGTGCCGGAAACCCTCGAGGCCAGCCTGATGCTCGCCTCGCACGCGCTGGTGCTGCTCGGCATCCCGATCAACCGTGTGCTCAGGCGTATCCGCCAGACGCGCGCGCAGCGCTACAGCCTGCTGCGCGGCTTCTACCGTGGCATGAGCGACAGCGACCGCGACGAGCCGGACGAACACCAGCCGCGCCTGCACTCGGTCCTGCTGACACCCGGCGCCGCCGCCATCGGCTGCACGCTCGCCGAACTCGACCTGATCCGCTTCGGCTGCGAGGTCAGCGCCATCCGCCGGCGCGGCATCCGCGCCGTCGAGCCGGCGCCGGAAACGCGACTGCGCGAAGGTGACGTGGTGGTCATGCTGGGCAACATCGAGGCCATTTCCGCCGCCGAGGAACGGCTGTTCCAGAAATAGAAAAGCCCGCCGAAGCGGGCTTTGTTCGGTGCGTCAGCAAGGGGGTCAGAAGGCCATGCAGACGGTGTATGTCGTGCCGTCAACGACAGTGGCCGTGGCTTTCGCTGCCAAGGCCGTACCGGAATAGCCCAGATCCATGACCTGAACCGAGCCTGTAGCCGTATTGCCGTCATCCATGCTGATGTCGAGCTGCTTGGCGAATTTTCCCTGAACGCCTTCCGAGCAGACAAAATACGAGCCGTTCATGTTTATGATCGGGGTGGTCGACTGGATGCCGATTCTCCCGCCATCGGCGTTGGTCGGCAGGCCAGCGCTGGCGACCGTCGAGAAATCCGTTGAGCCCGCTGCCAAGCCAGCCAATCGGACGTGCTGCCAGAAGCGGATCGATTCATCGGCAAGCGTAACGGAATTGTAGTTACCGGCAATCGCGCCATTCCCGTTTCCATCGACCGTGGTTGCACCGAAGCGAGCCACCGCGCCGTTGTCATCGCCGGGCAGGCGCTTGTACTTGTCCTGATAACCGTAGATGAACAGCGGAGTGTTGCGGAAATCGGTGGCGAAATTCTTGACCTTGGCGCTGTTGATCAGTTCCTGCCCCTTCAGTACGCCGCCGAGCAGCAGGCCGATGATGACCAGGACGATCGCGATTTCGACGAGGGTGAAACCGGCTTGGTTGTTTTTCATGTGATTCTCCATCAGGGGTTTGCGACACATACAACGCAAACATCGTGCCAACGGCAAAAGCCGGGAAAATCGGCGTTAACGGCAGCGGATTTCCGGTTAACCTGTCGAAAAATGGACAGTTGTTGAAAACATGAACATCGCCGGCTCCCCGGAACCCGTCACCTGGTGGCAGCGCCGACCGCACGTGCTGCTCGCCGGCCACCTGCTGCTCCTGCACGCGCTGGCCTTCGGCGGCTGGCAGTTGCCGGCGGTCCGCATCCTGTGGTTTGTCGCGCTCGGCCTGTTCCTGATCTGGCAGCCGTTCGTCGCCGGCGAGCAGCGCATGAGCGCACGCCAGGGAGGCATGCTGCTCGTTCTGGCGCTCGCCTCGACCTGGCTGCTCGGCCCGTGGCTGATTCTGGTCTGGTGCGGCGCGCTGGCGGCGGTCATCGGTGGCCGCGTGCTGTGGACCGGGCGCCGGCTAGAGCGGGCTGGTTACCTTTGCGCCTTCGGCTACCTGGTCTGCCTGACCATCTTCGGCGTCGTTCCCGAGATCTCGCCGCGCGTGGCGCTCGACCCCCTGCCGCGCCATGCCATCGCCCTCTATATGCCTTTCCTGCTGCCCGCACTTCTGTTCTTTCCGACCAACCCGCCGCAGCGCCGGGCGGGCGACGCCTTCGACCTCTTCTACGGCCTGCTGGTCTTTCTCGCGCTGGCCGTCTTCGTTCTCGGCGCGCTGTCCTACACGCTGGTCGGCGGCGTCAGCTACGTCGAGGCGCTGGCCAACACCTCGCTCGCCATCGCCGCCGCGCTGCTGGTGCTGGCCTGGGCCTGGAATCCTCGCGGCGGCTTCTCCGGCGTCGGCTCGGCGCTGTCGCGCTATCTGCTGACGGTCGGCCTGCCGCTGGAACAGTGGCTGGTCCAGCTCGCCGAAGCGAGCGAGGAAGAATCCCATCCGGTACGCTTCCTGGCGACCGTGTTCCAGAAACTCGACCGCATGCCCTGGGTGGTCGGTGGCCGATGGCAGGCCGCTAGCGATTCCGGCGAATTCGGTAGCCCAACCGCCAACGTGCAGCAGTACCGCCGCGACGGCATCAGCCTGACCGTGTATTTCCGCTACGCGCCGTCGCCGGCCATGCGCTGGCACGTGGAATGGCTGCTGCGGCTGGCGGTGGAGTTCTACCTGGTCAAGTTCCAGACCCACGAGCTGCAGCGCATGGGCTACCTGCATGCGGTGTACGAAACTGGCGCCCGCGTCACGCACGACGTCAAGAATCTGCTGCAGTCGCTGCAGACGCTCTGCTACGCGGCCTCGCAGCCCGGCGACCCGGCCGCCGTGACGCAACTGCTGGCGCGCCAGTTGCCGCAGATCACCGAGCGCCTGAAGGCGACGCTCGACAAGCTGCAGCGCCCGCAAGTCGAGAGCGGCAGCGACATCCCGGCCGCCGAGTGGTGGGGCCGCCTGCGCGATCGCCATGCCGGCGACGCGGTGCGCTGGGTCGGCGGTCCGCCGGAAAAGACACTGCTTTCCGCGGCGCTCTTCGACAGCGTCGCCGAGAACCTGCTACAGAACGCGCTGGTCAAGCAGCAGTACGAAAGGGGCCTCGAAATCACCGTCGAACTGACGGTCGACCGCAACAACCCGGTCCTCGCCGTCAGCGACAATGGCCAGGCAATCGCGCCAGCTGTGGCGAACCGACTGCTGAAGGATCCGGTGCAGTCGGCGTATGGCCTCGGGATCGGCCTCTACCACGCCGCCCGACAGGCGGAGGAGGCCGGCTACGTCCTCGAACTCGCGGAAAACCGGCCGGGTGCCGTGCGCTTCACGCTGGCGTCGCGGAGTCAGGCCCCAGGGTAAACGGCGACAGCGCCGCCCTCACGCGCCGGCGGGGTCGCTGCCGAGCGGGCCGACCAGGCGAAACACCCGGGTGTTGCCCTTGCCCTTGAGATAGATCACCTGCGGCTCGAGGAACTCGAAGCGGTCGGCCAGGCGCCGGTAGGTCATTTCATCGACGTGGATCATGCCCGGCACGCCCTCACTGGTGATCCGGCTCGCCAGGTTAACGGTATCGCCCCAGATGTCGTAGATGAACTTCTTCTTGCCGACCACGCCGGCGACTACGGGGCCGGTGCCGATGCCGATGCGCACCTCGAGGTGCATGCTGTTGACCTCGAAATCGTGCTGCAGCAGGTCGCGCATGGCGAGTGCGAGTCCCGCGATTGCCCGGGTGTAGTTCTCCTCGCCGCTGTTCAGCCCGCCGGCCACCATGTAGGCGTCGCCGATGGTCTTGATCTTCTCGATGCCAAACTTCTCGGCCAGCTCGTCGAAGGCGTAGAAGATGCGGTTGAGCATCGCGAACACCTGTTGCGGCGAGAGGCCTTCGGCCAGCCGCGTGAAATTGACGATATCGACGAACATCACGGTGACGTCGGCGAAGCCGTCGGCGATCGTCTGGTTCTCGTACTTCAGGCGTTCGGCGATGGGGCCGGGCAGGATGTTGAGCAGCAGGCGCTCGGAGCGTTCCTGCTCGTCCACAAGCAAGCGGTGGGTCTGTTCCAGGCTGGCCTGCGCCTTGGCCTTCTCCTGCGTCGAGTAGCGCAGCAGCAGGTAGACGATGGTGGAAACGGCGGCGAAGTTGAGGGCAAAGAAGAAGACGCTGACGCGGGTCGGCACCTGCTGGGCGACCGGCACGACGGCGTCGGCCAGGTAATAGTCGAAGAAGCCCGAAAGCCCGGTCAGGAACAGGTAGGCGAAGAACCAGGCGAGCGACTCGCGCACGCCGAAGAAGAGCACCGCGCCAATCGGCGCCAGCAGGCCCCAGAGGCTGATGCCGCTGGCGGTGATGAAGTTGCCGATGCTCCACTGCACGACGAACGGCGCGAAGAGGAAGAGCGCCAGTTGCGAATAGCGGAAGAAGGAAAAATTC
>Ga0105090_10001946_pt1 | contig 11369 bp, 9 predicted proteins | sample PPLLak3March2015_FD_79110 | JGI IMG/M metagenome (GOLD analysis project Ga0105090, IMG submission 79110) | Freshwater sediment microbial communities from Prairie Pothole Lake near Jamestown, North Dakota, USA - PPLs Lake P7 Core (1) Depth... | ecosystem: Environmental > Aquatic > Freshwater >... | reverse complement strand
TATCCTGCGGCGCCAGCGTCGAAAGCAGGGCTTCGATCCGGACCGGCAGACCAGTCGGCAACGGTGAGGAGATGCCGCGGCCGCTCGCGACGGGAGGCGTCTCGATCCCCTCCTCGACGCGCGCCACCAGATAGGGAAAGAACGGATTCGAGGGCAGCCGGGTCAGGAAGTCCTGATCGACGATCAGCGCGCCGCGCTCGCCGCGCGCATCGAGGGCGCCGAGGTTCAGGCCGAATTCGTTGCGCCTCTTCGGGTCCGGATGCGTACCGTAAAGCGGGTCGTCAGGCGGGATCGGGATCGCCAGGTGCGACAGTGAAAAGATCCCCGGCGGATACGGCAGGTCGTGAGGTCGATCGACCGCCTTGGTGTCTCCCGGAGCGATCGAACGCACGACGGTGGCGTCGCTGTCCTCGCCCGCATTGACGATGGCAGTGAAGCGGTAGGTTTGCGGCGTCGTCGGCGTCAGCCGATCCAGCGCCACGTACGCCGAAGGCCGCAGCAGCGGACCGAATTTGACGGTCCGGTTCACATCGAACAGCACGATCTCGCTGCCGTTGTCCGGCAGGAAGGCATAGAGCGCCGCCAGGATCGCCGGCGTGCTGACCGTGAAGTCGATCACCGACTGGAAGGTCAGCACCGGCGGCAGGGTGGCGAGCTTGCCGTCGCGGCCAAGACGCTGGATCTGCGCCTGCAGCGCATCGGTCAGGCGAAAGGACTGCCGCGCCCCGTTCACCGGAAACGAGTTGTACTTGAACGGATTGAACTCCGGCACGTTGCTCAACCACGCGGCGTTCGCGAACGCAGGCAGGAACGCCGGCAGACCGGCCAGGCCGGCGAAGCGCGCAAAACGCGTGATGCCGATCATCGGCGTGAAGAGCACCAGCCGATCGGCGCGGGGAAGCTTCGGATCCTCGATCGCATCGAGCGCGTACTTCACCGCCAGCGCGCCGCCATTGGAAAAGCCGACCAGATGCAGCGGCGCCGGCGCCGGCACGCGTCGCCGCGCTTCGCGCACGGCGAGCCGCGTCGCAGCCATCCAGTCCTCCCAGCGCACGTTGGTCAGGCCGGCCGGAACCGTGCCGTGGCCGGGAACGCGCAGGCCGATGGCGAGGTAGCCGCGCTCCGCATAGCGGCCGGCGATGTGGCGCAGGCTGTACGGCGAATCGGTCAGCCCGTGCAGCAGCACCACCACACCCCTCGGCGCCGCCTGCGGCTCGAGCACGTAGGACCGGTTCCAGTCCTGCGCAAAGCTCGGTGGATAGACCGGACTGCCGTCGAAGTAGCGGTTGTAGGGAAGTCGCGTGCCGGCATCGAGTTTCTGCGTGACGTTCGCGCGCACGCCCTCGAAGATCGACTGCTCCTGCGCCAGGTACCGGGGCCAGTCGGCGGCGTCGAGTTCGTCGACGGTCAGTTCGGCCGGCACGTAGGTGTGCCAGGGCTGCAGCGGCGCGCCCTGCAGGGCGCGATAGGAGCGGACGCCGAGGGCCACGGCGGCCACGATGAGGACCGCAATCAACAGGCGGAAGAGGATTCGTTTCAGGTTCTTGGTCATTGGTTCAGGCAGCGGCAGTCGGAGCGCTGCGCAACAGTGCGCGCCCGATTGTTGTGAGAAAGGTGTCGCCGGGAGTATAGGAGGCGGCCGTGATACGGCCGCTCACGCCCGCCGCAGCGGCTAGGCGCTCTCCTCCCGCCACAGCAGGTATTTCATGGTCGCCACGGCGCCGGCGATGATCGAGGCGAGCGTCAGGATCGAACCCACCGCCAGGGTCGAGACGCCGGAGATCCCCTGCCCCACCGTGCAGCCGAGCGCAGTGACGCCGCCGAAGCCCATCAGCGTCGCGCCGAGGATATGGTCGCGGGTGTCGCGCGCCGAGGCAAAGCCTTCGAGGTGGAAGCTGCGGCTGACCAGCGCCCAGGCCATGGCGCCCGCCACCACGCCGAGCGCCGAGGCGATGCCGAAACTGAGGCCGAGCGACTTGTCGGTCCACAGCATCAGCAGTTCGAGCGTGTAGGCCATCGGCGCGACGAAGCTCATCGATTCCGCGGCACGGGTGTTGGTGGCGAAATAGACCATCTCGAGCTGCGCATTCTCGCCATGGCCGAGATGACCGGTCACGTACCAGCCGCCGGTGACGACAAGCCCGATCACGATGCCGGCGGTCACCTGCTTCGCATTGCCGCGAAAGCGCTCGTCGGCAAAGACGAAGGCGAGGATGGCTCCGGCAACCAGCACGGCGAGGATCGCCAGCGCCGCGGTGGGCGCGAGGCCACTCGCCGCAGCCAGCAGCGACGGCAGGTCCTGGCCCTTTACGCCCCAGGCGGAGAGATCCAGCGCGAAGCGGTCGAGGAAATCGACCCGCCATTGGGCGAACAGCCCCTTGATGGTCATGTAGGCGGAGATGCCGACGAAGGCAAACACCACCACCGAGCGCATGCTGCCGGCCCCGATGCGCAGCAGATTGCGGTTGGCGCAGCCTCCGGCGAACGTCATGCCGACGCCGAACACCAGGCCGCCGACGATCGCCGACAACCAGGCCAGCCGCGGCCGCTGGTAGATCGAATCCGCCAGGGTCACCTGCCCCGTGGCCTGCAGCAGGCTGGCGCCGATGATGGCCACCGCGATCGCCAGCAGCCACATCCGCATCCGGCCCCAATGGCCCATGTTGACGATGTCGGAGATCGCGCCCATGGTGCAGAAATTGGCGCGCATCGCCACGAAGCCGAACACGAAGGCCAGGACGAATCCGCCCAGCACGACGATCGCCGCCAGGTTCGCCGTTTCGCTCATGGTTCTCCCGATTCTGTTGGATGCGGCGCGGAACTCTCGGGCGCGGCGCGATAGAACACGAAGCGCTTGCAACCCGGCTCGATCTCGACGTAGTCGATCACGGTGCCGCCGAGCGGCTCCCGCGACGGCGGCGAAACGAGCAACGTGATGCCCGATTCGGTCACCACCTCCTCATCCTGCTCGCGCCGCTCGTCCAGCCCCAGGCCGTACTCGATTTCGCCGTCGTCGCCGCGGCGCGCCGCCACGCGCAGCGCCATGCCCTCCTCCGGCGCCGTCGCCAGCGCGGCGCGGATCTGTTCCGCGGCGGCCGGCGTGACTTCGATCTGTGGCGCCGCGCTCACTGGACTACCTTCTCCCTGCGCTCGAAGGATTCGCGCGTGGGGCGGCCCGGCGCGCTCATGCCGCACTCGCCACGGACACGCGGCAGAACCGGGCAAAGTCGAGGAAGCGCGCCGGCCAGTCCTGGCCGCCGACGCAGCGCAGGTGCGCGTAGGAGGCCAGCGTGTTGCGGTGGACGATGCCGTCGCGCGCACCGTCGATGCCGTGGCCGCGGCGGACTTCGTAGGCGAACCGCAGCGACGGGTCGACGTTGACCAGCCGCGAATGGTGGAACTCGTGCGCGCGCAGCAGTGGGACGTCGCCGGGCCAGGGATGCGCGGCGGTCGGCGCCAGGTGGACGTAGCCGCGGCCCACCGGGCGCGCCTGCATCTCGACGTCGACCGGCAGCGCGCCGGCCATCGGATGGGTCGTCGCGCCGCAGCGTATCGACCGCGCCAGGTACATCAGTCCGCCACACTCGGCATAGGTGGGCAGCCCGCCTTCGACGGCCTTGCGGATCTCGTCTCGCAGCGACTGATTGGCGGCCAGCGACGCTGCCAGCATCTCGGGAAAGCCGCCGCCGATGAACAGCGCGTCGACTGGCGGCAAATGGGCATCGTTCAGCGCGTCGAAGAAGACCAGTTCGGCGCCGGCGCGCTGCAGTGACTCGAGATCCTCGGGGTAGTAGAAGCCGAAGGCGCGGTCGCGGGCGATGCCGACGCGCAGGTCGGCGCGGCGCCGCGCTGCCGGTGCCGCGCCTGGCATCGCGCCCGGCGAACCGCAGAGCGACAACAGGCGATCGATATCGACGCCTTCGCCGATCGCTGCCGCCAGGCGCGCGATCGTCGCCTGCGCCTGCTCGGCTTCGGTGGCCGGCATCAGGCCCAGATGACGCTCCTCGATCCGCAGCGCCTCGTTCTCGTGCAGGCTGCCGAGCACCGGCAGGTCGGTGTAGTGCTCGATCACCGCCCGCAGCTTCGACTCATGCCGCGCGCCGCCGAGCCGGCTCAGGATCACGCCGGCGATCGCGAGCGACCGATCGAAGGCCTGGTAGCCGAGAATGAGCGGAGCGATGCCGCGCGTCATGCCACGCGCGTCGAGCACAAGCACCACGGGCAGGTCGAGCAGCGACGCCAGCGCGGCATTGCTGTTGCTGCCGTCGAGCGCCAGCCCGTCGTACAGCCCCTTGTTGCCTTCGACCAGCGCCACCTCGGCGCCGGCGCAGGCCGCATCGAAGGCGGTGCGCACTTCCGGCGCCGACGACAGGTACAGGTCCAGGTTGCGGCAGGGCCGACCGGCAGCGGCGCCGAGCCACAGCGGATCGATGAAGTCCGGTCCCTTCTTGAACGGCTGCACGACCAGGCCGCGGGCGCGCAGCGCCGCGGCGAGGCCGACCGAAAACGTTGTCTTGCCGGAAGACTTGTGCGCCGCGGAGACGAGCAGGCGGTACATGTCAGTGGCCCCCGGCCGTCCGAAGCCACTGAGCGCCCCCTCGGGGGGCAGCGAGCAAATGCGAGCGTGGGGGTCGTCGCATCTCTAATCATCTGCCGACGGCAGGATGTCGAGCACCTGCACGCCGACCTGAGTGATGACGAAAGCCGCCGCGATGCCGCCGATGCCGAGCAGCACCTCCGGCAGGCTCGGCGCATAGTGGGCCACCTCGCCATCGCGGAAACTGCTGCTCGCTTCGAAGCCGGGGAAGATCTCCAGCGGAAAGGCCTGGCCGCCGATGATGAACACATAAAGCCAGGCAAAGGCGCCGAGCAGCGTCAGTGCCGCCGCGAGACGCAGCGACACGGCGGTGGCGCGACGCCGCCAGACAAGCCACATCGGCGCAATGCTGCCGAGCGCCACGTAGCCGCCCCAGAACAGCAGCGGATAGATGCCGCCGTCGCGCAGGATGAAGCGCTCGAATTCGTGCTGCCGCGCGAAGTACAGGTTGGTCAGGTGATAGACGGCGGTGAAGTACAGCGCCAGCGCCGCCAGCACGCCAAGCAGATTCTTCGTCCGCTGGGCAAGTTCCTCGGTCGGCTCGCCGCATGCCGATTGCACCAGCACGAACACCGCCATGCCCCAGGCGAGCGAAAGCACGATGAACAGCGGCGGCAGCACGGCGGAGGCGTAGGCCTGCCGCGCCACCAGGAAGGCGAAGATCGCTCCGGTACCGGTGGTCAGCAGGAACCGCCAGACCAGCACCGCGATGCCGACCGCCTTCAGGTGCCGGTTCATCCGCCGCTCGAGCTGCATCCACAGATACACCGCCGTCGCCGCGAACATGCCCGAGTACAGGAACACGTTCCAGGCGAACATCGACATGAAGTTGTAGTGCGTCGCCGCGACCACGATTCGTTCAGGCCGGCCGAGATCGAGCATCAGCACCATCAGGCCACCGGCCAGCATGGCAAAGCACAGCAGCGCCGACAGCCGCGCCCAGGGCTTGTAGTGCGCCTGGCGGAAGACGCTGGCCATCGAGGCGATATTGAGCACGCCGGAAGCGGCGACGATCAGGAAGATTGCGAACACATGCGGCGCGCCCCAGACGACTTCGTTGCCCATGCCGGTGACGACGTGGCCTTCGTGTTCCATCGTCCAGGCAGCAGCCAGTCCCACGGCGAGTACGCCGAGGCCCATCGCCAGTCGCAGCCAGAAGCCGCGTTCGCCGTGCTGCGGCAGCAAGATTTCGCTCGCCATCGCTACAGGCCCGAATAGCGCACGCCGGTCTCCAGGCGCAAATCGGCGCGCAACTGCCGGCTCTCGACCTCCCGCAGGCGCCGCGAGATCTCGGAGCCGGGATCGGCGAGATCGCCGAAGACGATCGCCTTCGTCGGACAGGCTTCGGCGCAGGCGGTCGTGCGCTCGCCGCGGTCAATCCGGTGCACGCACAGCGTGCAGGACTCGACGCAACCCTTGCCGCGCGGCACCTCGGGCTTCTGCTTCGTCAGCGGCTCGTGCACGAAGCTGCGCGCCTTGTAGGGGCAGGCCATCATGCAATAGCGGCAGCCGATGCAGGTGTGGCGGTCGACCAGCACGATGCCGTCGGCGCGCTTGAACGAGGCGCCGGTGGGGCACACGTCGACGCAGGGCGGTTCGGCGCAGTGCTGGCACATCACCGGCAGTCCGAGCTTTCGGCCGGTACTGCGTTCCTTGAGCTCGACCTTGCGGATCCACTGCACGTCGACCGGACGGGAGCCGCCTTCGAGGCCGTTCTCGCGATTGCAGGCCAGCACGCATTCCTTGCAGCCTTCGCGGCAAAGATTGGCGTCGATCAGCAGACCCCAACGGACCTTCGAACTGGCGGGCTCGCCGGGTTTCGCCGCGCGCGCGATCTCGACCAGCGTAACGCCCGGCGCAATCGCGGCGCCACCGAGCGCCGCGGCGGCAGCGAGCAGGCGCCGCCGCGACACTGGCGCGGGATCAGGGTCCGGCGCCGCCGACCCTTCGCGCGCCACGGACTGCGCATTCATCGCGACGTCGCCACCGCGCCCGGACGGCCCTGGTGACATTCGAAACAATCGAGCTTCACCGCCACGTAGTCGTGGCAGGACTGGCAGAACGCATCGCGGTTGCCGATTGCAGCGCCTTTGCTGCCGGCATGGCAGGAGATGCAGCGCGCCAGCGCCTCGTCGCCGCCGCGCACGCCCTGGTGCACCGTGCGGTCGCGCCGGTGCATCAGGAGGTCCATGTGCGTGCGTCGCATCACGTCGGGCGGCGCCACGCAGGAGGTGTTCCTGTCCACCTCCAGCACCGGCATCGGCACCCGGGTCTGCGCGGCGGCTGTCGCCGCCAGGCAAAGCGCCGCCGCCAACGCCGCGCGCATGGCCGCGCGCATCGCTACTCCCCCAGCCCCATCTGGATGTAGCCGGTGGGGCAGACGTCGGCGCAGATGTGACAGCCGACACAGCGGTCGTAGTCCGTGAAGACATAGCGGCCGGTGGTCGCGTCCTTCTTCGGCACCTTCTTCACCGCCAGTTGCGGGCAGTAGACGACACAGTTGTCGCACTCGAAACACAGGCCGCAGCTCATGCAGCGCTTGGCCTCGGCCACCGCTTCCTGCTCGGCGAGCACGCCCAGCCGTTCCTCGAAGTTGCCGAGAGCCGATTCGCGCGTCAGCGTGACGAAGCGGCGTTGATTGCGGGCGACGAAGGCGAAGTGGCCGAGGAACAGTTGCCCGTGCGGGATCACGTAGCGATCGGAGCGGTTGTCGAAGTTGTGGACTGCACCGGCCGCCCTGTCGGTGCCGAGCAGCGGCTCTTCGATCTTCGGCAGCGTCACGCCCTTTTCCAGGTACTTGCGCATCAGGTCGAAGGCGTGCACGTCGACCTTCGGCCGCTTCTCCGGTTCCTCGCCGCGCAGATGGCGGTCGATGCCCTCGGCCGCGATCGCGCCGTGGCCGATCGCGGTGGTGAGGAGGTGCGGCCGGATCACGTCGCCGCCGGCGAACACGCCCGGCTTGCCCGCGACCTGATAGTTGCGATCAGCGGCGACCACGCCCTTGCCGTTGCTCAACTCCTCCAGCCCCGTGAAGTCGACCGCTTGGCCGATCGCCGAGACGATGAGATCCGCCTCGATATCCCGCTCGGTGCCTTCCTTCACCTTCAGCTCGAGCCGGGGGCCGACCATTTTCGCTTCGCACTCGGCGACGCGCAGTGCGGTGGCGCGCCCGTCCGGCCCGCGGACGATGCCCACTGGCGCCAGGCTGCCCTGGATGTCGATGCCCTCGGCCAGCGCCTGCTCGACCTCGTGCCGGTTGGCCTGCATCCGGTCGACGGCGAACACGGTGGTCAGCGTGACTTCGGCGCCCTGCTTGACCGAGATCTCGGCGACGTCGTGCGCCATGTGCCCGGCGATCGCGCCCTCGAAGTCCGTCGGCCGGGCATGTTCGATGTGGCCGAGCCGTCGGGCGACGGTGGCAACGTCGATCGAGGTGTCGCCGCCGCCGACGACGACGACCCGCCTGCCGACATGCCGCAGCCGGCCGTCATTGAAGGCGCGCAGGAACGAGGTCGCGGTGACGACGTTCGGCGCCTCGCCGTCCTTGATCGGCAGTGCCCGGCCGGCCTGCGCGCCCATGCCGAGGAAGATGGCGTCGAAGTCGCGCCGCAGTTCATCGAGCGTGACGTCGGTGCCGACGCGGCAGGCGAGCCTTGCCTGCACGCCGAGGTCGAGGATGCGCTGGATCTCGGCATCGAGCACTTCGCGCGGCGTGCGAAAGCCGGGGATGCCGTAACGCATCATGCCCCCAAGATGCTCGCGCTCGTCGAAGATCGTGACCTCGTGCCCCTTCAACGCCAGCTGGTAGGCGCAGGACAGTCCCGCCGGCCCACCGCCGATGACCGCGACCTTCCTGCCCGAGCGCTGCTCCGGCGGCGCGTACTTCAGCCCCTTGTCGATCGCCCACTCGCCGAGGTAGTGCTCGACTGAATTGATGCCGACGTGGTCTTCGACCTCGTTGCGGTTGCAGCCGCTCTCGCAGGGCGCCGGGCAGACGCGGCCCATGATCGACGGGAACGGGTTCGCCTCGGTCAGCCGCCGCCACGCGTACTCCTGCCAGCTCATGCCCGCCGGCGGCTTTTCCATGCCGCGGACGATGTTGAGATACCCGCGGATGTCCTCTCCCGACGGACAACTGCCCTGGCAGGGCGGCGTCGACTGGATGTACGTGGGGCACTTGTGCGAATGATCGGCGTTGAAGATCTTCGCGTGCAGATCCTTCCACTCGTAGTCGCCATCCTTGTAGCGGCGGAAGGTCAGCGGCTGGGATTCGATCGGTGCGGGACCGGACATCGGCTGCTCCAGTACAGGTCAGTGTGCGTTCAGCCGGATCGCCGTGCTCACCAGCTGGTGCACGCCGCCGACCTGGTTCATCTTGAAGCCGTAGTACGGCAGCACCTTGGTGAACTGCGCCTTGCAGATGGCGCAGATGGTGGCCATGAAGTTGACGCCGTGCCGATCGGCGACCGCGCGCAGCGCTTCCATCCGCGGCAGCGCGCCCTTGACGCGCAGGTCGAGCAGTTCGTCGGTCAGCAGGCCGCCACCGCCGCCGCAGCAGAAGGTCTTCTCGCGCGTCGTCTCGGACGCCATGTCGACGTAACGGTTGGCGACGGCGCGGATGATCGCCCTCGGGATCTCGAACTGGCCGCCGGGGAGATCGCCCATCCCCGAGCCGCGCGCCACATTGCAGGAGTCGTGGAAGGTGACGACGCGGTGGTCGTTGGCGTCCTTGTCGAACTTCAAGGCGCCGCGCCGGATCAGGTCCCAGGTGAACTCGCAGATATGGGTCGGCTGGCGCACGTTCGGGTCGAGCTGCCGCTGCAGCTGCAGAGCGAAGGGATCGCGGCCGCCGGCGCCGATGCCCACCAGCGTGTTCCAGAAGCTGTAGGCGACGCGCCAGGCATGGCCGCACTCGCCGACCACGATCCGCTTAACGCCGAGTTCGAGCGCCGCCTCGCGGATGCGCAGCGCAATCGTGCGCAGCTGGTCATAGTTGCCGATGAACAGGCCGAAGTTGCCGGCCTCGGACGCTTTCGACGACAGCGTCCAGCGGATGCCGGCGGCGTGGAAGACCTTGGCGTAGCCGATCAGGCTGTCGACGTGCGGCTCGGCGAAGAAATCGGCGCTCGGCGTCACCAGCAGCACCTCGGCGCCAGCCTCGTCGAGCGGGAAGCGAACGTCGACGCCGGTTTCCTCCTTGACGTCTTCTTCCAGCCCCGTGAGCGTGTCGGCCAGCGCCGGCCCGGGGAGGCCGAGGTTGTTGCCGATCCGGTGGACCTTGCCGATGATCTCGTTGGTGTACTTCTGGCCGTAGCCGACGAAATCGAGGATCTCCTTCGCCGCCATCGTCACCTCGGCGGTATCGATGCCGTAGGGACAGAACACCGAACAGCGCCGGCACTCGGAGCACTGGTTGAAGTAGGTGTACCACTCGTCGAGCACGTCGCGGGTCAGGTCGCGCGCGCCGACCAGCTTCGGGAACAGCTTGCCCGGCAGGGTGAAATAGCGGCGATAGACGCTGCGCATCAGGTCCTGCCGCGCCACCGGCATGTTCTTCGGATCCTGGGTGCCGATGAAATAGTGGCACTTGTCGGCACAGGCGCCGCAGTGCACGCAGGAGTCCATGAACACCTTGAGCGACCGGTACTTGCCGAGCAACGTGCCCATATGCCCGATCGCCCGCTGCTCCCAGCCCTCCGCGAGTTCGCCGGCGAAGCCGATCGCACTCTGGATCTTCTCGCTGGCGACGTAGGGGCGCGACTTTTCCATCGCCCCGGGCAGCAGCGCCTGCGGCGAGGGGAACTCGCGCAGCGGCGGCGCCTTGACTTGCGCCATTGCTAGCGACCTCGCTCGAGATCGGCGGCCCAGGGCGCCAGATGCCGCGCCTCGCGAGGATCGTCGGCCTGGTTGCGCGACGGCGAGAAGAAGAGCCCCGGCACGTGCAGCAGCTTCGAGAAGGGAAAGACGATCATCAGCGCCGCCACCAGCGCCAGGTGGATGTACAACATCGGATCCGCAGGCAGCGGCTGCCAGTCGAAGCGCAGCAGCCCGAGGAAGAAAGCCTTGACCGCCACGATGTCGGTGCGGAAGACGTATTTCATCGCCAGCCCGGAACCGGCGATCGCCAGCAGCAGCGCCAGCATCAGGTAATCCGACGGCACCGAGATGTAGCGAATGCGCTCGACGAGGATCCGCCGCGCCAGCAGGCCGGCGAGCCCGATCGCCATGCCGAAGGCGGCAAGGATGCCCAGCGGCTGCACCAGGACCACCCAGGACCACACCGGTTCGGTGAAGTACCGAAGATGGCGCACCAGCACCAGCAGCAGGCTGGCGTGAAACAGCCAGCCGAAGATCCAGGTCCAGACGCTGCCCTTGAACAGGCTTTCGAAGAACACGACCTCGCGAGCCAGCCGCAGCGCCACGCCGCCGCGTGTTCGCGGTGCTGGCGTGGTCGGGATCTTCAGCGGCGCCGGAGTCCGCGCGTAGTCGGCGACGCGCAACGCGATGCCTGCCAGCAGCACCGCGGCGGCGGCATAAAACAGCAGCGCAAAAAAGACGCTCGCCGCCGACATCAGGCGTCCGGCGCGGCGTGCAGTGCGGTTGCGGTGGCCCGGACGGTCAAACGCAGCCGGTCGGCTTCGGCAGGCCGGCGATCTTGCAGGCCTGCTTCGCCGGGCCGTAGGGGAACAGTTCGTACAGGTAGGCGCTGTTGCCCTTCTCCGGTCCGAGCTGCTTGCCGATCGCCTTGGTCAGCACGCGCACGGCGGGGGCG
>Ga0105090_10001945_pt1 | contig 11373 bp, 13 predicted proteins | sample PPLLak3March2015_FD_79110 | JGI IMG/M metagenome (GOLD analysis project Ga0105090, IMG submission 79110) | Freshwater sediment microbial communities from Prairie Pothole Lake near Jamestown, North Dakota, USA - PPLs Lake P7 Core (1) Depth... | ecosystem: Environmental > Aquatic > Freshwater >... | reverse complement strand
CGGCCGCTCTGCCCTCGCCGCAGAGGCACTGCTGCGCCTCGGCTTCGTGAACCCGATGTCGCTCGACCACGGCATCCTCGGCTGGGCCGACGCCGGCCATCCAGTCATGACCCCGGCGGGCGCCTCGCTGGTGCAGGGCGCGGGCTCCTCCGCCACGTCCTGCTGTTGAGGCCTTCCCGGCTGGCACGCCGCGGCCGACTGCGGTAGCGTTAGCTCCATGACAGGGGAACCGTGCGGGAAGGGAACCCGCCCGGGGGAGTACTGCGCATGGCAGCCAGATCGCCGCGACTTCGCTTTCACTGCGTCTCCATCGTCGCGGGCTCCCACGGCTGCGCGGCCGCCAAGTCGTTGAAGGACATGCGCCTGCTGTCCGCCGAAGCGCCGCGGCTGCCGCTGGCCACCTGCGAGCACCCAGACGGCTGCAAATGCATCTACCGGCACTTCGACGACCGGCGCCGGGGCCCGCGCCGAGCCGCCGACCGTGACGAGATCGCCGACCCGTGGGCCGCGACCGACCGGCGGCATTTCGGCCACGGGCGCCGTTCCACCGACGGGTAGTTCTGCTTGCGGAATCTGCGGATTCCGCCACCGGGCGCATGGCACCGAACATTCGCGCCGAGCCGCGGTCGCGGCGATCATTCCCACACCCGGCACCTTTCCGGAGCCCATGATGCAGATGCCCAACCGGCCGAAGAACGCCTTGCCTCCGCCCCTGCCCGACTGGTTCCCTCGCGGCGCCGCGCTGCTGCGCGACCCGACGCTGAACAAGGGCACGGCGTTCACGGACACGGAGCGCGAGGCCCTCGGCCTGCGTGGACTGCTGCCCCCGCACGTCAGCACCCAGGGCGCCCAGGTCGCGCGCGTGCTCGAGAATTTTCACCGCCTGCAGACGCCGCTCGCCAAGTACATCCTGCTCGAGTCACTGCTCGACCGTAACGAGGCGCTGTTCTTCCGGGTGATCATGGAGCACCCGGACGAGATGATGCCCATCATCTACACGCCCACGGTCGGGCTCGCCTGCCAGCAGTTCGGCCACATCTACCGCCGTCCGCGGGGCATGTACATTTCCGCCGCCGACCGCGGCCGCATCGCGCACCTGATGCGCAACTGGCCTTACCGCCAGGCGGCGATGATCGTGGTGACCGACGGCGAGCGCATCCTCGGCCTCGGCGACCTCGGCGCCAACGGCATGGGCATCCCGATCGGCAAGCTGTCGCTTTATACCGCGTGCGCCGGCCTGCATCCGCGCTACTGCCTGCCGGTCATGCTCGACGTGGGCACCAACAACGACGCCCTGATCGAGGACCCACTGTACATCGGCATCCGCCAGAAACGCCTGACGGGCGCGGCGCTCGACGAGATCGTCGAGGAGTTCGTGACGGCCGCCCAGGAGGTGTTCCCGGGCATCGTGATCCAGTTCGAGGACTTCGCGAACCACAACGCGTTCCGACTGCTGCGCAAGTACCGCAACCGGATCTGCTGCTTCAACGACGACATCCAGGGCACCGCCTCGGTCACGGTCGCCGGCATCTTCTCGGCGCTGCGCGTGACGCGGCAGCGCATGGCCGAGCAGACGTTCCTGTGCCTCGGCGCGGGCGAGGCCGCCACCGGCATCTGCGACTTGCTGTCCGCCGCGATGGTGGCGGACGGGCTCACGCCGGACCAGGCGCGCGCGCGCTGCTGGATGGTGGACTCGAAAGGCCTCGTGGTGGCGAGCCGCACCGACCTCGCCGAGCACAAGAAGGCCTATGCGCACCCGCACGAGCCGGTGGCGGATTTCCTCGGCGCCGTGCAGGCACTCAAGCCCACCGCGATCATCGGCGTCGGCGCGACTCCCGGCATGTTCACGAAGCAGGTCATCGAGGAGATGACCCGGCTCAACGAGCGGCCGATCGTCTTCGCGCTGTCGAACCCGACATCGAAGGCGGAGTGCACGGCGGCGCAGGCCTACGAGTGGTCCGGCGGCACGGCACTGTTCGCCTCCGGCAGCCCGTTCGACCCTGTGGATTTCGCCGGCAAGCATTACGTGCCGCGCCAGGGCAACAACTCGTACATCTTCCCCGGCGTCGGGCTCGGCGTCGTCTCCGTCCACTCCACGCGCATCACGGACGAGATGTTCATGGCCGCAGCACGCACGCTCGCCGACCACACCAACGAGGCCGACCTCGCGCAGGGCAGCCTGTACCCGCCACTCAACCGCGTGCTCGAGGTTTCCGCACACATCGCCGCGGCGGTGGCAGAGGTGGCGTACCGGGACGGTCTCGCCACGCTCGAGCGCCCGGACGATCTCGTGGCGTACATGCGCAGCCAGATGTACGACCCGCACTACGTGAGCTTCGTGTGACCTGAACCTGCGGACATTGCGGACTGCCGCGGCCCCGGCATCGGGAAGAAGATCGGGGCATGCGCCCGATCTTCCAGCCGCGACTGGTCAACGGCCCGTTCGGCGACCCGGCGCTGTTCGTGGACGTCCTGTTCGAGCGGCGCGCCCTGCTGTTCGACCTCGGCGACATCGCCGTCCTCCCGCCGCGCAAGCTGCTGCGCACCAGCCACGTGTTCGTGTCGCACACGCACATGGACCACTTCGTCGGCTTCGATCGCCTGCTGCGCACCTGCCTCGGGCGCGAGCGGCCACTCTCGCTCTACGGCCCCGACGGCTTCATCGACCGGGTGGAGCACAAGCTCGCCGCCTTCACCTGGAACCTGGTCGATAGGTACGCGGTGGACCTCGGTTTCAGCGTGCACGAGGTCACGCAGGAAGGGGTGCTGCGGCGGGCGACCTTCAGCTCGCGCGAGCGCTTCGTGCGCCGCGACCTCGCGGCCGAGCCGCTCGGCAACGGGCCGCTGTTCGCTGAGCCTGCCTTCGACGTCCGCTGCGCGGTGCTCGACCACGACACGCCGTGCCTTGCATTTGCAGTGCAGGAGGCCATGCACGTCAACGTGTGGCGCAACCGCCTCGCGGACCTCGGCGTCGAGGCCGGCCCCTGGCTGCGCGAGGCCAAGCGGGCCGTCCTCGCCGGCGCTCCGGACGACACCCGGATCCTGGCGCGGCGTGCCGGCACGAACGGCACCGAAGTTCACGAGATCTCGCTCGGCGCGCTGCGCTCGGCCGCATTGCAGGTCGTTCCGGGGCAGAAGATCGCCTACGTCACCGACGCGGCCTACCACGCGGACAACGTGGCGCGCATCGCCGCCCTCGCCGCCGGAGCCGACCTGCTGTTCATCGAGTGCACCTTTCTCGAGGCCGATGCCGCGGACGCCGCGCGCAAGTGCCACCTGACCGCAGGCCAGGCCGGCCGCATCGCGCGCGCCGCGGGTGCATCGGTGCTAGTGCCGTTCCACTTTTCGCCGCGCTACTCGGGACGCGAAGCCGAGCTGCGTTCCGAGGCGCAGGCTGCCTTCGGAGGGATCGTCGCATGACGGCCATCGAACGACGTGAAGTCTCCATCGGCACTCCGGACGCCGCGCTGGCCGGCGAAGTCTGGCTGCCGGGCGGCGCGAGCGGCATCGTACTGTTCGCGCACGGCAGCGGCAGCAGCCGCCTGAGCCCCCGTAATCGCCAGGTGGCCGGGGAACTCGTCGGGGGCGGTATCGGCACCCTGCTGTTCGACCTGCTCACGATCGCCGAGGAGCGTCGCGACCGACTGGACGCCAGCCTGCGGTTCGACATCCGCCTGCTGACTGGACGCCTCGCCGCAGCGACGCGCTGGCTGCGCGAGCAGCAGTGGTCGCAGGCGCTGTCCGTGGGCTACTTCGGCGCCAGCACGGGGGCCGCCGCCGCGCTCGCCGCGAGTGTCGAATGCCAGGTGAGTGCCATCGTCTCGCGCGGCGGCCGGCCGGACCTGGCGGGAGCGGCACTGCCCCGGGTGACGGCGCCGACGCTGCTGATCGTGGGCTCCCACGACCCCGTGGTGATCGACCTCAATCGCCGGGCGCTCGCGGAACTCGTCTGCGAGGCCCGGCTCGAGATCGTGGCGGGCGCGACGCACCTGTTCGAGGAACCCGGCACGCTCGAACAGGTGGCCACGCTCGCCACCGCGTGGTTCCAGCGCTGGCTGTGAGCGGCCGCCACCGTGCAGCACCCTACGAACCCAGACCCGGCAACTCGGGCGACCTACGCGAAGCTCGTGGCCGTACCGGCCATCTGGGGCGGTACGTTCATCGCGGGACGCATCGTGGCGCTCGCCGTACCGGCCGCCGTGGGGGCGCTGCTGCGCTACCTGGTCGCGGTGGTCGCGCTGCTGATCGCCGCGCGCTGGCTCGAGGGAGGGTTGCCGCGACTCACGCGCCGGCAGTTACTCGGCACGCTGCTGCTCGGCGCCACCGGCATCCTCGCCTACAACCTGTTCTTCCTCGGCGCCCTCGCCCGCCTGCCGGCAAGCCGCACCTCGCTGATCATCGCGCTCAACCCGGTGGTCACGATCGCGGCCGCCTCGCTGCTCGTCGGCGAGCGCATGTCCGCACGGCGCTGGCTGGGCGTGGCCGTGGCGTTGGCAGGCGTGTGGATCGTGGTGTCGCGCGGCGACGTGCTCGGCTCGGTCGTCGGCGCCGTCGGGATCGGCGAGCTGCTGATGTTCGGCGGCGTGTGCTCCTGGGCTGCCTACACGTTGATCGGTCGACGCGTGCTCCAGGGCCTCACGCCCCTCGCCGCCACGACCTACGCGTCGCTCTGGGGCACGGCCATGCTCGCCGCGGTGGCCGCACCCGACCTGCGGGCATTGGGGGCCGACGACCTGACCGCACCCGTAGTGCTGAGCGTGCTTTACCTCGGCGTGCTCGGTACGTCCGTCGCGTTCGTCTGGTACTACCAGGCCGTGCAGCGTCTCGGCGCCGCACGCACGGTGATCTTCAACAACCTCGTGCCCGTGTTCGGCGCCACTTTCGGCGTGCTGCTGCTCGGCGAGCCGCTGCTGCCGAGCATGCTCGTGGGCGGCGCGATCGCCGTCGGCGGCGTGATGCTGGTGTCGCGCTCGTGAGCGCTCAGCTGCCCCGGGCCTGGTAGACGAGCCGACCGATCTCGGCGTAACCCATCATCGCGCCCTCGAAGCTGTCGAGCACCGTCTGGGCGTAGGTGGACAGTTCCGACGGCGGCTGCCCCGTTTCCTCGAGCAGCGTCGCCGCGAACTGCGGGTCGAGGAAGAACAGCAACGCACCCAGGCAGGCGCCCAGGTCGTCGTCCATCTCCTCCGGCAGGTCGACGTCCCAGGCCTCCTCGAGCCAGTCGTGCCCCTGCGCGAAACCGCGCGACCAGAGCATCAGCGGGGCGTCCTTGGCGAAATTGGCCTCGGCCGGCTGGCGTACCTCGATGCAGTCGGGCAACCGCACCGTCGCATCCTGCACGTCGCGGTTGAGTTGGTTGTAGAGCGCCATCACGACGTGGTGGAAGCGCACGCCCTCCGCCTCGTCGGCGAACACCGGTCCGTCGGCATCGAAGATCGCCGGGATCCACTCCGAGGGCAGCACCAGGTCCGGGGCCGAGACGATCGCGAACAGGAAGCCGTACAGTTCCTCGAGGCCGAGGGTGTCGGGAGCGCGCGTGCGGGCCGCGTCGAGGAATCGGCGCAGCCAGGCCTCGTCGGCGGCGGAGAGGTCCGGAATCTGGGTCGAGGGGACTTGGTTGCTCATCCGCGGATGTTACGCCGTCAGGCCAGCGTCAGCAGGTGTTTGCCGTAGGCGCGCACGTCGTCCCAGTCGGTGTAGTCGATCACCGCGCGCGGGTCCGTCGGTCCGTGCGTGTACTTCATGATCAGCTGGATCATGAGGCGCTCGTACCAGGCCCAGGACGGGTAGTCCACCTTGCCGGCGATCACCTTGAGATCCCGCGGCCGCCACGGCGACAACTGCAGGAACTTCTGCATGTAGCGGTTGCCTTCGACGGTCGCCTTCTCCGGCGTGCGCGCCACGACCGACACGTTGAAGAAGCTGCTCGGCTTCGCCTCGAGCGAGGCCCTGTGCTGCGTAACGAATGCGAACACGCCCTTGTCGTAGGTGCCGTAGAGCACCGGTGCGCCGAGCGCGATCACGTCGTAGCGGCCCCAGTCCACGCCCTCGTGCACGGCCTCGTTGAGGTCCATCATCTCGGCGCGGCCACCCGCCTCCGCGACGCCCTCGCAGATGCGCCGCGCGATGCGCGCAGTGTGGCCACCACGGCTCATGTACAGGACCAGCACGGATTTCATGTCAGCGGCCTCGCCCGTCGAATGTCCGACCGCGACAAGTTACCGCCCGCCACCCAGCGGCGAAATCGCGGAAAGCCGACGTCGGCGCTGGCCCCCGGCAGGCGCTGGACCATAATGCCCGGACATGCGCACCCTCCGCCGCCTCGCCGTCGCCCTGCTGCTTGCCGGTGCCGCCGCGCAGGCGAGCGACTGGGTGCCTGTCGCTCCGGGCCTCGAGTACCGCCGCATCCAGCAGGATGGAATCGACGCGCACGCAGTCCGCGTGGACCTCGACGACCGGACGCTCGAAGTCGTGGCGTCGGCCGCCCGCGAACGCGGCCTGACGGTGAGCGAATTCGCCGCTGGCCGCGGCGCAGTGGTCGCGATCAACGCGGATTATTTCGACACGTCCCTGGACCCGGTCGGGCTGGCGATGGGCGACGGCGAGGTGTGGGCGAGTGCGGACGAACGCGCACGACGCCAGGAAGTGGTGGGTGTCGGTGAGCGACGCGTCCGGATCTTCCCGCGCGCCGAGCCGCTGCGTGAGCCGAAGCGCTGGATGACCGGCGCGATCTCGGGCTGGCCGATGGTCGTCGAGGACTGCACGCCGGTGGCGCGGTTGCCTGGCAGCGACCATTTCACGCATGCGCCGCACCCGCGCACGGCTGTCGGACTGTCGAAGGACCGGCGACGGTTGCTGCTGTTGGTCGCGGACGGACGGCGCGAGGGTGTGGCTGGCCTTACGCTGCCCGAACTCGCGACGCTGATGGTCGATCTGGGCGCCTGCACGGCGCTCAACCTCGACGGCGGCGGCTCGAGCGCAATGTGGCTCGGCGACCGCGTCGTCAACCAGCCGAGCGACGGCGTCGAGCGCAAGGTCGCCAATCACCTCGGCGTGGTCGAGGTACCGGGGAGGCGCTGACGAACACCCCACAGGCGCATGGCAATGGCGACCATGTATGTGGCGCAAAGGCCTGCGATCAGCCAGGCGCCATACATTGCAGCCGACGTCAGGAACGCAAGCGTCCATGGCAGTGCGGTCGCGACGTAGGTTCCGAGGAGCAGCATTTCGGAGGTGGCGTCCAACGGCAACTCTCGTCGATGGTTACGCCACCACAAACCAAGATTGGCCACGATCGGCAGGAAGAACGCGGCAGTCCAGCCGACACCCGAGAACTCGTTGAGCAGTTCTTGCATGCCGACCGTACCAACCACGGTGCTGATCATCGCCGCAACGGTGAGCATCCTCGTAGCCACCGGCCATGTTGGCTTCGTCGGATCGTTGGACCGTCGGTGTCGCCAGAGCCACAGGAGGATGAAAACCGGCAGGAAGGCGGGCGGTACCAGCAGGACGCTCGCGTCCAGCTGACCCGAATCAGTCAGGAAGTCAACGAGGCTGAACACATGGAACAGAAAACTCTCGAACGGCAGGAACGGCGCTATTACGCCCACGAGCGTAGCGACATCTAGCCAGCTGACCCGGCCTTTCATGCACGTTTCTCGCTTCCAGGAGCCACCGCGAGATTGCCCGTGCAGCCTACGCTCCGCCGCGAAGAGGCGCCGGTCAATCGTGGGCGTCACCTGGTGTGCCGTCGGATCCGCGTGTCGTCCTGATGACGGCTGGCATCCGCGCGGGCAAATCTACTTTCCGACACCGGATTCCGAAGCGCCGGGTGCGCAGGCACTCTGGATCGAGTCACAGGGCGAGCGGATCAAGACCTGGGCGGTGTCGCGGCCGGGTGAGCGCGCCCTCCTCTACCTCGGCGGCAACGCGGAGGACGTGGCGGGGAACGTCGAGCTGTTTGCCGAGGCGTTTCCGGACCGCTCGCTGTATCTCGTCAATTATCGAGGCTGCGGAGGCAGTTCCGGGCGCCCCGCCGAGGCGGGGCTCGTCGCCGATGCGTTCGCGGTGTTCGACCAGGTGCGGGCGCGGCATACGAACGTGACCGTCATGGGACGCAGCGTCGTCAGTGGCGTCGCGGTGCAGGTGGCCGCACGAGCGGCTGGCGCTGGCGACCGCGTACGACAGCCTGGTGAACGTCGCGCGTGTTCATGAGCCAGGAACCACCGGGAGGGCCAGGATCAAGCGCTATCCGAAGAATCGCCGGATCCGAATCGCGACCAGAGTGTTCCACCCGCAGGCTCAGTCTGGATCCCGAAGCAGCACCGCTCGATCGCAGCGCGGGCATAGCTGGATGTTCTCGAGATGCGGGTTGAACCAGCGCTTGCCGCAGGCGCAGCGAATCTCGTAGACGACTTTCATTGAGCCCTGCACGACGTCGCGCCTGCCCAACTCGACGTCGTCGGGAGTCTGGTCCTTGGGCGGCGACACTCGGGCGCGATACGGCGACTCGGGTTCGGCGGGCAGGTCGGACCAGTCCACGTACTCCGTCAGCTGCAGTCGATCCCGCAACCGATTCAGCCAGCCGCGGACGCGCGTGCGGTCGGCCCGGCTGCGCATGGGCTGTGGCGTCCCAAGCATTGTCGAACGATCGTCGCCGACGGTGCGACTCATGTTTACTTCAAGGGCACGCCGTTCTCGCGGACGATGCCCGTTCCCCTTAGTCGTTTTGCTCGAGATTACCCGTCGTCGCCGGCCATGGGGCCGGTTTTGACATAAACAGGCAGCGATGTGTCGTCGCAAATCTCGTGCGGTCAGGATTTCACTGAGCAGCGAACGACCGCGACGTATTCGAGGTCCGCGTCCTGCGTCCCGAGCGTGGCGCGGTGCACCCGGGCGGTGGCGAGGATGATGCTAGGATACGCGGCCCCACCGCGACCCAGACCGAGGTCCCCGATGAGCCTGTCCCTCCGTGAGCAACTGCTCAAGGCCGGACTCGTCACCGAGAAGCAGGCGAAGCAGGCCGAGCGCGCCACCAGCGGCCAGCAGCACCGCCAGGCGAAGGGCGGCAAGCGGACGCCCTCGCCGCCACCCGAGCCGACCAAGGCGGCGCAGCAGGCGCAGGCGGCGAAGCTGCTGCGCGACCAGGAACTCAACCGCAAGCAGCAGGAAAAGGCGGAGCGCAGGGCGCGCGCGGCACAGCTGCGCCAGCTCGTCGAGCAGCTGCGCGTGCCGCGTCCCGAAAGCGACGATTACTACAATTTCGTCGACGACGGCAGAATCCGCAGGCTACCGGTCACGCCCGACCTGCGCGCCCGCATCGTCGCGGGCACCTTGTGCATCGTCCGCAGCGAGGGGCACTACGACCTCGTGCCGGCCGACGTCATCGAGCGCATCCGCGAGCGTGATCCCGGTGCCATCGTGGCCAGCCCTGCCGCCGGGGCCGCCGCGGCCACCCCGGCCGAGGACGACCCGTACAAAGACTTCGTGGTTCCCGACGACCTGACCTGGTGAGCCTGGTGGCGACCTTCAGCGAAGTGCTCGAGGCCCTGCGGCACGACGGCGACGGCTGGTCGGTGGTGATCCCGAAGGCCTGGGCGAACGGCCGCACGGTGTTCGGTGGGTTGCAGGTGGCGCTGAGCGTACGCGCGATGCGCGGCGTACTCGACCGGGCGCTGGGCGCCGGCAAGGGCGACGTCGTGGCGCTGCCCCTGCGCAGCCTGCAGACGACGTTCGTCGCCCCCGTGGCCGCAAGCGCACCGGTGGCATTGCGCGCCGAGTTCCTTCGCGCCGGGCGATCCGCCACGCACGCGCGCTGCGACCTGCTGCAGGACGGCAAGGTCGCGTGCACCACGGTGGCAGTCTTCGGCGCAGCGCGGCCGTCACGCATCGCGCTCGACATCCCGCGGCCCGAGGTGCAGGCCGACCCCGAAACGCTGCGCGACATGCCCTACATCCCGGGCATCACTCCCGAGTTCATCCAGCACCTGAACCTGCGCTGGGGCGTTGGCCGCGTCCCCTACTCCGGGCACGACGAACCACACTCGACCATCTTCGCCCACCTGCGCGACCCAGGCTGCAACGCCGAGGACGCCTTGATCGCGCTCGCCGACTCCATTCCGACGCCGGCGCTGTCGATGCTCGACAAGCCCGCGCCCGCCACGTCGATCAACTGGATGCTGGAGCTGATCGGCGATCCCGGCCTGCTCGATCGCAATGGCTGGTCGCTGATCGGAACGGACGTGCGCGCCGGTGCCGACGGCTATCTCAGCCAGACGTCGGTGCTGTGGGGCCCGGGCGGCCACGCATTCTCGGTGAGCCACCAGAGCGTCGCGATCTTCGGATGACGGGCGCCGGCACGGCGCTGCCGCTGCTGCAGGCGACTGCTCAGAGCACGGTCGGCAGCGTCGACGCGTCCACCAGCCCGCGCACGCCATAGAGCGCCGGCAGGATCACCTCCGGCGGATGCTTTCGCCTCAGCTCGGCGACCAGTTCCGTGCCCGCGCGATAGGCCGGCAGGTACATGCGCCCGAGCAGCGGATGCCGTCCCCAGGCGCCCGACAGCTTGTCGGCGCGCTCGGCCGTCACCAGGAAGTCGGTTCGCAACGTCGCGGCCACGTCGGCTTGCGCCAACCTCGCCTGCCACGTGAGCCAAGACGCCTGGTTCTTGGCGTCGTCCTGCAGCAGCGCGAGCAGCACGCCGATCTCGAGGTCTCGGTCCGGCAGCTCGGCTGGCTCCGTCACGCCGTGCGCAATGAGGATGGCGTTGTTGGCGATGCCCTCGAACAGCACGCTCGCGCGCGTGTTCATGGTGAGCACGGACGCCTCGAACCCGGCGAGCCCGCGCACGAACAGGTCCTGCAGGTAGGCGAACGTGGTCACGTGGCCCGGCACCACCTCGTGGCTCACCAGCTGCTGGAACTCGGGCACCGAGATCTCGAGCGCCGCATTGAGCTCGTAGGTCGCCTCGTACTCGGGTGAGCCGTCCGCGTGCCGTGCGTGGCCCAGGTAGTTCATCGAGCCGGAGAACCAGGCGTTCTCGATCGCGAGGAAGCGGACATTCGCGCGCGGAACGCGCGCCAGCTCGACTGGCAGGTACGGCAGCAGGTGGCGCGCCGACAGCGCATCGTAATAGGCCACGAACGCGTCGCCGACGGCGGCGATCGACCGCGACGGCACGCGTCGCGCCGCCCGCCACGAGTCCACGGCGACCAGCAGCGAATCGCGACCGCGCAACGGATGTCCTGCCGCTTCGAGCAACTCGGCCACGCGCTCGCGCTTTGCCGCGGGCTGCGACGGTTCCGGCGCGCGGCCGGTGATCGTCCGGACGCAGCGCTCGTACGGCACCTCGGGCCCGCGCCCGATGATCTCCAT
>Ga0105090_10001944_pt1 | contig 11373 bp, 10 predicted proteins | sample PPLLak3March2015_FD_79110 | JGI IMG/M metagenome (GOLD analysis project Ga0105090, IMG submission 79110) | Freshwater sediment microbial communities from Prairie Pothole Lake near Jamestown, North Dakota, USA - PPLs Lake P7 Core (1) Depth... | ecosystem: Environmental > Aquatic > Freshwater >... | reverse complement strand
TGCTGGTCGACAGCGGGTTCCGGCGCGGCACGGACATCTTCAAGGCGCTGGCGCTGGGGGCCGATGCGGTTTGCCTCGGCCGGGCCTGTATCTGGGGACTCGCCGCCTTCGGCCAGCCCGGCGTGGAAAAGGTCCTGCAGATGCTGAATGCCGAACTGGCCATGGTCATGGGCCAGATGGGGGCACCGTCGATCGCGGATATCGGCTCCCAGCATGTCGCCATGCGATAAGACGCCTAGCGCGCTCCGGCGATCCAGCCGTCGATCTTCGCTTCCATCTGGTTGAGCGGCAGCGCCCCGTGCTCCAGGATGCGATCGTGAAAGGTGCGCATGTCGAACTTCTCGCCCAGTTGCTCCTGCGCCCGCTGGCGCAGTTCCAGGATCTTCAGCATGCCCAGCTTGTAGCCGAGCGCCTGGCCGGGCCATACCGCGTAGCGCTCGATTTCGCTGGTGGCTTCGCTGAGGTGAATGCCCTCGGTGGCCGTTGAATATTCGATGGCCTGCTCCCGGCTCCAGCCCATGGCGTGCAGGCCGGTGTCCACCACCAGCCTGACGGCGCGGTGCAGTTCCGCCTGCAAGCGCCCCAGGTCATCGACCGGGTCGTTCTCGTAAAGGCCCATTTCGCTGGCGAGGTGCTCGGCGTACAGGCCCCAGCCTTCACCGGCCGCATTGGAATAGAAGACGGTGCCCAGGATGGGGAGCGAGGGGTCCAGCCCCAGCAGGGTCTGCAGGTGATGTCCGGGGTTGGCTTCGTGGTAGGTCAGTGTCTGCAGCGAGTACGAAGGCAGGGCCGCCGTGTCCGCCAGGCTGATCCAGTAGGTGCCGGGGCGACTGCCATCCTGCGAGGGGGCGTCGTAGAAGGCGCCGCTGACGGACTGCTCCCGGTGCGTTGGAACGACCCGGATCGCGACGTCCTGATCGGGCAGCTTGCCGAACCATTGAGGCAATTTCTCGTTGGCCAGCGCCAGGTCGGCCTCCATGTCCGCGATCAGCTGCGCCTTGCCCTCGGCCGTGTTCGGATAAATGAATTGGGGATCCTGCAACAGCGCGCTCATGCGCGCGCCCACGGTGCCCTCGGTATAGCCAATGCCCTGCAGTAACTCGTCCATTTCCGCATGGATGCGGTCCACTTCGACCAGCCCGACCGCGTGGATTTCTTCCGCCGACAGCGTGGTGTCGGTCATCTGGGTGATCATCGCCCGGTACAAGGCCTCGCCGTTGGGCAGGCGCCCGACGCCGGCTTCGTGGGTGGCCAGCGGACGCAATGCAGTCAGCGCATCGATCAATCGCCGGGTGGCGGGATAGACCTGTTCTTCGACCAGCGCGGTGGCCAGCTCCACGTACTCCGCCGCTCGTTCGATACCCGCCTCGTCCAGTTTCTGGCTGAAACGCGTCACCAGCGTATTCGCCGCCGCCGGAATGCCGACGCTGGCCGTCAGGTTGGCAAGGGTGCGGTCGATGACGAAGTCAGGCGGCACGACCCCGAGTGTCCGGTCATGCTCCATTTTGCCGATCGCCTCGTCGAGCGCGCCGGCATAGCTGTTCAGCCGGCTGACGTACGCCATGGCATCGGCCCGGGTTTGAACCGCCATTTTGTCCTCGAGGATCGCGGGAATCTCGACATGCGGACCGGTCAGGTGGGAGACGACGTAGGGATTGAACCAGACCCCGTACTCGCCCAGCACGAAACCGTAGTCGACGACCGTCGATGGCGCATAGGCATTGCCGGCCCCGGTCGCCACCAGTTCCAGGCTGATCCTCTGGCTCTCGGTCAACTGCGTTTTGTCGATGGCGGCCAGCTCATCGAGGATCGCTTTCAGGCCCGCGCGCCGCTCGATTTCACCGTCGGCGGAATAGCGGGCCAGCCGGCTCGAAATTCCCACGCCGGCTTTTTCATCAGGCACGCCGTAATAAGTAGCGGTCTCCGGCCTCAGCGCAAAATAATCCTGCGCGAGCTGCTGCATTTGGCCCGCGAAGTCCGGGGCGGTCGCTTGCAGAATCACCGTTTCTGCTTCAGCGGGGTCGATCGTGGGAGCTTGTTCGGTACAGGCCAGAAGGGCCAAACTGCTGAACACGGCCAGGCCGGAATGCATCTTCATGGAATCATGCCCACAGGTGAAGGTTCAGGCAGGTTAAAGACTTTCCGGCGCGGAATCCACGCTATTCGGGATCGAAGGCCCAATCCACTATACTGAATTGCGATGGACAGCCATGAAGCGAAAAAGGCCCGGCTCGCCGATCAGGTGAAAGCGGTCACCGCGGGGACCTTCGGCATTCAGAAGGATACGTCGAACCTGTTTCGCCGGCGGTCGGGCGCAGCGCAGGCGAAAATCGACGTCCGCGACTTCAACCGGGTTCTTGCCGTAAACCCCGCCGAGGGCTGGGTCGAAGTCGAGGGCATGACCCCCTACGCGACCCTGGTCGATGCGACGCTCGAACGTGGCACGATGCCCTGCGTGGTGCCGCAGCTGAAATCGATCACCATCGGCGGCGCGGTCTCGGGGCTCGGCATCGAGTCGTCGTCGTTCCGGCACGGCCTGGTCCACGAGACCGTCACGGAAATGGACGTGCTGCTGGCGACGGGCGACGTCGTCACCTGCACGTCCGACAACGAGCACCGCGACCTCTTCCACGGCCTGCCCAACTCCTACGGCACGCTCGGCTACGTGCTCAAGTTGAAGGCGCGGACCCTGCCCGTTACCGGCTTGGTCCGGTTGCGGCACCACCGGCACGACCGGCCCTCCGGCTTCTTCGCCGACCTCGAGGCGAAGTGCAACTCCGACGCCGACTTCGTCGATGGCGTCATCTTCGGCCCGAACGAACTCTATGTGACCGAGGCGCATCATGTCGCGAGCGCCCCGGCCACCAGCGACTACACCTTCGAGAGTATTTACTACAAGTCCATCCGCGAAAGGCAGGAAGACTTCCTGACCACCCACGATTACATCTGGCGCTGGGATACCGACTGGTTCTGGTGCTCGAAGAACCTCGGCATGCAGAATCCGCTGCTGCGGCGGCTGATGGGGCGCCGGCGCCTGAACTCGGTGACCTACACGAAGATCATGCGCTGGAACGGCCGGCACGACTGGACCGGGAAACTCGACCGGCTGCGCGGGCTGCACAGCGAGTCGGTGATCCAGGACATCTGCATTCCGCTCCAACGTGCCGAGGAATACTTCCGCTTCATGGTCGAGGAGATCGGCATCTTCCCGATCTGGACCTGCCCGGCCCGCCATGTGAACACCACGGCGCCAACGCCGCTGTTCCCGATGAACAAGGACACGCTTTATGTCGACTTCGGCTTCTGGGACGTCGTCAAGGGCCGAGCGCGCTACGAGCCCGGCCATTTCAACCGGCTCATCGAGCAGAAGACCGCGGAACTGGGAGGGGCCAAGTCTTTGTACTCGGAGTCCTACTACGACCGCGAGCAGTTCTGGTCGATCTACAACGAGCCGCACTACCGGGCGCTGAAAGCCAGGTACGACCCGCAGGGACGCTTGAAAGACCTCTACGAAAAGTGCGTGTTGAGGGCCTGAGCTTCAGCGCGGCGCGTCGTAACCCCCCACCATCCCACCCTTGGACAGCACCAGCTGCCACAGGTGAATGGAGCGCGAGGCGAACGCTCCGGCGCAGGTCAGCAGGTAGTAACGCCACATGCGGCGGAAACGCTCGTCGTAGCGATCGGCCGGCAAGCGGCCCCAGGCCGCCTCGCAATTGGCGTTCCAGGCCAGCAGGGTTTTCGCGTAGGACGCGCCGAAGTTGTGCCAGTCCTCGAGCACCAGCACCTGCTCGGCCGCCCGCGTGAGCTCTGCGGCGGAAGGCAGGATGGAATTGGGGAAAATGTACTTCGCGATCCAGCGGTCCGTGACCTTGCCGGTGATCTCGGAGCCGATCGTGTGCAGCAGCATCAGGCCGTCGTCCTTGAGGCAACGCGACATCTGCCTGAGATACGCGCGGTAATTCTTGGTGCCCACGTGCTCCATGATGCCGATGGACGCGACCCGATCGAAATTGCGCTCCGTGACGTCGCGGTAGTCCTTGACCTCGAGGGTGACCGGCAGGCCCTTGCACAGTTCAGTGCCAAAGGCGGCCTGCTCTTTCGACAGCGTCACCCCGTAAACCTCTACCCCATGGTGCTCCGCGGCATACCGGGCAAATCCGCCGAAGCCGCAGCCCGTATCGAGCACGCGCATGCCCGGGCGCAACTGCAGCTTGCGGCAAATGAGATCGAGCTTGTCGCGCTGCGCCTGATCAAGATTGTCGGCGTCCTTCCAGTACGCGCAGGTGTACTGCATGTACGGGTCGAGCATGGCCTCGTAGAGATCGTTGCCGCGGTCGTAGTGCTGCCGCGCGACCTTCCGCGAACGCCGCCGGGTCTGCATGTTCAGTAGCTGCTCTTTGACGTAGGGGAAAACCAGCGAGGCGGGCCGCACCCGCCGTTGGATGCCGGCGCGCGTCAGGCGCTCGAACATGCCCGCCAGGTCGTCGCAGTCCCACCAGCCGTCCATGTAGGACTCGCCCATGGCCAGCGATCCTCCGGTCAGCACCCGGCCATAGAAATCCGGGTTGTGCACCTGCAGGTCCCACGGGTTCCCGCCATTCGGATGAATGCCGGCTTCGGCCAGGAGACCGTGAATGGTGCGTTCGGCGCTGCTCATAAGGGGTAAATTAAATGGAAACGAGCCGAAATTACAATAGAATCGAGAGGCGTGCTGATGATCATCACGCGCCGACGAAGGTTAACCTGGGAGTACTTCGGAGTTGTACCGTTTTCGAATGGTATCACCTGCAAGGAATAGCGTCTCTTACGGGTGTCCCTCATCAACGAATGGATCTCTGCGAGACAGGAAAATCGTAACGTAGCGTATTGATTTAAATGGTGCCGACACTCCGACTCGAACGGAGGACCTACGCATTACGAATGCGTTGCTCTACCAGCTGAGCTATGCCGGCACTTGGAAGGGCGGCCAGTATATTCAAAAGGCCCTTTTGGCACAATAGCGCATTGATTTCCTTCCCCATTCGGCCCGCAATGCCTACAGAAGATTCAGCCCGGGGCCGATACCGGGCCACCCGCCACTCCCCGACAATCCCGCCATACAGCCGGTCCACCAAACAGTTCACCAGTCAGCCGACCGGCCGAGGAGGTAACCATGGAGGCAATCGTGCGATTTCGGAGCATTCGCGGGCAGCGGGGGTTTTCCCTGATCGAACTGGGCGTCGCGACCGCCATCTACTCGATGGGTCTCGGCAGCCTGTCTCTGCTGATGCTGCTCGCGGTCCACGGCACGTCCGGGGCCCGGCTCGACACGGCGGCGGTCATGCACACCGCGTCGCTGGCGGAGATGATCGCGATGAATTCCGATGCGATCGGGCACTATGCATTTCACTCCGGAACCGGGGATTGCGACGATGGCCGGCCCTGCTCCGCGGATGAATTGGCCGCCACGAACCTCGCGACCTGGCGGGCCCGCCTGGAGGAAGATCTTCCCCGGGGCACTGGGCTGCTCTGCCGCGACAGCACACCCGCTGACGGCGACGGCAAAGATCCTGCCTGCGATGGGCAGGGCGGACCGGTGGTCAAAGTATTCTGGGAGGCGCCGGCTGAGGGCGGGGAGCGGGAATTGGAACCCAGCCGCCGCGTCTCGCGGCTGCCGCAGCCGTGAAGGTGCGACTTGATTTCTGCCTGGGCGGGCGCGCGCACGGCATGACGCTGATCGAATTGCTGATCGCCCTGGCGCTTGCTGCCTTCCTGGTGCTCGGCCTGGTGCAGATGGTCGCGGCCGCCTCCGCGGCCGGTCGTTTGCAGCTCAACCAGGCACAGGTGCTGGACCGCGCGCGCTTCGCCATGGGCGTCCTTGGGCGGGCCGTCCGCCAGGCCGGCTACCGTCCGGAACCGTGGAATTCCGCCTACGCCGACGGTGCGCTGGGCGACGCCAACCTGGACGGCGCAACGGCAGCCGGCGACCGCCTGGAACTGCGCGCATGGTCGGACCGGAACTGCTTCGACAACCGCAATCCCGACCGGGACGCCGATGGGCGGCCCCGCTTCTACCTCCGCGAGTCGAGATTCGACCTGACCTCCGACGGCAGCCTGGCGCTTACCTGCCGTTACGGACCGGCCCCGGACAGCCTGACGACCCAGATCCCGCGGCAGGGTGTGCTGCCTGGCGTGGAAGCGTTCCAGGTGCTCTACGGCGAAGACGCCGACGACGATGGCAATGTCGACGGCTGGTTGCGGGCCGGCCAGTGGGCCGACGCGCGGAACGTGCTGGGGGTGCGGATCGGCCTGCTGCTGGCGAGTGACGACGCCGTGGCGGAACCGCTGAACGCGTCATTCGAGGTGCTCGGCACCGCGGTGCAGGCGCCCGCCGACGGCCGGCTGCGGCGGCTGTTCGATTTCGCCGCGGCCTTCCGGGGCCGCACCGGGTGAAGGCATGCGCATGCGCGCGCACGGCATCGCACTGATCATGGGCCTGTTGCTGCTGGCCGCGCTGAGCCTGCTGGCGGTGATGTCGGCCAATGGCATGGTGCTGCAGCGGCGCATGGCGGCGAACTTCGAGGATCGCGCGCTGGCCCTGGAGAACGCCGATCTCGCAGCGGCGGCGGCGCGCGCCTGGCTGGACAGCCGCGCGGACGTCGAGCGGGAAGCGGGGTGCCAGGCCGGCTGCCTGCTGCCGCCCTCCATTCATGCCGTGGATGAGCTGCCGCCTGATCCGGAGTTCGAAAGCGCCGACTGGTGGCGCAGCGCCGCAGTGCCGACCGGCACCCATCCCGAATCGGGCGAGCCATTCGGAACGGCCCCGCTGCCCGCAGGCGCCTCATACTGGCTCATCGAGGAGCTCCACTTCGCGCCCTTCGCGGAAGCGACGCTGGGCCTGGCCACGGCCGGGATCGGCTATTACCGCCTGTACGGCCGCGGCAGTGGTAAACAAGCGGGCAGCGTGGCCGTCACCGAGTCCATCGTCGCGCGCCCGTGGCAAGGCGAATACCGGCCGGCGGACTTCCCGACCCCGGCGTCCGCCACCGCCTTTTGCCGACAGTTCGACCCACAGCTGCCGTGCGGCACGCTGGCTTGGCGGCAAAGGAAATGAGCAAGGCACGGGTGTGCGGGCCCAGAACGCGGCCTGGGACGCGGTCCGGTACGGGGCCGGGAACGCGGCCCTTGGGCGCGACCCGTGGTTTCACGCTGCTGGAACTCGTGTTCACGCTCGCGGTGATGGCCGTCCTGCTGGCGCTCGCGGTTCCAGCCTACCAACGCTATGTGCAACGCGGCGAACGGGCCGAAGCGGTGCGCCTTTTGCTGGCGGCGGCCGCCTGCCAGGAACGGGTGCGGGCGCAGGGCGGCTATTACGATACTTCGCGCTGCCTCGAGGGCGTGGCGGCAAGCGCTTACGCACTCCGCATCGAGCCGCCGGACGATCCGGCCAGCCTGGTGTTCACCTTGGTCGCGGAACCGAAACAGGTGCGTGGAGACGACCCCTGCGGCAGCCTCAGCCTCGACCAGGCCGGCACGCGTGGGATCGGCGGCAGCGCACAGCAGTTGGCGGCCTGCTGGGGCGGCCGCTGAGTTATTTCACGAGGGGGTTAATCAGCCCTGCAGCGCGATGCGCAGCTCTTTCGGCAGCGCGAACTCGATGTTTTCTGGGATACCCGGCAGTTCGGCCACCAGGCGTCCGCCGAAAGCCTTGAGGCGCTCGATCACGCCCTGCACCAGGCTCTCCGGGGCCGAGGCCCCGGCGGTCACGCCAACCGCCGTCACGCCCCGCAGCCATTCCTCGCGTATGTCTTCCGCGCCGTCCACCAGGTGAGCGGGCACGCCCTGCTTTTCGGCCAGTTCGCGCAGGCGATTCGAATTCGAACTGTTCACCGAGCCGACCACCAGCACGATGTCCACGCGGCGGGCCAGTTCCTTGACGGCGTCCTGGCGGTTCTGGGTGGCGTAACAGATGTCGTCGTGCCGGGGACCTTCGATCGCCGGAAATTTCCGGCGCAAGGCGTCGATCACGGCCTGGGTGTCATCCACCGACAAGGTGGTCTGGGTGACGAAGGCAATGGACTCGGGATAATTGACTTCGAGCGACTCGACGTCGGCCGGGTCCTCGACCAGGAAGATCGCGTTGCCGCGCGGCGCGTGGTTGACCCACTGCCCGAGCGTTCCCTCGACTTCCGGGTGCCCGGCATGACCGATCAGCACCACGTCGCGCCCGGCCTTGCAGTGCCGCGCCACCTCCATGTGCACCTTGGTCACCAGCGGGCAGGTGGCGTCGAAGACCCGCAGGCCGCGTTGTCCCCCTGCGCTGCGCACGGCCTTGGACACGCCGTGCGCGGAGAAAATCACCGTGGCGTTGTCGGGCACCTGCTCCAGTTCGTCGACGAAGACCGCCCCGGCGCGGGTCAGGCGATCCACCACGAAGCGGTTGTGCACGACTTCGTGACGCACGTAGATCGGCGCGCCGAACAGTTCGAGCGCGCGCTCGACGATTTCGATGGCGCGGTCGACGCCGGCGCAGAAGCCGCGGGGATTGGCGAGCAGGATGTCCATCACTTGTCCACCGTCCTGGCGCGGCTGAGCACGAGGGCGTCGAGCAGCAGCAGGATCACGCCGCAGGTAATGGCCGAGTCGGCCACGTTGAAGGCGGGGTAATGCCAGCCGCCGAAATGGACGTCGATGAAGTCGACCACGTAGCCGAGCTGAATGCGATCGATCAGGTTGCCGATGGCGCCCCCCAGGACCAGCGCCAGCCCCAGCGCGGTCACCCACTCCCGGCGGGGCAGCCGCAGCAACCAAACCAGCAGCACCAGGCTGACCACCGAAGACAGGACGATGAAGAACCCGCGCTGCCAGCCACCGGCGTCGCTGAGAAAACTGAAGGCGGCGCCGTAATTGTGCGCCAGCGTGATGTTGAGCCAGGAGAACAGTTCCCGCGGGCGGTAGAGTTCCAGCGCCTCGCTGACCCGCTGCTTGGTGAACCAGTCGAGCACGATCACCAGGGCGGTCACGCCCAGCCATACCCACGGCCAGGGCGGGAAGGCGCTGCGGGAGGGACGTTCTGCTCGTTGGCTCATCGGCGTGTCAGGCATGCCGGCGGGTTTCCCCGGCCCCGGCGACGTTCTCGACACAGCGCCCGCACAGTTCCGGGTGCCCGGGGTCGCTGCCGACATCGGCGCGGTAATGCCAGCAGCGCACGCATTTCGCATGCCCGGAGGGTGTGACGCTCAGCGCCAACTCCCCCTCGTCCAGGCGGATGCGCTCGGCCGCGGCCGGCGCCGCGGCCAGTGCGCCCACGCGCGCCTCCGAGGTCAGCAGCACGAAGCGCAGTTCGTCGCCAAGCGAGTCGAGGGCCTCGCGCAGGGCTCCATCCAGCCAGACGTCCACTTCGACGGCCAGCGAAGAGCCGGCCTTGCCGTCCCGCCGGACGATTTCGATCGACTTGCTGACTTCGTCCCGCACTTTCATCACCCGCCGCCAGCGCTCGCGCTCGGCCTCGGCGTTGTCCATCTCGAACAGGCCCTGGTACCAGGTCTCGAAGAAGATGCTGCCGCCGCGCTCACCCGGCACGTGCTGGTGAATTTCCTCGGCGGTGAAGCTGAGCACCGGAGCAATCCAGCGCACCATCGCCTCCAGCACGTGGTACATCGCGGTTTGCGCGGACCTGCGCGGCAGGCTGTCGCGCCCGGTGGTGTAGAGCCGATCCTTGAGCACGTCGAGGTAGAAAGCGCCCATGTCCACGGCACAGAAGTGGTGCACTTTCTGGTAGATCTGCAGGAACTGGTACTCGTCGTAGGCCTGCCTGACCTGGTCCTGCAGTTGCGCCGCGCGGTCCACCGCCCAGCGGTCGAGCGGCAGCAGGTCGGCCGGCGGCAGCACATCCTCCGGCCTGAAACCGTAGAGGTTGCCGAGCAGGAAACGCGCGGTGTTGCGGATGCGCCGGTAGGCATCCGAAACCCGCTTGAGGATCTCGTCGGATACGGTCATCTCGCCCCGGTAGTCGCCGCCGCCACCCACAGGCGCAATACGTCGGCGCCGAGGTTTTGCATGACCTTGATCGGCGACCCCACGTTGCCCAGGGATTTCGACATCTTGCGGCCCTCGGCGTCCACCACGAAACCGTGGGTCAACACCTGCTCATAGGGCGCGGCGCCGTGCATCGCGACCGAGGTCAGCAGCGAGGACTGGAACCACCCGCGGTGCTGGTCCGAGCCTTCGAGGTACATCTGCGCCGGGCGCTCGAGCTCCGGCCGTTCGTCCAGCACGCAGCGATGGGACACGCCGGAGTCGAACCACACGTCGAGGATGTCGGTGACCTTCTCGTAGCGCGCCTCGTCCACGCCCAGCCGCCGGTAGAGGTCGTCGGCGTACCAGCAGTCCACGCCCTCCTGCTCCACCAGGGCGGCGGCCTTGGCCATCAGCGCAGCGCTGTCTGGATGCAGCGACCCGTCCTCGCGGTCGACGAACAGCGTGATCGGCACGCCCCAGGTGCGCTGCCGCGAGATGCACCAGTCCGGCCGGTTCGCAACCATGCCGGCGATCCGTTCTTCGCCCCAGCCGGGAATCCAGCGCACCGACTTGATGGCGTCCAGGGCCTGGCCGCGCAAACCGGCCTGCTCCATCGATATGAACCACTGCGGGGTGACGCGGAACGCGGTCGGCGACTTGTGCCGCCAGCAATGCGGATAGCTGTGCTGGAAGGGTTCGCTGTGCAGCAGCGTGCCGAGCTCACGCATGACGTCCAGCACGTGATCGTTGGCCGCCCACACGAATTCGCCGGCGAACAGTTCGACGTGTTCCAGGTAGCGGCCGTCCGCGCCGACCGGGCTGTTCACCGGCAGCCCGTAGCGCTGGCCGACCTGGAAGTCTTCCTCGCCGTGGCCGGGCGCCGTGTGGACCGCGCCGGTGCCGGCCTCGACCGTCACGTGTTCGCCCAGGATGACCGGCACCTCGCGGTCGTAGAAGGGGTGGCGCAGCCGCAGGTGCTCCAGCGCGCGGCCGGGTGCGCGGCCCAGTTCGCGCAGATTCTGCAGGCCGATCCGCGCGCTGACCGCGCCCAGCAGGTCGTGCGCCAGCACCAGCGTCAGCGGCCGGTCGCCGGCCTCGCCGGCCACCAGCCCAGTCACCAGCACGTAGTCGAGATCGGCGTGCAGCGCGACCGCCTCGTTGGCGGGCAGGGTCCAGGGCGTGGTGGTCCAGATCGGAATGCCCGCATCGGCTGCGGAACTACCCGCTGCTTCCGCGGCGTCAAAGGCAGCGAACAGTGCATTACGGTCCACCGCGCGAAACAGCACGTCGATCGCGGGCGAGGTCTTGTCGCGGTACTCGATCTCGGCTTCCGCCAGCGCCGAGCCACAGTCGAAGCACCAGTTGACCGGCTTG
>Ga0105090_10001943_pt1 | contig 11373 bp, 12 predicted proteins | sample PPLLak3March2015_FD_79110 | JGI IMG/M metagenome (GOLD analysis project Ga0105090, IMG submission 79110) | Freshwater sediment microbial communities from Prairie Pothole Lake near Jamestown, North Dakota, USA - PPLs Lake P7 Core (1) Depth... | ecosystem: Environmental > Aquatic > Freshwater >... | reverse complement strand
ACGCCGCGGGGGACGCCGTCGAGGTGAAGGTCGAGCCGCCGCTGCCGCAGGTCGCGCTGGGTGCCACGCCCGCGCTCGTCGACGGCGACTGCAACGACTGGCGGCGTTCGATCGCAGCGTCGTTCATCAACCAGTCCCGCGCGGCCGCGGCGGCGTTTCCCGGACGCTACCCGCGCGGCTGCGGCGAACGCGACTGGCACGTGGCGATGCTGGACCACTCCACCTATGTGCACGGGATGTTCACGGCGTACTTCGCGCGGGCGGGCGGCAGCTTCGGCGGCGCGGTGCGCGACGGGCGCGCGCCCGCGGGCACGCCGTTCGCGGTGATGGAATCCGCGCCGCTCTACGACATCGTGCGCGACGTGAACAAGCTCTCCAACAACGTGATGGCGCGCCAGCTCTACCTGACGCTGGGCGCGCACGCGCTCGGGTCGCCGGCCACGCTGGAGAAGTCGCACGAAGCGGTGCGCCGCTGGCTCGCCGGACGCAAGCTGGCACTGCCGGGGCTGGTGATCGAGAACGGCTCCGGCCTGTCGCGCAACGAGCGCATGACCGCCGGTGGATTCGCCCGGCTGCTCGCGGCGGCCGACGCGAGCCCGCTGCGCGACGAGTTCGCCAGCTCGCTGGCCGTGGCGGCCACCGACGGCACGCTGGAGCGGCGCATGCGCAACGGCTCCGCGGTGGGCCGCGGCCTGCTCAAGACCGGGTCGCTGGAAGGCGTCCGCGCGCTCGCCGGCTACGTGATCGACGGCACGGGCACGCGCTGGATCGTCGTCGCGATGGTCAACGACCCGTCCGCGAACCGCGCCAACGCGCCGCTCGACTTCCTCGCCGACTGGGTGATCCGCAACGCGTCGGTCTGGACGCGCGAGAGGCATTGACCGCACCGACTGCTTGGTGGCTGGCCCTCACCCCGACCCTCTCCCGCACGCGGGAGAGGGAGGAATGCCCCCTCTCCCCCGGAACCGGGGGAGAGGGTTGGGGTGAGGGGGCATCGCATCCGCCGCCGCTGACTATCCTCGCGGAATCGGCCGCTGGTCCTTGAAGTACAGGATGCCGCGGATCACGCGATAGAGGACCCAGATCGCGACCGCCGCCCAGATCAGCGGGCCAAGCGCGAAGCCGATCAGCACGATCGCCAGCGCGATCAGCACGATCCAGCCGATCACCGCCCACAACGTCGACCACCAGAACGTGCCTATCGTCCAGTCGACGTGCGACTCGAGCCAGGTGCCGCGCGCCTCGCCGCGCTTCACGTAGGCGATGACGACCGCGACGATGCCGATGAACGTCAGCAGCGGCGCCGGCGTGATGAGCCCCGAGCTGCCGATCTGCGTGAGCGCCGCCAACCCGAGCAGCAGGTAGACGATCAGCATCGCCGTCGTCGGCGGCGAGCCCGCGGCAGCCGTCGTGCGGGGCGGGGGAAAGTCGGCCATGGCAGCACTCCCTTCGGAGAGGACCGCCGCGAGCTTGCGGCGCGCCCGGAATGTGGGATCGATGGTACCCGGAGTCAACGGCCGACGGACGGACGACGCCCCGCTGCGATGATCCGCGTCAGGGCGCGACGCCTGCGCCGGGTCCGTCAGTAGCGCCTGCCGTCCTTGTGCGCGGCGAAACCGCCGTTCTCATCCTCGCCCCACATGAGGTCGTCGTCGGGGTAGAACGCGTTGTCGCCGTCGACCCGATTGCCGATCTCGAGGTAGCGTGCCGGGGCGCTGCTGCGGTTGACGAAGTGGTGTGCGTCGCGCGCGCCGGCCGGGTAGCCGGCGCAGGTGCCGGGCCCGAGCACCTGCTCGCCGACGTTGGTGACCAGCGTCACCTCGCCTTCCAGCACCCAGACGAACTCGTCCTCGAGCGTGTGCCAGTGGCGCAGCGCGCTCTGCGCGCCGGGCGCCAGCGTGACGAGGTTGACGCCGAACTTCGTGAGCCCGCAGGCCTCGCCCAGTCGGCGCTTGGCGCGCTCGCCCATGCGCGAGCGGAACGGCTCGGGATAGAACGAGCTGCGCTGGTCGGGGATGCCGGCGGGGTCGAGCGCGGGGAGCTTGAGCGACACGGAGGCCTCCTGACCGGGAATGCGACATGCTACCGCGCGGCGCGGCGGGAAGCGCCCGCCTTGACCCGGCCGCAGCCCCCCCACCCTGGTCTTTGACTATAATGACCCGACACGGGCGTTGGGGCTTTCGCGCCCGTGCCGTTCCCAAGGAGACGACCATGACGCAACTCGAACGTGCCCGCGACCAGATCGTCGACGATTTCTCGACCGTGCTGAACGAGGCCGAGGATCTGCTCAAGAAGGCCGGGCAGGAAACCGGCGACAAGGCGAAGGACCTGCGCGCGCAGGTCGAGCGCAAGCTGCTGACCGCGAAGCTGCGCCTGCAGGAGATGGAAGGCCAGGCGGTGGACCAGGCGAAGGCGGCGGCGCGTTACACCGACGACATGGTGCACGACCACCCGTGGCAAGCGATTGGCATCGCCGCTGCCGTCGGCTTCGTGGCCGGTCTGCTGCTGAACCGGCGGTAGCCGCGTGAGCCACCCGGCGAGGGGCCCCGCGCGACGCGCTGGGATCGACGGCAAGGTGAATCGCGGCCGGGCGCCGACACGCCGATCTTGCGAATTGCGACAGGCGCACAAGGAGGCGCCGGCGTGACCTTCGGCGACACCAGCGCCGGGCCGGCCGACGCCGGACCGCGCAACCCCGGGCTGCGCGCAGCGCTGAAGCGCGCCGTCGCGGCCGGCGTCGGGCTGCTGTCGACGCGCGCCGAACTCCTCACGGTCGAGCTGACCGAGGAGCGCGAGCGGCTGACGCGGCGCCTCGCGCTCGTCGCCGCCGGCGGGCTGATTCTGGCATTTGGCGCCATGTTCGCCGGCGCGTTCGTCGTCGTGATGTTCTGGGACACGCACCGCCTGTGGGCGATCGCGCTGGTCGCACTCGCCCACCTCGGCGCCGGCGCCTGGCTGCTGAGGATGGCGCGCGACGTCGGCCGCGACTCGCCACCGCCTTTCGCCGCGAGCATCGCGGAGCTGAAGAAGGACCGCGCGCTCATCGAGGGCTCGCTGGGCAACCGGGACGAAACGGCATGAGCGCCTTCCTGGGGGGCAGCGCAGCGGCGAACGCCGCAAGCGTGGAGGCGCACCCATGAGCGCTGCTCACGACCTCGCCACCCGCAAGGCCGAGCTGATCGCGCAGTGCGGCGTCGACCGCATGCGGCTCGCGCACGCGCTGCTGGTCACCCGCCAGTCGATGAGCTTGTTCGGCAGCGGCGGCCTGGCGCGCTCACTGGCTGGCAAGGCATTCGGCTTCGCGCTGCCGCTGTTCGCGCGGACGCGACACAGCGGAGCACTGCGCTTCGCCGCGCTGGCGCTGTCGGTGATCCGCGGGGTGCGCGGCTTCCTGCGGCGCTGATCGTAACGGTCTATTACAATCCGAGCTCGCCCCACAGCGCGTCGACGCGCGCCTTGACGAGCGCGTCCATCGCGATCGGCCGGCCCCACTCGCGCGCGGTCTCGCCCGGCCACTTGTTCGTGGCATCGATGCCCATCTTGCTGCCGAGACCGGCCACCGGCGAGGCGAAGTCGAGGTAGTCGATCGGCGTGGAAGGCACGATGAGCGTATCGCGCGCCGGGTCGACGCGCGTGGTCAGCGCCCACACCACGTCCTTCCAGTCGCGCACGTTCACGTCCTCGTCGGTGACCACGACGATCTTGGTGTACATGAACTGGCGCAGGAAACTCCACACGCCGAACATCACGCGCTTCGCGTGGCCCGGGTACTGCTTGCGCAGCGAAACCACCGCGATGCGGTAGCTGCAGCCCTCCGGCGGCAGGTAGAAGTCGGCAATCTCCGGGTACTGCTTCTGCAGCAGCGGGACGAATACCTCGTTCAGCGCGACCCCGAGCATCGCCGGCTCGTCGGGCGGCTTGCCGGTGTAGGTCGAGTGGTAGATCGGGTCGCGGCGCAGCGTCATGCGCTCGATCGTGAACACCGGGAAGCGCTCGGCCTCGTTGTAGTAGCCGGTGTGGTCGCCGAACGGGCCTTCGAGCGCGGTCTCGTACCCCGTTGGATCGCTTGCGTCGGGGCGGAGATGCCCTTCCAGCACGATCTCGGCGGAGGCGGGGACCTGCAGGTCGTGGGTGATGCACTTCACGATCTCGGTGCGAGCGCCGCGCAACAACCCGGCGAACTGGTATTCGGAGAGCGAGTCGGGCACCGGCGTGACGGCGCCGAGGATCGTTGCCGGGTCGGCGCCTAGCGCCACGGCGACGGGGAACGGCGTGCCGGGATGCGCCTTGGCGTGATCGCGGAAGTCGAGCGCGCCGCCGCGATGGGCGAGCCAGCGCATGATGACCTTGTTGCGGCCGATCACCTGCTGGCGATAGATGCCGAGGTTCTGCCGCTTCTTGAGCGGCCCGCGGGTGACCGTGAGCCCCCAGGTGATCAACGGCGCGACGTCGCCCGGCCAGCAGGTCTGCACCGGCAGCCGCCCGAGATCGACGTCGGCGCCCTCCCACACCACTTCCTGGCACGGCGCCGACGAGCGCTCCTTGGGCGCCATGTCGAGCACCTTCATGAACAGCGGCCGGGTGGTCTGCCACGCGTCGACGAGGCCCTTCGGCGGCTCCGGCTCCTTGAGGAACGCGAGCAGCCTGCCCACCTCGCGCAGGCTGCTCGCCCAGTCGACCGGGTCCGCGCCCATGCCTCTCGCGACGCGGCCGGGCGTGCCGAACAGGTTGCCGAGCACGGGGATCGTGCCGCCGGCCGGCGAGCGGAAGTCTCCCTTCGGCCGCTCGAACAGGATCGCCGGCCCACCGGCCTTCAGCACGCGATCGCAGATCTCCGTCATCTCGAGGCGCGGATCCACCTCGGCGCGCACGCGCTTCAGCTCGCCTGCAGCTTCGAGTTGCGCGATGAAGTCGCGCAGGTCGCGATAGGCCATGGTCAGGTCGTCTAGTGGCGCCGGGCCGTCCCAAGCCACTGACCCGCCCCCTCGGGGGCAGCGAGCGGAGCGAGCGTGGGGGGATGTTTCATCCTAGGCAGCGGATCGCCATCTTAGCGAATCGGCGGTGGTCCAGCCCGTAGAATGCGCGGATGGCGGCGCCCGCTCATCGCCCGCACAACGCCGCGTTCCTCGCCACGCGCCGCGCCGTCTTCGGCATCGTGCTGGCAAGCTACGTGCTCTCGTTCTTCCACCGCACCGCGCCGGCGGCGATCGCGGGCGAGCTCACGCAGGCGTTCTCGATCAACGCGGTGGTACTGGGCACCCTCGCCGCGACCTACTTCTACGTCTACACGCTGCTGCAGGTGCCGGTGGGCGTCCTCGCCGACACGCTGGGGCCGCGGCGCATCCTGGCGGGCGGCTCGCTCGTCGCCGCGGTGGGGTCGCTGCTGTTCGCGCTGGCGCCGGCGTGGGAGCTCGCGGCGGTCGGCCGCACGCTGGTCGGCGTGGGGGTGTCCGTCGCGTTCATCGCGATCCTCAAGATCTCTGCCGTCTGGTTCCCGCCGAACCGCTTCGCCACGCTCAACGGCGTGACGCTGTTCGCCGGCAACCTCGGCGCGGTACTTGCCGGCGCGCCGCTCGCGCTTGTCGTCTCGCAGGCATCGTGGCGCGGCGTGTTCGTCGCGCTCGCGGTGCTCTCTGCCCTGCTCGCCGTCGCGACGTGGTTTGTGGTGCGCGACCGGCCGCAGGATCGTGGTTTCGCGCCGGTGAATCCGGCGATCGCACCCGGCGCGCGCATCGACTGGAAGAAGGCGTTGCGGCAGGTGCTCGCCAACCCGCGCACCTGGCCCCCGTTCGCCGTCAACGTCGGCGTCGGCGGCAGCTACCTCGCTTTCGCCGGCCTGTGGGCGGTGCCGTGGCTCGAGCACGCCTACGGAATGTCGCGCATCGTCGCCGCCCAGCACGCGAGCGCGCTGTTGCTGGGCGTCGCGTTCGGCGCGCTGGCGATCGGCATGGTCTCCGACCGGCTCGGCAACCGCAGCCGGGTGCTGCGCGTGGCCGTGCTCCTCTACGCGGCGACGTGGATTCCGCTGCTCGCGCGCGTGGACTGGCCGGCGTGGGCCACGCTCGCGTGGTTCCTGCTGATGGGACTCGTCATCCCGGGGTTCACGCTGACCTGGACGATCGCCAAGGAAGCCAACCGCCCCGAGCACTCGGGCATCGCGACCGCGGTCGCCAACGTCGGCATCTTCCTCGGCACGGGGCTGATGCAGCCGCTCGTCGGGCACGTCATCGACCGTGGCCGTGCCATCGGTGACGTTGCCGGCGGGTGGCAGCGCGGCATGCTGGTCATGGCGGTAGCCGCGGCCGTCGGTGCGCTGCTGAGCTTCCTCGTGCGTGAGCCGGCGCGCGCGCGCTAGTTGTGATTTCTACGACCGTTGTTCAGCGAGCTGAACCAGTTTGCTAAGAGGTGGCCGTTTCTGAAGGCTGGCATGGGGTCGCTCCTCATTGCCGAACCGCAGCCATGCCGGCAGTGCGGCGCGGCGTTGGTCCGAGGTGGCGCCGATCAGGATCGCGAGCGGCGCAGCCGGCTTCCAGCGCGCATCGCGCAGCGAGACGCTGCAGCCGGGGTAGAACGCGATCGCCGCGCGGAAGAACGGCGCCATGCACATGCGTCGCCGCGCATTCGCGGGCGCCGAATTTCGCCTTGCGGTGAAACGGAGTGTGGGAAACGTGCAACGCCGTGTGCGACACGCATCGATGCATGCGGTGGGCGTTGACTCTTGTCAATCATCGACTTGCTGCCATTGACTAGCCTCGACCTTGGAAGCAATGCGCCACGGCCGTTCCGGCTCGGTAGTGCAAACCGGCAACCGATCCCATCGACGGAGCATCTCGACATGACGATTCGCACCCTTCGCCCCCTTGTCGCTGCCGCTGCGATCGCGGCGATTGTCGCACCGGGCCTTGCCGCTGCGCAGAGCTCGCCCTGGATGATCGGCGTGCGCGCGCTGGGCATCTACCCCGACGCCAGCAGCAGCATATCCGGCCTGGACGTCAAAGAGCAGTGGACCGGCGAGGTCGACTTCACCTACTTCTTCAACAAGAACGTGGCCGTCGAGTTGATCGCAGGCTGGGCCAAGCACGAGGTGACGCTGAACGGTGCCTCCCTCGGCAAGGTCGGCGTGCTGCCACCCACGCTTACGCTTCAGTACCACTTCGCCGACCTCGGCGCATGGAAGCCCTACGTCGGCGGCGGTCTCAACTACACCTATTTCTACGAAACCGACCTCGCCAACGGCACGCTCGAGATCAAGGACAACAGCTGGGGAGGCGCGCTGCAGGGCGGCGTCGACTACATGCTGGACAGGAACTGGAGCGTCAATCTCGACGTCAAGTACATCTGGATGGACACGGAGGTCAAGGTCAAGGCAACCGGCGCCAAGCTCGGCGACCTCGACATCAATCCGTGGGTGTTCGGCATCGGCGCGCGTTACCGCTTCTGACGCCTCGGCGCATCCGGCACGACGCATCGGCGGCCCGGGCAAAGTCCCGGGCCGTTTTCATTCGAGGTGGTCCGCAAGCGCACGCCAGGCAACGAGCTTTTCTGCGAGCGGGCGGGTGTACGCCGGGCTGGTCGACGGCAGCGCGAGCGTCGCGAAGCCGGCCGCGGCCCACGCGGACGCACCGCGCGCGGCCGTGTTGCCGTTGAACGCGACGACGCGCAGCCCCGTCGCGACGCACCCCACGCGCCGCACCTCGCCGCGCACTGCGTCGCGAATTGCGCCGTCGCTCGACCCCGGCCGACGGCAGGCGACGATCGTGTCCCACAGGCCCACGCCGCGCGAGCGCAAACGCGCAAGCCTCTCGGGATAGGCGAGTTCCGCCAGCGGTTCGCCGACGATCGCGCCGAGAATCGGCCAGAAGTGGTTGCGCGGGTGCGCGTAGTACTGCCGCGCCGCGAGCGAAGCCGCGCCGGGAAAGCTGCCGAGGATCAGCACGCGCGTGCCCGCGTCGATCACCGGCGGCAGGCCGCGCCGGCGCGGAGCCTTGGCAGCGTTCACCGTCCCGGCCACGCCCCCGCACGCACCGCGTAGTCGAGCGCCGTGCCGGCGAACACGGCGAGCCCGAGCCAGTGGTTGTGCAGGAACGCCTTGAAGCAGCGCGCGCGGTCGCGATCGCGGATCAGCCAGAGGTGATACGCGGCGATGGCGCTCGCGGTGGCGAGCCCGGCGAAATAGAGCGCACCGAGCCCCAGCTCGACGCCCACCCAGGTCATGCCGGCGAGATAGATCGCGTAGCACAGCGCGATCGCGACGACGTCGAAGCGGCCGAACGTGATGGCCGAGGTGCGGAGGCCGATGCGCACGTCGTCGTCGCGGTCGACCATCGCGTACTCGGTGTCGTAGGCGACCACCCAGAAGAGGTTGATCGCGGTGAGACCCCAAGCGAACCACGGCACGTGGCCCAGCGCCGCCGCGTAGGCCATCGGGATGCCGAAGCTGAACGCGATGCCGAGGAACGCCTGCGGCAGCGCGAAGAAGCGCTTGAAGAACGGGTAGACGAATGCGATCGCTGCGGCCGGGAACGACCACAGCACCGCCGTGCGGTTCGTCGAGAGGATCAGCAGGAATGCGCAAAGCGCAAGCGCGCCGGCGAGGAACAGCGCTTCGAACGGCTCGATATCGCCCATCGCCAGCGGCCGCGATGCCGTGCGCTCGACGTGCGCGTCGAACGCGCGGTCCGCCCAGTCGTTCACCGCGCAGCCCGCCGAGCGCATCAGCAGCGTGCCGACGACGAACACGATCAGCAGCTTGAACGACGGCGCGCCCCAGGTCGCAAACCACAGCGCCGTGAGCGTCGGCCACAGCAGCAGCAACGTGCCGATCGGCTTGTCGAGGCGCAGCAGCCGCTCGTAGGCGTCGATGCGCGCGGCGATCTTCTGCCAGCGCGGCGGCGCGGCCGGGGGCGGCCCCGGCGTCGTCACAGCGGGAGCGCCAGTTGCTTACGCAGGTCGCGCGGAGCGACCTCGTCGAGCAGGTCCTGCGGCGTCGGGTACCGCAGCTTCACGCGCAGCTCGCGCTTCATCCGCGCGTTCACGAGCCGCCGCGACTCGCTCATGAACGACAGCAGCATCGGCGCGACGCGCGCCTCGGCCTCCTCCCAGTCGACGCGCGGCGGACGCGGCAGCTTGAACGCGTCGGCGACCGCGTCGAACCACGCGCCCATCTTCATCTCGGCGTCGTCGGCGACGTTGTAGGCGCGGCCGGGCTTGCCAAGGAACAGCGCGGCGGCGACGGCACGCGCGAGGTCGTCGGCGTGAATGTGGTTGGTGTAGACGTCGTGGTCGGCCGAGAGCACCGGCGTGCCCTGGCGCACGCGGTCGAGCGGCAGGCGCGTTGCTGCGTAGATGCCAGGCACGCGCAGGATGGCCAGCGCCACGCCGTGCCGGGACGCCCAGCGCCGCAGAGCGTCTTCCGCCGCTACGCGACGCTTCGCGCGCGGCGTCTGCGGGTGGCGCGGGCGATGCTCGGCCACCCGTGCGCCGGCGCAGTCGCCGTACACGCCCGAGGTCGAAATGTAGACGAAGCGGCGTGGTATTCTGCCGCGTCGGGCGAGCGCGGCCACGAGGCGTTGCGTGCGCGGGTCGTCGCGGCCCTCCGAGGGCGGCGGCGCGGCGTGCACAACGGCGAAGGGTCCGGGCGGCAGGCGGTCGAGCGAGCGGAAGTCGTCGAGGTCGCCGACGATCGGAACGACGCCGTGGGCGCGCAGCTTCGGCGCATCCTCCGCGCGTCGCACCAGCCCGGTCATGCGCACGCGCCCGCGCAACAGCGAGGCGGCGCGCAGCGCGATGTCGCCGCAGCCGATCAACAGTACGCGCAGCACGACCCTCCCCGCTCTTCCATGCCCCAAGTGATTATAAAGCCGAGCGACCACGCCTTCGCGTGCGCCGCCGACGAGACCGTGCTCGAGGCGGCGATGAAGGCCGACCTCATCCTGCCCTACGGCTGCCGCAACGGCGCCTGCGGCTCGTGCAAGGGCGAGATCCTCGACGGCTCGGTCGACTACGGCCCGCACCAGCCCACCACGCTCACCGACGACGAGAAACGCGCCGGCTTCGTTCTGTTCTGCTGCGCGAAGCCGAAGACCGACCTCGTCATCAAGGTGCGCGAGGTACGCCGAGGCGGCGACATCCCGGTCAAGCGCCTGCCGGTGCGCATCGAGTCGATCGACAAGCCGGCGAGCGACGTCGCCATCGTGCGGCTCAAGCTGCCGGCGACCGAGCGCCTGCAGTTCCTGGCCGGCCAGTACGTCGACTTCCTGCTGAAGGACGGCAAGCGGCGCAGCTTCTCGCTGGCCACGCCGCCGCACGACGACGCCCTGCTGGAGCTGCACGTGCGCCACGTTCCCGGCGGCTTCTTCACCGATCCACTGTTCACAAGCTACAAGGGCCGCGAGATCCTGCGCATCGAGGGACCTCTCGGCACGTTCTTCCTGCGCGAGGCCTCTGACAAGCCGATGATCTTCGTCGCCGGCGGCACCGGCTTCGCGCCGATCAAGGCGATGCTGCTGCACCTGTTCCACCACGAGGTGGACCGGCCGATGGTGCTCTACTGGGGCGCGCGCTCGCTCGCCGATCTGTACATGCCCGAACTGCCGGCGCGCTGGCAATCCGAGCACCCGAACTTCACGTTCATCCCGGTGCTCTCCGAGCCGAAGCCGGCCGACCGCTGGCCGGGCCGCACGGGATTCGTGCATCAGGCGGTGCTCGACGACTTCCGCGACCTCTCCGGCTACCAGGTGTACGCGTGCGGCGCGCCGGCGATGATCGACGCAGCGCGCAGCACGTTCACGTCGACGCGCGGTCTGCGCTCCGACGAGTTCTTCGCCGACAGCTTCACCTACGCCGCCGAGTCCGAGGCGCGCGTCGCCGGCTGAAGCACCGGACGCCGCCGCTCGACGCGCTGATCGGCGATGGCACGTCGAGCACCTCGAGTCGGGCGTCAGGTCAGTGCCCAGTTCCGCTCTCGACCCACAACGGGCGTAGCGGACTTCAGAAAGCAGTCGCTCAACGCGCCGTTGCGGCGAACCGCGCCGCCGCACGGTCCACTGCACCGGGTTGTCAGCGGTAGCCCATCATGCCGCGGTTTTTGTGGCTGATGTTCCCGGTGCCGATGGCGTGGTCGCGTCCCGGGACGTGGTGTAGGAAGCTGGTGAGTTCGAGCTCGGTTCTGCCGCTCGGGCTGCTTCCGCGGATCAGGCCAATGCTGGTGCCGCCGGCCGCCTGATCGGCGGATTCTCGCTCATCGTCGCCAGCGATGAGCGCCGGGCGGGCGATGTAGCGGCAAAGTTGCTCCCGCACTTGGCGCTCGTCGGCACCGCGGCGCACGGCCGCGTGCAGGCTGAAACCGTTCATGTCCGAGCACCGTTCTGCGGT
>Ga0105090_10001942_pt1 | contig 11378 bp, 5 predicted proteins | sample PPLLak3March2015_FD_79110 | JGI IMG/M metagenome (GOLD analysis project Ga0105090, IMG submission 79110) | Freshwater sediment microbial communities from Prairie Pothole Lake near Jamestown, North Dakota, USA - PPLs Lake P7 Core (1) Depth... | ecosystem: Environmental > Aquatic > Freshwater >... | reverse complement strand
TTGCACTTGCCGCAGCGCAGGCAGTCCTTGATCGCGTCCGAGATCGACGTGATGTCGGACTGCTGCATGATCAGCGACTCGTGGCCGAGTAGGTTGAAGCTCGGCGTGTAGGCGTCGCGCAGGTCGGCGCCGGGCAGCAGCTTGCCCTTGTTGAAGCGGCCTTCCGGGTCGATGCGGTCCTTGTAGGCGCGGAATTCGGCCAGTTCCTGCTCGTCGAGGAACTCGAGCTTGGTGATGCCGATGCCGTGCTCGCCCGAGATCACGCCGTCGAGTTCGCGCGCCACGCGCATGATGCGGGCGACCGCGCGGTTTGCCTCCTGCAGCATCGCATAGTCGTCGGAGTTGACCGGGATGTTGGTGTGCACGTTGCCGTCGCCGGCATGCATGTGCAGGGCCACGAACACCCGGCCGCGCAGCACACGCTGCTGTATCGCCGTGACGTCGTCGAGCAGCGGCGCGAACGGGCCGCCGGCGAAGATGCGTCTGAGCTCGCCGCGCACCTCGGTCTTCCAGGAGACGCGGATCGCGCGGTCCTGCAGCAGGTCGAACACGCGCACGCCCGGGTCGCGGGCCATGCGGCTCTCGAAGGTGGCGAGTTGCGCACCGAGGCCGATGGCGTCGAGGTCGGCGAGCGACTGCGCGACCGTGCGGTCCATGTTGTCGAGCAACCACGACCAGCGGTGGCGCGCGGCGGCCAGGACCTCGAGCGCGAGTCGCGGGCGTTCACCCAGTACTTCCTCGGCCGGGAGGCGGTCGGTGTCCGCGTCACCGGTCTTGCCGACGCGGGGTGAACCCGCGAAGTACTCGCCGATGGCGTCGAGGATCCCCAGCTTGTTGCGGATCGAAAACTCGATGTTGATGCGCTCGATCGCGTCGGTGTACTCGCCGAGGCGCTCGAGCGGAATCACCACGTCTTCGTTGAGCTTGAACGCGTTGGTGTGGCGGGCGATGGCGGCCGTTCTGGCGCGATCGCGCCAGAACGCCTTGCGCGCCTCGGCGCTCGCGGCGATGAAGCCCTCGCCGGCACGCGCATTGGCGATGCGCACGATGTCCGAGACGCATTGCGCTACCGCGGACTCTTCGTCGCCCACGAGGTCGCCCAGCAGCACCATCTTGGGCAAGGCTCCGCGCTTCGAGCGGGTCGTATAGCCGACGGCGCGCAGGTAGCGCTCGTCCAGGTGCTCGAGCCCCGCGAGGCGCACGCCGCGCTCGCGCTCGACGCGGGCGACGTGGTCGCGGATCTCGACGATGGCGGGGATCGCGTCGCGCGCCTGGCCGAAGAACTCCAGGCACACCGTACGGATGTGCGCCGGCATGCGGTGCACCACCCAGCGCGCGGCGGTGATGATGCCGTCGCAACCTTCCTTCTGCACCCCGGGCAGGCCGCCGAGGAACTTGTCGGTGACGTCCTTGCCGAGGCCCGCCTTGCGGAAGCGCCGGCCCTCGATCTCGATGCGCGCCGTGCGCAGCACGCGGGCACGCTCGGGGTCGCTGCGGCCGTCCTTCCAGGCGAGGTCGAACACCGCGGTGGCGACGTCGTGGATCTTGCCGCGGTTGTGGCCCACGCGGGTGACCTCGAGCCAGTCGCCCTGCGGATCCACCATGCGCCACCACGCAAGGTTGTCGAGCGCGGTGCCCCACAGCACGGCCTTCTTGCCGCCCGCGTTCATGGCGATGTTGCCGCCGATGCAGGAGGCGTCGGCCGACGTGGGATCCACTGCAAACACGAAGCCGGCGGCGTGCGCGGCTTCCTCGACGCGTCGCGTGACGGCGCCGACCTCGGTGTAGAGCGTCGGCACGAGTTCGTCGACGCCCGGCAGCGCGCGGGGCTCGACCGCGTCGATGCGATCGAGCTTCTCGGTGTTGATCACCGCGGCCGTCGGCGTGAGCGGCACGGCGCTGCCCGTGTAACCGGTGCCGCCGCCGCGCGGAATGATGGTGAGCCGTAGCTCGATGCACGCGCGCACCAGGCCGGGGATCTCGTCCTCGGCGTCCGGTGTGAGCACGACGAATGGGATCTCGACGCGCCAGTCGGTCGCATCGGTCGCGTGCGAGACGCGCGCGTACGGGTCGAAGCAGATGTTGTCGGCGCGGGTGTGACGGCCGAGTTCACGCCGCGCGCGGCGGCGCAGGGCGTCGGTGTCGGCGAACGCCTGCTCGAACGCCGTGACGGCACGCCGCGCGGCCTCGAGAAGCTGCCCGACCTTGGCGTTGCGTTCCGCGTCGCCGGCGTCACGGCGCTTGTCCACCTCGCCGAGGCGATGGTGCAGGGCCTCGATCAGCTGGGCGCGCCGGCGCGGGTTGTCGAGCAGGTCCTGCTCGAGGTACGGGTTGCGCCGCACCACCCAGATGTCGCCCAGCACCTCGTAGAGCATGCGGGCCGAGCGGCCGGTGCGACGCTCGGCGCGCAGCTCGTCGAGCAGCCGCCAGCCCTCGGCCCCGAGCAGCCGGATGACGATCTCGCGGTCCGAGAACGAGGTGTAGTTGTAGGGGATCTCACGCAGCCTTGCGGGTGCGTCGAGCTCGGTCGTCAGGAGGCTGGGCTCAGGTGCGGCTGGTGGGTTCACTTGCGGCGGCGGGCAACGTCAGGGACGTCGGATTCTGGCCGGAGTCCGCTGCCGACGGAATTGCGGCATGCCGCGGTTCGACTGCGGTGGCCCCGGCCTCGCCGATCCAGTCGGCCCGCAGGCCGAGCGCGCTGATCAGCGAAACCGCCACGGCGGCCGCGTAAGGCAGCGACTGGATGAGCAGCACGGCCACCCATACGGTCAGGTCCGGGCTGCCGATCAGGCCCGGCAGGTCGCCGTCGAACTGGGGAATGCGACTCACGCCGAAGGCCGCGAACCACAACCCGAGCATCAGGAAGGCTTCCTCGCGCGCCGCCGCCAGCGCCTGGCCGAGCGCGTGGCGCGGGGCCTGCTTGGGCGTGCGGAAGAACGGCCGGTCCCGCTGCACGAGGCCGCTGAGCATCGCCGTGCCGATAGTGTGCGAGAGACCCAGGCCGGCGAGCGCCGCGGCGAACGTCTGGGGGAACGTCGCGCCGACGCGCGTTCGATAGAGGTGCAGCAGCTTCACCAGCTTGAAGACGAACAGCGACAGCGGCAGCAGCGAGAAGATCATCAGCGGCGGTTCGATGTGCTTCGGGAACAGCACCATCACCAGCGACCACACCAGCGCGGCGCAGTTGACGATCAGGTTGAAGCCGTCGGCCAGCCACGGCAGCCAGCCAGCGAGGAAGTGATAGCGCTGCCCGGCCGTCAGGCGGCCGTCGCCGCCGCGGACCAGCGAACGGAGGTGGCGGCGCATGATCTGCATCGAGCCGAACGCCCAGCGCGACCGCTGTTTCTTGAAGTCGAGGAAGCTGTCCGGCATCAGGCCGCGGCCGTAGCTGTGCGGGATGTAAGTGGCCTCGTAGTCCTCGGCCATGATGCGCAACCCGAGCTCGGCGTCCTCGGTGATGCACCACTCGGCCCAGCGCACGCGCTCGAGCAGGTCGCGTCGCACCATCGTCATGGTGCCGTGCTGGATGATGGCGTTGCGCTCGTTGCGCGTGACCATGCCGATGTGGAAGAAACCGCGGTATTCGGCGAAGCACATCGCCTTGAACGCCGATTCGCCAGCGTCGCGGTAGTCCTGCGGCGCCTGCACGACGCCGGTGCGCGGGTTGTTGAAGGCCGGCGCGAGGTCGCGCAGCCACTCCGGCCGCACGACGTAGTCGGCGTCGATCACCGCGACTACTTCCGCGTCGGGCGCGGTGTTCTCCAGCGCAAAGTTGAGCGCGCCGGCCTTGTAGCCCGCGAGCGGGTCGACGTGGAAGAAGCGGAAGCGGGGCCCGAGCCGGGCGCAATGGGCCTCGACCGGCCGCCACAGCGCCTCGTCCCTGGTGTTGTTGTCGATCACCAGCACTTCGAAGTCCGGGTAATCGAGCCGCGCAAGCGCGTCGAGCGTCTGGATCAGCATCGCGGGCGGCTCGGCATAGGCCGGGACGTGCACCGAGACTTTCGGCAGTGGACCTGCATGGCCCGGCTGCGGCTGGAAGATGCGCGGGTGGCTCGTCACCCAGTGCGCTTCCGCCCACTCGTGCGCCTCCGCGAGCAGCACGGCGATCACGCCCAGCATGGCCACCAGCAGCACCGCGCCGACGAGCACACTGCCCACCGTCTGGTACTGCTGTGAGAAATCGTAGAGGATCCAGGTGACCATCGTCGCCGTGGCGTACACGACGATCGCGAGGAAGCTGCGGCCGCGGTTGCGCAGCGTGTCGCTGTAGAAATAGAACAGCCACAGCAGCACGACCGAGGCGATCACGGAGGAAGCCGCGAGCACCTGCCAGTCCGGCACGCGCACGATCGGCGCGCGGAACGCGAATTTCGCGTTACGGTCGGCGTCGTACACGCCCCAGTAGGCACCGGCCTTGCCTTCGGCCTGTTCCTTCCACGGCTGGTCGAACGCCTCCATCACGAAGTACGGATAGCCTGCGCGCTCCGCATGGGCGAGGAAGCGCCGCAGGAACATCGCCTGGTTGGACGGCGAGGCCACCGCGCTTTCGCGCGTGCGGCCATCGCTCGGCCAGCCCACTTCGGCGATCACCACCGGCTTGCCTGGGAAGCGCTGCTCGACCTGGCGCACGCCTTCGATGGAGTGCTGCACCGCCGCCTCCACGTCGATGCCTTCCCAGTAGGGCAGCAGGTGGATGGCGATGAAATCGACGTGGTCGACGATCTCGGGATACTTGAGCCAGATGTGCCACGGTTCCGCCGTGCTGACCGGCTGCTTGGTGGTGCGGCGCACGCGCTCGAGGTGCGCGAACAACTCGTCCGGCGCCAGGTCGTCGACCTGGTTCTCGTAACGCAGCACGACCTCGTTGCCGACGAGCAGCTGGGTGACGTTCGGGTGGGCGTTGGCGATCTGGATGGTGCGCTCGACTTCGCGGCGGTTGAGCTCGAGGTCGTCGCTGAGCCACGCGCCGACGGTCACCTTGATGCCGTGCTTGCGCGCGAGGCGGGGCACGTCGCCCAGTGTGCCGAGTGCACTGTAGGTACGCACGGCGCTGGTCTTGCCCGCGAGCAGCGCGAGGTCGCCGTCAATCTGTTCGACGGTCGGCAGGTCGCCGGCAATTGCGTCCTGGTCCTTGTCGAACGGCTGGAAAGAGAAGCCGTCGATCTGAGCCGGCCATGCGGGTTCCGGCGTCGGCCGGTTGGCGAACGCCCAGGCCGAAACAGTCAACGCGGCGAACGCCGCCAGGATCAGCAGGCTGGACCAATGCTTCATGGTGTTCGCTACGCCCCGGGGATTCGGGGGGGCAGGCGCAATTCTAGGTGCGCCGCTGCACCTGCCGGGGCCAGCGACTGTCGTTGTTTGGCGACAGACCGCCGGTCAGCCTCGGCCGGTCAGAACTTCCAGATGAGATTGAGTTGCAACCCGTCGAAGGACGGAGTGTCGACGGCGTTCTCGAAGTCCACCCAGCGCATCTTGTAGCTGCCGTCCGCGGCCAGGGTGTCGCTGAAGTCGTAGCGCATCCCCACGCCCAGTTCGTAGGCGAGGCCGTCGAGGGAACGCGTGTCCTGCCAGCTCGTGCAGACATAGCCCCACCAGGGGTGCCACCAGCAGCCGACTTCCGGCGGGGCCGTGGCGATGTTGGTGTCCACCCAGCTCCAGCCGACGCTGCCCGCCACGAACGGGGTGAGCGGACCCGTGAGGAAGTTGTACGCGACGTCGACCATCAGCGACATCGTGTCGAGGCTGCCCTTGGAGGTGAACGATTCGCCGCTCTGGTCGCCCACGATCTCGGCTTCGTAGTCCTTCTGGTCGAAAGTGAAGGTTGAGCCGAACTGCAGCTTGTCGGTGTAGTGGTAGCCGACGCCGAACAGGAAGCCCAGGCCACTGTCGATCTCGGCCTGGGTGCCGCCCTCGAAATCGACGTCAGCCGAATTCGCCACCAGCACGCCGACGCGTGTTTCCCAGCGGTTGTCCCGCATCGCCGAACCGCCCTGCATCAGGCCGCCGCCCGAGCTGCCTCCGCCGGTGGCGCCTTCCGGCCCGACGGCGAGGCCGGCCATGGCGGCTGCCGGATTGACGAGGTCGGGCGACTGGTTTTCGGCGCGGATGGAATCGACGACCTTGGCCAGGTCATCGATGCCGAGCTTGCGGTAGGCCTTGGCCCCGATGTCGAGCGCCTCGGTCACGGCCGGGGCCCCGTCGTAAGTCTCGATCAGCCCGCGGGCACGGTTAAGGGCGCCCACGTACGCGCCGCGCTGCATGTAGTAGCGGGCAACGTGCACCTCGTAATCGGCCAGCCGATTGCGCAGGTAGACCATGCGCTGCCGGGCATCGGCCGCGTACGGGCTCTTCGGGTACTGCTGGATCAGCGTCTGGAAGGCCTGGAACGACTTGCGCGCCTCCTGGGGGGGGCGCTTGGTGACGTCGGCCTTGAAGAGCCGCTCGAGCGCGTTGGCGCCCGATTCGTAATAGACCAGGCCCTTGACGTAGTAGGCGTAGTCGACGCGCGGATGCGTCGGGTTCTCGCGGATGAACTGGTCGGCCTGGTCGATCGCCGACTCGGCCTCGCGGTTCTTGTAATAGGCGTAGATCAGGTCGATCTGGCCCTGGCGGGCCGGTTCGCTGAACGGAAAGCGCGCCTCGAGCAGCTCGAGCTTCTGGATGGCGCCCGGGAAGTTCCCGTTGGCCAGGTCGCGGTTCGCATCCATGTGGATGCGCTCCGGCGAACCCTTCACGTCGAATTCCTCGCCGCGGCTCTTGCAGCCGGCAACGGCCACAGCCGAGAGGATCACCGCGAGCAACAGGAGCGGGCGGGTGGGCGGAACGAGCTTGGGCAAGGGGGACACCGGCCGGTCGGTCGTACGGGAAGGGGCGAAGTATATAGAAAACGGGCCGCGGGGCAGGGCTTCGGTACACGGCGCCCCGCGCATCGGCCACAATCGCGCCCCATGAACGCCCAGACCATCGAACTTTCGCTCACGATCCCGCTCGAGCAGGCAGGCCAGCGCCTCGACCAGGCCCTGGCGGCCCTGCTGCCGGACTACTCGCGCAGCCGGCTCAAGACGTGGATCGAGAGCGGCGAGGTGCGTGTCGACGGCGCGACCATGCGCCCGCGCGACAAGGTGTTCGGCGGCGAGACGGTCCTGCTCAAGGCGGTGCTGCCCGAGGAGACGCGCGCGGCGCCGCAGGACATTCCCCTGGTGCTGGTGCACGAAGACAAGCATGTGTTCGTCGTAGACAAGCCGGCGGGGCTTGTGGTTCACCCGGGCGCGGGCAACCCGGACCAGACGTTGCAGAACGCGCTGCTGGGGCTCGACCCGAAGCTTGCGGCGCTGCCGCGCGCCGGCATCGTGCATCGCCTGGACAAGGATACGAGCGGCCTGTTGATCGTGGCGCGCACGCTCCCGGCGCACACGGCGCTGGTGCGCATGCTCGGCGACCGCGACGTGCATCGCGAGTACGAAGCCATCTGCCGCGGGGTGATGACGGCGGGCGGAACGGTCGACGCGCCGATCGACCGGCACCCGACCGATCGCGTGCGCATGGCAGTGCGCCAGGGTGGGCGCGAGTCCGTCACGCATTACCGGGTGATCAAGCGGTTTCGCGCCCACACGCACGTGCGCGTGCACCTCGAGACCGGCCGCACGCACCAGATCCGCGTGCACCTCGCGCACGCCGGATACCCGATCGTGGGCGACAAGGTGTACGGCGGACGCCTGACGCTGCCCAAGGGCGTGAGCGAGGCCTTGCGGACGGCTTTGCGGGAGTTCCCGCGCCAGGCGCTGCACGCGGCCCGCCTGCGGTTCGACCATCCGGTCACCGGCAAGGCCATCGAGTGCGCGAGTCCGCTGCCGGCGGACATGCGCGGGCTGCTCGACCTGCTCGCTGCCGAGGATCGTGCTGCATGACCGCCACCGCGATCGGTTGGATCGCGCCGGACTGGCCGGTGCCGGAGCACGTGCGCGTGCTGTCGACCCTGCGCGCCGGCGGCGTGAGCGACGGTTCGTACGCGTCGCTCAACCTGGCCGCCCACGTCGGTGATCACGCCGACGCGGTGGCCGCCAATCGGCTGCTGCTGCGCGAGGCCGCGCACCTGCCGGCCGAGCCGCTGTGGCTCGAACAGGTGCACGGCATCGAGGTCGTGCGGCACGAGGGCCAGGCCGCGGTGCCGCGCGCCGATGCCGCAGTGGCCTTCGCGCCCGGTCGCGTCTGCGCGGTGATGACCGCCGACTGCCTGCCTGTCGTCTTTGCCGATCGGCGCGGCACTTGCATCGGCGTGTCGCACGCCGGTTGGCGCGGACTCGTGGACGGGGTGCTGCAGGCGACGATCGCTGCCTTGCCAGCGGCGCCCGCGGACCTGCATGCCTGGCTCGGGCCGGCGATCGGCCCGGGCGCCTTCGAGATCGGGCCCGAGGTACGCGAGGCGTATCTTGCAAGTCTTGGGGTGCCTGACACCCTTTCTTGCTTCGTGCCGAACGAGCGCGGCCGTTACCTCGCCGACCTGTACGGCCTGGCGCGGCTCGTCCTCGCGCAGGCCGGGGTGGGGAGCGTCCACGGCGGTGGCTTGTGCACGCACGACGACGCCGGTCGCTTCTACTCGTTCCGGCGCGACGGCGTCACCGGGCGCATGGCCACGCTCGCGTGGCTCGCTTGACGAGCGTGCTAACCTCGCACGTCCAGAATCGGTCGTGACCTTGCCGTGAATTCCCTCGCCTCGATCGTCGCCGTCACCGGCCTGAGCGGCCTACTCAGCGCGCTCGCGGCCTCCTTCTTCCTGTCGCTGGGCGAGGCCCGCCGGGCCGCGGTGCTGCCGCATCTCGTGAGTTTCGCGACCGGCGCGCTGCTGGGGGCGGCGTTCCTGGGGTTGCTGCCGCACGCGGTCGAATCAATCGGTGCCGGCGGCGCCCACAAGGTGGGGCTCGCGCTGCTGCTCGGCATCCTCACGTTCTTCCTGCTCGAAAAGTTCGTCCTGTGGCGGCACTGCCACGATGATCCCTGCGAGATGCACTCGCCGAGCCCCGAGGCGCGCGACGCGGCGTCGGCGCGGATGATCCTGGCCGGCGACAGCTTCCACAACGTGCTGGACGGCGTGCTGGTCGCGGCCGCGTTCATGACCGACCCAAAGCTCGGCATCGTCACGGCGCTCGCGGTCTGTGCGCACGAGATCCCGCAGGAAGTGGGCGACATCGCCATCCTGTTGCATGGCGGGTATTCCCGCGGCCGTGCGCTCGCGCTGAACCTGCTCACCAGCCTCACGTCGGTTGTCGGCGGCGTGATCGCGTATTTCGCGCTGGCCACGGCGCTGCACCTGCTGCCGTACGCGCTGGCGTTTGCTGCCGCGAGCTTCATCTATGTGGCCGTGGCCGACCTGATCCCCGGCCTGCACCGCCGGGTGGACCTGCGCGCCGGCCTGGAACAGGTGCTGTTCATCGGCCTTGGCGTGGCAGTGGTGTGGGTGACGCATCAGCAGATGCACTAGGAAGGGGATAGGGGATAGGGGATAGGGGACAGTGAAGAGGGGCGCGGTAGCCGACGCTTCGGCCTCACCTCCGGCACTGACCTCTGACCCCTGACCCCTTGTCCTGACCGGCGCCGCCCCCATTTCCGGGCCAAACCGCCCTTACCGGGAGCTCCCGCCCCATGCGTCACGACAAGCTGACCTCTAAATTCCAGATGGCCCTGGCGGACGCGCAGTCGTCGGCGCTGGGGCGCGACCACCAGATCATCGAGCCGGCCCACCTCATGCTGGCTCTCCTCGACCAGCAGGGCGGCACGGTGCGCCCGTTGCTCGAGAAGTCGGGTGCGAAGGTGGCCCTGCTGCGCTCGCGGCTGGGTGAAGCGCTGGACCGGCTGGCGAAGGTGGAGGGCACGGGCGGCGAAGTCCACGTTTCGAACGACCTCTCCAAGCTGCTCAACCTCACCGACAAGATCGCGCAGAAGCGGGGCGACCAGTACATCTCGAGCGAGATTTTCATTCTCGCGGCGCTCGAGGACAAAGGCGCACTCGGCACGCTGCTCAAGGACGCGGGCGTCGTGAAGGGCGCCATCGAACGCGCCATCGACGAGGTACGCGGCGGCGAGAAGGTCACCGACCCCAACGCCGAGGAACAGCGTCAGGCGCTCGAGAAATACACCATCGACCTCACCGAGCGGGCCGAGCAGGGCAAGCTCGACCCGGTCATCGGGCGCGACGACGAGATCCGCCGCACCGTGCAGGTGCTGCAGCGGCGCACCAAGAACAACCCGGTGCTGATCGGCGAACCCGGCGTCGGCAAGACGGCGATCGTCGAGGGGCTGGCGCAGCGCATCGTCAACGGCGAGGTGCCCGAGGGGCTGAAGGACAAGCGCATCCTCGCGCTCGACATGGGCTCGCTGATCGCGGGCGCCAAGTTCCGCGGTGAGTTCGAGGAGCGGCTGAAGGGCGTGCTGAGCGACCTGTCCAAGCAGGAAGGTCGCGTGATCCTGTTCATCGACGAACTGCACACGATGGTCGGCGCCGGCAAGGCCGAGGGCGCCATGGACGCCGGCAACATGCTCAAGCCCGCGCTCGCGCGTGGCGAGCTGCACTGCGTGGGCGCCACGACGCTCGACGAATACCGCAAGTACGTCGAGAAGGACGCCGCGCTCGAGCGCCGCTTCCAGAAGGTGCTGGTGAACGAGCCGTCGGTGGAGGACACGATCGCGATCCTGCGTGGCCTCAAGGAGCGCTACGCGGTGCACCACAAGGTCGAGATCACCGACCCCGCGATCGTCGCGGCGGCCACGCTCTCGCACCGCTACATCACCGACCGCCAGCTGCCCGACAAGGCCATCGACCTGATCGACGAGGCCGCCTCGCGCATCCGCATGGAGATCGACTCGAAGCCCGAGGAACTCGATCGCCTCGACCGGCGCATCGTGCAGCTCAAGATGGAGCGCGAGGCGCTCAAGAAGGAGAGCGACGAGGCCTCAAAGAAGCGGTTGCTGGCGCTCAACGAGCAGCTGTCCGCGCTCGAGCGCGAGTACGCCGACCTCGAGGAAATCTGGAAGGCCGAGAAGGCCACTGCGCAGGGCGCGGCCCAGATCAAGGAAGAACTCGAGCGGGCGCGCCTCGATTTCGAAGCGGCACGTCGCGCGGGCGACCTGGCGCGCATGTCCGAGCTGCAGTACGGGCGCATCCCCGAGCTCGAGAAGCGCATCCAGGCCGCGCAGGCGGCCGAGTCGCAGGCACCCACGCTGGTGCGCAACAAAGTCACCGACGAGGAGATTGCCGAGGTCGTCTCGAAGTGGACCGGCATCCCCGTCTCCAAGATGCTCGAGGGCGAGCGCGACAAGCTGTTGCGCATGGAAGAGGCGATCAGCCGACGCGTGGTCGGCCAGGACGAGGCGGTCAAGGCCGT
>Ga0105090_10001940_pt1 | contig 11387 bp, 13 predicted proteins | sample PPLLak3March2015_FD_79110 | JGI IMG/M metagenome (GOLD analysis project Ga0105090, IMG submission 79110) | Freshwater sediment microbial communities from Prairie Pothole Lake near Jamestown, North Dakota, USA - PPLs Lake P7 Core (1) Depth... | ecosystem: Environmental > Aquatic > Freshwater >... | reverse complement strand
CTCTCCAACCAGATCGCGATGTTCGACCGGCGCACGGGCCGGTTCACGATGTACGACCTGCCGACGCGCGGACTGCGCGAGTGGCTGAACGTCAAGCTGATCGACGGGCTCTTCAAGCTCATCTCCTGGGGCGTACCGCTCGCGAACTGGATGCCGGTCGACCGCGCGGCCACCGGCACGCCGCTGCCGTACGGGATCGAGATCACGCCGGACGGCAAGGTCTGGTTCGCTCGACTGCATACCGACGAGATCGGCTCGATCGACCCGGACACCGGCAAGATCTCGATGATCGCGACCCCGTTCAAAGGACCGCGCCGGCTGCGCGCCGACGCGGAGGGCCGGCTGTGGATCGCGGCCTTCCCGGAGTCCGCGATCGCGCGCTACGACCCCGGATCGGGCGAATTCAAGCGCTACGACCTGCCGCTCGAGCCCCGGGGCGGGGACACGCCGTACGCGCTCAACGTCGACCGCCCCCGCGGGCTCGTCTGGGTGAACGGCAACCAGAGCGACTCGCTCTACGTGCTCGACATCGCGAGCGAGGCCTGGCAGGTGATCCCGCTGCCACGACGCGTGAGCTTCACGCGCGACGTCGAGTTCGATCCCGAGGGCACGGCCTACACCTCGATCTCGAACTTCCCGAGCTGGCACGTCGAGGATGCACAGCCGACGTTGATTCGCGTGCAGCGCTCGCCGTGACTCCGGCGGTGGGCCAGGCCGACGGCGATCAACGACCCGCGGGTGAGTCCGCGCTCCGCTGGGCCGCTGCGTCGTCGAGACCGTAGACGAGCAGCACGTTGCCCGGCATCTGCCCGAACATGCCGTAGCCGGACAGGACGAAGAGCTGGCTGCCATCGACGACCGCGCCGCTCACGTCGAGGGCGCCGCCGTGGCCCGCGACGCCGTTCGTTGCCGAGTACGCCTGGGCGGTCTCGATGACGCGGAGCTCACGGCCGTCGTCGGCATCGAGCAGCCGCAGCTTGCCGTCGAGCGCGCCCGAATAGACCACGCCGTTCGCGACCACGGCCGCCGCGGAATGGCCGTAGTAGTAACTGCACGCGGGCCATGGCGAACGGTCCGACTTGCCCTTCGCCATTTCGGCGAGGCCGACCATCGGCGCGTCGGCCGGATCGAAGGTGCAGCCGCGCGTGACCGGGTGAGACCAGAGCGTGCGGCCGTCCGCGAGGTCGAGCGCGTACACGCCGGGCTTCGGCACGTAGCCCGCGACCTTGCGCTCGGGGTCGGCGATGGGCACATAGATCCGCTGCCCGTCGGTGGCGAGTCCGTGGTGCACGCCGCCGTTCGAGCTGCCCGAGCCCACGCGGTTGCGCCACACCAGGGCGCCGTTGCGGTCCGGGTCGAGCGCGAACACCTCGCCTGATTTCTGGCCCGCGATCAGCAGGTCGCCCTGCTTGCGCTCGACCAGCATCGCCGCGGCGCCGAAATCGAAATCCGGGCCGTTCTCGACGGGACAACTCGCGCCGCCGCTCAGGCACGCGGCGTTCCAGGCGTCGTCTGCGAGCGCCTGGAACTTCCACAGCAGCTGGCCCGTGCGCAGGTCGAGCGCGAGGATCGCGTCGCTGGTATCGGTGGCGGGCGAAGACGAATTCTGCCCGGTGCCGAAGTAAAGCGCGCCTCGCCTGGCGTCGACCGTGGGTGCGTTCCACACCGGCGCACCGCTCGGTCCCCACATCTGCACGCCGTCGCGATTGATCGTCGTCTTCTGCGCGTGTGGCGTCGTCGCGTACTGCCACAGTGCCGCTCCGGTCGTCGCATCGAGCGCGGCGATGCCGCCGTGCGAGCGACAGCATTCGTGCGTCGGCAGGCCGGCGGCGGCGACCTCGAACGACGAAAGCGGCACGTAGAGCCTGCCGTCGAAATACGTGGCCGGACCGCTCACGATCGACGTCGGGAACCACTTGAGTCGCTCCCGCCAGCGCGGCTTGCCGGTGGTCGCGTCCACCGCGTGCACGGTCGCCATTTCATCCGCGAACCACAGCGTCGCCACGCCGTCCGGCGTGCGATCGAGCGTGAGGGCGGAGTGGACGGGCGCGTCGGTGCGGTAGGCCCACCGCACGCAGCCGCTGTGGCGGTCGAGCGCGAGCAGGTGGCCGCCCTTGCTGCCGAGGAAGACCGTGTCCCCGGCGATCACCGGCTGGGACCGCATCGAGGTCACTGCAGGCAGGGCGATCGACCACTGCAGCCGCAGTCGTCCGACGTTGCGCCGATCGATGCGTACGTTTTCGGCGTGCCTCGTGTTGTTCCGGCCGAGTCCCCAGTTTGCCTGGCCGTTCACCGGCACCGGCGTCTCGCGCGAGCACGCGTTCGCCGCGATCCAGGCGTCGCGCTTGCCGTCCTCCTCCGCAGCGAGCCATTTCGCGAGCTTCACGCGCTGCTCGGGGCGCAGCCCGGCCGCCTGCGGCTGCATCTTGCCGAGTTCCATGGCCATGAGGATCTGCGATGCTGGCAGCCGGCGCAGCGTTTCCGTGGGGGGCGCCTTGGTCTCCGGGACCTCGTGGCACACGGCGCAGGTCGCCTTGTAGAGCGCAGACATGTCCTCGGGCGGCTCGGCGGACGCGCCGGCGACCCTGGCGTGACCCAGGAGCAACGCCCCTGCGAAGAGCGGTGTCAACGTGCCCATGTACGCCCGAAATCGAGACCAGTCCATCCGGTGCGCGCGCGTCATTCTGGTGCCTCCCGTATCTTGTTGGGGCCCGTCCTGCGCCGGGGCGACCACGTCCCTGAATGTAGCGGTCCGGTACGGGAAACGCTCGGCGACTTTCGGCGGCACGGGCGGCGGTATGGTGACCGGTTACACTTCGTGCGCCTCGCTCACGGCGCGGGCTGGTCCCGGTTCAGACTGACGCAGGGGTAGAACAGCCGCCATGCCATACACCTGGCTTGCGCTCGCAATCATCGCCACGGTGGGTTACCACCTGGTGCTCAAGCTCACGCCGTCCGGCGTGAACCCGCTGCTGTCGCTCATGGTCACGTACACGCTCGTGACCCTGCTCTTCGGCGGCATCCTGCTCGCGACGCAGGGTGGCCTCGACTGGCGCGCGGAAGTGCGGCACCTGAACTGGACCGCGCTCGCGCTCGCGGTCGCCATCGTCGGCCTCGATCTCGGCTTCCTGTACCTGTACCGCAGCGGCTTCGAGGTGAGCCTCGGCGCGCTGGTCACGCAATCCGCCGCGGCGCTCGTGTTGCTCGCGATCGGGGTCGCCCTCTTCAAGGAGCGACTCACCGCGGAGAACGCCGTCGGCCTCGTCCTGTGCCTCGCGGGACTCTGGCTCGTGAACCGCCGCTAGGCGTGGTCGCGCTCGCGGCGGATCGTGCGGACGGTCATCCACACGAGCAGCCCGACGACGCTCACCATCGCCGCCATCAGGAGCGCCATGCCGGGGCCGGCCAGCCGCCACGCTTCGCGCACCCCCAGGACGACACCGATGGGCGTGCTCACGAGCAGGATGGGACGGGCGATGCGCACGCGTCCGTCTACCTCTCGAGCCGGTTCCAGCCCGAAGGCGGCATCGCGTCGAAGAACATCTGGATCCGGTGCAGCAGGTTGTTGCGCTCGGCCCACGCAAGCTGCTCGCGCAGGCGATCGATCTTGTCCGCTTCGTCCGGCTCGTGGTCGAGCGCGTGCGTGAGCGGCGGGGGAGGAGGCGTCTTGCCGCGCTTCTCCGCCTCCTCTTCGAGCATCAGGTACAGGCGCTCCCAGTACTTCTGCGCCGGATAGGACCGCCCTCGCATGCGGTGATGCTCGAGGATGCGGTTGGCGCGGCTGGAGACACGGAACGAGGGCATGATGCGACGGCGTGGAGATGGGGCGCGGCTAGGGTAGCCCGATCCGACCGACCGTGACTACGATCCCGGGTCCGTTATGCTGTGCTCCGAACGAAGGCCGACGGGGGAGGGCGAATGACCACCGCATACTGGTGCGTGCTGATCGCGGGCGTGCTGCCGTACGTCGCGACGCTGACGGCCAAGCTGGGCGCCCGCTTCGACAACGCCAATCCGCGCGACTGGCTCGCGGGCCAGACGGGCTTTCGCCGGCGCGCCAACGCCGCGCAGCTGAACGGCTTCGAAGCGTTTCCTCTGTTCGCGGCCGGCGTGATCATCGCGCACCTTGCCGGGGCCCCGCAGCCGCGCATCGACCTGCTCGCGCTCGTGTTCGTCGTCGCGCGAGTGCTCTACCTCGGTGCCTACCTGGCCGACCGATCCGCGCTGCGCTCGCTCCTGTGGCTCGTCGGCTTCGGGTCGGCCGTGGCGCTGTTCCTCGTCTGACGGAAGCGGCAGAACAGGGGGCGGTTGCCATTTTCGTCGGAAGGAGTAGAGGACTGGTCCCATGCCCCGCGATACCGAGACGTTCCGCGAGCTCTACCGGCAGGAACATGTCCCGGCCGGGTATCGCGGCGGACGCCACGCGCTCTTCACGTTCGGGCTCGGGGGCGCGGTGCTGGCCACGGCCCTGGTGCAGCTCGAGGCGGTGCAGCCGGTCGAGTGGCTCGCCGTTCCCCTGACGTTCCTGTACGCGAACCTCGCCGAGTACTGGGGGCACCGCGGGCCGATGCACCATCTCCGGCGGGGGTTGCGGCTCGTCTACGAGCGACACACGAAGCAGCATCACCGCTTCTTCACGCACGAATCGATGGAGCTCGACGGTCCTCGCGACCTGCGGGCCGTGCTGTTCCCGCCGGTGCTCGTGGTCTTCTTCCTCGCCGCCTTCATGATCCCGGTGGGGCTGCTGCTTGCCTGGGTCGCGACGCCGAACGTCGCCTGGCTCTACATCGCGACCTCGCTCGCCTATTTCCTCAATTACGAGTTCCTGCACGCGGCCTATCACCTGCCGCCGTCGCACCCGGTCGCCCGGCTGCCGCTCGTCGGCCGGCTCAGGCGACTGCACACGACGCACCACGACCCGCGGCTGATGGCGAGCTGCAACTTCAACATCACGTACCCGATCGGCGACCTGCTGTTCGGTACGCTGCGACGGTAGGGCCTACCGCCGCCGCCGCCACAGCCCGTCGGCGGCGTAGATGCCGAGCGCCGTCCAGATCAGCACGAAGCCGACCGCGCGCGTCGCCGTGAAGGGCTCGCGGAAGACGAGCACGCCGATCAGGAACTGCAGCGTGGGTCCGATGTACTGCACGATCCCGACCGTCGACAGCGGGATCCGTCGCGCGCCGTAGGCGAAGAGCGCGAGCGGGAGGGCCGTCACGAGACCGCTGCCGAGGAGCAGCGCGTCGATCGTCGGGCCCGTGCGGCCGAGCGCACCCGTGCCGTGCATCTCGAGCCAGCCGAGGAAGGCCGCGGCAAACGGCAGCAGAAGCAGCGTTTCGGTCGCGAGCCCCGGCACGGCCTCGACCGCGACGACCTTGCGCAACAGGCCGTACATCCCGAAGCTCGCCGCGAGCACGAGCGCGATCCAGGGCGGGCGGCCGGCGACGACCGTAAGGTAGAGGACGCCCGCCGCGGCGAAGCCGACCGCCACCATCTGCGCGCGATTGAGCCGCTCATGGAGCACGACGACGCCGAGCACGACGCTCAGGAGCGGGTTGATGAAGTAACCGAGGCTCGCGTCGACGACGTGCTCGTTCGTGACGGCCCACACGTAGATCAGCCAGTTCAGGCTGATCATCAGCGCAGACGCGGCGAGCCGCAGGCGCGACACCGGATCCGCGAGGGCAGCACGCACGGCCCCGAGTTCGCCCCGGACCGCGAGCCACGTGAACACGAGCAGACAGCACCAGACGATCCGGTGCGCCATGATCTCGACGGCCGGCACGGGCGCGAGCGGCTTCAGGTACAGCGGGAACACCCCCCACAGCAGGAAAGCCGTGATCGCGGCGGCGAGGCCTGAGCCGGCGGTCGACGAGGCGGCTGTCGGGGGACTGGATGACATCGGAAGTCGGCCGGGCGGGGCGCGGATTGTCGCAGATCCAGGGCCTGCGGAAAGCCACTAAGGCGGCGCCGACCCGGGGTCCGGCACAGTCGCAACTGTGCGAAGGAGCCGGCGATGACACTGCAGACGCGACGCTTACAGCGTGAATTCCGGACCATGCAGGGCATGGTCGGGATCTACTGCCGCGCTCACCACGCCGCCGACGACGGGGCGCCTTGCGGCGAATGCCGGGAATTCCTCGGCTACGCGGAGCAGCGGCTGGAGAAATGCCCCTACGGCGAGGCGAAGCCGACCTGCGCGAAGTGCCCGATCCACTGCTACAAGCGGGCGCAGCGGGAGCAGGCGAGGGTGATCATGCGGTATGCCGGCCCACGGATGACGCTGCGCCATCCCTGGCTCAGCCTGACGCATCTCTTCGACAAGCTGCGGCGCGTCGAGCACCCGATGGAGGCCCGGCGGCGCCAGCGGGGCTGACCGTCCAGGTCAGGCTGCGCGCGACGCCCGGCCGAACTGGGACTGGGACCGCTCGTCCATCTGGTCCTTCAGGAACCCGTTCTGCGGCCGCCACTGCAGGCCCTCGAGCTTGCGACGGAGCGCTTCCGCTTCGCCGTCCTCGACGAGCCGGGCCCGGGGCGAGATCTTCAGGCTGCGGTTGCTGATCCAGCTCATGGTCATGGCTCTCTCTCCATCCTAGGTACGCGACACTGCTGCCGTGCATACGTGCACGATGCGTGCCAGAGCGACATCGCGTTGAAACAGGGCGGAAAAGCTCGATCTCCATGGGCGCGCCGCTGCGGCGCAGACCCCACGGTGTCAATCGCGGCGACAGCGGCTCGCGTCGCGCCGTGACAACAATGGGGCCGATCCCGTGACGGGGGTCACGGGGGAGGACCCCGAAAGGTGCCGTTACGAGACATAACAGCGTGTAACTTCAGTCGCCGCTTCGTAAGAAATACCGACGCCCTCAGAACCCGCGGAGTGTCGCGAACTCCTCGAGCGTCGCGCGATCCGTGCGCAACCGGTTGATCGGGGCCGACTCGTCCCGGAAACCGACGGCCATGCCGGAGAAGATCATCAGTTCCGGCGGCAGCCCGAGGAACTCGCCGACGGTGGAGTGCCAGACCGACCACGCCTCCTGCGCGCACGTGTGCAGACCGTGCTCGCGGGCGAGCAGCATCACCGTCTGCATGTACATGCCGAGGTCGGACCACTGCGGCAGCCCGAGTTTCCGGTCGACGCAGAAGAAGAGCCCGACCGGCGCGCCGAAGAACTCGTAGTTGCGCGCGAACTGCAGCAGCCGGCCGAACTTGTCCTCGCGCACGACGCCGATCGTCGCGTAGAGGTCCTCGCCGCACTTGAACCGCCTCGACCGGTAGGGCTCCCAGAGGTCGGGCGGGTAGATGTCGTACTCCGACCCTTCGCCTTTCGGGTTCGAGGGCATCCGCGCCCGCACTCGCCGGATGAGTTCGGCGAGTGGCTCGCCCGCGAGCGCGTAGACCCGCCACGGCTGGAGGTTGCCGCCGGAGGGCGCCTGTTTCGCAGCGTCGAGGATCGCGCGCACGGTCGCCTCGGGGACCGGCGTCGACAGGAATGCCCGGCAACTCATGCGCGATGCGACGGCTTCTGCGACGTTCACTTGCTTCCTCCCGCGGATGCCGCGATTCTCGCAGCCCGCATGACCCGGCGTCACAAGATCCTGCTGCTCACGGCGCTCTACGTCGCCCAGGGCCTGCCTTACGGCTTCTTCACACAGGCGCTGCCGGTGCTTCTCAGGGACGCGGGCCTGTCCCTGAAGGCGATCAGCGCCACGAGCCTCCTGTTCCTGCCATGGGCGCTCAAGTTCCTCTGGGCGCCGTTCGTCGACCACTGGGGCACGCGCAGGCAGTGGCTGCTGCCGCTGCAGGCGTCGGCCGTCGCGGGTGCGCTCGTCCTCTCGCAGGTCGACCTCGGCCACGGTTACGTGCTCGTGCTCGCCGCGGCATTCGCCTTCAACCTCATCGCGGCGTGCCAGGACGTGGCGACCGACGGCCTCGCCGTGCGGATCCTGGATACCCGTGAGCGTGGCCTCGCGAACGGCATCCAGGTGGGCGCCTACCGCATCGGGATGATCCTGGGCGGCGGGCTGCTGCTCTGGATCTTCGCGCGCACGGACTGGCAGACGATGTTCGCCTGCATGGCCGCGCTGCTCGCGCTGACCGTGCTGCCGGTGCTCGCGCTCCGCGAGCCGCCGCGCGAGCCGCGCGCAGAGCCCGTCGCTCTCCGCCAGCTCGCACTCGGCTGGCAGGCGCGATTGCGGGTGCCGGGGATGCTCGGCCTGGTGCTCCTCGTCTGCTTCTACAAGTTCGGCGACTCGATGGTCGCCTCCCTCGTGGGACCGTTCATGCGCGACTCGGGGCTCACGAAGGAAATGATCGCGTTGATGAAGGGCACCGTGGGCTCCCTCTCGAGCCTCGCGGGCGCCGCGCTCGGCGGCTGGTACGCGTTCCGGGCGGGCCGGCGCAATGCGCTGCTGGTCTGCGGCCTGCTGCAGAGCGCGAGCCTGCTCTTTTACGTGGCCGCGGCCTTCGGGGTCGGCGGAATCGCGATGTTCTGGGGCGGTACGATCGCGGAGCACCTGTTCGGCGGCATGGCGACCGTCGCGCTCTTCACGCTGATGATGGACGCCTCGGACCCCCGGCATGCCGGCACCGACTACACGCTGCTCGCGTGCGCGATCGTGGTCGCGATGGGCCTCGCGAACTTCACCGGCGCCACGATCGCCGACGCGGCGGGCTACGCGCCCACCTTCGTCGTGGGGTTCGTCGCCTCGATCGCCGGCTGCCTCCACCTGGTGCGTCGCATCGACGCCCGTGGCGGCCCGGAGCGGCTGCAGCCGGTGTGGCAAGGTGCGTGAGAAGGGTGCCGGTGTTACGGTTAGGGTCCGTACGGCGAACCGTAACCGTAACACCGGCACCCTTCCATGCAAGAACTCCGCGCACTGGTCAGCGACATTCCGGATTTCCCGCAGCCGGGCATCCTCTTCCGCGACATTACGCCGCTGCTGCGGCAGCGCTTCGGCGACACCATTACCGCGCTCGACGCCCTGTTCGACGCGGCAGCCTGGGCGCAGGTCGACGCCGTGGCGGGCATCGAATCGCGCGGCTTCATCCTCGCTGCGGCGATGGCCGAGCGCCGCGGCAAGGGCTTCGTGCCGATCCGCAAGAAGGGCAAGCTCCCTCCGCCCGTCGTCGACGTCTCCTACGACCTCGAATACGGCTCCGGCGTGCTCGAGATGCAGAGGGGCCGCGGGCGGCTCCTGCTCGTGGACGACGTGCTCGCCACCGGCGGCACGCTCACGGCCTCGACCGCGCTCTGCGGGCTCGCGGGCTACGACGTCGTGGGCCTCGCGGTGCTGGTCGACCTCGGCTTCGTGCCGGGCTACTCGAGCGCCGGGCACGCACCGCGCTCGGTGCTGAGTTACGGCTGACCTGCGATGAGCCCAGTGGCCCCGTCGGGCGCACCGCGCCGTGCGGCGGTCGCGTTCATCTTCGTCACCATCGCGCTCGACATGCTGGCGCTCGGGATGATCATCCCGGTGCTGCCGCACCTGATCGAGGACTTCATGGGCGGCGATACCGCCGGCGCCGCCAAGGTCTACGGCGTGTTCGGCACCGTCTGGGCACTGATGCAGTTCCTCGCGATGCCGGTCATGGGCGCGCTGTCGGACCGCTACGGCCGGCGGCGCGTCGTCCTCGTCTCGAACTTCGGCCTCGGGCTCGACTACGTACTGATGGCGCTCGCGCCCAACCTCGCGTGGCTGTTCGTGGGCCGCGTGATCTCCGGCATCACCGCCGCGAGCGTGAGCACCGCGATGGCCTACATCGCCGACGTCACGCCGGTCGAGCGCCGATCGGCCGCGTTCGGCAAGATCGGCGTCGCATTCGGGCTCGGCTTCGTGCTCGGTCCCGCGATCGGCGGGCTGCTCGGCAGCGTCGATCCGCGGCTGCCGTTCTGGGCGGCCGCGGCTTTCAGCCTCGCGAACGGGCTGTACGGGCTCTTCGTGCTGCCCGAGTCGCTGCCGCCCGAGAAGCGTCGCCCGTTCGAGTGGCGCCGCGCGAATCCGGTCGGCTCGCTGCGGCTGCTGCGTTCGCACCCCCAGCTCACCGGCCTCGCCGGCGTGGTGTTCCTCAGTAACCTCGCGCATGCCGCGCTGCCCGCGACGTTCGTGCTCTACGCCGGCTACCGCTACGGCTGGGACGAGAAGACGGTGGGCCTCGTGCTCGCCGCGGTCGGCATCTGTTCGGCGATCGTCCAGGGCGGGCTCGTGGGACCGTTCGTGCGGCGATACGGCGAGCGTGCCGCGCTCCTGTTCGGCCTCGGCTGCGGTGCGCTGGGCTTCGCGGCCTACGGCTGGGCGCCGCGCGGCATCCTCTTCCTGGCGGCCGTACCGATCGTCGCGCTGTGGGGTCTCGCTTCGCCTGCGGCACAGGCCCTGATGACCCGGCACATCGGGCCGGGCGAGCAGGGCGCGCTGCAGGGCGCGAACGGCAGCGTGATGGGCATCGCGACGATGATCGGCCCGAGCCTCTTCGCGGGCACGTTCGCCTGGTTCATCCGTGACGGCGCGTGGCTCCACATGCCGGGCGCCGCGTTCCTGCTGGCAGCCGCGCTGCTCGCGATGGGCGCGCTGCTCGCGGCCCGCGTCACCGCGCCGAGGGCGACCGCATGAGCTGGAATCTCGACGGCATCCCCGACGTCCTGCGGCCGGCCCTCGAGGCGCGGCTGGAAAAGGTGTCAGACATATTTTCCCCCGCCTTGCCCGCGCTGCCGCTGGTCTGGGCCTGCAGCGATTTCGTCGTGGAGTCGTGTCGCCGCGACGCGGGCCTGCTCGACTGGCTCGCGACGCAGGGCGTGCTCGCGACGGAAGCGGGCGAGTCGACGCTCCGCGCGGATCTGCAGGCATGGCTCACGGCGGACGCCGACGACGCGACGTACCTCGACGCGCTGCGCCGCTTCCGCCGCCGCCAGCTCGTCCGCATCGCATGGCGAGACATCGCGGGCCTTGCCGACATCGACACCGTGCTGAGGGAACTCTCGCTCCTCGCCGACGTCTGCATCCGGGCGGCCTGCGCGCGGGCGGCGACGGAGCTCGAGGCGCGCCACGGCACGCCCCTCGGGGCCGACGGCACGCCCCTCGAGCTCACGGTGCTCGGCATGGGCAAGCTCGGCGGCGGCGAGCTCAACTTCTCGTCCGACATCGATCTCGTCTTCCTCTTCCCCGCGCACGGCGAGACGACGGGGCGGCGGCCGCTCGAGCACGAGGAGTGGTTCGCGCGGCTCGGCCGCCGCGTCGCGCAGCTCCTCGGCACCGTCACGGCGGAAGGATTCGTCTACCGCGTCGACCTGCGACTGCGGCCGTTCGGCGAATCGGGACCGCTGGTCGTGAGCTTCGACGCCTTCGAGGACTACCTCCAGCAGCACGGCCGCGACTGGGAGCGCTACGCGT
>Ga0105090_10001938_pt1 | contig 11388 bp, 10 predicted proteins | sample PPLLak3March2015_FD_79110 | JGI IMG/M metagenome (GOLD analysis project Ga0105090, IMG submission 79110) | Freshwater sediment microbial communities from Prairie Pothole Lake near Jamestown, North Dakota, USA - PPLs Lake P7 Core (1) Depth... | ecosystem: Environmental > Aquatic > Freshwater >... | reverse complement strand
TGACGCTCGCGTTCCGCCGCGCCGATCCCGGCGCATCGGCGCTCCCGCGCTGGGGCCGCTACTGGGCTGCGGGCTCGACGCTCGGCGGCGCGCTCTGGGGACTCGCTGCGGTGGTCGCGTTTCCCGCCTCCGAGCCGCACCAGGCGCTGCTCATAGTGTGCCTGTTCGGTGTCGCCCTGGCCGGGGTCAACCTCACCGCCGTGTGGCGGGCGTCGTTCTACGGCTTCGTGCTGGCCGCGCTCGTGCCGCTGATCGCGCGCGTCGCGTGGGAAGGCGATCCGGTGGATCTCGACACGGCGGCGGTCATGGCTGTCGTGCTGGCGTTCGTGCTCGCCTTCGGCCACCGCGTGAACGACCTGCTGACGCAGGCCCTGGCGATGCGCCACGAGAACGTCGACCTGATCGGCGAGCTGAAGGCGCAGACGCGCGCGGCAATGGACGCGCGCGCCGCGGCCGAGGCGGCCGATCGCGCGAAGTCGCAGTTGCTCGCGGCAGCGAGCCACGACCTGCGCCAGCCGCTGCACGCCGTCGGGCTCTACGTGTCGGCGCTCGCCGCCCGCGCCGGCGAGCCGGAAACGCGGGCGATCGTGGGGCGCACGCAACAGGCGCTCGACGCGCTCGACGCGCAGTTCGGTCAGCTGATCGACCTCTCGCGGCTCGAAGCCGGCGCGCTTGTGCCGCAGCGCGAACGCGTTCCGCTCGCCCCGCTCCTGGCCGCGCTCGCCGCGGAGTTCCGGCCGCAGGCCGAGGCGAAGGGCGTGCGGCTGATCGCGATGCCGACGCGGCTCGCCGTGGACAGCGACCCCGCGCTGCTCGCGCGCATCCTGCGCAACCTCGTCTCCAACGCGGTGCGCTACACGCGCACCGGCGGAGTGGTCGTCGGCGCGCGGCGGCGCGGCGGCGCGGTCGCGATCGAAGTCGTCGATACCGGCGCAGGTGTCGCGCCGGAACATCGCGCGCGGATCTTCGAGGAGTTCTTCCAGGTGCGCGCCCCGTCGCTGCCGGGCGGCCGTGGCATGGGGCTCGGGCTCGCCATCGTCCGCCGCTTTGCCGACCTGCTCGGCCACACCGTCGTCGTGCGCTCGCAGCTCGGGCGCGGGTCGCGCTTCGGCGTCGTGGCGCCGCGCGTGACCGACGTGCGCTCGATCGCATCGCGACCCGCGCAGAATGCCGCCGGCAGCGCCGAGGCCTGTCTCGCCGGAACCACGATTGCCGTCGTCGACGACGATCCCGCCTCCGTCGAGGCGATGCGCGCGCTGTTCCTCGCCTGGGGCGCGGACGTCGCAGGTGGCAGCGACGCCCGCGAGACGCTACGGGCGCTCGGCCGCCTCGAGCGCTATCCCGACCTCATCGTGGCCGACCTGCGCCTCGATCGCGGCGCCAGCGGGCTGGATGCCGTCACCCAACTGCGCGACGAGCTTGGCTTGGCGATTCCCGCGCTGGTCGTCTCGGGCGACGTGTCGCCGGAGGCCGCGCGCGGCGTGCGCCTGGCGGGGCTCGCTCTGCTACCGAAGCCGGTCGTGCCGGCCGCGCTCGCCGGCGCCGCCTCCGTGCTGCTGGCGCAGGCGCAGCCCACGCCAACCGGACGCGTCGCCGGAGCGTAGCGCCCCCTCACCCTGCCCTCTCCCCCGTGCCGGGGGAGAGGGTATCCAATCTCCCCTCTCCCGCCGTTAGGCGGGAGAGGGGTCGGGGGTGAGGGCCGTCAGGCGGGAGAGGGGTCGGGGGTGAGGGCCCTCAGCCGGGAGAGGGGCCGGGGGGCGAGGGTCAGCCGCCGAAGCGGTCGCGCATCTTCTCGCGGAACTGCTCCATGCGCTCCATGCGCTTCAGCATGGCGTCGCGCACGACCTGCTTTTGCTGCGGGCTGAAAGTCTCGTAGAGCGCCAGCCACTGCTCGCGCACCTGCACGTGCCGGGCGGCGAGTTGCGCGCGGGCCTGCTCGCCGAGTTCGGTGATCCGGCGCAGGTTCGGCGTGGCCGACGCGAGCTCGGCCCTCACCGCATCGCGCACCTTCGTCGCTTCGGCGCGCGCCTGCTCGCGCGCGGCGCGCCCGGCCGCAACGGCGTTATCGAACGCCAGCTGCTGCTGCGTGTCGAGGTTGAGCTGGGTGCGCAGGTGCGCGATCACCTGCTCGACGTGCGCGCCACGGGCGTGCGGGCCGAAGCCGGGGCCGGGTCCGGGTCCGGCGCCGGGACCGGGCTGGGCCGCCGCGCCGATCGCAACGAACAGCGCCGAAGCGAGCACCGCCTGGGAAGCGCGGCGGCAGAATCGGGAGTTGAACATGGTCATCCTTTTGGGGTGGGTCGGGAACATCGTGATCCGGACAACGCCGGATCCGATGCTTCGATGCCCATTCTGCGCCCGCCGTTCCCCCGCAGGGCTTCGCCGATTGCAACGCCACGTTACTCCCGGGCGCGGCCGTTACAATCGGCAACACCTTTCGCTCCGCCGCGCCACGATCCGCGGTCTACTCGCGCCATGACGGCACGCTCCACGCGCATCCTCGTCGTCGACGACGACGTCCGGTTACGCGACCTCCTGACCCGCTATCTCGCCGAGCAGGGCTTCGAAGTGCGCGCGATCCCCGACGCGCGCGACCTCGACAAGCGCCTGCAGCGCGATCCGCCGCACCTCCTCGTCCTCGACCTGATGCTGCCCGGCGAGGACGGGCTCGCGGTGTGCCGGCGGCTGCGCGGGGCCGGCGAGAACGTGCCGATCATCATGCTGACCGCGAAGGGCGAGGAGGTCGACCGCATCGTCGGCCTCGAAATGGGCGCGGACGATTACCTGCCGAAGCCGTTCAACCCGCGCGAGCTGGTTGCGCGCATCCACGCCGTCTTGCGCCGCCACGGCGAGCGCGCCGCGCCGGGCGCGCCGACCGACAACGGCTGCGTGCCATTCGGCCCCTACGTGCTCGATCTCGCCGCGCGCACGCTCGCTCGCGAAGGAACGAGCGTTTCGCTGACCACCGGTGAATTCGCCCTGGTCAAGGTCTTCGTCCAGCACCCGCGCCAGCCGCTCGCGCGCGAGAAGCTGATGATGCTCGCGCGCGGACGCGACCACGAGGTGTTCGACCGCGCGATCGACGTGCAGGTGTCGCGGCTGCGCAAGCTCGTCGAGCCCGACCCGTCGGCACCGCGCTACATCCAGACCGTGTGGGGCTTCGGCTACGTCTACGTGCCCGACGACGGCGCGCAGGCCGGCGGCGCGCCGTGACGCTCTGGCCGCGCTCGCTGATCGGCCGCCTGGCACTCGTGCTGGTCGGCGTGCTGGTGCTCGCCGTCCTGGCCACCATCCTGCTGTTCCGGCAGGATCGCACGGCGCTCGTCGTGCGCCACTTCAGCGAGACGAAGCTGGTGCAGCTGCAGGCGCTGCGCGGCGCGCTGGAGAGCCTGCCGCGCGAGGATCGACGCGAGACGCTGCCGCGCCTCGCCCGCGAGCACGGCGTGCGCCTGTTCGCCGCCGACGAGCGCGAGCCGCCGGGCGTGGGTACGTCGGGCTGGCGGCCGGGCTCCGGCATGCGCATGGGTCGCGACGGCGAGGGTCCCCGCTTCCGGGAGGGCATGCGCGACGCGCCGCGCGAGGCAGATGGTCCCGCCGACGCCGTCCCCGGACCGCTGCGAACGTTCCTCCCCTTGATCGCGGAGATCGAGTCGCGGCTGGCGGCCTCGCTCGGCGCGGGCGTCGAGGTGCGCGTGCAGCCGCGCGCGCAGGCGATGTGGGTCAAGCTGCCCGCGGGTGCCGCGAGTTACTGGGTCGGCTTCCCGCTGCCACCGCGGCCGGCGGCCGAGCCGGAGCCCACGCGCGCTCTGATCTGGAGTCTGGCGCTGCTTGCCGCGCTGCTCGTCGCGGCGTTCCTCTTCGCGCGCTACCTCGCGCGGCCGCTGCGCGATCTCGAGCGCGCTGTGGCAGGCGTTGGCCGCGGCGAAACGCCGCAGCCGTTGCCGGACAGCGGGCCTTCGGAAATCGTCGCTGTGAGTCGCGGCTTCAACACGATGCTCGACAACCTCCGGCAGATGGAGCGCGACCGCGCGCTGCTGCTGGCCGGCGTCTCGCACGACCTGCGCACACCGCTCGCGCGCCTGCGGCTGGGCGTGGAGCTGTCGCACGCCGATGCGACCACGCGCGAGGGCATGATCGCCGACATCGGGGAGATGGACCGCGTGATCGGCCAGTTCCTCGACTTCGCGCATGGCGAGGACGCCGTCGCGCTGGAGCCGCGCGACGTGAACGATCTGGTGGCGCCGATCGTCGAGCGCAGCCGCATGGCTGGCTACGACGTGCGCTTCGCGCCGGGCAGGCTGCCCGCCGTCCCGTTGCGCCCGACCGCGATCGCTCGCCTGGTCGCCAATCTGGTCGACAACGCGATCGCCTACGGCGCGCCGCCGGTCGAAGTGTCCACGCGGCCCGACGACGGGCACGTCGCGATCGAAGTCGCCGATCGCGGCCCCGGCATCCGGGCGGAGGACGTCGCGCGGCTGAAGCAGCCTTTCACGCGCGCCGACGCTTCGCGCGCGCGCGCCGACGGCGTCGCGGGCGCCGGGTTGGGATTGGCGATCGTCGAGCGCATCGCGCGGCTGCACGGCGGCACGTTCGACCTGCTCGTTCGCGAAGGCGGCGGCACGCTGGCCCGGGTGCGGCTGCCGCTGCGCACCGCGGGCTGACGCCGGCTTCAGCGGACGACGGACTCGAGCAGCACCGTCGCGAAGGCGGCGATGCCCTCCTCGCGGCCGGTGAAGCCCAGGCGCTCGGTCGTGGTCGCCTTCACCGAGACGCAAGCCGCGTCGCAGTCGAGGTCGGCGGCGAGGTTCTCCCGCATCTGCGCCGCGTGCGGCGCGAGCTTCGGGACCTGCGCGATCACCGTCGCGTCGACGTTGCCGACGGCGTAGCCGCGCTCGCGCATCATCGCCGCGACGTGGCGCAGCAGCACGCGGCTGTCTGCGCCGGTCCACTTCGCCTCGGTGTCGGGGAAGTGCATGCCGATGTCGCCCAGCGCCAGCGCGCCGAGGATCGCGTCGGCGATCGCGTGCAGAAGGACGTCGGCGTCGGAGTTCCCGGCCAGCCCGCGGTCGAACGGAATCGTCACGCCGCCGATCACCAGGCGCCGCCCGGCGGCGAACGCGTGCACGTCGAAGCCGTTGCCGATGCGGATCGTCATCGCTCGTCCCCTTCGCCTGCCTGGGCCGCGAGGATCGCCGCGGCGAGCGCCAGGTCCTCGGGCCACGTCACCTTGAGGTTCGCCGGGCTGCCGGGCACGAGCCGCGGTCGGTGGCCCAGCCGCTCGACCGCCTGCGCCTCGTCGGTGGCGGTGAGCGCCTGGTCGTCGGCGAGCGCCTGCGCGAGCACGCGATAGCGGAACATCTGCGGCGTCTGCGCCTGCCACAGCGCGGCGCGGTCCTCCGTGGTCACGACGCGCGCGGCATCGGCGGAGCGCCCGGCGTAGGTGTCCGCACGCTTCAGCGTGTCGGCCACGGGGATCGCGAGCAGGCCGCCGATCTCTTCGTCCCACAGCTGGCCGATCAGCCGCAGCAGCGCGGCCTGCGGCACGCACGGCCGCGCGGCGTCGTGCACCAGCACCCAGTCGTCGCCCGCCGCGCGCCCCTCGAGCTCGCGCAGCGCGTTGCGCACTGTCTCGCCACGGGTGAGGCCGCCGCAGCGCGCGACCTCCACTCCCGCGCGCGGACCGATCGCATGCTCGTACCACGCATCGTCGCGCGCGAGCGCGACCAGCACCGACTCGAACGGCAGGCCGGCTTGCAGCCGGTCCAGTGTGCGCGCGAGCAGCGGCACGCCGGCCAGGCGAGCGTACTGCTTGGGCGTGCCCGCGCCGAAGCGCGTACCCCCGCCTGCAGCGGGAATCACGCCGAACAGTCGCGCCATGAACTCACCGCAGGTACCTCGCGAGGAAGCGCTCCATCGCGGCGTAGAACTCGAGCTGGTTTTCCTCGTTGGCGAAGCCGTGACCCTCGTTGTCCTTGACCAGGTACGGCACGTCGATGCCGCGCGCCTTCAGCGCTTCGACCATCTGGTCGGACTCGGCCTTGACCACGCGCGGGTCGCGCGCACCCTGCGCGATCAGGAGGGGCGCGCGGATGCGCCCGGCGTTGAGCGCCGGCGAGGTGCGCGTCAGCTGCTCCTGGTCCGCGACGGGGTCGCCGACCAGGTCTTCAATCATCGCCAGCATCGGCTTCCAGTACGGCGGGATCGACTTCATGAACGTGAACAGGTTCGACACGCCCACGTAGTCGACGCCGCAGGCGTAGAGGTCCGGCTCCTTCACCAGCCCCATCAGCGTCGCGTAGCCGCCGTAGCTCGCCCCGTAAATGCAGATCCGCTTCGGGTCGGCGATGCCTTCCGCAATCAGCCAGCGCACGCCGTCGGTCACGTCGTCCTGCATCGCCAGGCCCCACTGCTTGCGGCCGGCCAGCCAGAACTCGCGGCCGTAGCCGGTGGATCCCCGGAAGTTCATCTGCAGCACCGCGTAGCCGCGATTGGCGAGGAACTGCACCTCCGGACTGAATCCCCACGCGTCGCGCGCCCACGGTCCGCCGTGGGGATTGACGACGACCGGCAAGCGCCTCGGCTCGCGACCGACAGGCAGCGTGAGGTAGCCGTGTATCGTCAACCCGTCGCGAGCGCGAAAGGTGATCGGCTTCGTCGCGGCCATCTGCGCCTCGGGCAGCCAGGGGTGCACCTCGCCCAGCTTCGTCAGCCGGTCCGCGGCCGCGTCGTAGAGGTAGCGCGTGCCCGCAGTGCGGTCGTTGGAGGCGGCGACGACCATGCGATCCTCGTCGTCGGTGATCGCCTGGACGTTGATCTCGTAGCCGGGCAGCTGGCGGCGGATCGCCGCATGGGTGCGCTCGGTGCGCTCGTCGAGGAACCGGCGCTCGGTCCGCCAGGTGACGTAGGTGACCGCGGTCGGCACCTTGCGCGTGCGCGAGACCTCGAGGCCCTGCGCGTCGACCTCGGGATGGACGAAGACGACCTTCTCCTCGTTCGCGGTGGCCGGATCGACGAGCACCACGGCCGCCTTGTCGCGGCCGAGGTTCGAGATCGCGTAGAGCTTGCGGTTGTCGGGCGTGAACAGCACCGGCGCGAACGTGTCGCGGTAGCTCGTCGTGAGCACCTCGCGAAACGGCTCGCGCGGACCGTCGCGATAGAGGTAGGTCCGGTTGACGCCGTCGCTGCGGATGGCGCCGCGCACATCGCCGGCGTGGTCGGTGACCCACGTGATCACCCCGCCCGGGTTCTCAGCGACGAGGCGAATTTCGCCCGAGCCGAGATGGAGCTCGTGGACGTCGAAGAGCTCGCGGTTGCGCTGGTTGAGCGCGACCAGCATCCGCTCCGGCTCGTGCGGCAGCGCGTCGACCACGTACGCCTTGACGCCGCCGCCCGGCGTCATTGCGCGCGCGTCGCCGGTGCGCACGTCGGCGACGACCACGCGGTCGTTCTCGTCGCCCCCGGCATTCTGCAGGTACACCAGCCGGTGCGGACCCTTCCAGAAGTGGTCGGGAATGTCGCGGTCGCGCTCCGCCGTGATGCGCCGCGGTTCGCCCGAGCCGTCAGCCGCCTGCACGTAGATGTTGCGGCGGCCCTCCCACGGCTGCATGAACGCGAGCGTGCGGCCATCCGGGGCGATGCGGAAGTAGGCACGCTCGGGATTGCGGAAGAAGTCGCGCAGCGGCAGCTCGGGCGGCGGTGCAGTGGGCGCCGTGGCGCAGGCCGCGAGACCTGCCAGCAGTACGGCGGCGAAGCGGCGAGTCACAGCAGGCATGCGATTCTCTCCTCGTCCAGCGGCCGGAAACCCAGCCGCTCGTAAAAACGCCACGCGCTCGCGTTGTTGCGGTGACAGCCGCAGTCGACGCGCATCACTCCACCGGCTCGCAGCTCGTCGAACAACGCGTTCAGCATGGCCGCACCGACGCCCCGGCCCTGCCACTGCTCCGCGACGTGCACGTCGTCGAGCTTGGCGACCAGCGCGCCGCGCGAAGTCGAGATCGCGTGGCAGGCCACGCACACGCCGGCCGCTTCGGGCGGCGTTCCCGCGTAGGCGAGCCAGACGAAGCCGATCTCCGGTCGTGCGAGGAAGAGGTCGAGCGCGCGCTCCAGCGCAACGCGGCCCCCGTCGCCATAGACGCCCGCGGACGCACGATAGTGCTCGTCGCCGCCCAGGAACGCGCCGAGCAGCGCGAGCGCGTCGCCATGCGTTGCCGCGGTCATGCGCTCGCAGGCCACCGCGCCAGGGTTCACGTCGCCAGGGCCTGCAGCGCGGCGCGGACGCGCTCGGGAACGCTCACCGGGCGCTGCGTGGCGCGGTCGACCCAGACGTGGACGAAGCGCCCGCTGGCGCTCGCCTCGTCCTCGCCGGCACGGAAGATGCCGATGCCGTAGACGACCGACGACTTGCCGAGCCGGTCGACGCGCAGGCCGGCCTCGACCGCATCGGGAAAGGCCAGCGACCGGTGGTAGCGGCACGACGTCTCGACGACGAGCCCCACGGCGGGGTCGGCGGCGATGTCGAGGCCCGCGACGCGGATCAGGTGCTCGTTGACCACGGTGTCGAACCACGCGTAGTAGACGACGTTATTGACGTGACCGTAGGCGTCGTTGTCGTGCCAGCGCGTGGGAATCGCCAGGAAGTGCCGGTAGCCGCTGCGCGCCGGGGGCGGCTCGCGGTCGTCTTGCGCAGCGTCCTCCATCAGTTCAGCATCTTCTCGTCGAGCAGCTCGATCCAGTGGCGCACCGGGCGCGAGGTGCCGCTGGCGAGGTGCGTCTGGCAGCCGACGTTCGACGACACGATCATCGCGGGGCGCTCGGCCTGCATCGAGGCCAGCTTGCGGCGCTTGAGTTCCTCGGCGAGCTCCGGCTGCAGGATCGAGTACGTCCCGGCCGAGCCGCAGCACAGGTGCGCGTCGGCGATCGGCGCCAGCTCGTGTCCGATGGCGCGCAGGATCTCCTCGACGCGGCCCTTGAGCTTCATGCCGTGCTGCAGCGTGCACGGCGGGTGGAACACGATGCGCTGGCTGCCGCGGTCCATCGCGACCCGGGTGGCGATGCGCTTCCACTCGTCGCCGACGACCTCCACCGGATCGCGGGCCAGCTCGGCGACGCGCGCCGCCTTCTTCGCATACGCCGGGTCGGCGGCGAACAGGTGCCCGTAGTCCTTCACCATCACGCCGCAGCCGCTCGACGTCGTGATGATCGCCTCGGCGCCGTGCTCGATCGCCGGCCACCAGGCGTCGATGTTGCGGCGGGCCAGCTCGAGGCCCTCCTGCTGCTCGTTGAGGTGGTAGGGCAGCGCGCCGCAGCAACCGCCGCCGGCCATGCCCACGGCCGAGATGCCGATGCGATCGAGCACGCGGGCCATCGCCGCGTCGATCGACGGAGCGATCGTGGGTTGCACGCAGCCGAGAACGATGATCACGCGCCGCTCATGCCGTGGTGGCGGCCACACGCCGGCGGGTTGTGCGCGAGGGACCTTGCGCGCCAGCGGCGTGGGCAGGAAGCCGCGCGCTGCGCGGCCGAACAGGAGCGCGGTGCCGAACAGCGCCTTCGAGCGCAGGCCCTTCGACAGGGCATAACGTGTCGCGCGCTCGGTTGCGCCGCGCGGGACCTGCCGGTCGACGACGGCGCGGCCGATGTCCACCAGGCGGCCGTATTGCACGCCCGAGGGGCAGGTCGTCTCGCAGGAGCGGCAGGTCAGGCAGCGGTCGAGGTGCAATTGCGTCGTCGACGTCGCCCGCTTGCCTTCGAGCACTTCCTTGATCAAATAGATGCGTCCGCGCGGGCCGTCCAGCTCGTCGAAGTTGATCTGGTAGGTCGGGCAGGTGGCCGTGCAGAAGCCGCAGTGCACGCATTTGCGCAGGATGGCGTCGGCCTCCTTGCCTTCCGCTGTGTCGCGGATGAACGCGGCGAGATTGGTCTGCATTACGCCACCGCGCCCATGCGGCCGGGATTGAGGATGCCGTGCGGATCGAACTCGGCGCGCAGGCGCGCGTGCAGCCCGGCGAGCGGGACCGGCAACGGATGGAACGCGCTGACGCTGCGCTCGCGCGCGGCGAACAGCGTCGCGTGGCCGCCGCTGGCGAGCGCCCAGGCGCGCAGCCTGGCCGCGTCCGCGCGCGGCGCGACGAGCCAGCGCAGCGCTCCGCCCCACTCGATCAGCGTCTCGGCGCCGAGGTCGGCGTAGGGCGCCGTCGACCTGACCGACAGCCGCCACAACGCGGCGCCGTCGCGAACGGCTGCGAAGAACGGATGGGCGTGGTCGCGCACCGACGCCCAGAACGCGTCGCCTCCGGCCACGGCGTCGCCGCCCAGCTTCGCGGTCGCGGATTCGACGGCCGCCGCGGCACCCGCCAGGCGCACGTACAGGCGGCCGCCGGCGTAGCAGCTGGCCGACAGCGGCAGTGGCTTGCCTCCCCACTCGTTCACGCGCTTGATGCCTTCGTCGGCCGAGACGTCGAACGCGCGCGTGGCCTCCACGCGGGGCACCGGCAGGCACTTGATCGAAGCCTCCGTCACGATGCCGAGCGTGCCCAGCGCCCCGGTCATCAGCCGCGTGACGTCGAAACCCGCGACGTTCTTCATCACGCGCCCGCCGAACGCGAGCGCCTCGCCGCGCCCGTCGATGATGCGCACGCCCAGCATGTGGTCGCGCACCGCGCCCGCGTAGGCACGACGCGGACCCGAGAGTCCCGCGGCGACCGTGCCGCCCACGGTCGCGCCGGGCGCGAAGTGCGGCGGCTCGAACGCGAGCATCTGCCCTGCGGCGGCCAGCACGCGCTCGACATCGGCGAGCAGCGTTCCCGCGCGCACCGTGACGACGAGCTCGGTGGGCTCGTAGTCGACGATGCCGGCGTACTCGCGCGTGTCGAACGCCTCGCCCGCGACCGGATCGCCGTAGAACGCCTTCGTGCCGCCGCCGCGGATCGCGATCGGTGAACGCGCCGCGTGCGCGGCGCGCACGCGTTCCTGCCAGCGCTCGAGGATCGGCTCGAATGTCACAGCTACGCCCGCCCCGCCGCCTTCAGCTTCTCGCGGTAGATCACCCTCGGCTCGTCGGCGTCCACGATCGTCGTCTCGGCGAGCGCATCGCGCTCCCATTCGCGCAGGAACGGGTGCGCCAGCAGGCGCCGCCAGTACGCGCCCGCCTCACCGGCCGGTTCGACGAGGTAGGTCTGGAAGCGGAACGCCACCGGTGCGAAGAACGCGTCGGCGATGCAGAACGCGCCGAAGAGGTAGTCGCCGCCCGCGCCGAAGCGCTGCCTGGCCTTGCTCCACAACGCGAACACGCGCTCGATGTCGTTCTTCAGCGCGTCCGACCACGGCCGCACGTCGAGACGTTCGCGGATGCACATCGTCATGTCGCTGCGCAGGTCGCGCAAGCCGGCG
>Ga0105090_10001937_pt1 | contig 11391 bp, 11 predicted proteins | sample PPLLak3March2015_FD_79110 | JGI IMG/M metagenome (GOLD analysis project Ga0105090, IMG submission 79110) | Freshwater sediment microbial communities from Prairie Pothole Lake near Jamestown, North Dakota, USA - PPLs Lake P7 Core (1) Depth... | ecosystem: Environmental > Aquatic > Freshwater >... | reverse complement strand
GCCCCGACCAGCTTCGCCGTCGTCGAGTCGAACACGTCTCCGCAGTGCAGGACGACCGTCTCAGCCATGGCCGGGGCGGTGGCGGCGAGACTCGCGGCGAGCAGGAGGGTGCGCATGCTTGGACTCCGGCGGAAAAGCGCGGAGTGTAACAAGCAGTGCCGGGTTTTCGGTTGTTCGGTTTTGCGCTGGTCGTCCGGTTCTCGATACCCTTGCGATGCCGTGCAGAATCGAACAACCGAAAACCCGGCACCGCGGGCGACCTACGCGAAGCTGGTGGCCGTCCCGGCCATCTGGGGCGGCACGTTCATCGCGGGCCGCATCCTCGCGCTCGCCGTGCCGGCTGCGGTTGGCGCCCTGCTGCGCTACGTCGTCGCGGTGGTCGCGTTGCTCGCCGCGGCGAAGTGGCTCGAAGGCGGCCTGCCCCGCCTCACCCGCCGGCAGGTGCTCGGCACGGTGCTGCTCGGGCTCACCGGCATCCTCGCCTACAACCTGTTCTTCCTCGGCGCGCTCGCGCGGCTGCCTGCGAGCCGCACGTCGCTGATCATCGCGCTCAACCCGATCGTGACGATCGCGGCGGCATCCCTGCTGCTCGGCGAACGCATGAACGCGCGCCGCTGGTTCGGCGTGGCCGTGGCGCTGGCCGGCGTGTGGATCGTCGTGTCGCGCGGTGACGTGCTCGGCTCGGTGTTCCGGGCCGTGGGCATCGGCGAGTTGCTGATGTTCGGCGGCGTGTGTTCGTGGGCGGCCTACACGCTGATCGGCCGCCGTGTGCTCGAAGGACTGACACCGCTGGCGGCCACCACTTACGCGTCGCTATGGGGCACGGCCATGCTCGCGGTGGCGGCCGGTCCGGACCTGCTCGAACTGCGAGCCGCGGATTTCACGGCGTCCGTGGCGCTCAGCGTGCTGTACCTCGGCGTGCTGGGCACGTCGGTGGCGTTCGTCTGGTACTACCAGGCCGTGCAGCGCCTCGGCGCGGCCCGCACGGTGATCTTCAACAACCTCGTCCCGGTGTTCGGCGCGAGCTTCGGCGTGCTGTTGCTGGGCGAGCCGCTGCTGCCCAGCATGCTGGTGGGCGGCGCCATTGCCGTGGCCGGCGTGATGCTGGTGTCGAAGAACTAGTGGCCGCGCGCCTGGTAGATCAGGCGCCCGATCTCCGCGTACCCCATCATCGCGCCCTCGAAATTGTCGAGCAGCGTCTGCGCGAGCGCCGGCAGGTCGGACGCGGGCTGGTTCGACTCCTCGAGCAGCGCGGTCGCGAATTCCGGGTCGAGGAAAAACAGCAGCGCGCTCAAGCAGGCGCCGAGGTCGTCGTCCACTTCCTGCGGCAGGTCGACGTCCCACGCCTCCTCCAGCCAGTCGTGGCCCTGCGCGAACCCGCTGGCCCACTGCGCCAGCGGCGCATCCTTGGCGAAATTCGCCTCCGCGGGCCGCAATACCGCGATGCAGTTGGGCAGGTGCACGGTGGCGTCCTGCACGTCGCGATTGAGCTCGTTGTAGAGCGCCATGATCACGTGGTGGAAGCGCACGCCCTCGGCCTCTTCGCCGAACGGCGGGACGTCTGCATCGAAGATCGCGGGAATCCACTCCGACGGCAGCACGTGGTCCGGCGCGGCGACGATCGCGAACATGAACCCGTAGAGCTCCTCGAGCCCGAGGGTGTCGGGCGCGCTCGACCGTGCGCGTTCGAGGAACTCCCGCAGCCAGGCCTGGTCGGCCGCGGAAAGGTCAGGAATCTGCGTCGAGGGAATTTGTGTGCTCATCCTCGAATGGTACCCGCTCAGGCCAGCCCCAGCAGGTGTTTCCCGTAAGCGCGGACGTCGTCCCAGTTCGTGTAGTCGATGACGGCGCGCGGATCGGTCGGGCCGTGCGTGAACTTCATGATCATCTGGATCATCACGCGCTCGTACCACGCCCACGACGGGTAATCGACCTTGCCGGCGATGACCTTCAGGTCCTGCGGGCGCCACGGCGACAACTGCAGGAATTTCTGCAGGTAGCGATTGCCCTCGATGGTCGCCTTCTCGGGCGTGCGCGCCACCACCGAGACGTTGAAGAAGCTGTTGGGCTTCGCCTCGAGCGAGGCACGGTGCCGGGCGATGAAGTCGAAAACGCTCTTGTGGTACGTGCCGTAGAGCACGGGCGCGCCGAACGCGACCACGTCGTAGCGGCCCCAATCGACGCCTTCGTGCACGGCCTCGTTGATGTCCATCATCTCGCCGCGCCCGCCCGCCTCGGCGATGCCCTCGCAGATGCAGCGCGCGATGCGGGCCGTGTGCCCGCCGCGGCTCATGTACAGGACCAGCACTGACTTCATCGCTGTGGCCTCGCCCTTCGCATTTTCATTCGACCACGCTACCCGCCCGGCGCGGCGGACGGAATCGCGGAAACCCGACATCGCCTCGGTCTCCGCACCGCTCCTGCACCATAATGACCCGCCATGACCCTCCCGCCCCGCTTCACCCTGGCCCTGCTGTTCGCCTGCACCGCCGCCGGCGCAGACGGCTGGGAGCCGGTCGTCGGGGGCGTCGAGTACCGGCACATCGCCCGCGACGGCACCGATGCGCACGTGGTACGAGTGGACCTCGCCGTCCGTTCGCTCGAGGTCGTGGCCACGGCCACCGCGGAACGCGGGCTGACGGTCAGCGAGTTCGCGCGGGGCCGCGACGCGGTCGTCGCGATCAACGGCGACTATTTCGACACCGCGCTGAACCCGATCGGACTTGCGATGGGCGACGGCGAAGTCTGGGCACGGGCGAACGAACGCGTGCGCCGCCAGGAAGTCGTCGGTGCAGGCAAGGGCCGGGTGAGGATCTTTCCTCGCGCCGAACCGCTGCGCGAGCCGAAACGCTGGATGACCGGCGCCGTGGCGGGCTGGCCCATGGTGGTCGAGCACTGCGCGCCCGTCGAGCCGCTGCCGGGCAGCGCCCATTTCACGCTTGCTCCGCATCCGCGCACGGCGATCGGCCTCTCGAAGGATCGGCGCCAGCTGCTGCTGGTCGTCGCGGACGGCCGCCGCGAGGGCGTGCCGGGCCTGACGCTGTCCGACCTCGCGGCCCTGATGGTCGAAGTGGGCACCTGTACGGCGGTCAACCTCGACGGCGGCGGCTCGAGCGCACTGTGGCTGCGCGACCGCATCGTCAACCAGCCGAGCGACGGCGTCGAGCGCAAGGTCGCCAACCATCTCGGCGTGGTCGAAGTCGGCCGGCCGTGACCTGCTAGGATACGCGGCCCCACCGCGACTCAGACCGAGGTCCCCGATGAGCCTGTCCCTCCGTGAGCAATTGCTCAAGGCCGGACTCGTCACCGAGAAGCAGGCCAAGCAGGCCGAACGGTCCACGAGCGGCCAGCGGCACCAGCAGGTGAAGGGCGGCAAACGCACGCCTCCGCCGCCGCCCGCGCCGACCAAGGCCGCCCAGCAGGCGCAGGCGGCGAAGCTGCTGCGCGACCAGGAACTGAATCGCAAGCAGCAGGAGAAGGTCGAGCGCCGGGCGCGCGCGGCCCAACTGCGCCAGCTCGTCGAGCAACTGCGCGTGCCGCGGCCCGAGAGCGACGATTTCTACAATTTCGTGGACGCAGGCAAGGTCCGTCGCATCCAGGTCACGCCCGAACTGCGCGCGCGCATCGTCGCCGGCGGCCTGATGATCGTGCGCTACGACGGCCGCTATGACCTGGTGCCGGTGGACGCAATCGAGCGCATTCGCGAGCAGCACGCGGACGCGATCGTCGCGAGCCCCGCGGCCGAACCGGCGACGGCCGCGCCGGCCGAGGACGACCCCTACAAGGACTACGTCGTTCCAGACGACCTGACCTGGTGACGGCGATGGCAACGTTCAGCGAAGCGCTCGATGCACTGCACCGTGATGGCGACGGCTGGGCGGTGGTGATCCCGAAGGCCTGGGCGAATGGCCGCACCGTGTTCGGCGGGTTGCAGGTGGCGCTGAGCTTGCGCGCGATGCGCGGCGCGCTGGACGACGTTCTCGGCGCCGGCAGGGGCGGCGTCGCGGCGTTGCCCCTCCGCAGCCTGCAGACGACCTTCGTGACACCGGTGGCTGCCGGCACGCCCGTTGCGCTGCGCGCTGAATTCCTGCGCGCCGGCCGCTCCGCGACGCACGCGCGCTGCGACCTGCTGCAGGATGGCAAGGTGGCCTGCACCACGGTTGCGATCTTCGGCGCCGCGCGGCCGTCGCGCATCACGCTCGACATCCCGCGGCCCGAGGTGCAGGCCGATCCGGAAACGCTGCACGACATGCCGTACATCCCGGGCATCACGCCCGAGTTCATCCAGCACCTGCACCTGCGCTGGGGTGTCGGCCGCCTCCCCTACACCGGGCACGACGAGCCGCACTCGACCATCTTCGCGCGCCTGCGCGACTCCGGCTGCAACGCGGAAGACGCCCTGATCGCGCTCGCCGATTCCATCCCGACGCCGGCGCTGTCGATGCTCGACCGGCCCGCGCCCGCCACGTCGATCAACTGGATGCTGGAGTTGATCGGCGACCCCGGCCTGCTCGACCGCGACGGCTGGTCGTTGATCGGCACCGACGTGCGCGCCGGCGCCGACGGTTATCTCAGCCAGACCTCGGTGCTGTGGGGCCCGGGCGGGCACGCATTCTCGGTGAGCCACCAGAGCGTCGCGATCTTCGGCTGATCCCGTTTCCGCATGAGCCAGCTCGCCCGCATCCTCTCTGCCCTAGCCGGCCTCATGGCGCTGATGCTGGTCGGCTCCCTCGCGGCGAGTTGGGCGCCCGATCGGCCGGTATCCGAACTCACCGCGCGATGGGCACCGGCGCCATCGGCGTTTCTCGACGTCGCCGGATTGCGTGCGCACGTCAGGGACGAAGGCCCGCGCGACGACCCTGCGCCGATCGTCCTGCTGCACGGCACGTCAGCCTCGCTGCACACCTGGGACGGCTGGGCGGACGTACTCGGGCGCGACCGGCGTGTGATCCGCGTGGACCTGCCGGGATTCGGCCTGACCGGCCCCGCCCCTGCCGGCGATTACCGGATCGAGCGCTACGTCGAGTTCGTCGCGGCGCTGCTCGACGCACTGCAGGTCGAGCGGTGCGTGCTCGCCGGGAACTCGTTCGGCGGCTGGGTGTCGTGGGAGACGGCGCTGGCCCATCCGGACCGCGTGACAGCCTTGATCCTCGTGGATTCGGCCGGCTATCCGCTGGAATCGCAATCCGTGCCGATCGGCTTCCGCATCGCCCGCGTGCCGGTGCTCAACCAGCTCATGCAATCGATCCTGCCGCTGGGAGTGATCGAGTCCAGCCTGCAGAACACTTACGGCGACCCGTCGCGCGTCACCCCGCAGCTCGTCGATCGCTACTACGAATTGACGCTGCGTGAAGGCAATCGCACGGCACTGGCGCAACGGTTTGCCGCTGGCAGACACGCGACCGACACGGCCCGTATCCGGCAGCTCAAGTTGCCGACGCTGATCCTCTGGGGCGGCCGCGACCAGCTGATTCCCCCGCCATACGGCGACCAGTTCCAGCGCGACATCGCCGGCAGCCGGCTCGTGACCTTCCCCGAACTGGGCCACGTGCCGCACGAGGAAGACCCGCAGGTGACCGTCGCGGTGGTCCGCGAGTTTCTGCGCCAATCCGCTGCAGGCCTTTAGAGCACCTCCGACAGCGTCGTCGCGTCGACGAGCCCGCGCGCGCCGTAGAGTGCGGGCAGGATCACCGCAGGCGGATGCTGCCGGCGCAGCTCGGCAACCCGCTCGGTGCCCGCACGATAAGCGGGCAGGTACATGCGGCCGAGCAGCGGGTGACGTCCCCAGGCTCCCGACAGCTTGTCGGCGCGCTCGGCCGTGACGAGGAACTCGTCGCGCAGCGTCGCGGCAACCTGCTCCTGCGGACGGTGTTCGTGCCACGTGAGGTACGAGGCCTGGTTCTTGGCGTCGTCCTGCAGCAGCGCCAGCAGCACGCCGATCTCGAGGTCGCGATCGGGCAGTGCCGCGGGCTCGGTGACGCCGTGCGCGATCAGGATCGCGTTGTTGGCGATGCCCTCGAACAACACACTCGCTCGTGTGTTCATGGTGAGCACCGAGGCCTCGAAGCCGGCCAGGCCGCGCACGAACAGGTCCTGCAGGTAGGCGAACGTGGTGACGTGCCCCGGCACCACCTCGTGGCTCACCAGCTGCTGGAACTCCGGCACAGAGATCTCGAGTGCCGCGTTCAGCTCATAGGTCGCCTCGTACTCCGGCGAGCCGTCCGGGCGTCGCGCATGGCCGAGGTAGTTCATCGACCCCGAGAACCATGCGTTCTCGATGGCGAGGAAGCGCACGTTGGCCCGTGGCACGCGTGCGAACTCGGCCGGCAGGTGGGGCACAAGGTGCCGCGCCGACAGCGCGTCGTAGTACGCGACGAACGCATCGCCCACCGCTGCGATCGACTTCGACGGCACGCGGCGCGCCGCCCGCCACGCATCCACCGCCGCAAGCAGCGACTTGCGATCGCGCAGCGGGTGACCGGCAGCTGCCAGCAGTTCGGTCACTCGCTCCCGTTTCGCCTCCGGTTGCGACGGCTCCGGGGCACGGCCGGTAATGGTCCGCACGCAGCGGTCGTAGGGCACCGGGGCACCCTGCCCCACCATTTCCATCGCGAGGTCCCACATCACCTCGCAGCAGAACCCGAGACCCTCGACGTAGGCGCCGCGCAGGCCGCCCACGGCACGAGCGCTGTCCAGCACGCCGGTGATCGCTCCCAGGACGTCCACCGCCTCCAGGTAGGCCGCCACCGCGGCTCGGTCCGGCGCCTTGGCGCCCACGCCGCCGTTCGCCCGCAGAGCCGCCGCCGTGGCATGGGTATAGGCCGTGGGCAGCGGCTCGTCCGAGAACCAGCAGTCGGCGATGAAGCGCCCGACTCCCGACGGGTTCATGACGTCGCCGCCCCACAGGGTGTCGATGCCGATCAGTGCTGTGGCAAGGGCCGAATCGAGGGCTGGGCTGGACATGAGGTTATCCCGGGGGAGGCTTAATCGAACCGTAAGGCTAACGAATTACCCTAATCGGCGTCATGGCTCGGCTGGACTACAATCCCTCGCATACCAGTGCGTGCGGACCACCGCACGCCGACAGGGACGGCGAGCGATCCATGCGCGTGCTCCTGATCGAGGACGACCCCCTGCTCGGGGATGCGCTGCAGGCCGGCCTGCACCACAACGGTTTTGCCGTCGAGTGGCTGAAGGATGGCATGGAAGGCCTGGCCGCCATGACGTCCGACCATTTCGATGTCGTCGTCCTCGACCTCGGCCTGCCGCGGCTCGATGGCCGCCGCCTGCTCGAGCGCCGCCGGGCCGAGGGTGACCGTACGCCGGTGCTGGTGCTCACCGCGCGCGACACGATCGGCGATCGCGTCGCAGGACTCGATGCAGGCGCGGACGATTACGTCGTAAAGCCCGTGGCCATCTCCGAACTCGCCGCCCGCCTGCGCGCGCTCGTGCGGCGCGCGAGCGGCATCGCTCGCGGGCAAGTGTCGGCTGGGCCACTCACGATCGACCCTGCCTCGCGAACGGTCACCTGGCACAGCCAGCCGATCGAGCTCGCGCCGCGCGAATACGACATCCTGTTGACGCTCGCACTAAAGGCTGGGCGCGTCATGACGCGCGAGCAGCTGGTGGCCACCCTGTACGAGTGGGAGCAGACCATCGAGAGCAACGCCATCGAGGTGCACGTGCACCACCTCCGTCGCAAACTGGCACCGGAGCTGATCCACACGGTGCGGGGAGTCGGCTACATGATGCCTGCGGACGGCGGGGTGCCCGGGCGTGCGTAGGTATTCACTGCACCGGCGCCTGCTCGTGCTGCTGCTGGGCGTCGGCTGCCTCGCCTGGATGCTCGCGACCGGGCTCTCGTACCGGCACGCCCAGGATGAGCTTGACCAGCTCCTCGACGCACGCATCGCGCGCTCGGCCCGCATCCTGATGGCGCAGGAGCCCGAGGTGCTCGAGCGCGTGCGCATCGGCCAATTGCCGGACGAAGGCCCCTACGACCACGAATACGCCATGCAGGCCTGGCGCGACGGCACCGTGCTGGTCCTGCGCAGCAACAGCGCACCGGCCTCGCGGCTCTCGCCGGTCGACAAGGGCTTCAGCGACGCTACGGTCGATGGGCGACGCTGGCGCGTATACAGCGGCTGGGACGACGACCAGTGCATGCTGGTGCAGGTGGCCGAGGACCACGCGCTTCGCGAGCGCCTGCTGCTGTATTACACGTTGAGCAGCGTGCCGTCGCTGCTGCTCGGCCTGCCGTTCCTCGGGCTCGCGGTGTGGCTGATCATCAGTGCCGCCGTGCGGCCGATCGTCGAATTGGGCCAGGAATTGAGCCGGCGCGGCCCGGCCGACCTGCATCCGCTGGCGTACGACGGCACGCCCATCGAAATTGACCCGCTGGTCGACCGCCTGAACGCGCTGTTCACGCGGATCAGCGACTCGATCCAGTCGGAGCGACGATTCACGTCGTACGCCGCCCACGAACTGCGCACGCCGATTGCAGCGATCCGTGCGCAGGCCGAGGTCGCCCGCGACGGCCGCGATGCCGGCGTGCGCGGCGTCGCACTCGAACGGGTGATCGAGGGCTGTGACCGGGCCTCACGCCTCGTGGAACAGATGCTGCTGCTGGCCCGTATCGACGAACGGATCGGTCACGGCCAGGTCCACTCGACCCGACTCGACCTCACGGCCGCGCGCGTGATCGCGAACCTCACCCCCGGCGCCCTGCAGCACGGCATCACGCTCGAACTCGCCACCGACGAAGAAGTCACGGTCGCCGCCGACCGCGCCCTGCTCGAGGTGCTGCTGCAGAACCTGCTCGACAACGCCGTTCGCCACGGCGGCGCGCCTGGACCGATCACGGTGAGTTGCCGGCAACTGGGCAACGTCGCCGTGCTGGAAGTGGCCGACCGGGGCCCGGGCGTGGCGGACGCCGAACTCGCGCAGCTGGGGAATCGGTTCTACCGGGGAATGGGCGCCAAGGGCTCCGGCAGCGGCCTCGGGCTGTCGATCGTGCAGCGTATCGCCGAAATCAGCGGCGCCGAAGTGGCGTACCGACGCGGCGCGGACGGACACGGCCTGGTGGTCGAGGTGCGCTTCCCGCACGCTGCGCCGGCCTGACGTTGATAGGTAGTTGCCACACGCAATGCGAGCCCGACCTTAATCCCTCTTTAAGACAACTCGCGGAAACTGCGCTTCATCATGCACCGATGGAGATCTCCATGCGCAGTCGCGCGCTCGTTTCCGCGCTTCTTCTGACTCTCGTTACCGCAGCCGCCCAAGCACAGGGGCAGTGGCAGGCGCTGCCGGACTCCGCGCCGGCACCCGCCGACAACCCGACCACCACTGCCAAAGTCGAACTCGGCAAGATGCTCTATTTCGACCCGCGCCTCTCGTCGACCGGGACGGTGTCGTGTTTCTCGTGCCACAACGTCATGGAAGGCGGCGACGATCACATGACGACGTCGGCGGGCGTGCACGGGCTGAAGGGCGGCCGCAACTCACCCACCGTCTGGAACGCCGCGTTCCACTCGGTGCAGTTCTGGGACGGTCGCGCGCCGTCGCTCGAGGAGCAGGCCAAGGGCCCGCCGGTGAACCCGATCGAGATGGGCATGGCGAACCTCGACGCGGTGATCGACCGGATCCGCCACATCCCGGGCTACAAGCCGTACTTCGAGCAGGCGTTTGGCACGGGCGACGTGGTGACGATGGACAACGCCGCGAAGGCGATCGCCGCCTACGAGCGCACGCTGATCACGCCGGGCAGCGCCTACGACCGCTACGTGAAGGGTGACAAGCGGGCACTGGCCTCGCGGCAGGTGCGCGGCATGAACGTGTTCGCCGAATCGGGCTGCATGAGTTGCCACCAGGGACCGGCCTTCAACGGTCCGCCGCTGCCGGCAGGCACCGGATTCTTCATGAAGTTTCCGACGTTCACCGAAAGCGTCTACACGGTGAAGTACAAGCTCACGGACGACCCGGGCCGTGAGAGCGCGACCAAGGACCCGGCGGACCGCGGCATGTGGCGCGTCCCCACGCTGCGCAACCTGGCACACACGGCGCCCTACATGCACACGGGCACCGTGAAGACGCTGCCCGAAGCTGTGCGCGTGATGGCCTCGACACAGCTGAACAAGACGCTGGACGACGCCCAGGTGGGCGACATCATCTCGTTCCTCGACTCGCTGAACGGCCCGTTCCCGCAGCAGACCATGCCGCGGCTGCCGCCGACGCCTGGCGACTTGCTGGAGTAAACGAGTCTCGCCAGGGATGGCGACAGGCAAGGAACGCCGCTTCGGGCAAGGACGCGCAGCATGCCGGTGGCAGGAATCCGCACCCTGCCATCGGCACCTGCTTCGCGCGCTACTGGCGTCCGAACTTCCCGCCGAAGAAATCTCCCGGCTTCCAGGCGGGGCGCTCGCGGTCGTTCCCGATCGCGAGACCGATGCGGTAATTCACGTAGGCGAGACGCGCCGCGCCCTGCCAGGGGATCGGTTTCGCCAGGTCGTCGCTCGGCAGGTGGTAGTGATGGGAAAGCCACTCGGTGAAGAGCTTGCTGCCATCGCTGCCGTCGCGGGGTTTCACGCCCGAGTTCAGGTACACGGCCGGCACTCCCTGCCGCACGAACGCGTACTGGTCGCTGCGAACGAAGACGACTTCCTCGGGAAACGGATCGGGCGTGAGCGTGAGGCCCGCCTCGGCCACCGCGCGCCGCGCCACCGCCTCGAGCGTCGAGTGCTCGATGCCGATGGGAATCACGTCGCTGACCTCGGTGAGCAGCAGCGGCATGTCCATGTTGACGTTGGCCACCAGTGACGCCGCCGGGACCGTGGGCTGCGCGGCGAAGTGGAAGGCGCCGAGCAGTCCCTTCTCCTCCGCCGTGAGCGCGATGAACAGCGACGAGCGCTTCGGCCGCGCCGACCCTGCGGCGAGCAACTGTGCCGCCTCGAGCATCGTCGCGACACCGACCGCGTTGTCCTGCGCACCGTTGTAGATCGAGTCGCCGGCGTGCGGCGCACCGATGCCGACGTGGTCCAGGTGCGCAGTGAAGACGACGTGCTCGGCCGACAGCGCCGCATCGCTGCCCGGCAGGCGCGCGACCACGTTGGGACTCTCCACGCGCTCGAGCCTGGCCCGCGTGACGAGCGTGGCCGTGCCGGCCAGGTCGAACGAGCGCAGCTGGCCCGCCTCGAGCATCGCGAAGACCTCGGCCGCCGTGTGCGGCGAGCCCGCGAAGAGCGCGTCGGCCAGTTTCACGCTGCACGAAACGCGAGCCGCCAGCCCCGGGAAATCGTCCACCGGACGGCCCTGGGGATCGAGGCGACGCATGCCGGGGCGCCGCCAGTTGGGTGCATCGAGCGCCCACGGGCGCTTCCTGTCGTTCACCGGGTC
>Ga0105090_10001936_pt1 | contig 11396 bp, 5 predicted proteins | sample PPLLak3March2015_FD_79110 | JGI IMG/M metagenome (GOLD analysis project Ga0105090, IMG submission 79110) | Freshwater sediment microbial communities from Prairie Pothole Lake near Jamestown, North Dakota, USA - PPLs Lake P7 Core (1) Depth... | ecosystem: Environmental > Aquatic > Freshwater >... | reverse complement strand
TCCGGCAAAAACGTGCAGGAAGTCGGCGAGGGTGATGTCCGGCGCGTCAACATCGTCCAGGCCGGAGATCGGTCCCGCATCGTCCTGGAAACTTCGCGTCCACTGAGTTATGACGCAAGAGTCGAGGGCAATGCAATCATGATTACGCTGGGCGGAGCTGCTTCGGCCAGCGCCACACCGGTACCCATGGCCCAGACTTTTGCCCAGGCTCAACCCAACGATGGCAAACACAGCCTGCGCGACATCGATTTCCGCCGCGGACGTGCCGGCGAAGGCCGCGTGATGATAGACCTGTCGGACAATCAGGTCGGTATCGATCTGCGGGCCCAAGGCCGCTCGCTGATCATCGACTTTATCAACACCGCGGTGCCCAAAAATCTCGAGCGCAAGCTGGATGTTGTCGATTTCGGCACGCCGGTGGACACGATTGAAACATTTGCACAGGGCAGCAACACGCGCATGGTCATTACGCCGCGCGGTGCCTGGGAACACTCGGCTTACCAGACAGACAACAAATTCATCCTCGAAATCAAAAAAGTTGCGGATGATGCCAATCGGCTGGTGCAACCTGGATTTGCAGGCGAAAAGCTGTCGCTGAACTTCCAGAACGTTGAAGTTCGTGCAGTCCTGCAGGTTATAGCGGATTTCACGGGTCTCAACGTGATTACCAGTGACACCGTCGGCGGTAGCCTGACTCTGCGCCTCAAGGATGTGCCCTGGGACCAGGCGCTGGACATCATTCTGCAGAGCAAAGGGCTGGACATGCGCAAGACCGGCAACGTGGTGTGGATTGCACCGCGTGATGAACTGGCTACGCGCGAAAAACTTGCGCTCGAAGCCCGCGCACAGATTTCCGACCTTGAGCCGCTGCGCACCGAAAGCATGCAGGTTAATTACCAAAAAGCGGCAGAGTTCCAGAAACTGCTTTCAGATCCAGCGCAGAAAATCCTGTCAAAACGCGGTAGTGCCGTAGTCGATGTGCGCACCAACACGGTATTTGTACAGGACACGCCGAGCCGGCTTGAGGAAATACGCAAGCTGCTGAAGCAAATTGATATTCCTGTCCGCCAAGTGATGATCGAATCGCGCATTGTTGAAGCCAATGACACCTTCAGCCGCAATCTTGGTGCACGGCTGGGTTTCAATGACACGACTGCCCAGGGTTTCCGCGTCGGAAGCGGCAATGGCACCAATGCTTTGGTCGGTGGCAGTCTTGCAAATACCGCAGCAGCCACCGGACAAAGCGCAACCGCGGGGACCTTTAACGACTCCCTTTTCGTAAACTTGCCCGCACAAGGCCTGTCTGGCGCCAATCCTGGTGTGTTCTCATTCCTGCTGTTCAATGACAAAAGCACCAAGTTCCTGAACCTGGAACTTTCGGCGCTGCAAGCCGACGGCAAAGGCAAGATCATTTCCAGCCCGCGGGTGATTACGGCTGACAAGATCGAAGCGACCATCGAACAGGGCACGGAAATCCCGTACCAGCAGGCAACTTCCAGTGGCGCAACCAGTGTGTCGTTCCGCAAAGCCACCTTGTCGCTGAAGGTTAAACCGCAGATTACTCCGGACGACAACGTAATCATGAACCTGCGTGTCAACAAGGACAGCGTCGGCCAGAACACCCTGTCCGGCCCTGCCATCGACACCAAACAGGTGGTGACCGAAGTCTTGGTTGAAAACGGCGGCACTGTTGTCATCGGTGGCATCTACACACAGGATGAACGGTCGACGACGACCAAAGTGCCCGTACTCGGCGACCTGCCGTATGTCGGTTTCCTGTTCAAGAACAACCAGCGAGTCGATGATCGTCGGGAATTGTTGATTTTCATTTCGCCTAAGATCCTGAAGGACGGCGGCTCCCTGCGCTGATCAGCACCACTCCGCAAAAGGGGCGGCGCTGCGGCGCCGCCCCTTTTGTTTTGCATGACCGATTCGTTCGAGGCAAGGCTTCCGCTAAAATGAGGACATGTCCCAGCACCACAGCGAACAGCATTCCGCCGGCAAACCGCAGAACATATTTCTGGTCGGACTGATGGGTGCCGGCAAAACTTCCGTCGGCCGCATGCTCGCTAAACGCATGAACAAGGATTTCTTTGACGCTGATGCTGAAATCGAACGCAGCACTGGGGTCAAAATCCCGGTAATTTTTGACATCGAGGGTGAAACCGGATTTCGCGCCCGTGAGGAAAAAGTGATCGAACGGCTTACTGCAATGCACGACATCGTACTGGCGACCGGCGGTGGCGCAGTATTGTCGCCCGCAAATCGCGGCCGCCTCCGCCAATACGGCCACGTCATTTACCTGCGCGCAGCACCAGAAGACCTGTGGCGACGCACCCGGCGCGACCGTAACCGACCGCTGCTGCAAACAGCTAATCCGCTGGCAAAACTGAAAGAACTGCACGCCCAGCGCGACCCCTTGTATTCAGAAGTTGCTGATCTGGTCGTCGACACCGGTGCACAAAGCGTTGGTTCCCTGACCACGCACATCCAGCAACTGCTCACCGGTCTGGAACAAAACTCCAGCCGGGACCAGGACTGAGAACATCCAAATGCGCCAACATCCGCTGACGTCGCTTACGGTCAACCTCGCTGACCGCAGTTACCCGATACACATCGGACCGGGCCTGTTGGCGTGCGGGGAATTGATCGCGCAACATCTGCCTCAACGCAAAGCCGTTATTGTCACCAATACCGTCGTTGCCCCGTTGTACCTGCAGATGCTGCAGGCCAGCCTCGCGCAACAACGGGTCGCGGTGCAATCCATCGTGCTGCCCGACGGTGAAGCACACAAGGACTGGCGCACACTGAACGAGGTATTTGATGCTTTGCTGACGCACCGCGCGGAACGCAAAACCACACTGATCGCGCTGGGCGGCGGCGTGATCGGCGATCTCACCGGTTTTGCCGCGGCAGTGTTCCAGCGCGGCGCGCCGTTTATCCAGATTCCAACCACCCTGCTGGCCCAGGTCGATTCTTCGGTCGGTGGAAAAACCGCGATCAACCATCCCTTGGGCAAAAACATGATTGGTGCGTTTTACCAGCCCCGGGTCGTCATCGCCGACACCGACACGCTGAAGACGCTACCTGATCGTGAACTCTCCGCTGGCATAGCCGAAGTCGTCAAATACGGACTGATCGGCGATGCCGGGTTCTTCGTCTGGCTGGAAGCCAATATGAACCGATTGATGGCGCGTGATCCTGCGGCGCTGACTCATGCCATCGAAGTCGCCTGCCGCAACAAGGCAGTGGTGGTTGCCAGCGACGAGCGCGAGGAAGGTGTGCGTGCCATGCTCAATTTCGGACATACCTTCGGCCATGCCATTGAATCGGGTCTTGGTTATGGCAAATGGCTGCATGGCGAGGCCGTTGCAGCCGGCATGGTCATTGCGGCCCGGGTGTCGCAGAAAATGGGTTTGGTGGATGCTGATGTTTTGGAAAGGACCATTCAGCTGCTGCGTCAGGCACGTTTGCCGGTGCAGGGCCCGAAGCTGGGCGTAGCTCGTTACCTTGAATTGATGGGCCACGACAAAAAAGTCGAGGACGGCAAAATACGCTTCATTCTGTTGAGAAGTATCGGTGATGCTTTCATCAGCGATGCCGTGCCGCGCGGGGTGCTGGACGCCGTGCTGGGCGAAGAGGGTGTTGATGGCTGAGGACAAAGCGCCCTACGCCGCGGGCCCGGCGAATTCGCGCGGACGGCGTTTTCGCGAAACCGCGCCGCGCGGCCGCTCGGAATATCAGCGCGACCGCGACCGCATCATCCATTCCACCGCGTTCCGCCGCCTTGAATACAAAACACAGGTCTTCGTTAATCACGAAGGTGATCTGTTCCGCACGCGCCTCACCCACAGCCTGGAAGTCGCACAAATCGGGCGGTCAGTGGCGCGCCATCTGCATCTCGATGAAGACCTTACCGAGGCCATCACGCTGGCGCATGATCTGGGCCACACACCCTTTGGCCACGCCGGGCAGGATGCGCTGAATGCCTGCATGAAACCCCACGGCGGGTTTGAGCACAATTTGCAATCATTACGTGTGGTCGACCTGCTAGAGCAGCGATATGGCGCTTTTGACGGTCTCAACCTGACTTTTGAAGCACGTGAGGGCATTCTAAAACACTGCTCGCTGAACAATGCACGTACGCTGGGCGATATCGGTGAACGTTTCATCAAGCGCCGGCGTCCCGGTCTTGAGGCGCAGATCGCCAACATGGCCGACGAAGTCGCTTATAACAATCACGATATCGACGACGGACTGCGCTCCGGACTGTTGGACATGGAGCAGTTGTCCACTGTCGCCATTTTTCGCCGTCACCAACGCGCGGTGCTGCGCGAATTCCCCAAAATCGAAGGCCGGCGCCTGATACATGAAACCGTGCGCCGCATGATCGATACCTTGGTCACCGACCTCAACCGGCAAAGCGCCGCCAACATTCGCGACCTTGCACCGGAGTCTATTGCCGACATCCGACGCGCACCGCCGATGATCAGGTTTTCCGACCGCATACGCGACGAGCAAGCTGAACTAAAACGGTTCCTGCACGCCAATCTTTACCGGCATTACCGTGTATCGCGCATGAGCAGCAAAGCGCGCCGGATAATTTCTGATTTATTTCAAGCATTTATGAATGAGCCCGGACTGCTGCCTCCGGAATTCCAAGCCCGGGCTCAGGCAGACACGGCCCGCGCCATCGCCGACTACATTGCCGGCATGACTGACCGCTACGCGATCGTTGAACATCGGCGCCTGTTTTCTATCGACATCAACTGAGATTTTTTGGCGGTTTTACGGCATGCCGGCGGTTGAAGCAACCCGTTGATACAGGTAGACTTATTCGGTTTCACTCCGTTATTCGCATTTAGCTAGCCAGAATTTGTGGCGTCGCAGCAAAATACTGCGTAAGCTATTGATTATCATAATGTTTTAACGAGGCTCCTGATGGCTCACCCAAATCTGCCAGAACCCCAAGGTTTATATGACGGGGACCATGAACATGACGCCTGTGGTGTCGGTTTTATTGCCCATATCAAAGGCAAGAAAAGTCACGACATAATCGATCAGGGCCTGACCATACTGCGCAATTTGACGCACCGTGGTGCCGTCGGTGCAGACCCAAAGGCCTCCGATGGCGCGGGAATACTGATCCAGATTCCGGATACTTTTTTTCGCGAAGAAATGGCCAAGCAGGGCATCAAGCTGCCGCCACCTGGACAATATGGCATCGGCATGGTGTTTCTGCCGCGCGAACCTGCTTCGCGCATCGCCTGCGAATATGAAATAGAACGTGCGATCAAGGACGAAGGGCAAACCCTGATCGGTTGGCGCGATGTTCCGGTGGACAGCGAGGATCTCGGCGAGTCAGTCAAAAAAGTCGAGCCGGTCATCCGCCAAGTGTTTATCGGTCGCAGTTCCGCGATCCGTGTCACCGACGCGCTCGAACGCAAACTCTATGTGATCCGCAAAAGTGCCGGCCATGCCATCCGTGCACTGAAGCTCGCTCACGGCACCGAATTCTGGGTACCGTCAATGTCGGCGCGCACCATCGTCTACAAAGGCATGCTGCTGCCGTCGCAGGTCGGTACCTACTACAAGGATCTGCAGGATCCTCGCGTAGTATCGGCGCTGGCACTGGTGCATCAGCGTTTCTCGACCAATACTTTCCCGACCTGGGATTTGGCCCATCCTTTCCGCATGATCGCCCACAACGGTGAAATCAACACCGTGCGCGGCAACGTGAACTGGGTGCGCGCGCGGCAGGGCGCCATTTCCAGCCCAGTACTCGGCAACGATCTCAACAAGCTGTGGCCGCTGATTTACCCGGGCCAGTCGGATTCGGCGTCGTTCGACAACGCTCTGGAACTGCTGGTGATGGGCGGTTATTCAATCGCCCATGCGGTGATGATGATGATTCCGGAGGCGTGGGAGGGTCACACGCTGATGGATGCCAACCGGCGCGCGTTTTACGAATACCACGCAGCGATGATGGAACCGTGGGATGGACCTGCGGCAATCGCCTTCTCCGACGGCCGCCAGATCGGCGCCACGCTCGATCGCAACGGACTGCGGCCGGCGCGTTACATCGTCACCGATGACGACCTGGTCATCATGGGTTCGGAATGCGGCTGCCTGCCGATACCCGAAGAAAAAATCATCAAGAAGTGGCGCTTGCAGCCGGGCAAGATGTTCCTCGTCGACCTTGAAAAAGGCCGCATCATTGACGACGAGGAGTTGAAAGAATCTCTGTCTTCGAGCAAACCGTACGTGGAATGGATGGAGCGCATCCGCGTCAAACTCGATGACGTCGAAAGCCAGAAAGCACAACCGGAACGCAGCACAGTACCCTTGCTGGATCGCCAGCAGGCCTTCGGATACACCCAGGAAGACCTGAAATTCCTGATGATGCCTATGGCGGTCAACGGCGAAGAGCCCATCGGATCCATGGGCAACAACTCGCCTCCGGCCGTTTTATCCAATAAAAACAAAAATTTATATCAATATTTTAAACAACTGTTTGCACAGGTCACCAACCCGCCGATCGATCCGATCCGCGAAGAACTGGTGACTTCGCTGGTGTCCTTCATTGGCCCCAAACCCAACCTGCTTGGCGTTGATGAAATGAATCCGCCGATCCGCCTTGAAGTCGGCCAGCCGGTGCTGGATTTTTTCGAGATGGAAAAAATCCGTAATATCGACAGCTACACCGACGGCAAATTCAAATCCTGCGAACTCGACATCACTTACCCGGTGGTCTGGGGCAAGGAAGCGATTGAAGCCCGTCTCGCCAGTCTTGCCGCGCAGGCTGAAGACGCAGTTCGCACGGGGTATTCGATTCTGATCATTTCCGATCGCCGGGTGGATCGCGAACATGTCGCGATCCCGGCCCTGCTCGCGCTGTCGACCATCCATCATCACCTGACCGATAAGGGTCTGCGCACCAGCGCGGGGCTCGTTGTGGAAACCGGTTCTGCGCGCGAAGTGCATCATTTCGCGTTGCTCGGCGGTTACGGCGCCGAGGCCGTGCATCCTTACCTTGCGTTGGAAACCGTGCTGCAACTCGCCGAAAGCGGCCAGTTCGGTGCCACCGTCGATGGTTACAAAGCCATCAAGAATTTCGTCAAAGCCGTCGGCAAGGGCATGCGAAAGGTGATGTCGAAAATGGGCATTTCGACGTATATGTCATACACCGGCGCACAGATTTTCGAAGCCATCGGCCTGGCGCGCCCGCTGATCGACAAGTACTTTACCGGTACCTCGTCCAACGTCGGCGGCATCGGCCTGTTCGAAGTGGCGGAAGAGGCGATCCGCACCCACCTCGGTGCATTCAGCGGCGACCCGGTGCTGGCCGGTGCGCTCGACACCGGCGGCGAGTACGCGTGGCGGGTGCGCGGCGAAGATCACATGTGGACGCCGGACGCGATCGCCAAACTGCAGCACGCGACGCGGTCCAACAACGCGGCAACCTACCGCGAATACGCAGACATCATCAATGACCAGTCGCAGCGGCACATGACCTTCCGCGGCCTGTTCGATTTCCGCTTCCACCGCTGCACGCCCGTGGACATCGCCGAAGTCGAATCAGCCGCGGAGATTGTCAAACGTTTCTCCACCGGTGCGATGTCGTTGGGTTCGATTTCCACTGAAGCACATGCCACGCTCGCCGTGGCGATGAACCGCCTCGGCGGAAAATCCAACACCGGCGAGGGTGGCGAAGACCGCAAGCGTTACGCACCGATCAAGGCCGGTGAAACCATGGCTTCGCGCCTCGGCTCGGACCGCGTCGTGCGGGACATCCCGCTGCTGGCGGGAGATTCGCTGAAATCGAAAATCAAGCAGGTCGCTTCTGGCCGCTTCGGCGTCACCGCGGAATACTTGGCGAGCGCCGAGCAGATCCAGATCAAGATGGCGCAGGGTGCAAAACCCGGCGAAGGCGGCCAGCTGCCCGGGCGCAAGGTTTCGGAATACATCGCCGAAATCCGTTATTCGACGCCCGGTGTCGAGCTGATTTCGCCGCCACCGCACCATGACATTTATTCGATCGAGGATCTGGCACAGCTGATCCACGACCTGAAAAACAGCAATACGGGAGCCTCCATCAGCGTCAAGCTGGTGTCCGAAGTCGGCGTCGGAACGGTGGCCGCCGGCGTTGCCAAAGCCAAGGCCGATCATGTGACGATTTCCGGCCATGACGGCGGCACAGGCGCGAGTCCGTGGTCATCGATCAAACATGCCGGCACTCCCTGGGAACTCGGTCTGGCGGAAACCCAGCAGACGCTGGTGCTGAACCGCTTGCGCAGCCGCATCGCGGTGCAGGTGGACGGCCAGATGAAAACCGGGCGCGACGTGGTCATCGGTGCATTGCTCGGCGCCGATGAGTTTGGTTTTGCCACCGCGCCGCTGGTCGCTGAGGGCTGCATCATGATGCGCAAATGTCACCTCAACACCTGCCCGGTGGGCGTGGCAACACAGGATCCGGTGCTGCGCAAGAAATTCACAGGCAAACCCGAACACGTCATCAATTACTTTTTCTTCGTTGCCGAGGAAATCCGCGAGTTGATGGCCAAACTGGGCATCCGCAAATTCAACGATCTGATCGGACGCTCCGACCTGCTCGACATGCGCAAAGGCATCGTGCACTGGAAAGCCCGCGGCCTCGATTTCAGCCGGATTTTCCACCAACCGCAGATCGGCCCCGAGGTTTCCCGTTTTCATACCGAAAGCCAGGACCACGGGCTCGACAAGGCGCTGGATCACCGGTTGATCGAACTGGCCAAACCGGCACTTGAGCGCGGTGAAAAAGTCACCATCGAAATGCCGATACGCAACATCAACCGCACGGTCGGCACCATGCTCTCCGGCGAAGTCGCCAAACGTTATGGTCACGTCGGCCTTCCGGATGACACTATTCGCGTGCGTTTTGCCGGCTCGGCCGGGCAGAGCCTGGGTGCATTCCTGTCGCGCGGCATCACGCTGGAACTGATCGGCGACACCAACGACTACTGCGGCAAAGGTTTGTCCGGCGGCCGCATTACCGTGCAGCCGTCGCCGAAATTCCGCGGCGATGCCCTGCGCAACATCATCACCGGCAATGCCGTGCTCTACGGCGCGATCGCCGGGGAAGCCTATTTCCGCGGCGTCGCCGGCGAGCGTTTTGCCGTGCGCAACTCCGGCGCACACGCCGTCGTTGAAGGCGTGGGCGACCATGGCTGCGAGTACATGACGGGGGGCACGGTCACCGTGCTCGGCGCCACCGGACGCAACTTTGCCGCCGGTATGTCTGGCGGCATCGCCTATGTTTACGATGAGGACGGCACCTTCGCCTCCTACTGCAACACGGCCATGGTCAAACTCGAACCTTTGCTAACCGAAGCCGAGCAGGACGCCAAGGTGTCGCGCGATATCTGGCACATGGGCGAAACCGATGAGACGGTGTTGCGGCGGTTTGTCGAAAACCACGCGCGTTATACCGGCAGCGCCCGCGCGCAGCAGATCCTCGCTGACTGGCCTGCCGCCCGCAGCAGGTTCATCAAGGTGTTCCCGAACGAATATCGCCGGGCTCTGGGTGAACTCGCGGCAAAGGGCAAGAAGATTGCCGCCTGATCGGCAGTTGCACTGCTTAGGAATTATTTTGCCCTTTCACGGGCGTGATGTTTCAAGGGTAGGACAGTCATGGGAAAAGTAACCGGATTTCTGGAATTCGAACGGCTGCACGAAGCCGCAGACAAGCCGCGGGAACGGCTCAAGCATTGGCGTGAATTCGTTCACCCGCTGACCAACGATGCCGCCGGTATCCAGGGTGCACGCTGCATGGATTGCGGCACGCCGTTCTGCATGAGCGGCTGCCCGGTCAATAACATCATCCCGGACTGGAATGACCTGGTCTTCAGACAGAACTGGCAGCAGGCACTGGACACCCTGCACTCGACCAATAATTTCCCCGAGTTTACGGGCCGCGTGTGTCCGGCGCCCTGCGAGGCCGCCTGCACACTGAACATCAACAGCACACCGGTCGGCATTAAATCCATTGAGCATGCGATTATCGACAAGGGCTGGGAATCGGGATGGGTAGTACCACAGCTGCCGGCAAAAAAAACCGGGAAACGTGTCGCGGTAGTTGGTTCTGGCCCGGCGGGGCTATCCTGCGCGCAGCAACTGGCACGGGCAGGGCACGATGTCGTGGTATTCGAAAAAGCGGATCGCGTCGGCGGTCTGCTGCGTTACGGCATCCCCGATTTCAAAATGGAAAAACACCTGATCGACCGCCGCATGGCGCAAATGCGCGCCGAAGGTGTCGAGTTTCGCGTCAATCAGGATGTCGGCGGCGCGGTACCGGCCAAAAAGCTGGTGGATGAATTCGACGCCGTGGTGATGGCAGGAGGCGCGGAACAGCCGCGAGATCTGCCGGTGCCCGGCCGCGAGCTTGACGGTGTACATTTTGCGATGGAATTCCTGCCGCAACAGAACAAGGTGGTTGCCGGCGACCAGGTCAACGGCCAACTCAAGGCCACCGGCAAACATGTGGTGGTAATTGGCGGCGGCGATACCGGTTCGGACTGCGTCGGCACGTCGAACCGGCATGGCGCGGCTTCCGTGATGCAGTTCGAGCTGCTACCGCAGCCACCGGAACAGGAAGATAAACCCCTGGTCTGGCCGTACTGGCCGGTGAAACTCCGCACCTCGAGCTCGCACGAAGAAGGCTGCCAGCGCGACTGGGCAGTGGCGACCAAACGTTTCGAAGGCAAAAACGGCAAGCTTGAAAAGTTGATCGCCGCACGGGTGGAATGGAAAGACGGTCAGATGCGCGAAGTACCGGGATCCGAATTCACCATCAAGGCCGACCTGGTGCTGCTGGCGATGGGTTTCCTCGGCCCGCGTCAAGGCTTGCTTGAGCAAATGGGCGTAGCCAAGGACAACCGCAGCAATGTCAAAGCCGACACCGACAAATACCAGACTTCGGTCGGCAAGATATTCGCTGCCGGCGACATGCGCCGCGGCCAATCGCTGATCGTATGGGCAATCCGCGAAGGCCGTCAGTGCGCGCGATCTGTCGATGAGTTTTTGATGGGGTCTACGGAATTGCCGCGTTGAAATCGGATTGAGGAATGAGCATTGAGTGGCCCGGGGTGTTGAATCCGGTTTGTCTTTGATCCTTGATCTTCAATCCTCGATCCCTACTCCTCAATCCTATAATCCCGATGCTGAAAAACGACACCCTTATTCGCGCGCTGCTGCGGCAACCGACGCCGTACACCCCCATCTGGATCATGCGCCAGGCCGGGCGCTACCTGCCGGAATACAACGCCACGCGCAAACGTGCCGGCAGTTTTCTCGGGCTGGCCAAAAACCCCGACTACGCTACCGAAGTCACGCTGCAACCTCTGGCGCGCTTCAAGCTC
>Ga0105090_10001935_pt1 | contig 11400 bp, 10 predicted proteins | sample PPLLak3March2015_FD_79110 | JGI IMG/M metagenome (GOLD analysis project Ga0105090, IMG submission 79110) | Freshwater sediment microbial communities from Prairie Pothole Lake near Jamestown, North Dakota, USA - PPLs Lake P7 Core (1) Depth... | ecosystem: Environmental > Aquatic > Freshwater >... | reverse complement strand
TATAAACTGATGCTGGAAAACAACCACCCCGATTCTGATCAGACCGCTGAGGTTCGGAGGCTCTCTGGAAGATGAATTCACAACAAGACCTGATTCCAATGGCAACGGGTGAATATCTGAAATCGTTGCGGCTGAAACGCAAACTGACGCTGGCAGAGGTTGCGAGCGCGGTCATCCTGGACGAGAAACTGTTGGGCGCCATTGAACGGGGCGAGGCGGATCATATCGCCTTGTTATACAGAAATGGCTACATTCAGTCCTACGCGCGATTTCTGCAGGTGCCGGAAGAAGAAATCCCGGCCCTGCTGGAACCGGCCACCGTGCAGGAACCGGTCTTGCAAAATATTTTTGCCGAACCACCAAAACGCAATTCAACGGAGAAGTGGTTGCGCGCCAGCAGTTATGTACTGGCGTCATTACTGGTTGGAACGCTGGCCTGGCAATTTACCCACGAGGCAGTGAGGCTTTCACAAAGCGGTTCGCGGTTGCAGAATGACGGAGCAGTGGAAAATGTGACCAGTCCTGTCCAACCACGTACGTACAGTGGTCCGGTGAATGCTTCGATTGCGCCGCTCGGTGCCCTTCACGGCAAAAAGCCGGACGGCCTGGATACGGCGGAGACCGCATGGGCGGCCGTATCGAAACCGGCTTTGCCTGAAGGTGAGAGCCGATTGCAGATCGCCGTATCCGCAGACAGCTGGGTCGAGATTACCGACGCTACGGGAAAGCAACTCGAGATGGACCTGCTCCGGGGTGGGAGCGACAGATCCTATCAAGGGCAACCGCCATTCAGAATCCTGTTTGGACGCGCATCAGCGGTGCGTCTGTCAATGGACGGGGAAGCCGTGGATTTGACCGCCTTTACCCGGGAAGATGTTGCGCAGTTGACCTGGCCGCAAACCCTGCAGGCCGAGAATAGTGAGCCAGACAGCAACTGAATGAACTCCCCGATCCGCTCAATCCGGGGGATGAACGACATCCTCCCGCAAGATATTCATTTCTGGCAAAAGCTTGAAAGCACGGCCGGGCAGGTATTTGCCGGCTACGGGTTTGAGCAGATCCGTTTGCCCCTGCTGGAAAAAACCGAAGTTTTTACACGTGCCATCGGTTCGGCGACCGATGTCGTTGCGAAGGAAATGTACAGCTTTGATGACCGCAACAACGAATCATTGAGCCTGCGTCCCGAAGGTACCGCCGGCGTGGTGCGTGCAGCCTTGCAGAACGGCCTGTTGTACGGGCCGGTCAGACGACTCTGGTATAGCGGCGCAATGTTCCGTTACGAACGTCCGCAAAAGGGCTGTAGCCGGCAGTTTCACCAGATTGGAGCAGAACTTTTCGGCGCACCCGGTGCCGATGCTGATGCCGAGATATTGATGCTCGGCAGTCAGCTTTGGAAAAGCCTTGGACTGCGGAACCTGCGTCTGGAAATCAATTCGCTGGGTAACGCGGACGAACGCGCAAGCTACCGGGATCAGCTGTATGCGTTCCTCGATGCGCACAAGGGTGAGTTGGACGATCAAACCAATGAGCGGGCAGAGCGCAACCCCCTGCGTGTTCTGGACAGCAAGGACCCGGCAGTTCAGTTACTGCTGGCGGATGCACCCTTACTGGCGGCGCATCTGGGTGAAGGGTCGCGTAATCATTATCAGCAGCTGAAGCGTTTTCTGGACAGGCTCGGTATCGAGTTTCATGAAAACCCCCGGCTTGTGCGTGGTCTCGACTATTACTGTCACACGGTGTTTGAGTGGATCACCGATGAATTGGGCGCGCAAGGTACCGTTTGTGCCGGTGGCCGCTACGATAACCTGGTCGAATTACAAGGTGGAAAACCCTGGCCCGGTATCGGTTTCGCGATGGGAGAGGAACGCCTGGTTGAGCTGTTGAGCCAAACACATGACATTGCGCCCCCGTCTCCGCATGGTTATCTCGTTGCCGTTGGCGAAAACAGCACTGAATCTGCGCTTCAACTCGCGTATGATTTGCGCGCCGGGATACCGGATCTGCGTCTGTTGGTCAACTTGAATGACGGCAGTTTTAAAACCCAGTTCAAACGCGCGGACCGCAGCGATGCGTTATTTGCCCTGGTACTGGGTCAGGATGAGATACTCACTGATCAGGTAACGGTTAAATTTTTACGTAACGGTGAAAACCAGTTGACCCTCGGTCGCAATGAGTTAGGTAACTGGATTCAGGGTTATATTAAAGCGTTATAAACTTTATGCCGGCTTAGGTCCGGTGCAATTTCAAAATGATGGATTAATAGAAGCAATGTCAGATTTATATAATACCCATGAACAGGGTGAACGCGTAAAGAGCTGGTTACGGGAAAATGGCAGTGCCATCGTAATGGGCCTGGTCCTCGCCTTCGGATTGATGTTTGGCTTCAAACAGTGGCAGGGCTGGCAAACCAGCAAACGTCAACAGGCATCGGCCGAATACCAGGTGATGGCCAATCTGATCAAAGACAACAAATTGGACGCCGCGGTCACCAATTATCAGGTGTTGAAAACCGAGCATCCCAAATCAGCCTACGCCTCCATGGCTGCGCTGATGATGGCCAAGGCGCGCATATTTGCCGGTCAGGAGGAGTTAGCGGTCAGTGATCTGGAATATGCAATGGAACACGGCCAGCCGCAGCCCATCAGGCTGATTGCGCGGGAAAGACTCGCGCGCGTGAAGCTCAGCCAGGGCGATGCGGACGCGGCCCTGAAATTACTTGAAGGGGCGTCTTCAAGCGTCGGTTTCGAAGCGCTTTTTGCCGAAATCAGAGGCGATATTTTTGTCGCGAAGGGTGAAACTGCCAAGGCTGTCGAGAGCTACCAAGCGGCGTTGGGCGCACTGGAGGAAGGTGTTGGCAATCGCGATTTGCTTGACATAAAAATACAGGCATTGAGCGCCAGCGTGGAAGACGCTGCAAGCATCGCTGACGGTGACGGCGGGGGTGAAATGTGAGGCAATGGTTTATCCCTGCGCTGGCGGCGTTACTGCTGCTCAACGGTTGCAGTTGGATAAAGAGCTGGGGTGACAAGGATGAACCCGAAGCCCCGGCGGAACTGGTTGATTTCGAAGCAACGCTCAAAGTAGGTAAAGTCTGGTCCACCGATGTCGGCAAGGGCCTGGACAAGTCCGGCAGGCAGATCAGACCCGTCTATTCGGAAGGCTCCCTGTTCACCGCCGATTACAAGGGCCAGCTGGTGGCGCTCGACGCACAGAGCGGGCGTAAACTCTGGGAGATCAAGACAGACCTGCCATTCACAGGCGGCCCCGGAGTTTCCGGGCAGCTGTTGCTGATGGGGACTGAAAACGGCGAAGTTTTCGCCTTCGACGCAAGCGCCGGTACCCAGCTGTGGTCGGCGACGGTAACCTCGGAAGTGCTCGCAGCACCTGCAGAGGCCGACGGCATCGTGGTTGTGCGTTGCATCGACGGGCGTGTGTTCGGCCTGGATAAAGACACCGGTCAGCGTTTGTGGGTCTTTGACCACAGTGTCCCCCTGTTGACGCTGCGCGGTAACGCGCCGCTGTTGTTGCGGGCCGGCGTGGTCTTTGTCGGCTACGACGGTGGTGAGGTGGTTGCCCTGAAGCAGGAAGACGGCGTGCTGATGTGGGAGCAGACCCTGGTCACGGTGGAAGGCCGGACCGAGTTGGAACGCCTGTCCGATATCGATGGACAACTGGTTTTCGTCGCATCCGACCTGTTGGTTTCAAGTTATAAGAACCGCCTTGCTTCGCTGGCCGCCGATTCCGGCCGTTTGCTCTGGTTCAAGGATATTTCTTCGGCCACGGGTGTTTCCGTGGACCGTCTCAACCTGGCTATCAGTGACAAGGACGGTAATGTGTGGCTGCTCGACCGGCGCAACGGCGCCGAGGCCTGGAAGCAGGACGAGTTGCTGCACCGGGGTCTGACGCGACCGGCTTTTTACGGCAATTTTGTTGTCGTTGGAGACGTAGAAGGTTACCTTCACTGGATCAATATCGACAGCGGACTATTTGCCGCGCGCGAGAAGGTCGGCGGCAACGGCTTTGCCGGACCGCCGTTGGTGGTCGACAATACGTTGTACGTCATGACCAAAAAGGGCAGCCTGGTTGCCTACAGGGCAGGTGCAGCGATCGATTAGGGCGCGGTTGGATACTTTTACGGGTCGTGCTGGGGTATGATGCAGCCACACCTGTAGCCCTGAAGATACCCTGATTCCATGTTACCAGTCGTCGCTATCGTTGGCCGGCCCAATGTCGGCAAGTCCACGCTCTTCAATGCTTTGACCCGCACCCGGGACGCCCTGGTGGCTGACATGCCGGGTGTGACACGTGACCGTCAATACGGTATCAGCGATGTAGGGGATAGAGCATGTGTCCTGATCGATACAGGCGGCCTGATTGCACAGGCTGAAGGTATCGATTACCTCACCGCCCGGCAGGTACACCAGGCCATCGTAGAATCCCAGCTGGTTTTGTTCGTGGTAAGCGCCAGGGACGGACTGACAATCGGGGACCAGGAGATTGCAAGCCTGTTGCGCGAGCACGACCGGCCGGTGCTGCTGATCGGCAACAAGGTGGATGGTACCAACCCGGATATTGCACTGGCCGAATTTGCCGCGCTGGGTATGGGGCCGGCCTTGCCCGTGGCTGCGTCACACCGCCAGGGCATGCATAGCCTGATGGAAGCAGCGGCCGGCATGTTGCCACCGGCCGAGACTGACCAGCTTGACGCCGAAGATGATCATGAGCGTCTGCGGCTGGCCATCGTAGGCCGTCCCAATGTTGGCAAGTCGACCCTGGTCAACCGTATGCTCGGTGAGGAACGGGTCATGGCTTTTGACCAGCCTGGCACCACGCGCGACAGCATCAGCACGTTAATGGAGCACGAAGGCGTCCGTTACGAATTGATCGATACGGCCGGTGTACGGAGACGCGCACGAGTCACAGATTTGGTCGAAAAATTCAGCGTCATCAAGGCATTGCAGGCAATTGACCGGGCCCACGTCGTGGTTCTGATGCTGGATGCGGGCGAAGGGATTACCGACCAGGATACCACCCTGCTGGGCCATATCCTGCAAACGGGCACGGCCCTGGTGATTGCTTTGAACAAGTGGGACGGGATGACGGATTATGACCGCAAGCAGGTGTTATCCGAAATGGACCGGCGTTTGCAATTTGTCCCCTGGGCGCGAAAAATTAACCTGTCGGCCTTGCACGGAACCGGTCTGAAGGAGTTATACACTGCCATAAAAGAAGCGTGGCGCAGCGCAACTATCGACATGCCCACGCCGGAACTGACCCGGGTTCTAATCAAGGCTTTCGAGGCCCATCAACCGCCGATGAGCCAGGGACGTGGTTCACGTTTGCGATTTGCCCACAGCGGCGGGCATTGTCCGCCCAGGATCATCATTCATGGCAACCGCACCGATGCCATCCCGATGTCCTACAAGCGTTACCTTGAAAACGCCTTTATGCGCCATTTCAAACTGCGCGGCACACCACTGCAAATCGAATTCCGCAGTGGCGACAACCCCTTCAAAGACAACAAAAATACACTCACAACCCGGCAATTGGTCAAACGCAAACGTTTGAAAAAGTTCACCAAGGCCAAATCAAAGAAATAAACCTGGCCGTTTGCAGTTTACAAAACCCAGGACTGGAGATTGCATTCGATCTGGTGGGTTATCGCACTGTCGTCCGGCAGCACCTTGGAGGGCCAAAATCCAACCATTTGACCGTAACGGTCAAACAGGTATTTGTGAAAATTCCAGCGTGGCGTGGCATCGTCACCAAATTCCTCGCGGATAGCATGGAACAGGGGATGTGCAGAGTAGCCCATGACATGATATTTGCCGGTCATCGGAAAATCGATCTTGTAGTTCGTTTCACAGAATTCGGCGATGGTCTCCTCGTCGCCCGGTTCCTGGTGGCCGAAATCGTCACAAGGCATACCGATCACGATCAAACCGCTCTGCCGGTAATCCATCCAAATGCGCTGCAGTTTTTCGTATTGAGGTGTGTAGCCACACGCTGAAGCCGTATTGACAAAAAATATTGGCTGGCCCCGATAATTTGACAATGGCATACTCGCCCCCCGCAGACCGACGAATACATATTCATAAACATTCATGAGAAAACCCCCGTTAGATTAACCCTGTATAGCATAACTTATGAACCCCGTTTTTGCTCATGATCCGTTACACTACGCAGATATCTGAGCCAGGATGACCGTCTTGAAAGCAATCCCGATGCACAAACCCGCCGCCATACTGGATGGCCTGGAGGTCAGTGAAGTCGTTTTGAACGACGTACGCAAGGTGATCGATGCGCATGTCAAAGCCGGTGGCCAGAGACCCGGGCTTGCGGTCGTCCTCGTCGGTTCCGACCATGCCTCGCAGATCTATGTCAGGGCCAAGCGCAAGGACTGTGAGAAAGCGGGTATCCGCACCAGGGATATTGATCTCCCTGCATCCACCACGCAGGCGGAGCTGCTTGCGCTGATCCACGAACTCAACCGTGACGATGAGATTCACGGTGTGCTGGTGCAGTTGCCCCTGCCGCCGCAGATCAATGAGATTGCGATTACCAATTCAATCAGTTCCAGCAAGGATGTGGACGGCTTCCACGCATTCAATGTCGGCAGACTGGCGCTGCGCCAGCACGGTCTGCGCCCGTGCACGCCGCGTGGGATCATGGCGCTGCTGCATTACTACGGGATCGATGCAAAAGGTCATCACTGTGTCATCGTCGGCGCATCCAATATCGTCGGCCGCCCGATGGGCCTGGAATTGCTGATACAGGGGGCAACAGTCACCACCTGCCACCGCTTCACCCAAAACCTGGAACACTTTGTCAGGCAGGCCGAGATCCTGATCGTTGCAGTAGGTCAACGGGGGATCGTCGACGCCAACTGGGTTGCGCAGGGTGCCGTCGTGGTCGATGTTGGCATCAACCGCCTGGAAAACGGCAAACTGGTTGGTGACATCGATTTCGAAGCCGTTGCCCAAAGGGCCTCATGGATAACGCCGGTTCCCGGTGGTGTCGGACCCATGACCCGTGCGACCCTGATGTTGAACACCGCCGAGGCGGCCGGTATTTTCATCAGCGAACCACACAAGCAATCCAGCAAGTAAAAAACTTCAGGGAAGCCCTGATTGATGCCATCCCGGCATTATCAGGGCGCGGCAGTCGAAAAGCGTTATTACGACTGCCTTGCAAATCCAAGGCTTAACGCCGCTGATTCGGCAACTAATAAATAATATACGTGTCGCGGGAACCTCAGAATTACTCAGAGGTTTCTTAGGTCAAGAACTCGGTCTTGACCCAGGTCAACTTATCGACCGGTCCTGCAGGTGGGGTCAGGGCCGTTCCAGGATCGCGCAAACCCCCATGCCACCGGCAGTACAGACCGAAATCAAACCACGGCCGGAACCTTTGCCTTCCAATATCTGGGCCAGTGTCGCCACGATCCGGGCGCCCGTTGCTGCGAACGGATGGCCAATTGCCAGGCTGCTGCCGTGGATGTTGAGTTTTTGCCTGTCGATGCTGCCGAGCGGTTTTTTCAGGCCGAGACGCTGCCCGCAATAATCCTTCGATTCCCACGCCTTGAGCGTACACAGCACCTGTGCGGCAAAGGCTTCGTGGATTTCGTAAAAATCAAAATCCTGTAGTTGCAGACCGGTGCGCTGCAGCATTTCGGCGACCGCGACCGTCGGTGCCATCAACAGACCTTCATCGTTGACAAAATCGACGGCGGCGGCCCGGCCGGTGGTCAGGAAGGCCTGCACCGGGAGTTTGTGGCTGGTGGCCCATTCTTCAGAGCATAGCAGGACGGCAGCCGCGCCGTCGGTCAGCGTGGTGCTGTTGCCCGCGCTCATCGTGGCCTTCGGTCCCTTGTCAAAGACCGTGCGCAAAGTGGCCAGCTTATCGAGGCTGGTGTCGGGCCGCAGGTTGTTGTCCCGGCTGACGCCGCCCCAGGGTATGACCAGGTTGTCAAAGAAACCGGCTTCATAGGCGGCTGCGACTTTCTGATGGCTCTCAAACGCCAGCTGGTCCTGGTCCTCACGTGTGATCTGCCATTGCTGCGCCATCCGTTCACAGTGCTGTCCCATCGACAGGCCGGTACGCATCTCACCGTTGGTGGGCGTGACCGGCTTGAGTTCAGCCGGGCTGAACCCTTTCAGCAAGGCGAGCCGCTGTTTCATGGTTTTGGCCTGACCGAGGTTGATCAGGCGGTGGGCAAACCGGTCACCCAATACGATCGGTGCATCCGAGGTGGTGTCGGTGCCCGCGGCAATACCGCTTTCAACTTGTCCGCAGGCGATTTTAGCCGCGATGTTCAGGGCGGCCTGCAGGCTGGTGCCGCAGGCCTGCTGCATGGTAATCCCGGGTGTCAGTGGTGAGAGCCGACTGGACAACACCGCTTCGCGCGCCAGGTTGAAATCTCTTGAATGTGTCATGACGGCGCCTGCCATCACTTCGTCCAGTTGCATGCCATCGAGGCCAAACCTTTGTACGACGCCGTCGATGACCGCTGCGAGCATGTCCAGGTTACTCTTGTCGGAATAGACCGTGTTGGAACGGCAGAAAGGAATCCGGCTGCCGCCAACGATGGCTACCCTGCGCAATGATTCCGTCATTGTTTCGCTCCTCTTTGTTGCAGGTAATACAACGGGCCGCCGCGGAACGGCGCAAAGCCGGTGCCAAAAATCATACCGGCGTCCAGTACGTCGGCGTCTTCGACGATACCGTCGGCCAGCGCGGCTTCGCAGGCATCGAAATAGGGCTGCATCAGGGCATCGGTAATCTCGTCCAGCGCGTAATGGCCGGTATCGACGTCCGCGCGCTTGGGTTTGCCTTTTTCCCAAACATAGAAGCCTTTTCCTGTTTTCTTGCCCAATTCGCCGGCGTGGACTTTTTCCTTTAGCAGGGCAGCTTCCCGCTTGGCTGATTCACCCCCCAGCATGGTGACAACCTTCAGACACACATCCAGACCCACCGTATCGGCCAGTTCGACCGGTCCCATTGGCATGCCAAACGAGGTCGCCGCCTTGTCCAGGATCTCGATCGGAATATCCCGCTCCACTTGCAAGTTCATGGCCTTTGCCATGTAACCGGACAGAACCCGGTTGACCAGGAAACCCGGTGAACTCCTGACAGGCAGTGGGAAACGGTTGATCGCACCGCAGAATGCCGCGGCCTTGGCGACCTGTCCTGCATCTGATGTCCCGTCATAAACGACTTCGACCAAGGGCATTTTTGCCACGGGGTTGAAGAAATGAATACCGACGAGACGGCCTGGCTCTTTGAGCACCGAGGAAATCTCTGCAAGCGGAATGGCCGATGTATTGGTGGCAAGCACCGCGTCAGGTTTCATGCGTGGTTCGATTTTCGCAAACAGTTCGCGTTTTGCTTCAACGTCTTCGAATATGGCTTCGATAATGACATCGGCGTGGCTGACACCCTTGCCCTCCACGTCGGGGGTCAGGCGGCTCATCGCGCCATCGACCCTGGTGCGATCCCTGAGTTTTTTCTGAAACAGTGATTTTGCCCGTTTCAGGGCGGGTTCTATGTATTTGAGTTCACGATCCTGCAAAGTGACGTCCAGGCCCTGCAGGACACACCAGGCGGCGATATCGCCACCCATAACACCCGCGCCAATGACGTGTACCCGGCGGACCTTGATTTTGCTCTGTTTGCCAATACCCTTGAGGCGCTCCATCAGGAAAAACACCCGGCGCAGACTTTTCGAGGTTTCTCCCGTGATCAGTTTTCCGACCCTGCTGGATTCCTCCACCATCATCCGTTGTGGATCGTCACCGTATTGCTCCCAGGCCTCGATCAGTTCAAACGGGGCGGGATAATGTTCCGGATTGGCCCTGGCGGCAACCTGTTTGCGCATCTTGCGCGCCAGCAGGGCCCTGACCGGCGCCATGTTCTGTAAGCGCGTCAATTGTCCAGGTTTGCGGCTCTTGCGGCCCTGTTTCACGGCGCGCCGCGCTGCCCAGCGCAATGAACCATGTGGCCCGACCAGTTCATCGACGAGTCCCATGGCCCGGGCGGCGCCGGGTCTCAGGTTACGCGCGGTCAGCATCAATTGCATGGCATTGATTGCACCTACCTGCTGGATACTGCGCGCGCTGCCGCCAAAACCCGGGTAGATACCCAGGTTGATTTCCGGAAAACCGAGACGTGTATGCTCGACGTTGGTGGCGATACGATAGTCGAACGCGAGTGCAATCTCGAGGCCACCGCCCAGGCAGTAGCCATCGATGGCGACCACCTTCGGAAAGGTCAGGGCCTCGATGCGGTTAAACAGGCGGTGGACCTGGTCAATACCGTCACTGGCGATATCAGCGTTGTTGTAACCATCGAACTCCCGGACGTCGGCACCGACGATAAACGTGCCGGGCTTGGCAGATTGCAGGACGAGACCTGCGGGCGGGTTTTTTTCCAGTTCGTCAATAATGACGCCAAGTTCGCTGAGCACATCCAGCGACAGGCTGTTTGCACTTTCACCCTCGCGGTCAAGACTGAGCCACAGCACACCATCGATATCGGTTGAGAGCTTCCAGTGCTTGAAGGGGGTGTCTTTTCGGGTCGTATCGTTCATCGGGATTCACGCGCTCTTGACATTGATTCCAGTTTAAAAAAGATGAGGGCATTTATTCAGCTTGCAAGTGACATATTCGCTGATTTTACCAGCTTGATGAATGATCTAAGGCAATTGCAGTCCAGTCTGCCGCAACATGGCCGCAGTGCGGATCAACGGCAGACCGACCAGGGCCGTCGGGTCATCACTCCTGATGTATTCGAACAGGGCAATGCCCAGCGATTCGGCCTTGAAGGCACCCGCGCAGTCAAATGGTTCTTCTGCAACCAGGTAGCGTTCAACTTCATCGACCTTTAGGACCCTGAAACCGACCACGGTCGTGTCGATATACATATCATTGAAACCGCTGGCGAGGCATTGCACGGCAACCGCCGTCAGGAATTCAATGGTCTGCCCGCTAAAGGACAGCAATTGTTCCAGTGCCGCCTGGTAGCGACCGGGTTTACCGATAATCCTGCCGTTGCAGACGGCGACCTGATCCGAGCCAATGACGACCGCCCGCGGGTTAGCGTGGCTTACCGATTGCGCTTTTTTCATTGCCAGCCTGGCCACCAGTTCAAGCGGGCTCTCGCCGGGCAGCGTGGTTTCGTCTATGTCCGGTGACAGGCACACGAAGGGAATTTGGAGGCGCTCCAACAAATATTTGCGGTATTTGCTCGATGAAGCAAGAATTAACCCCTCAGATAGTGACTCACTATTCATTTGTGTAGTAAACTTTCCGGTTAGTTTGGTTCGTTATCAATTGTTTACTGTGTTCCGGGTTCACTTGTTCCGGGTTCACTTGTTCCGGGATTACTTGTTCCGGGATTACT
>Ga0105090_10001933_pt1 | contig 11405 bp, 7 predicted proteins | sample PPLLak3March2015_FD_79110 | JGI IMG/M metagenome (GOLD analysis project Ga0105090, IMG submission 79110) | Freshwater sediment microbial communities from Prairie Pothole Lake near Jamestown, North Dakota, USA - PPLs Lake P7 Core (1) Depth... | ecosystem: Environmental > Aquatic > Freshwater >... | reverse complement strand
GCCAGGGGATCGCCAACGCCGTCGGCATGGCCGTGGCCGAGCGGATGCTGAACGCGCAGTTCGGCGACGGCGTCGTCGACCACTACACCTACGCGCTGGTCGGCGACGGTTGTCTGATGGAGGGGGTGGCGCACGAGGTGATCTCGCTGGCCGGTCACCTGAAGCTGGGCAAGTTGATCGTCCTGTACGACGACAACCAGATGACCGACGACGGCGCGGTCGGGCAGGAGGTCTCGGAAGACTACATGCAACGCTTCGCGTGCGCGGGTTGGCACGTCCAGGCGTGCGACGGACACGACCACGACGCCATCTCGGACGCGATCGAGGCGGCGAAGCGGGACGAGCGGCCCTCGATGATCCGTTGCCGCACCCTGATCGGGTTCGGCGTGCCGCGCATCCAGAACGAACGGGCGGCGCACGGGGGTAAACTCTTCGAGGACGACGCGCGCGCGATCCGCGAGCGGCTGGGCTGGACACACGACCCCTTCGTCATCCCGGCGGAGATCTATGCCGAGTGGCGCAAGGCGGGGAAGCGCGGCGAAGCCGCGCGCGCGGCGTGGCAGACGCGCGTGGACGCCCTGGATCCGGCGACGCGCGCCGAGTTCCAGCGTCTGGTGGAAGGCCGGCTGCCCGACGGGTGGGAGAAGCCACTGCTGGCCTACAAGAAAGCCCAGGTGGAGTCGCAGCCGGAGCGATCCAACATCCAGACGTCCGGCGAGATCTCGCGCGTCCTGTCGCACGCGATTCCGGAGCTGGTCGGCGGCGCCCCCGATCTGGAGGCGGCGACCCAGCACAAGCGCGACATGCAACCGTTCACCGCGGCCAACCCGTCCGGCCGGTACATCCACTACGGTGTGCGCGAGCACGCCATGGGCGCGATGATGAACGGCATGGTCGCCCATAAAGGCGTCGTGCCCTTCGGCGTGACGTTCCTCGTCTTCTCGGACTACATGCGGCATGCCATGCGGCTGTCGGCGATGATGTCGCTGCCGGTGCTCTGGGTGTTCAGCCACGATTCCATCGGCATCGGGACCAACGGCCCGACGCACCAGCCGGTGGAGTACCTGCCGTCGCTGCGCGCCATCCCGAATCTCTGGGTCCTGCGGCCGTGCGACGCGGTGGAGGCGGCCGAGTGCTGGCAGCTGGCGGTCGCGAACCGGAAACACCCCTCGGCCATCGTCAACTCCCGGCAGCCACTGAAGACGCTGCGGAAGACCTTTTCGGAGGAGAACCTGTGCGCCAGAGGCGCCTACATCCTGGCCGATGCCGAGGGCGGCCCGCGGCGGGCCACGATCGTCGCGACGGGCTCGGAGGGCGCGGTGGCGCTGGAGGAGCGCGAGGCGCTCCAGGCCGAGCGCGTGCCGACGGCGGTCGTCTCCGTGCCGTGCTGGGAGCTGTTCTGGGACCAGCCGGCGGAGTATCGCACTCGAATCATCGGCCGGGGCACGGCGCGGGTCGCCGTGGAAGCGGCGACGCGGCTCGGCTGGGAGCGATTCGTCGGCGAGGACGGCGGTTTCGTCGGCATGAAGAGTTTCGGCGCCTCGGGCCCGCCCGCCGACCTGTTCAGGCACTTCGGGATCACCCCGGCCAACGTCGTCGCGAAGGTCAAGGCACGGCTCTGAGCGGCTGCTGAAAGAGGCCCATCTGCCGGGTACTCAGTCTGATGGGTGCCCATCCTTCGGGCGGGTGCCCCGCTTGCTCGGGCACTCGCTGCGTGGTTCGACGGGCTCACCACGAGCGGGATCAATCTCGCGTGGACCCAGCGGACTGGGTACCCCGCCCCGGGTACCCATCCGTGAGGATGGGTGACGCCGCCTTGCCCCTCGATTGTGCTCGGGGTCCTGAGCCTGTCGAAGGACACCTGGACCTTTTTTGAGCAGCCCGCCCTTGGACATCGCGCCGTGATGATTCACTGCGCCGATCTTGTGTCGTTCGCCGCCGGCCGGTGTGGTTCGCGCCGGTCAGGGTGCCGGAAAACCGGACGAAATGCCTCATCCCTCTTGACACGCCTTCCCCTCCGAGCGAAGGTTAGGCCCCGTCCAATGCCGGGGACGGCCGTCGGGGCAACGGCATCCGGACAGAGCCCGAACGTTTCACCGCAGAGACCGCAGAGACCGCAGCGAAAGGGATGATCGCGGGATAACCGGGGAGGCCCCGGGGCGGAATCTCCCCCACCGGGGTCGAGTTGGTACCTCGGGCCTCCTGGGATTCATCTTGCGTTGCTCTGCGTGCTCTGCGCCCTCTGCGGTTCAACTGCAACGTTTGGGTAGAGTGATATCGTCGTGCCACATGTTCGCGCGCAGGATGCTTGAACCGCAGGAGCGAGGATCACGATCATGGAAAATGCAGGACTCGTAAGGGAGCTCGAGGCGAAGGCGCGGAAACTCCGCCTGGCGTCGCTCTTCGTCATGAAAGAGATGGGGATCGGTTGGCTGGGAGGAAGCTTCTCGTCGGCCGACGTGGTGACGGCCCTCCTCTTCCACCACATGCGGCACGACCCCAAGAATCCCCAGTGGCCGGAGCGAGACCGGCTGGTCACCTCCAAGGGACACTCCTGCGAGATCGTCTATGCCGCCTTGGCCGAGGCGGGCTACTTCCCCCGGGAAGAGCTCAAGACGTACAGCCATCCGGGGGCGCGGCTCCAGACGCACGTCAATACCAGGACGCCGGGGATCGAATACAGCGGCGGCTCCTTGGGCCTGGGCCTGTCGTTCGCCGTGGGCGCGGCCGCCGGGGCGTATATCCACGCCACCGAGGCCAACCTGGCGTCCCCGACGCGGCGCCATGCCCCCCGGTACCGAGTCTACGGCGTCGTGGGCGACGGCGAGTGCAACGAGGGGCAGGTGTGGGAAGCCGCGGCGAACGGGTCCCATCACCGGCTGGACAACCTCACGGCGATCGTCGACTGCAACCGATTCCAATCCACGGGATCGGTCGAGAAGACGCTCAACATGCTGTCCCTGGCCGACAAGTTCCGCAGCTTCGGCTGGGAGGTGCGCGAGATCGACGGCAACAATATGAGCGAGGTGGTCGCCGCGCTGGACTGGGCGGCGCGCGTCCAGGGGAAGCCTCAGGCCGTCGTCGCGCACACGGTGAAAGGGAAAGGGGTTCCGGCCTACGAGAACACGAACTGCCACTTCATCAAGATCACCGACGAGATCATCAAGGCCGGGCAAGAGGCCCTGCAGGACTGACGCCCGGCGAACCGCCCGGACGCCGAGGGAGGAACCGATCGTGAAGACGCCACATCTGCGGGCGACGCGGGACGTCGCCGAGAACCTGTATGCCGCCCACAACCGAGCGCTCGTCGCGTTGGCCCGAAAGGACCTCCGCATCGTCTCCTGCTACGGGGATTTCGGCCCCGGCGATGTCGGCGGGGCGTTCGCCAAGGAGTGTCCGGACCGGATCATGGACGTGGGAATCGCCGAAGGGCACCTGATCACCAGCGCCGCGGGCCTCGCGAACGCCGGGTTCGTCCCCTTCGTCCATTGCCACGGAATCTTCGGGCTGGGCCGCGCGTACAACCAGATCCGGCAAAACATCGCCTACGACACGCGGAACGTCAAGATCGTCCTATGCAACTGCGGCGTAATCTGGGGCATCCTGGGTCCCTCGCACCAGGTGATCGAGGACTTCGCCGCCCTGCGGGCCATCCCCAAGCTCGTCATTTTGTCCCCTGCCGATGCCGTGTCGTCCGAGAAGGCGACCTACGCCGCAGCCGAACACCCTGGGCCCGTCGTCATGCGCCTTCCCTCCACGGGCGACGCCTTCCCCACGCTCTACACGAGCGACCTCGAGTACCGGATCGGCAAGGCGATCTGCGTTCGTGAGGGGACCGATGCGACCATCCTGGCCACGGGTATCCTGGTGCACGACGCCCTGACCGTCGCCGAAGAGCTGGAGCGGGCCGGTCTCTCGATCCGGGTCCTGGATGTGCACACGATCAAGCCCCTGGACGAAGGCGCCGTCCTTCAGGCGGCTCGCGAGACGGGCGCCCTGGTCACGGTGGAGGACGCCACCATCGTGGGGGGCCTCGGCGGCGCCGTTGCGGAGCTCACGGCGGAGCGGCACCCCGTCTTTGTCCGCCGAGTCGGCGTCAAAGATCGGTTCGGCGAATCCGGCAAGCCCGCCGAGGTCAAGGAAGTATGTGAGCTGACGGCCCCGTTCATCCGACAGGCCGTGGAAGAGGCCGTCGAAGCGAAGGCGAAGTGGGGGAAATAGTGACTGTGCGCGCCGGTCGGTCGAATCGCTCTTGGCTCGCGTACCGCAACCTTTGGAGATTGACGCAACATGTTTGAACTGACAAGTCGTATTGCCATCGTCACGGGAGCCGGCTCCAGGAACGGCATCGGGCGCGCCGCGGCCCTGGCGTTGGCAGGCCAGGGGGCGGACGTTGCGGTGTGCGACCTCAACAAGGCCGGCGTGGACGAGACGGTCGCCGAGATTCGAAAGCTCGGACGGCGCGCCATGGGGTTCGTGGTCGACGTTACCAGCCCCGGGCAGGTTCAGGGCATGGTGGATGCGGTCGAGCAGGCATGGGGGCGGCTCGACATTCTGGCGAACGTCGCCGGAATCACCCAGCCGATCAAGGTGGCCAACACGACCTTGGAGGACTGGGACCGGATCGTTGGCGTCAACATGAAGGGGACCTTCCTCTTTTCCAAGGCGGCGGCCGCCGTCATGGCCAAGCACGGGTACGGCCGCATCGTGAACATGAGCTCCGTCTCCGCCAAGCGGGGTGGCGGGGTTTTCGGCGGCGCGCACTACTCGGCTGCCAAGGCGGGCATCCTCGGGTTCGCGAAGGCCCTGGCGCGGGAGGTGGCGGCGGACGGTATCACGGTGAATTCGGTCGCGCCAGGGCTGGTCTTGACCGACATCCGGGGCGGCGTCGAGAGTGAAGAAGGGCAGGCGCGGCTGGCGGCCGACATCCCCGTGAAGCGCCTTTGCCGTCCCGACGAGATCGCCGCCCTGATTTGTTTCCTGGCGTCGGAGGAGGCCGGGTACATCACCGGGGAGGAGATCGATATCAACGGCGGCTCCCACATGGACTGAACGGCTGCTGAAAAGAGCCCACCTGCGGCGTTGGCTCGCTCCAGTGACGCTGCGGCGTACGAGCCAAGTACGCCTCGCGTCCCGGCGGGCACCCATCGAAGATGGGTGCGCCGCCTTGCATCTGGGCCCTTTTGAGCAGCCCTGGATCGGGGGTGTTCAAGGAAGGGGAACGCTTTTGAGAAAGTGACTTACCTTCCCCCGAAGGAAAGTGACTTCCAAACAAAGCAGTCCGTTTTTCGGGCGAACGAAAAACATCGCCCCCTCGGCGCGGGTGCCGGAGGGGGCGGTCGTGTTTCAGGCTGTTCAGACGGTCTTGTTGATGACGCCGTCGGCTTTGAGTTGGGCGATCTTCTCGGCCGAGTATCCCAGCAACTCCCGCAAGACCTGTTCGGAGTGCTCGCCGAGCATCGGGGCGGGCGCGTAGACCTCGCCGGGGGTCTCGGACAGCTTGAGCGGCGAGGCGCACACCTGCATCCGCCCGACGATCGGCTGATCGATCTCCACCAGCATCTTCCGATGGGCGATGTGCGGGTCGTCGCAGATCTGCTGGAGGGTATTGATCGGCGAGTACGGGATGCGCTCTTTCTCGAAAATGTCGCACCACTCTCGCGCCGTCTTCTTGGCCATCTCGACTTCCAAGATGGCGTTCATTTCCTTGCGATGGTCGCAGCGTAAGGGGTTCGTCTTGAACTTCGGGTCCTCGATCAGGTCCTCCCGGCCGAGGATCTTGCAGTACTGCGCCCACAGCTTGTCGTTGCCGATGGCGGCGATCACCCATTGCCCGTCCTTGCCCTGGTACCCCTGGAAGGGGGCGATGGACGGATGGGCGCCGCCCAGCGGGCCCGGGATCTCCCGGGTGTTCACGTAGCGCGCCACGGCGTTCTCGAGCACGGAGAACAGGCCGTCCACCATGGCGATGTCCACGCATTGCCCCCGGCCGCTCTTCTCGCGGTACCGGAGAGCCGCCAGGATCCCGATGGCTCCCTGCATCCCCGCGATAATGTCGCCGACCGAGGAGCCCACGCGACACGGCGGACCCCCCTCCGGTCCGGTGATGCTCATCAGGCCGCTGTAGGCCTGGGCAACCATGTCGTAGGCCGGTCGGCTGCCGTATTCCGGCAGGCTGTCGTGGCCGAAGCCGCAAATCGAGCAGTAGATGGCGCGCGGGTTGATCTTCCGGACATCCTCCCAGCCAAACCCCAACTTGTCCATGGTGTCTGGCCGGAAGTTCTCCAGCACCACGTCGGAGATCCGGATCAGTTCCCGCAGGACGGTCTTCCCCGTCTCGTGTTTCAGGTTCAGGACGAGGCTCTTCTTGTTCCGGTTGAGGCTGATGAAGTAACCGCTCCGGTTCCTGTCGTGGCCACCGACGAAGGGGCCGAACTCCCGCGAGTCGTCCCCCCGCTCCGGCTCGATGTGGATGACGTCGGCGCCCAGATCCGCCAGGATCATGCTGGTCGTCGGGGCCGCCAACACGTGGCTCAGATCGACGACCCGTACTCCCTCCAGTGCTCGTGGCATGGGACACACCTCCAAGGCCTATGGCTCAGGGATGGGAAGAGAAGCCGGTCGATCGGCCGGCCGGCGGACATCCTCTCGCTGCACCTTGGATGATGATAGGCGAGGCGGCCATGGAGCGCAACGGGCAGCGTCCCTTTGTCCTCTCGATCAGTCAGGCGCCGAGCCGGGAAGCCGTTTACGGCTTCGGATCGAATCCGTGCCGCGCGAGGATGGCCGCGATGGCTTGGCGCTGTTCGGCAGTTGCCGGGAGGAGCGGCGGGGAGGGGATTCCGTTGCCGAGGCCGAGCAGGGCGCAGGCCGCCTTGAGGGCGGGCAACCAGTGGCCGTACGTGTGCAGGGTGCAGAGGTCGGTGATCCGCTCCTGCAGGCCGGCGCAGGCGGCGGCGTCGCCCTTCGCCGCGGCGCGGTGCAGATCGACAAAGAGTCCCGGCGCGAAGTTGGCCATCCCCGGAACCAGGCCGTCGGCGCCCAGCAGCAGGCTCGACGACGCGAAATGCTCGTTGCCCTGGAGCACTCGAAAATCGGCCCGTCCCTTCTTGATCGCCAGGAATCCCTGGAAGGCCTCGAAGTCGCCGGCCGAGTCCTTGATTCCCAGGATGCGAGGATCCCGGCCCAGGCGCGCGACGGTCTCGGGCGCCAGGGGATTATGGGTCGCCTGCGGAATGTTGTAGAGCAGGACCGGAAGCGCCACAGATCGGAGAATCGCCTCCAGGTGCCGCTGCTGCGCGGCGGCGTCCACGCCGAAATAGTACGGCGATCCCAGCACCAGGGCGTCGGCGCCGTCGTCCGCCGCTTGTCGCGCGGCCTCGATGGCGGGGCCGGTCGCCGGCAGCATGATTCCCGCGAGAATCGGCGCCCGGCCGCCCGCGGCCCGCGTTGCGGCCCGGATCACGGCGGACCGCCGCTCGCGGGTCAGCCACGCACCCTCCCCGCAGCCACCCAAGACAAACAGGCCGCTGCACCCTCCGGCCAGGATGCGGCTGACGACTGCAGCGAGCGCGTCGGTGTCCGCGTCGCCGTTGGGCGTCAACGGGGAGATCATGGGCGGAACGATGCCCTGTAGGGCGCCGTCCCAGGTCCACTTCGTGGTGTCGTCGGCGGCCATCGCCCGTGCGCTCCTTTCCTCAAAAGGCTGCTGAAAAAGGCCCATCTGCCGCGTTGGACCGCTCGTGTGGCCCTGCGGCGTACGCGCCAAGTACGCCTCGCGCCTCACGTCGCGCTCCGCCTTGCACCTGGTCCTTCTTGAGCCGCCTGGGCAAGAACGGGGTCTTTCGGCCTTGTAGGGGCGGCCACGCGGACCCTATCCGCCTGCGAGCTTGACGGTGTGCCCCATCGTCCGCAGGTGTCCGGCTAACCGCTCCCGATGGTCGCCCTGGATCTCCAGGGCGCCGTCCTTCACGGCGCCGCCCGCGCCGCACAGTCGCTTCAGGTCGGCGGCCAGGTCGCGCAAGGCCGGGCCCGGGGGCAGGCCGCGAACGACGGTCACCACCTTGCCGCCCCGGCCGCCGCGTTCGCGGAAGATGCGAATCACGCCGTCGTTCGGGACGACGGATTTCGCCGGAAGACGCTCGGACGTCTCGGGGCGATCGTCGGGCGGCCGTACCCGTCCGCCGTGGGTGGAATACACCAAGCGACTTCCGCTCACGCCACGATGCCCTTCAAGCTGAGCTCGGCCGCCCGATGGCAGCTCACGAAGTGGCCGGGCTGGATCTCGTGAAGCTGCGGGGTCTCGGTCCGGCAGGTATCCACGGCGTACCGGCAGCGGGGGTGAAAGTAGCAGCCCGAGGGGGGATTGGCCGGATCGGCGACCTCACCTTCGAGGACAATCCGCTGGGAGCGGAGGCGCGGGTCCGGCTTCGGGACGGCCGACATCAGCGCCTCTGTATAGGGATGCTTGGGCGTGGCGAAGAGCGGCGCCGTGGGCGCCATCTCCACGATGCGCCCGACGTACATGACGGCCACCCGGTCGCTCACGTGCTTCACCACGGAGAGATCGTGGGCCACGAAGAGGTACGTGAGACCAAGCTGCTCCTGGAGCCGGAGCATGAGGTTCAGGATCTGGGCCTGCACCGAGACGTCGAGGGCGGATACCGGCTCGTCGGCGACTACCAGGCTGGGGTTCAGGGCCAGGGCGCGGGCGATGCCGATCCGCTGGCGCTGGCCGCCCGAGAACGCGTGCGGGTAGCGTCGCATGTACTCGGGGCGCAGTCCCACCAGCTTGAGGAGTTCCGCCACCCGGTCGAGTTGCTCGTGCCGTCTGCCGATCCGGTTGGCCACGAGGGGTTCCGCCACGATGTCCAGGAGCGTGCGCCGCGGGTTGAGGGATGAGAAGGGGTCCTGGAAGATCATCTGCATCTGGCGGCGGAGCGGGCGCAGTCCGCCCTTGGAGAGCTTCGCCACGTCCACCACCGCTCCGTCCTCCGGGCGGAAGAGGATCTGCCCCGCCGTGGCGGGGATTGCGCGCAGGACGCAGCGGGAGGTCGTGGTCTTGCCGCAGCCGCTCTCGCCCACCAGGGACAGGCACTCGCCCTTCTCGACGAAGAAGCTCACGTCGTCCACGGCGCGGACATGGCCGACCAACCGCTGCATGACGCCGCGGCGGATGGGGAAGAACTTTTTCAGGCCGTTGACCTCGAGTAAACGCACCGGCGATCCCATCCTCACGTCTGCTCGTACAGGAAGCAGCTCACCGCCTGCCCGTCGCCCACGACCGTGAGCCCGGGCTCGGCCTTGTCGCACACGCCGGGTTTGAAATCCGGACAGCGCGGGTAGAACGGACAGCCGGCCGGCCGGTTGTAGGGGTGCGGGATCGAGCCGGCGATGGTCGGCAGGTCCGTCCGGGCAACGGAGTGGATGCTGGGGATGGACCGGAGCAATGCCTGGGTATACGGATGCTTGGCGTTGTGGAAGATGGCGTCCACCGGCCCCTCCTCGACCACGCGCCCCAGGTACATGACCACCACGGTGTCGCACATCTCGGCGACCACGCCCAGGTTGTGCGTGATCAGGATGATGGTCATTCCTTCCCGCTCCTGGAGGGAGCGCAACAAGTCCAGGATCTGGGCCTGGGTGGTGACGTCCAGCGCCGTCGTCGGCTCGTCGGCGATGAGGATGCGCGGGCCGCAGGAGAGGGCCATGGCGATCATGGCCCGCTGCCGCAGGCCGCCGCTCAGCTCGAAGGCGTACTCGTCGATGCGCCGCTCGGGCTTGGGGATGCCCACGGAGCGGAGCGCCTCGACGGCCCGCTCCCGGGCCTCCTGTTTGCCGACCGGGTGGTGCAGCCGGATCGTCTCGATGATCTGGTTGCCGACGGTGTGCACCGGGCTGAAGGAGGTCATGGGCTCCTGGAAGACCAGTCCGATGTCCCCACCCCGGATCTGGCGCATCTCCGTGCTTCCCGGGTCGAGCTGGGCCAGGTCCACCTGAGAGCCGTTCTTCTGCATCAGGATGGAGCCGCCCACGATCCGGCCGGGGCGCTCCACGATCCGGAGAATCGACCGGGCGGTGACGCTCTTGCCGCACCCGCTCTCCCCCACGATCCCGAGCGTCGACCGCGGCAGGAGGTCGAAGCTCGCGCCGTCCACCGCCTTGACGGTCCCCTCGTCCGGGAAGAAGTAGGTCTTCAGGTCGCGCACCGACAGGATCGGCGCCGATGCCGACACCGGGTCACTCACAAGCGGTTCCTCATCGGCTTATCGGGTTCTGCGGTACGGCGGTTCGGCTGTGCGGCGGTACCAGAACCATCGAACTGCCGAACCGCAGGCTGCTCAAAATGGCTTGGATGCAAGGCGGTCCGCGACGGGCGGGGTACCCACCAAAGGTGGGTCAAGGCGTACTCCTGATACGCCGCAGCGAGTGCCCGAGCGGACCAACGCAGCCGGGTACCCACCCAAAGGGGTGGGTGGGCCGTTTTCAGCTGCCTGCTAGTGTCCATATGGGTCGGCGGCATCGCGCAGCCCGTCCCCCATGAAGTTGAACGCCAGAATCACGATGGTCACGGGAATCGCCGGAATCAGCAGCCAGGGCGAGATCGCCAGGGCCTGGATGTTCTGCGCCTGCTGCAGCAGGACCCCCCAACTGATGGCCGGCGGTCGCAGTCCCAGGCCCAGGAAGCTGAGTGACGTCTCGCTGATGATCATGGCCGGGATCGCCAGCGTGGTGGCGGCGATGATATGGCTCAGAAACGAGGGCACCAGATGGGTAAAGATGATCCGCATCTGGTTGCAGCCGGCCAGCTCCGCCGCCATCACGAAATCCTCCTGCCGGAGGGAGAGAAAGCGGCCCCGCACGACCCGGGCCAGCTCGGTCCAGCCGATCAGCGAGATGATCAAGGTGATGGCGAAGTAGACCTGGGTGACGCTCCAGTCGTTGGGAAGGGCCGCCGCCAGGCCCATCCACAACGGAATGGTGGGGATGGACCGAAGGATCTCGATCACGCGCTGAATCACGGTGTCGAGGACGCCCCCGTAGAGGCCGGAGACCCCTCCCAGAAAGACCCCCAGGAGCAGGCTGAGGCTGACGCCGACCAAGCCGATGATGAGCGACGTCCGCGTCGCGTACATGAGCCTGGACCAGAGGTCGCGCCCTTGCTCGTCGGTCCCGAGCAGGAACAGCGACTCCTCGGGCGTCGAACCCTCCACGCCGATCAGGTGGAGGTCCATGGGGATCACGCCGAGGAACTCGTACTTGAAGCCCCGCACGAAGAAACGGACAGGGATCTTCTTGTCGGGGTCCGGAGTGTAGACGCGCTTGAAGGTGTTCGGGTCGCGCATGCCGGTGAGGCCGAAGACATGGGGGGAGAGCCGTCCCTCGTCGAACCAGTGAATCCGCTG
>Ga0105090_10001931_pt1 | contig 11412 bp, 8 predicted proteins | sample PPLLak3March2015_FD_79110 | JGI IMG/M metagenome (GOLD analysis project Ga0105090, IMG submission 79110) | Freshwater sediment microbial communities from Prairie Pothole Lake near Jamestown, North Dakota, USA - PPLs Lake P7 Core (1) Depth... | ecosystem: Environmental > Aquatic > Freshwater >... | reverse complement strand
TGGCGCAGGCGCTCGCGGCAGTTGGCCAGGCCGGTGCCATCCTGCCACTGCGGCGCCAGGCCGGTGCCGTCGTCGCGCACGGTGACCGTGCTGCCGTCGGCGTCGCAGCGGATGTGCACGCCCACCGTGCCGCCGGCCAGGGCCGGCGCGATGCCGTGTTCGACGGCGTTCTCCACCAGCGTCAGCAACTGACCCGGTGGCAGCCTGCGCCGGGCGCAGGCCGGGTCCAGATGCAGCGTGGTCTGCAGCCGTTCGCCCAGCCGCGCCTGCATGATCTGCAGGTATTGGCCGACGGCCTCGAATTCGTCGCCGAGCGCGACCTCGTCGCGACCGAGCAGCTCGGTGGAGCCGCGCAGGAAGGCCGTCAGCGTGCGCAACAGGGCGGGTGCACGGGGGTCGCCGACGTCGACCCAGTGCTGCAGCGCGGCCAGCGTGTTGAAGATGAAGTGGGGCTGGATCTGGGCCTGCAGCAGGTGCAGGCGCGACTCCGCCACCTGGCGCGCAGCGGCGTCGCGTTCCTGCACCAGGGTCATGCGGGCCAGTTCACGGCGATCCTGCGCGCCGCGCACCTGGGCCACCCCCCACAGCAGCAGCAGGATGGCCACCAGCGCCACCAGCAGCAGTGGCGTGGCCTCCTTGGCCGCGGAGAGCATCGAGTCGGCCAGCGTCTCGGTCTTCAGTTCACCGTGCCGCGCCAGGCGACCGACCAGAAAACCGACGAAGGCACCGGCGTAGCCCATGACCACGATGCCCAGCGAACCGCGTGCCAGGCGCCGCACGGTGAACTTCTGCGGTTGCAGCCAGGCCCCCAGGCCGGCCAGCGGCATGCCCAGCCAGACCAGCAGCGAGCAGACCACGGCCAGCAGCCCGGGGAACCCGGCCGCCATCAGGCCCGCCACGCTGGCGACCACCGCGAGGGCCAGGCCGGCCAGCAGCCCGGTGCCACCGCGGCCATGGAGCCAGCGGTCGATGCGCCTGGCCTCGGCGGCCAGCGCCGGTTCCATCTTCGCGTAATGCTTCTCGGCCCAGGCGAAGTAACGCCGCTGCCAGGCATTCAGAGGGCGGTCGGCAACCATGGCGGGCAGTGTAGGCAGCACCGCGCGGTGCGGGGCGACCGGTGCGGCGAACGGTCGCCGGCCGCGGGCAGAAGGTCGCCGGCCGGGTTCGACGGCGGGCCGTGGTCGCGGTGGGCTTGACTAAACTGACGCCATGAAGCGATCACTCGGTCTCCTGGGCCAGGGTCTGGTCGGTGTGCTGGGCCCGGGCATGCGGCCGCAGGCGCCGCGCAACTACCACTGTCGCTGTGGCCAGCCGGTCTTCTTCCGCAACAGCGCCTGCCTGGCCTGCGGCGCGGCCCTGGGTTTCGACCCCGAGGCCCTGACGTTGCGCTCCCTGCTGCCCGCGCCGCAACCGAGCCTGTGGGTCGATGCCGCCAACGCAGGCGCGCACGCACCGCTGCTGCAGCGCTGTGCCAATTTCGGGCCTGGCGCCTGCAACTGGCTGCTGCCGCCCGGCGAGGCGGGGGCCCACGAGGGCCTGTGCCGCGCCTGCCGGCTCAACCGCACGATCCCCGATCTCGACGCGGGCGACAACGCGCTGCTGTGGAGCCGCATCGAAGTCGCCAAGCGCCGCCTGGTGTCGCAGTTGCTTGCACTGGGCCTGCCGGTGCGCTCCCGTGTCAGCGAGGACCTGCAGCGTGGCGTGATGTTCGACTTCCTGCGCGCCGCGCCGGACAAGCCGCCGATCGTCACGGGCCACGCCGATGGGCTCATCACGCTGGACGTCGAGGAGGCCGACGACGCCAAGCGCGAGCGCCGGCGCGACACTCTGCGCGAGCCCTACCGCACGCTGCTCGGTCACCTGCGGCACGAGATCGGTCACTACTACTGGGACCGCCTGGTCGCTGGCAGCGGCTGGCTCGAACCCTTCCGCGCCCGTTTCGGCGACGAGACGCAGGACTACGCGGCGGCGTTGAAGCGCCACTACGACGCCGGCCCGGCGGCCGACTGGGCGCAGCGTTTCGTCAGCGCCTACGCCAGCGCCCACCCCTGGGAGGACTGGGCCGAGACCTGGGCCCACTACCTGCACATGGTCGACGCGCTGGACACAGCGCTGAGCTTCGGCCTGGAGGGCGGCGACATCGACGTCGACATCGAGCCCTATGGCGACGACGCGCTGGACGCGCCGGGCGACCCCGGCGCGCGGCGCTTTCTGAGCCTCGTCAACGGCTGGCTGGAGATCACGGCGCTGACGAACGAGCTCGCGCGCAGCATGGGTCAGCCCGACCTCTACCCGATCGTGCTCAGCCACCACGCGGTGGCCAAGCTGCACTTCGTGCACCGCGTGATCGGCGCGACGGCGGGTCAGCGGCGCTGAAGCGCCTGCCTGCCATGGCGGCAAGGGCGTCCCAGGGCCCCGCCGGGCGTCGCGCCGGCCGCAGCTTCGCCGTCACTCGAGCATCAGCTTGGTCATGCCGCGCCAGCTGAACAGGCGGCCCGGATTCTGCGTCTCCTCCAGCATGCCGGCCATGCGCTGCAGGATGCGCGGGCTGCGGCGCGCCCGCCAGACGACCAGGTCGGCGATCCAGGGCCGGTGGTTGACGTGGCTGGCGGTCTCGTAGAGGTCGAAGCGCGGCTGCAGTGCGCGCAGCTCGCTCTCGTAGCGCAGGCGCACGGCATCGTCGCCCGCCGCGCGCGATTCGAGCAGCGCACCGGCGGCCAGCAGGCCGGTCTCCATGGCCTTGCCGATGCCTTCGCCGCTGAAGGCGTAGGTGCTGCCGGCAGCCTCGCCGGTGACGAGCAGGCCCGGGCGTGACCAGCGCGCGCCGCGCAACGAGCAACGCAGCGGCGCGCCCTTGATGTCGCCCAGCAGCTCGCCGTCGGCCATCAGCTCGCGCGCCGGGGCGTGGACGGCGCAGAAGTCGTCGAGCATGCGGCGCAGGTTGACGTCCTGCATGCGGCCCTTGCCGTTGCGCTGCACGAGGTGGCTGCCGGTGAGGCCGCAGCCGATGTTGAACAGGCCGCCTGGCGCCGGGAAGATCCAGCCGTAGCCGCCGCGCAGCCGCGGATGCCAGACGATCTGCAGCTGCGCGATGCGTTCAGTCATGGCGTCGTGGCGCACATAACCACGCAACGCGACGCCGCTGGGCGTGCGCCGCTCGCAGACGCCGGCGGCGATGAGCGGCGTCGGCGCCGCCCCGGTGGCCAGCACCACCCAGCGCGCCGTGATCTCGTGGCTGCCGCCGCCGGCGCGCAGCCGCGCGCCGACCACGCGCTCGCCGTCCAGCAGCGGCGCCTCGAAGCGCAGCGGTGTCAGCAGCCGCGCACCGGCGCGTTGCGCGGCGCGCACCAGCACGTGGTCGAGCACCTTGCGCGGCAGCACCGACAGCGTGCCCGGCACGTCGACGTGGCCGCCGCGCGGGCCGACGCAGCGCACGTGCGGGGGGTGCGTGGCCAGCGCCGCGACCTCGTCGAGCACGCCGAGGCGGCGCAGCGCGGCGTGGCTGTCGGGGATCAGGCCGTCGCCGCAGACCTTGTCGCGCGGGAAATCGTGCTGGTCGGCCAGCAGCACGTCGCAGCCGGCGCGCGCCAGCGCCAGCGCGCAGGCGCTGCCGGCGGGCCCGGCGCCGATCACGAGCACGTCGCAGGAGGCGGGCGGCGCGGTCGGCTGCGGGGTCGGGGTCGGATCGTTCATGGGCTGGGGTCGCATTCTGGCAGCCGGCCGGCGGCTTGACATGCGTCATTCCCCGCCCGACCGCCGCGGCGCATGATGCCCCGCAAGGAGGTACGCGCCATGACCAGCCATCTCACGACCGGGCAACGGGCATTGCTGCAGACCGAGCTGGAGTTGCGGCAGCGGCAGTTGACGCGGCAGATCGATGTCCACCAGGAGGGTCACACGCGCATGGAGCACGCGCGCGACGTGCTGGCGCAGGATTACGACGACGCACCGCAGCGCGCGATGGACCGCGAGGTGGACATGGCGCTGTCGGACATCGACATCCAGGAACTGGCGGCGATCGAAGGCGCGCTCAAGCGCGTGCACGACGACGACTTCGGCATCTGCGTCGGCTGCGGCGAGGGCATCCCGTACGACCGCCTGAAGGTCGAGCCGCAGGCGCTGCGCTGCGTGGCCTGCGAAGCGCGCCGTGAGGCCGGACGCTGAGGCCGACGCCTGGTGGCCACGATCTTCGAACGCCTGTTGCGCGGCGAGTTGCCGTGCGCCCGGGTCTACGAGGACGAGCTGGTGTTCGCCTTCATGGACGCCGGCCAGGTCAACGATGGCCACGTCATCGTCGCCACCAAGGCGCCGCGCGAGACCTTGCTGGACTGCAGCGACGACGAAGCGGCCGCGCTGATGCGCGCGGCGCGCCGCATCGCGCTGGCGGTACAGGCCGCCTTCGAGCCGGCGGGCATCACCGTGCTGCAGGCCAACCGGCCGGCCGGCTTCCAGACCGTGCCGCACCTGCACCTGCACGTGCTGCCGCGCCACGCCGGCGATGGCGTCGAACTCACCTGGCCGCGCCGCGAGCCGGGCATCGAGCGGCTGCGCGAACTCGCGGCGCGGCTGGCGCCGGCACTGGCGGCGACGCTCTAGGTCGAGCGCCGGTGTCGCGCCGCCGCCTGCCCTGTTCGCAGGTTCTCAGGCGCCGGCCTTGACCTTCAACCGCCAGGCGTGCAGCAGCGGCTCGGTGTAGCCGCTGGGCTGTGCCACGCCCTTGAAGACGAGGTCGCTCGCCGCCTGGAATGCCGCGCTGTCCTTGAAGCGCCCGGCCATCGGGCGGTACAGCGCGTCGCCGGCGTTCTGCTGGTCGACGACCCTGGCCATGCGCTTGAGCGTGGCACGCACCTGGTCCTTGCCGACGACGCCGTGCAGCAGCCAGTTGGCCATGTGCTGGCTGCTGATGCGCAGCGTGGCACGGTCCTCCATCAGGCCGACGTCGTGGATGTCGGGGACCTTGGAGCAGCCCACGCCCTGGTCGACCCAGCGCACGACGTAACCCAGGATGCCCTGGGCGTTGTTGTCCAGTTCCTGCTGCTTCTCGGCGTCGCTCCACTTCGGCTTCTTCACCACCGGCACCGTCAGCAGGCCCTCGAGCAGCGTCTCGTGCGTGGCGGCGGGGTCGGTGTCGGCTTTCTCCAGCACCTTCTGCACCTTGAAGACGTCGACCTGGTGATAGTGCAGCGCGTGCAGCGTGGCCGCGGTCGGGCTCGGCACCCAGGCGGTATTGGCGCCGGCCTGCGGGTGCACGATCTTCTGCTGCAGCATCGCCGCCATCAGGTCGGGCATGGCCCACATGCCCTTGCCGATCTGGGCGCGGCCGCGCAGCCCGCACTCCAGTCCGACGCGCACGTTGTTGCGCTCGTAGGCCTGGATCCAGGCGCTGGACTTCATGTCGCCCTTGCGCAGCATCGGCCCGGCCTGCATCGCGGTGTGCATCTCGTCGCCGGTGCGGTCGAGGAAGCCGGTGTTGATGAAGGCCACGCGGCTGGCGGCGGCGGCGATGCAGGCCTTGAGGTTGACGCTGGTGCGGCGTTCCTCGTCCATGATGCCGAGCTTGACGGTGCTGTCGGGGAGGCCCAGCAGGCGCTCGACGCGGCCGAACAGCTCGCCGGCGAACGCCACTTCGGCCGGGCCGTGCATCTTGGGCTTGACGATGTAGACGCTGCCGCTGCGGCTGTTGCGGATGGTGCGGCCGGCGGGGCCGCGCAGGTCGTGCAGGGCGATCGTCGTCGTCACCACGGCGTCGAGCATGCCCTCGGGGATCTCGCGACCGTCGTCGCCCCACAGCACCGCCGGGTTCGTCATCAGGTGGCCGACGTTGCGCACGAACAGCAGGCTGCGCCCGTGCAACGACACGTCCTCGCCGCGCGGTCCGCGGTAGAGGCGGTCGGGGTTGAGGCCGCGCGTGAAGGTCTTGCCGCCCTTCGTCACCGGCTCGGTCAGCGTGCCCTGCAGGATGCCGAGCCAGTTGCGGTAGGCCAGCACCTTGTCGTCGGCGTCGACCACCGCGACCGAGTCCTCGAGGTCGAGGATGGTCGACAGCGCGGACTCGAGCACGAGGTCGGCCACGCCCGCCGGGTCGCTGCGGCCGATCGGGTGCCCGGCGTCGATGCGGATGTCCAGGTGCAGGCCGTGGTGCGACAGCAGCACCGACGACGGCGCGTCCATCTCGCCCTGGAAGCCGACGAACTGGGCCGGGTTGCGCAGGCCGACGCTGCGGCCGTTGCCCAGCGTCACCGCGAGCGCGTTGTCGACGACGCGGTAGGCGGTCGAGTCGAGGTGCGAGCCCCGCGTGAGCGGCGTGCAGCGGTCGAGCACGTGGCGGGCATATTCGATGACGCGGGCGCCGCGCACCGGGTTGTAGGCGCCGGCGCGCGTGGCGCCGCCATCCTCGGGCAGTGCGTCCGTGCCGTACATGGCGTCGTACAGGCTGCCCCAGCGCGCGTTGGCGGCATTCAGCGCGTAGCGCGCGTTGGTGATCGGCACCACCAGCTGCGGGCCCGCCTGCAGTGCGAGTTCGGCATCGACGTTGCGCGTCGTCACCTTCACCTTGCCGGGCGCCGGCACCAGGTAGCCGATCTTGTGCAGGAACTTGCGGTAGCGCCCCATGTGCCGGATCGGCCCCGGGTGCTTGCGGTGCCAGGCGTCGAGCTCGGCCTGCAGGCGGTCGCGCTCGGCCAGCAGGGCGGCGTTGCGCGGCGCGAGGTCGCGCACGATGGCGTCGAAGCCGGCCCAGAAGGCCGCGGCGTCGACGCCGGTGCCGGGCAGCACCTCGTCCTGGATGAAGTGGTACAGCGGGGTGGCGACGTGCAGGCTGTGGACCAGGGTTCTCACGGGGTTCTCCTCAAGAAGGGTTGGCGGCGCCTCAGGCGGTGCGGGGGGACGATGCGGCCGCCGCGGTCGAAGCGGACAAGGGAAATCGCTCCAGCACGTCGCGCAGGCTGCGGCCGGTGAAGCCGGGTTCGGTGCCCAGCGGGTCCAGCGGCGCGCCGCTGCGGTTGACCCACAGCGTGGTGTAGCCGAACCAGGTGGCGCCGATGGCGTCCCAGCAGTTGCTGCTGACGAACAGGATCTCGCTGGCCGGCAGGCCGAAGGCGGCCGGGCCCAGGGCGTAGGCCGCGGGGTCGGTCTTGTAGCGGCGCACGGCATCGACGCTGAGCACGTGCGTCAGCAGTTCGGTCAGGCCGGCGCTCTTCACCGCCACTGCCAGCATCTGCGGGTCGCCATTGCTCAGGATGCCGGCGGGGATGCGCCGGCGCTGCAACTCGGCCAGCACTTCGCGGTTCTCTGGGAATGCCGACAGGTGTCGGTACTGGTTCATCAGGCGCTCTTCCGCCGCGGCGTCCAGTGCCAGCCCGAGGCGGGCGGCGGCGTGGCGCAGGCCGGCACGGGTGAGATCCCAGAACGGCCGGTAACGCTCGCCCCCCGGCGCACTCATCGTCACCAACCGGGTGTATTCGATCTGCTTGTCGCGCCACAGCAGGCTCAAGCGCTCGCCGTGACCGGGGAACAGCTGTTCGGCCAGCAGGGCGACGCTGTAGACGTCGAACAGGGTTCCATAGGCGTCAAAAAGCACGGCGCGCAGCTTCATGGTGAAACTGTATTCTCTTCATGGGCCGGCATTAAGTGCCCGTTGCGCCGATGATTTGTGCGTCGGATATGCATAATCCCGCCATGGCACGGCTGAAACAGATCGAGTCGTTTGCCGCCGTGGCCACCAGGGGCAGCCTGACGGCGGCGGCACACGCCGAGGGCGTGGCGCCGGCGGTGATCGGCCGCCGCATCGACGCGCTGGAGGAGCGCCTGGGCGTCAAGCTGCTGGTGCGCACGACGCGGCGCATCACACTGACGCACGAGGGCAGCGCCTTCCTGGAAGACTGCCAGCGCCTGCTGGCAGACCTGGCGAGCGCCGAGGCCAGTGTCAGCGCCGGTGGCGTCAAGGCCAGCGGCCACCTGCGCATCACCGCGCCGGCCGGTTTCGGGCGCCGCCACGTCGCGCCGCTGGTGCCTGGCTTCATCGAACAGCATCCCGAGGTCAGCCTGTCGCTCAACCTGAGCGATCGCGTGGTGGACATCGTCAACGAAGGCTTCGACTGCGCCATCCGCGTCGGCGACCTGCCCGACTCCAGCCTGGTGAGCGTGCGCCTGGCCGACAACCGGCGCCTGTGCGTGGCCGCGCCCGCCTACCTGCAACGCGCCGGCGTGCCGGTGACGCCGGCCGACCTCACGCGCCACCAGTGCCTGACGCTCAGCTCGGACGCCGCGCAGACGCGCGGCTGGGCGTTCGAGGTCGACGGCCAAGTGACGCACCTGCGCCTGAGCGGCCGTCTCGACTGCAGCGACGGCCAGGTGCTGCACGACTGGTGTCTGCGCGGCCTGGGCATCGCCTGGCGCAGCACCTGGGAGGTCGAGGCCGACGTTGTCGCCGGCCGCCTGCAGGTGCTTCTGCAGCCCTTCGCCGCGCCTCCCAACGGCATCCACGCCGTCTTTCCTCACGCCAAGCACCTGCCGCTGCGGGTGCGGTTGTGGATCGACTTCGTCAAGCACAGTTACGGCGACCCGCAGTACTGGACAGGTGCGGCGGCCTGACCGTCGCCGCCGGCCTGGGGCGCGCGCAGCTACAGGATGCGCCGCGGGTGCGCCGCCGCCTCGTGCGCGGCGTGCAGCCGCCGCACCAGCACGCGGATGAAGGCCTTGTCGAAGAGGTGCCGCGTGGCGAGCGAGAACTGCTCCATGGTGTGCGGCGTGAACGACACCGTGGTCGTGGGCTGCGACACCAGGATGTCCACCGTGTGCAGCCGCAGCTCCGGGCTGGGGGCCAGGTAGGCCATCTCGCCGACCGAGGTCCCCGACCCCAGCACGGCGACCGGGTGGCCGTCGCGGTGGACCTCGACCTGCCCCTGCGTCACGATGTGGAAGGTCTTGCCGGCCTCGCCCTTGCGGAACAGCGCCTGACCGTAGCCGTGGCGCTGCCACTGTGCGCGGTGCACCACCTCCCACAGCTCGACGTCGCCGAACTCGGCGAAGAATTCCAGCGACCGCAGCAGCGTGAAGCGTTCGGAGTCCAGGACTTCCTGCAACGGCCCACGCCGCAGCATCCGATCGGCGGTGAGCTCGGACAGCGCATGGGCAAAGGCGTCCCAGTCCGTTGGTCGCTGCTCCCGGCGCTTCGCCAGCCCGCGCTCGATCAGCGCCTGCAGCGCCGGCGACACGCCCTCGCGCAGTGTGTCCAGCCGTGGTGGCGTGGCGTTGTAGATCTGGTGCATCAACGCTTGCTGCTGCTGTGCGTCGTACGGTGGCCGGCCGGCGATCAGGTGGTAGAGCACGGCCGACAGCGAATAGATGTCGGCGCGGCAGTCGAGCACATCGCCGTCGAGCTGCTCGGGCGCCATGTAGGCCAGCGAGCCGACGCGGTAGATCTGCGTGTGGTCGGCACCGAGGTTGAAGACGCTGCCGAAGTCGGTGACCTTGACGTCGGCGATGCGATCGCCGTCGAGCGTGACCAGCAGGTTGGCCGGCTTCACGTCGCGGTGGATCAGGCCCTGGCGGAAGCAGTAGCCCAGCGCCATCGCCGACTTGAAGCCGATTTCCAGGACCTGCTGCAGCGGCAGCAGCCGGTCGGGGCGGCAGAAGCGCCGCAGCGTGCCGCCGTCGACGTACTCCATCACCAGATAAGGCGCCTCGGCGTCGGCGACGGCGTCCAGGATCTGCACGACGTTGGGGTGGTGCAGCCGGCCCACCAGCGCCGCCTCGGCCGCGAAGAAGCGCTGCTGGAAGTGCGATTCGCGCGAGTCCGCAAGCAGCCCGGTGCGCACGCGCTTGATCGCCACGTCGACGTCGTTGAAGGGATCGTGGGCGAGGAAGACCTCGCTGGTGGCGCCTTCGCCGAGCTTGCGCACGACGCGGTACTTGCCGATCAGCGTCGGCAGTCCGGCGGCGGGCGTTTCGGTCGGGGCGGCGGCGAGGCGCTTCGGTGGCATGGACGGGCAGAGGGCCGGCCGCGGCGCGGCGCGAGGGCGGGCGGGGCCCGCGTGTCCGTGCATCTTGCCGCGCTCGGCCGCGGGACAAGCGGCGAACAGCCGGGCATTGGGCGCGCAGATCGCCGCCGCCGCGGCGTCGCTGGAGGCCCAACCTTAGAATCCGCCGATGATCCAGGTGAAGCAGGACTTGCGCGGGGCGCTGCAGTCGGCGCTGGCCGAAGTGGCCGGTGCGCTGGGCGCCGCGTCGGCTCCGGCGGCCGCCTTCGAGTCGCCTCGGCAGGCTGCGCACGGCGATCTGGCCATCACCGCGGCCATGCCGCTGGCCCGCGCCGCGAAGAAGAATCCGCGCGACCTGGCAGCGGCACTGGTGCAGGCGCTGCAGGCGCAACCGGCGGTGCAGCGCTGGGTGCAGGCGCTCGAGATCGCCGGCCCTGGCTTCATCAACCTGCGCCTGGCGCCTGCCGCGCGCCAGGCCGTGGTCGCCGAGGTGCTGGCCGCCGGCGAGTGTTTCGGCCGCCAGGCGGCGAACGGCCGCCGCGTGATGGTGGAGTTCGTTTCCGCCAACCCCACCGGCCCGCTGCACGTCGGGCACGGCCGGCAGGCGGCGCTCGGCGACTCGATGTGCAACCTGATGCAGACGCAGGGCTGGCAGGTGCACCGCGAGTTCTATTACAACGACGCCGGCGTGCAGATCGCCACCCTGGCGCGGTCGGCGCAGGCGCGGCTCAAGGGCCTCAAGCCGGGTGACGACGGCTGGCCCGAGGCGGCCTACAACGGCGAGTACATCGCCGACATCGCCGCCGATTTCGCTGCCGGCCGCACGGTGCGCGCCGACGACCGCGAATTCACCGCCTCCGGCGACCCGGAAGACCTGGACGGCATCCGCCAGTTCGCGGTCGCCTACCTGCGCCACGAGCAGGACCTCGACCTGCAGGCCTTCGGCGTGCGCTTCGACCACTATTACCTGGAGTCGGGCCTGTACCGCGAGGGCCGCGTCGACGACACCGTCGCCCGGCTCGTCGCCGCCGGCAAGACCTACGAGGACGGCGGCGCGCTGTGGCTGCGCAGCACCGAGTACGGCGACGACAAGGACCGCGTGATGCGCAAGTCCGACGGCTCCTACACCTATTTCGTGCCCGACGTGGCCTACCACATCCACAAGTGGGAGCGCGGTTTCGTCAAGGTCATCAACGTCCAGGGCACCGACCACCACGGCACGATCACGCGCGTGCGCGCCGGGTTGCAGGCGGCCGGCACGGGCATCCCGGCGGGCTACCCCGACTACGTGCTGCACAAGATGGTGACGGTGATGAAGGGCGGCCAGGAGGTCAAGATCTCCAAGCGCGCCGGCAGCTACGTGACGCTGCGCGACCTCATCGACTGGACCAGCCGCGACGCGGTGCGCTTCTTCCTCATCAGCCGCAAGGCC
>Ga0105090_10001930_pt1 | contig 11413 bp, 11 predicted proteins | sample PPLLak3March2015_FD_79110 | JGI IMG/M metagenome (GOLD analysis project Ga0105090, IMG submission 79110) | Freshwater sediment microbial communities from Prairie Pothole Lake near Jamestown, North Dakota, USA - PPLs Lake P7 Core (1) Depth... | ecosystem: Environmental > Aquatic > Freshwater >... | reverse complement strand
TTCGCGCACGAACGTACCGTCGCCGCAACCCACGTCGAGTACGCGGGCACCCGCTAGGGGCACGCAGCTCGCGATCGCAGAGCTGAATTCAGTCAATATGGACATCACCGATTTCCTCGCCACCCCCGGACCGCCACCTTCAACCCGCCGGCCGCTGGCTGTACAGTCGATCGAACATCCGCTCAAGTCTCGGGTTCACTCCGCGCGCGTGGTCCACGACTTCCTTCGCCCAATCGAAGTACTTCTGACGCCGACTGAGCGACCAGCCCGCCGGCGGGCTCGCCAGGATGTCCCGCAAGTTGCAGATCTTGTCCGCCAGCTTGACCTGCCGCGCGTGTTCACTGGCGCGCCCGGCCTTGGCGACCTGCAGTCGCTTGCGTGCTTCCTTGCCCAGGAACTTCGTATCCGTGAGCTCGACCACGGTGTCGGCAACCACCACACCGAACAGCCCGCGCAACTCATCGTAGGTCGTCTCCGTGTCCTCGATCGTATCGTGCAGCAGCGCTGCCGCGATCACGTCGGGGTCGCGGACGTCGCCATCGGTGTGCAGCACCTCGGCCAGGGCGATCGGGTGATTGATGTACGGCGTCGCCCGGGCGTCCTTCCGCCGTTGATCCTTGTGCTTGTGCGCCGAGAACTGCACCGCACGCAGCACCAGCCCCAATTCATCCTTCGGTCCACGCATGAGCCCCTCCACAGAAATCGCGAAAGCGATGCGTTGGTTGGCCGCCACCGCTCCGTCGCTACTGCGAGTGCACCGTACACCCCTTCGACAAGCGATCGTTTCTGAACCGCCGCCGGAGCCCAGACTCACCGTTTCCACCCGAGTCCGCCACCCGCACTTCCCCGCATGTCGGCCGCCACCGCCGCTCAATGCATCGACGCGGACGCGCAAGTTTCGGCAACTGAACCCGCTACGTCCCCCGCATCCAGCGATAGAGCGGGAGGAACAGCCCGATCCAGAACACGATGGTCAGCCAGGGCGACGGGTTGCCAATGAGCACGGCCAGGATCGCGGCCCCCAGCAGCGACAGGATCGCCGCCGTGCCGAACGAGACAAGAACGAGCACCAGCCGGAGCACACCCCACCCCGTCGTCCGCCGAACCAATCGATGCAACTTTGCCAGGGGGCAGGCTCAGCCCGTGAGCCTGCAAGCATCCGCGGGGACTTGGGGCGCAGCGTCACCTGCGGCCTATGGCACCCGGTAGTTTAAGGCTCCCCGTTCTTCGCCACGGACAACCATCCGAGGCGCGATCAGTGATCGCGCGACAAAAAGTCGCGGGAACGCATTTTGAACCGCCCCAGGCGGGCTAAAAAAGGGCGCGATCCAACCAAGGTGAGGCCGTCCGCCGCAGGGGGAATGCGACGGACAGCCCACAGCCTGACCCAGATGAGTCAGAACCTCTGCGTAATGCGGAGTCCGTAGGTGCGCGGCGGGCGCACACCAGTGAACGTCCACAACCCGGCAAAATCCAGGCTGCGCCCGACGTCGAGGCCGACCGTGTATCCGTCCGCCCCAGTCAGGTTGCGCCCGTAAATGCCGATCTCGGTATTGTTGAATCGGTAGTTGAGCGTTGCGTCGAGCACGTCCTGCGCACCGTTCGAAGCCTGCGGCGTGTTCCAGAACGTGTTTTCGTACTCACTCACGTAGTGCCAGTCCGCCTGCGCGACCATTGTCCCGTTGAGAACCGACCATTCGTAAGACGGAGACACGGTCACCGTCATCTCGGGGGCACGTCGAAGGTCCAATGACGTGAGGCTCTGGCCGGTGACAGGATCGTCGAAGTCCGTGTACTCGGCATCGAGCAGGCCGAGCGCCCCGCTGATCATGAAGCCATCGAAAGGTATCGCAGTGACTTCGAGTTCCAAACCCTTCAACTCTGCCTTCGACGCGTTCACAAACAGCGTCTGTTGGCCGGTGCCGCCTGCGATGTCAACCGGCACGCTCAGCTCCTCCTGCTTGTCGTTGTATTTCATGAAGTACAACGAGGCATTCATGCGCAGGCGCCTCTCGAACCATTCAGACTTCACGCCCAGCTCGAAATTGTCGACCGTCTCCGGGTCGTACGGCGTGACCGCGGCCTCATAAGTGCCTGGCCTTCCGCTGAAGCCGCCGGCACGAAAGCCCCGGCTGTAGAGCCCGTATGCCATCAGGTCGTCGGAGAAGCGATATCGAAGGGCAACCTTGGGCGTGAACTCGCTCCATGATTCATCAGCCGGATTAGAAAATCCGCCTTTCTGGTCCAGGTCGCTCTGGAATAGCGGGTCCTCTACGCGCGTTTCTTTGGAATCTCGGGTGTAGCGGCCGCCGAGCGTCAGCGTCCAGTCCTCTCCAAACTTGAGGTCACCTTCAAAGAAAGCCGCGTATGACTCCGTATCCTGACGAACCCTCTGCGGTACGGTAAGCACCGTTCCAGCAGGCAGCCCAAACAGGAGGTCGCCAAAGCCGATGTAACTCAGCATGTCGTTCTGGTAGCCGGAGTCCCACGCATACAGTCCTACCGTGTACGTGAACGCGCTCTCGCCCTCGTACGTCATACGAAGTTCGTGGCTGCGCTGGTTGTACCACTGGTCTCGGAGCGTGTCATACAGCGTGAGTGGCGTGCCGTCGTAATCCCAATACGCATCTTCGTCCGTGGAGAAGTAACCAAAAATGTAATCGATACGGTAGTCATCCGAGAGGTCATAGCGCACGTTCACTGTGTGCGTCTTGGTATCAAACTGAGCGTTTGGATCGGGTGAATTCTGCAGCGACACGTAGCGATCGCCACCTTGGGGCGTCTGCAAGCTGGGCGCGCATTGATCATAGAAAAAGCACCACGCCTGGTCGGGCTGCGCGACGTTCAGCAGTACGCTGGCGTCCTGCTCTGTCCACGTCTGGTCGTACCGATAGTAGACCTCAAGGTCATCCATGGGCCGCCAAACAAAAGACGGGCTGATCGTCTGATACTTGAGTTCGCCCTGATCCTTGCCGAGCGTCCGGTTGTAGGCGTAGCCATCGCGTTCGTTCCACGCGCCGCCCAGCTTGAACGCAAATTTGTCACCTACCGGCACGCTCACATAGCCATCAACCTGCCAGTCGTTGTAGTTGCCGTAGCTCGCGCGTACCTCGCCGCCGAGCTCACTATCCGGCCTGCGGCGCACGATGTTGACCGCACCGGCGATCGAGTTGCGTCCGAAGAGCGTTCCCTGCGGGCCACGCAGAATTTCGACGCTCTGCAAGTCGAGCGCCTTGACCATCGCGCCCCCCACCGAACCAATGAACACGCCGTCAACGACCACGCCAACCGTCGGATCGATGCTGCGCTCGTGGTCGTTGGTGCCGATACCGCGGATGGTCATGGCAGCAGCGCTACCGGGGCCTTCCTGCATGTCATCGATGATCACGTTCGGCGACGCATTGGCAAAGCTGGAGAGATCGACGTCGGGTCGACGCGCGAGTTCCTCGGGACTCAGCGCACTGACCGCGAGCGGTATGTCCTGCAGACTCTCTTCGCGCTTGCGCGCCGTCACTACGATTTCTTCCAGCCCACCAGTGGCCGATGCGCCAGCCTGCTGGGCGCTTACAACTTGAATGCCTGCCGGCGCGGCAAGCGTCATTGCAATCGCCGCCGCCAACTTTGCGTTCACCTTGGACATCGTCTTATTCCCCCTACGCGTTTGTAAGTCGCTCGATTCGTGCGTGCGTTCCTGTTTAAAGAATTCGCCATATGGAATCTACTTTCTACAAACCGAACAGTCTTGTCAACCCAGTGTGTTAGGCCGGCCACATGCGGCGAGTTCGAAAGCGGGAAGAAGGATGCCCGGCGCAAGGACGCATGGACGACCCGTCCCTCAGGGATCGTCCCGCTGCACGAGACGGTGCAAGGCCCGTGCATATGCCGCGGGAACCGGCTCGTCCCACGCCTCCTCGGGCAATGCAGTCAGGACTTCATGCAGTCGGCGTTGCATGAGCTTGCGTACGCGGAACCTGCGCCGCGACCTTCGTCGCCGCTGCACTTCGGCAGGATCCAGGGCGAAGGCAAAATGACGCTGCAGCGCAGCATCAATTGCCGCGAAACCAGTCGCTTCGTCGTGGCGCACCTGAATAACGGACGGGGGTTGGCCAGTACTGTCGTGCCCCAAAACACCGAGCAAGTCTGCCGCGACGCGGTCTGCTCCTGGCTGGTCGGCCTTGTTGACCACGTAGATGTCCGCCGTCTCCATGATGCCGGCCTTCATGGCCTGCACGTAATCACCGGCTCCGGGGGTCAGGACGAGGATCTCGACATCAGCTATCGCGCGAACGCCGTAGGCGGTCTGTCCGGCGCCCACGGTCTCAATGATGACCTCGTCGAACCCGAACCGGTCGAGCGTGGTGACGATCTCTGCGACGTTGTCTGTCAGCCCGTCTTCCGCAGCTCGGCTCGCCAGCGACCGGATAAACACTCTCGGATCCTCGCTGAGTGCACCCATGCGAATTCGGTCACCGAGCAGCGAACCATCGGAACGTGGACTGGTCGGATCGATGGCAATGATGGCGAGACTGGACACGTGCTCCAGCCGTGCAGCCGCGAGCCTGCCGATAAGCGTGCTTTTACCAGTCCCTGGCGACCCGGTGACACCGATTACGTGCGCGCGCCGTCCAGAGTCGTCCTCGTCGTCGCGGAGAATCTCCTCGACACTAGCGCCTGCGATTCGCGATAGCGCCTTGCTGAGCTGTCGACGATCGAGCATTGGCAATGCGGTCGTCAGGCCGGGGACACCGACAGGACGACGTCGCGGTGTTCGTCGAGGAGCGGCGGCGGCGTGTACACTTCGGCGGCTCCTGCACACTTGATGGGATTTCCGACCACGCGCAGCGTGCCAGCTTCAGTCGGAATCTCAGCGACCATGCCGCGGAAAAGCGTGTGCTCGCTCTGCAGCGCATCTTGGAGCGATTCGACGGGTGCGACGACCAGCCCAAGCGGCGCGAGGCGCGCGATCCATTGTTCCGTAGTCGCGGTTGCAAGCAATTCGGCGACTTCAGCGAGCAGGTCCTCACGATTTGCAGACCGCGCCGCCATCGTTGCGTACCGGGGATCAGTCAGCCACTGTTTGCGATCGACCTCCCTGCAGAATAGTCCCCAGAAATTATCGTGCGTAATGAATAGCGTCAGCCAGCCGTCCTGAGTGCGGAAGTTCTGCGCCGGCACGATGTAAGGATGTGCCGAATCCGGATAGCGCCGGGGCAGTTCCCCCGAATTTAGCCAGGCGCTTGCGATGTAATTCAGCTGCGACAGCATCGTGTCGTACATCGCAATGTCGACCTGGCCGCCCTTCCCTTCCACCAGCTTTGCGAGCAGCCCAACCGCGGCCATAACAGCCGTCGAATTGTCGACGGCAGAATAGCCGGTCTTGGTCGGCGGGCCCGACGGATCGCCCGTCAGGTTCATGATGCCGGTCGCCGCCTGGATCACGTAGTCGTAGGCCGGTCGCTCGACGAAGGGGCTGTCGAGTCCGTACCCGGTTATTGCGACGCACACGATCTGCGGATTCCATTTGCTTAGCGCGTCGAATGTCAGGCCGAGCTTGCGGATAGCCGAAGGCCGCAGGTTGGTCACCAACGCACGCGCGCCCCCCGCGAGTTCGCCGAGTGCTTGCTGGCCCTCCGCTGAGGCAAGGTTCAGCACCACGCTCTTCTTGTTGCGGTTTAGGCTGGCGAAATATGGGTTGTACGGACCCACCCGGTTGGGTCCGATCGTACGGGCGATGTCGCCTTCCGCAGGTTCGACCTTGATAACCTCGGCACCGAGGTCTGCCAGCAACATGCCGCAATACGGCCCCATCAACATGTGGCCGACTTCGATGACTCGAATCCCGGCCAACGGCCCGTTCATTGCAGCACTTCAGCCAGGGACGCGATGACCTCATCGAGCTTCATGGCGTTCGTGTAAATGCCTTTCACGCCCATCTTGCGCAGCGCTTCGCGATCCCCGTCCGGGATGATCCCGCCGACGAAAACAGGAATGTCGCTGCTCCCGAGCCGCTGCAGCTGCGCAACCACCTGTTCGACCAGTTCCTTGTGGCTGCCGGAGAGGATCGACAGGCCGAGCGCATCGACGTCTTCTTCCACGGCGACACGGGCTATGAAATCAGGGCTTTTTCGTAATCCGGTGTATATGACATCAGCACCAGCATCACGCAACGCGAGCGCGATAACCTTGGCACCCACGTCGTGACCGTCAAGGCCGGGCTTAGCGATCAGTATTCGCTTCCCCTGCAGGCGCGATGTCGCACTCATAGTCGGACAGGCTCCTGGAATTCGCCCCACAGGTTCTTCAGGCACTGCACCATCTCGCCCACGGTCGCATAGGCGTGACAGCAGTCGATCAGGTACGGCATGAGGTTCTCGTCGTCCTTCGCCGCCGCTGCGCCCAGTTTGGCGAGCGTACCCTGGACATCTGCCTCACTGCGTCGCGTCTTGACCTGGGCAAGCTTGTCCAGCACGCGCCGACTCGCGCCCGGGTCGAGCGTGAATATTTCCATAGTCGACTCCGCCTGCTCGTCGTCACGACGGAAGCAGTTCGCGCCCACGACCGGTGTCGCGCCTGAATCGTTGTCGATCTTGCGTCGATGGGCGCGCTTGGCGACGCGCAGTTGCATCCAGCCGTCTTCAATGGCCTTGACCGCCCCGCCGTAATCGGCCACTTCCTGCATCAACTCGACGATCTTCGCCTCCATCTGGTCGGTGAGCCACTCGACGTAATAGCTGCCGCCGAGCGGATCAACCGTCCGGCTCACGCCGCTTTCGAACGCAATGATCTGCTGTGTACGCAGGGCAAGCTCGGCCGAGGACTCAGTTGGAATCTGGAACGGCTCGTCGAACGCGCAGGTGAAGATCGACTGCGCACCGCCTAAGACCGCCGCCAGCGTCTCGATACTGACTCGAATGGCGTTATTGAGGGGTTGCGGAGCGACGAGCGAGGATCCACCGCAGACCACGCCAAAGCGGAACATCTGCGCCTTGGGATCGGCGACGCCATAGCGTTCCTTCATCGTGCGTGCCCAGATCCGGCGCGCTGCCCGGAACTTGGCGACCTCCTCGAAGAGATCCATGTGCACATAGAAAAAAAACGATAGACGCTTCGCGAAATCGTCCGGGGCTCCGCCTCGACGCATCAGTTCATCGACATAGGCGACGCCATTGGCCAACGTATATGCCATTTCTTCAGCTGCAGTGCAGCCTGCATCGCGGACGTGCGCACCGGCAATTGAGATCGGGTTGTACCGCGGCGTCGTCTTGTTCGAAAACAGAATGCTGTCCGCGATCAGCCGCATCGACGGGCGGACCGGGAATATCCAGGTGCCGCGGGCGACGTATTCCTTGAGGATGTCGTTCTGGATCGTGCCGGTGAGCTTGGCGCGGGGGACGCCCATCTTGTCGGCACAGGCCAGGTACATCGCATAGATGATCGCGGCTGAGCCGTTAATGGTGAACGATGTCGAGACCTTGCCCAGGTCGATGTTGCGGAACAGCACCTCCATCTCGGAGAGGTTCGAAATCGATACGCCCACCTTGCCGATCTCGGAGCGTGCCATGGGATCGTCGGGGTCGAGGCCTACCTGGGTCGGCAGGTCGAGAGCGATCGACAAACCAGTCTGGCCCTGTGCAAACAGGAAACGGTAGCGCTCGTTGGACTCCTCGGCGGTGCCGAAGCCCGAGTACTGCCGCATGGTCCATGGCCGGCCGCGGAACCCGTCCGGAAAGATGCCACGTGTGAACGGATACTCACCCGGTGTGCCGATGTCGGAGTTCCGACACATGTCGGGGGTCACGACGACAGGGACCTCGATGCCGGAGGGCACGGCAGTGGGAATGCCTTTCGGCTCGTCCGCCTCGCGATTCCCCCCAGCGGGCTGCGCGCTCATGCTGACTTCTCCTGCCATTTTCGAGTGATCACATCAACAGCCGCCCAGTGATCGTCGTGTGTCCAGGTGCGCACGAACCACTCGCGCTCCAGCGCCCGCTTTTGCGAGGGATCGAGTGCCTGACGCGCCGCGCTGGCAAACGCCTTGTAGGCACGAATCACCTGGGGCTTCTGCCGCAGGATCGGCTGCAGGAAACGGAGCACGCACTGGTCCAGCGACTCGCCATCAATCGCGACCTGGTCGACCAGGCCACGCTCGAGCGACTGTACCGCCGAGAGCGTCTCCGCGCGCAAACCTTCCGCCATCCCGGCAGCAGGTCCGAGCAGACGGATGAGATCCTGCCCACCGCCGAAGCCACAGGAAATGTTCAGGCGCGCCTGGATGAATCCCAGTGACGCGGTCGGGGCCGCGACGCGGAAGTCGCATGCCATCGCGAGTTCGGCCCCGCCGCCGAGTGCCACGCCGTTCAGCGCCGCCACGGTCGGAATCGGAAAATTCCGGACCTCATCTACGGCGCGACTGGATTCGTCGAAGAACGCACCGACGTCCTCTTCGGTGCGAACCGCCGAAAGCTCTTTGAGGTCACCACCCGCCGCAAATGCATCCGATCCCGCACCTGTGATGACTGCCGCCTTGATGTCAGCGTCGGCGTGGATGCGCATTGCCCTGCCGATTTCGTCCAGCGTTTCGCGAGAGAGCGCATTGCGGGCATGCGGGCGATCGATGGTCACCCAGAGGACCTCCTCGCGAATTTCGACGAGCAGGTTGCGATAGCCAGTCATGCGGTCGCGATGCCTTCCTTACGCAAACGACGCTGGGCCTCCAACAGTCGCTGCACGTGCCGGTCGAGCTGTGGGTCCATCCGATTGCTGGGACCCGCGACCGCAAGGCCAAGCAGCTCATTGTTGACCCGCACGGGAACGGCAATGGCCGTCACGTCGGCGACGTTCTCGCCGCGGGTCATGAAGTAGCCGCGCTCCGTGCTGGCGGCAAGGTTTTCGACGAGTCGCGACTGTGCCGTGATCGTGCTGCTGGTCACCTTGTTCAGCGGCTGCTTCTTGAACAAGGCCGACAATTCCGCCGGCTTCAGCGACCCCAGCATCACCTTGCCGATGCACGTCGAATGCAGCGGCTTGAACTCGCCAGCTCGCGCGCTGTACCGGATGGTCTGCGGACTCTCGAGCACCTCGAGGTAGAGGATCTGGTCCTTCTGGCGCTTGCCGAGAATCACCGTCTCCTGGGTCTCCGTACGCAGTTGCTCAAGAAACGGGCCCATGCGTTCGAGATACGGGTCGTGTGCCACAATGTTGGCGGCGAGATCGAGGATGCGCCGCGTCGGGTAGAGATCCTTGCGTCGGCTGGTCTGGTACAGGTACGAGCGATTGAGCAGCGTGTGCACTAACGAATGGCAGGTGCTGACAGGAATGTCGCAGCACTCGGCCAGTTCGCGTAGCGTCAGCGAGCGCTTGCGCTCCTCGAACGCCTCGAGGATCGCGAGGGTTCGGTCGGCGCTGCGGTTGTCTTTCGATTCCGGCTTGGTGTTCATGGTGTTGGCGACGCTCGCTGGTGGAAGGCGTCCTGTTCGCAATTGCGATTATAATTTCGCCTATTCGAACAGGACAGTCAAGCGGAGGTAGCTGTCACGTCGGGGTGCCAAGCTCGATCACCGGCAGCCGGCGCAGCGTGTTGCCTCCGTTTACCTGGATATTCTGGCCGGTCAGGTAGGCTTCTTCGCTGCAGACCCATAGCGCTGCCTCCGCCACGTCATCGACGGTGTTGAGACGGCCGAGAGGGATTTCCTTTTCGAACAGCTCCCGGATCCCCGGAATCTTCAGGAACTCTGCCGTCATCGGGCTTTCGGTGAATCCCGGCGACACCGAATTGACCTTGATGCCCTGCGGCCCGTATTCGAATGCAGCAACTCGGACCAGGTGATCGGTGCCGGCCTTCGCGCCCATGTAGGCGGCATGATTCGGAAAGGTCAGCGTCGCAGTAATCGAGGAGATCGTGACGATCGCGCCCCCTTTCCCCATCTTCGCCGCCATGTGCTTGATGAAGAAGAACGGACCGATGAAATGAATGTCGGTGGCCCGGCGCAGCGTGGCCTCGTCGGTGGCGGCGATGTAACCCATGATCGCCTCGCCCGCACAGTTGACCGCAACGTCGAGCCTGCCGAACTTCTCGATGGCCAACGCCGCGACGGCAGCCACGTTCTGCTCGACCGTGATGTCGCACACGGCTGTCACCGCGCCGATGTCGGCACCGAACGCTTCGAGCTTGTCGCGCCGCCGTCCAGCCACGATCACCCTCGCGCCCTCGGCGATGAAGCGGCGCGCGATGGTTCCACCCATCGAGTGCGGGTCGGTCGCGGCGAGAACGACGGCCACTTTTCCTGCGTAACGCTTCTGCATTGAGTCCTCCACTGATTCCCAGCCCTTACCGCAATCCGTCCCAGATGCCCTGGGCGGTCGGCTCACGCAACTCACCCAGCACCACGCCCGCGAGGCCCGCTGCACGCGAGACCACGGCGAGTCCCCGGGCCGCCACCGGCGGCAGGCCCATGTCGACGACGATCGCGCCGGCGAGGCCCGCCGCATTCAACGGCAAGTTGCGGCCGGTCGCAGCGGCGAAGGCTTCCGCGATCGCGAGCAACAGGGAGCAATGCACGCCTGCCACACCGGTCTCGCGCGCGATCTGCAGGAGCTTTGGAGTTCGCGGATCCCCCTGCTTGTGCTCTGGATGACCGAGGCCGGGCAGCTGGCGCTTGCTCGCGCGATACGAATCGACGACTTGCCGCGCCACTCGTTGGATGGCCTCCGGATCACGGGCGTCGCCGAGTTCCCGGACAGCCTCGACCAGCATCTCGCCGGCCAGTTGCATCGTTCCCAGGTAACGCGAGCCGGCACCACACAGGCCCGCGGCGATGGCCGCCTGCATGGCTTCAGGTGCACCCAGCAGGGTCAAGCGCGTCGCCAGCGAGCTGGGAGTCACGCCGTGATCGACGAAGGTGGTCAACAGCACGTCGATCATGCGGGCCTGGCTCGGCGTTGGCCGCGTCCCGCCCGTCAGCGCCGCATAGGTAAGCTCGGCAAAGCTCCACTGGCCCATGACCTGTTCGACGAGGTCGTGGCCGTAAACGACAATTTTGTCGGCGCTCACGTCGACGCCCCGGCCAAGCGGCAGCGGATCATCAGCGACCACACGCTCTCCAGTACGACCTCGTCACGTTGATTCACCGCATCGCGGTGCAGCACGACGATGCCGCGTCCGCCCTTGCTGGTCGGTTTGAGCTCTGCCACGGTCAGCCGGACGTGGAGCGTGTCGCCGATCTTCGTGGCCTTCTTGAACCGGCACTCGAGGCCGACCAGGCCGACGATCGTCTCGCCGAGGCCCTGCATCAGCGACGTGCGGGTCGATAGGCCGGAGAGGATCGACAGCACCAGCATGCCGTGGGCGATGCGGCCACCGTGGACAGTCTTCTCGGCAAACTGCTCGTCTACGTGCAACTGGTTGTAGTCGCCC
>Ga0105090_10001929_pt1 | contig 11418 bp, 6 predicted proteins | sample PPLLak3March2015_FD_79110 | JGI IMG/M metagenome (GOLD analysis project Ga0105090, IMG submission 79110) | Freshwater sediment microbial communities from Prairie Pothole Lake near Jamestown, North Dakota, USA - PPLs Lake P7 Core (1) Depth... | ecosystem: Environmental > Aquatic > Freshwater >... | reverse complement strand
TTATATTAAATCCCTGTTTAATAAGCCGATAAATCTTCTGGCATGATGTTCGGGGATTACTTATCAGACAAATTTAAACCATGAAAGCTTTGTGCTAACACTGAACATCCTCTTCAATCTTTTACTACCATAAAGGTTTAATGTTGGATTTGTCCACGTGCTTTAAGGGTCCCGAACCAAAACGGGACCTTTTTTGTTTTTTAAAATTAACTTTGCCATGAATTAATTCTGTAAAATGAAGTTAAAAGATAACGATAAGCCGAAAAAACCAGTTTCGTCTGAGATTATTCTTCCAGAAATAAACGATAAGAAGTTTTTAAACCTCTACACTTCGCATATTCCAGCAGGTTTCCCTTCACCTGCAGAGGATTTTATGGAAAAACGCCTCGACCTTAATGATTACCTTATCAAAAACCAGGCATCAACTTTTCTGGTTCGGGTCAAAGGAAATTCGATGATAAATGCCGGTATATTCGATGGCGATCTTTTAATCATTGATCGGTCGATAGAAGCCAGAGACGGCAAAATTGTTCTTGGAGTTTTAAATGGTGAGTTTACAGTGAAAAGGATCAACAAAAAAGGGAAGAAACTTTTTTTAGCTCCGGAAAACGAAGACTTCAAGCCCATTGAAATAAATGAAGAAATGGATTTTCAGATTTGGGGGGTAGTTACCTTTTCCATTCATAAGCCCTGAAACGATCAGGGAGCATTGTAAACTAGCAATGTGCTCCCATCATATTCAGTAGAATATTGTTTTAAAGGCAAGGTGGTGGGGCCACCGGCCGGCATTCCGTCGAGGATGCTGTAATATGACATGCAACAGGAATCTACCATCAGTATTCCTGAATTATCTACTTCAACCCTGGCACAATCTTTCTGAGCGTCATAAGGGCAGGTTCTCTCATATGCATTAAAATTAAACTGGTCTACCCTGTATATAATGATACCTCTGTACCCTTCATCGTTATAATATTTCCAGTTACCCATCGGGATAAAATCAATCCCGTCCGGCTGAAGATAGAAGTTGACATAAACATTCGGTATCTCAGTTCCGGGATTGTCGTTTTTATCTTTGCAATCCACCAAAATAAGAACGAATACCATAATCAGAATAATAGAACGAATTGTATTTTTTTGCACTAACATCACTTTTCGATTGTACTAATTTAATATTTCGTAATTTCGGCAATTAAACAACGAAGATACGATTTAAAATATTGAATGGTCTTCTAAAAAATCGGGCTGCCGTCGCAAAAATATATAAAAGCATTGCTTTTATCCTTGCCTTATTATTCCTGGTTTCCCTTTCAGGCTGCAGTCTTCTCCGGTTTAACAATCCTGAAAAAAAGGCTCATAAACAACAGGAAAAGGAAAACAAAAAAAATAAAAAAGCTTATCAGGCTGATGTGAAGGAACATTATAAAATGCAAACGAAAGAAACGCGAAAACGGATGAATAAGAATCTAAACAAAGTCAGTAAGGATTTTAAACGAAAAAAGGGTAAATCAAAATGGAAATGTTCCTGATTTAGGCGTTATGAGAACAGCTTCATTTCATCGATATGTTTTACTGGTTTGTTTACTTTTAAACTATGCTGGTCATGGACAGGTAAGTATGAATCAGGATAGGGAAAACATCAGGTTTGACCGGCTTTTCTCTGAAAATATTAAATTCGTCAAAGGTCTCTCGCAAAACTGGATTTATGCCATTCACCAGGACCAATATGGTTACATGTGGTTTGGCACCTGGGAGGGATTAAACAAATACGACGGCTATAACTATGCCATTTACAATGTGCAGGATGGTTTGAGCGACCATACCATCAATTGCATTTTGGAAGATGATGAAGGATTTCTCTGGCTTGGAACCACTAAAGGATTAAACAAATTTGATCGCAAAAAACAAGTTTTTACAAAGTATACCAATCTTCCGGGAGACTCATCAAATTTGTTTTACAACCATATACACGCTCTCATCCAAACAAAGGATGGAAAAATCTGGCTGGGAACTGGTGCCGGATTATATGAATTCGATAAGAAAACGGAAGTCTTTTCTATCTACCTTGGAACTGGACAGGAATACTACAGCCCGAGAAGTAATTACATTCTGAACCTTTTGGAAGACGACAAAGGTATCATATGGGTGTCGACTACTTATGGGCTGGTCAAATTTGATCCGAGAACAAAAAGGTCTGCCAGGTATTACCAGGTGCCCGGAGACAAATCAGGCCTTAGCCATAACAATGTTCGCTGCGTTTGTCAGGAGCGGGCCGGAAATTTTTGGATAGGCACACGATCCGGTTTGAATTATTTTGACACCACCACCCAAACCATCAGACAATTTTTCTATAATAAGAATCATCCGACAAGCATCAGCGACAACTGGATTCGGGTAATTTATGAAGATCGAAGCGGTCAGATATGGATTGGCACTGAAAGTGGCGGATTGAACTTGTATGACAAGGTTAATGACCGATTTATCCGCTATCAAAATGTTTTAAATAATAAAAGCAGCCTCAGCAACAACAGGGTTTATTCGATTTTCGAGGACAACACCGGAAATCTTTGGATAGGGACCTATAACGGGGTTAATAAAATAGACAAATATTACAATAACTTTGAGCATTGTCAAAGGACCAGCAATGATAACCGGAGCTTGAATGATAATATCATCTGGGCTTTTGAAGAGGACGATCAAAACAACCTTTGGATTGGAACTTCTTCTGGTGTTAACATAATGAACAAACAAACCGGACAATTTGATTACATGACAAACGATCCCGGGAATCCCGGTTCACTTGCAGGCAATGATATACGCACAATATTATTCACCCCAGAATACAATTGTATTTGGCTCGGAAACTGGGGTTCAGGATTGGATAAATATGATTTGAAGAGCAAAACAATTACTCATTACAGGCACGATCCGGTTAAAACCAGTTTTAGTGATGATTATGTGAACGATATAATAAAAGATAAAAGCGGGGCACTATGGGTGGCCACCGGGAGGGGATTAAACCGTCTTGATCCTGTGACCGGCCACATTGAAAATTTCCGTCACTCAAATGAAGACACCAACACCATTAGCTATGATATTTCTATTTGTCTTTTTGAAGATAGTCGTGGCAATATATGGATAGGGACAAATGAAGGTTTAAATAAACTTAATATATCCAGGAATAAATTCACCCGCTACCTCAATGTACCCGGCAATCCAAATAGCCTTAGCCATAATACCATTTTCTGCATAAATGAAGACCGGAAAGGAACCATCTGGGTCGGGACTTCAGGGGGCGGCCTGAACCGGTTAAATCCGGAAACCGGTCAGTTTTTTTCTTATTCAACAGCGAATGGCCTTCCAAATAATATTGCTTACGGAATAGAGGAAGACGATGATGGCAATATCTGGGTCAGCACAAACCTGGGGATATCCAAGTTGTATGTCGATAGCGGAAGATTTGTAAATTATGATGTTAAAGATGGAATCCAGAGCAATGAGTTTAATCTGGGCGCATATTATAAAGGAAAGGATGGCAAACTCTATTTTGGAGGTATGAATGGTTACAATGTTTTTGATCCTGGCAAAATAAAATACAATCCTAATAAACCGATAACAGTTGTATCTGCTTTCAGAAAGTTCAATGAAATTCAATCAGCAGAATATTCGAATGGTGATACCGTCCGGCTTAAACATGATGACAACTTTTTTTCGATAGAGATTTCAGCCCTCGATTATACTAATCCTGCAAAGAACAAATACAGGTATCGCCTTCAGAGTGTCGACAATGACTGGATAGTGGCTGATGCCAACAGGCGGCTGGCTGAATACAAGAAAGTGCGGCCCGGAACTTATTATTTTAACGCGGTTGGTTCGAATAACGATGGAGTTTGGGATGACCGGGGTGTTTCACTGACTATCATCATCGCTCCGCCATGGTGGTCAACCTGGTGGTTCTGGATTCTCATTTCGCTGACCCTCATTGTAATGATCGGAGCATTTTTCTACAGAAGAATCAGAAGGATCAGGAGAAAAAATGAAATTGAAAAGAAAATGCTTGAAATTGAGAAACAAAAGTTTGACCTGGAGCAAAAGGCGCTCCGGTTGCAAATGAATCCGCATTTTATTTTCAACTCTCTAAATTCCATTCAAAGCTATATTCTTTCGAATGATGCTGAAAAGGCAGTGCTTTATCTTGGCAAGTTTTCTCAGTTAATGCGGCTTATTCTTACCAATTCTGCCAACAAATCTATTTCACTCAAAGAGGAGCTGAAATCCATCACCTACTATCTCGATCTGGAAAAACTCCGGTTTGAAAACAAATTTGATTACACCATTAACCTTGACAAAGATATGGATGAGGAATTCATTGAAATTCCTCCTATGATCATTCAGCCCTATATCGAAAATGCTATCATTCATGGATTGCTTCATAAACCAACCAAAGGGAAAATTGACATAACGTTCAAGCAAGATGAAGAAAAACTTATTTGCACGGTGGAGGATGATGGGGTGGGTCGTCAGCGCTCAATGGAAATTGCAAAACAATCCGGAATGAAAAAGAAATCGAGAGGCATGCTGATCACCCAGGCACGGCTGGAGATCCTTAACAGGCAGAGCAATGATGAATTTTCGGTGAAGGTAATTGATTTAAAAGATGAATCAGGAAACCCGGCGGGGACAAAAGTCGAACTCATTATCCATTATAAAGAGGAATAATAAATTTTAAATTACATCAAGATGTTACGAGCAATCATTGTAGAGGATGAATTAAGATCGCGTCAGACATTGACAGGCATGTTAAAATTGTTTTGTAAAAATGTGGAGGTTGTTGGGGAGGCTGAAAATGTGAAAGAGGGAATTGACCTGATCCGTAAAGAAAAACCAGACATTGTCTTTCTTGATATCCAAATGCCCGATGGCAGCGGATTTAAGCTTTTAGAAGAAATCGGTCAGATCAATTTTGATATTATTTTTACAACCGCATATGATCAGTATGCCATTCAGGCTATAAAATTTAGTGCTTTGGACTATCTCCTAAAACCCATTTATCAGGATGATCTTGTCAGAGCGGTTAAAAAGGCGGAAGATAACAAAGAGAAAATAGACAGAAATGAACACGTCGATGTTCTTTTGGAAAACCTGAAGAAATCTGTAAACGAACCTCCTAAAATCATTCTTTCAACTGCTGAAAAAATCAATGTGGTTAAAGTCGATGATATTCTTCGGTGTGCATCAGATAATTACTACACAATGTTTTATTTTACCAATGGACAAAAATTACTTGTTTCAAAAACACTAAAAGAAAATGAAGAACTACTAAAAGATCATCACTTTATACGGCCTCATAAATCACACCTTGTTAACACTAAATATATCAAAGGCTTTTTAAAACAGGACGGAGGATATATTATTATGACCGATGGAACAAATATACCGGTGTCGAGACGGAAGAAAGAAGCAACAATTGATATCATCAATAATTTACAATTTCAGGATTAGTAAAAAGAACAGGACATAATAATAGGCTATGATCCTGAAATAGCACAAATTGCCGTAAACTGATTTAATGCTGCCGTAAACTGATTTTTTCTTTTATATAATTTTTTTTGCTGTATATTTACCCGCTCTTTTGAAAAAAGCGCACAGGACAAAAAAATGATATGGAAAATCTTTTACCTATTTTAATTGGTATTATCTGGGTTGCCTATACCCTTTATAATAAAGGAAAGAAGAAAAATGTCGTAAGGCAACCCCATGATGCTGAAATACCGCAAAAAAAGCCCCTTTCAATTTTCGAACAAATCCTGTTGGGGGAGGAAATAAAGCAGCCACAGCCTTACGCAGATTATTCTCAACCGAAAGAACCCGAGCCGATTGCCCGGCCAATAAAAATAAAAACAAATATAAAGAAATCTCCTAGCCCATTTTTAAATGAAGAGTTGGCAGGCTTTGTTCAGGAAGGACAGTCGGTTAGCGAGTTTTTCAGCCATGATAAAACGATAGAAGAGATTTTGCATGAACATGATGAAGTGTTTGGAGAAATAGATTTTGATCTTCGGAAAGCAGTTATTTATTCTGAAGTTTTAAATACTCCTTACATTGATTATAAATAAGGATAAATTTTATTTTGAGGGGGAAAAAATTTTGGAGGTTACATTTTTTTAATATTAACTTTACCCCCTTTTTAAAAGCACGGTGTATTATCTGACATTAAATTTTACGGTATGGTAAGAAATTTACTATTAACAATTGGATTTGTTTTAGCGGCAAATGTGTTTGTTTTTTCACAATCCGGAACCCTGAAGGGTAAAATATTAGACAAGGAAACCAAAGAACCAATTGCATTTGCAAATGTTGTAATTGAATTAGGTGGGGCTCAAAAAGGTGGGGCTACCTCTGATTTTGACGGTAACTATATCATAAAACCGATTGCTCCGGGATCGTATGACCTGAAAGCCACCTATATTGGTTATAATACGGTTTTGGTGAGGGGTATGATAATCAATTCCGACCAGATCAGGTTCTATGATATTATTATGGAATCCACCGCTGAACAGCTTCCGGAAATCGTAGTAACCGATTATGCTGTTCCACTGATCAATCAGGATGAAACGGTATCCGGTGGCCAGATAACAGCTGAAGAAATCAAGAAGATGCCCAACAGAAGTGCGAATGCAATTGCAACTACTGTCGGAGGGGTTTTCTCGGAAGATGGTGAAAGGGGTAATGTCAGAGGTGCCAGGTCCGATCAAACCGTTATGTACATTGATGGTATCAAGGTACTGGGATCGACTTCCTTACCACAGTCTTCAATCGAACAGGTTGCTGTTTACCTTGGTGGATTACCTGCTCTTTATGGTGATGCAAGAGGTGGTGTCATAAACGTGACCACAAAAGGCCCTTCTGGTACATTTGGTGCTGGAGTCGAACTTGAACAATCGGTCGACGGTTTCGGTCACAGCCGGCTTGGATTTAACCTTCAGGGTCCTATTTTGAAGAGTAAAAAAGAATCTTCAAATTCCATCCTGGGATACTTCATATCAGGAGATGCATATTATAATAAAGACAGCAGACCTACTGCCAATGGAGTTTACGTGGCAAACGATGAAACACAAAACTCCATTGAGCAAAATCCACTCACCCCCTCCGGATTAGCTGGTGGCGGTACTTACAGCAGTGGTGAATTTGTCCGGAATTCCGATCTTGATCTCAATAAAACAAATCCAAATGTCAGCAGGTATGGAGTCAATCTTTCAGGGAAAATTGATATAAAGCCAAGCAATTCGACCAATTTTACTATAGGTGGTCAATACAATTATGACAATGGCAACGTCTATAATTACAATCAAACAATGTTTAACTCAGATAAGAATTTTTTGCAATTGAATCAATCCTGGAGGGTGTTTGGCCGATTCACACAGCGGTTTGCAAACAGCAGTGAAAGTTCTTCCTTTGTTAAAAACGTTTTTTATAGCCTCCAGCTCGATTACTCTCAGGAAAATTCCAGGTCAATGGATCCGGATCACAGAGATGATATTTTCAAGTATGGATATTTAGGCAAATACACGACCTATAAACTTCCAACCTACCAATTGGTTGATGAAATTGAGATCGATAATGTTGTTTATGAAAATGTTAGAGTTCTCAACAGCTGGGATTTTGATACTGCTTATGTATTTCAGGCTGCCGATTACAATCCTATTGTTGCCAGATACACAGAACAAATTTATGAACTGTTCCCAACCAACTGGGAGTTCTATCCTTTTGGGGTTGGAAACTGGAGTAATTCTGACCAGCTTCAACTTCGCGGAGGTTTATTAAACGGACAGGGACCAAATGGCTTCTATGGATTGTGGGCAGCTCCCGGAACCATCCAGACCAGGTACGGAGTGAATGACAATAGCCAGATTTCTTTTAATGCCTCAGCATCAGCCGACCTCGGGAACCACGAATTGCGGTTTGGTTTTATTTACGATCAGCGGATTGAACGCGGATATAGTTATAATTCCTCGGCATTATGGACAAGAATGCGTGGGTTAACAAATAATCATATTTTACAGCTGGATATTGACAATCCGCAAATGGATAAGATTGCAAACGATTCCATTTATTACTATCGCAAATATGATGAAGTTTCGCAATTTACTTTCGATAAAAATTTGAGGAAGAAACTTGGATTGGACGAAAAGGGTTTGGACTTCATTTTGGTTGACTCTTATGATTTTAATGACGGGTCAATCCAATATTACGATAAAGACGGTTACCTGCATTCAACAAAAGTTGAAGGCAATTTATATTCGATTGATATGTTCAGCGCTGATGAATTGCTTAATGATGGTCAGTATACCGCCTTTTATTATGGTTACGATTATAAGGGTAACCGTTTGAAAACCAAACCAAGTTTTGAGGACTTCTTCACAAAACTGGATGAAAACGGAGATTTTGCACGACCAATTCCTGCCTATGAGCCGATTTATATGGCTGGTTATATTCAGGATAAATTTGCCTTTAAAGACCTTATTTTCAATGTCGGGTTAAGGGTTGACCGGTTTGATGCCAACCAGCCAGTTTTAAAGGATCCTTTTTTGTTTTATCCTGCCTATTCGGTTAAAGATGTTTCCTATGTTGGTGGAAATCCGGTAACACATCCGGGTAATATGGGTGATGATTATGTTGTATATGTTGACAATGTTACCAGTCCTACTGAAATTACAGGTTACCGGAATGAATATACCTGGTACAATGCTGCGGGTGTTGAAATACAGGATCCCTTCACGCTCGACAGAGGCTCAGGAGTATCTCCTTTGTTGGTTGATCCCAGCCAAAACAGTGTAAATTCCAAAGCATTTAAGGATTATGAACCCCAGATAAGTGTGATGCCCAGGATTGCATTCTCGTTCCCGATTTCTGATGAGGCCAACTTCTTTGCACATTATGACGTTTTAACACAAAGACCTCTCAATAACCAAAGGGCGGATCCATCATCGTATTATTTCATTAATAATATTGGTGGTAATATTGATAACCCCAGTTTAAAACCTACAAAAACAATTGATTATGAGTTGGGTTTCCAGCAGAAGCTATCTATTAAATCAGCTTTGAGGCTTTCAGCTTTTTATCGTGAGATGCGTGATGATATTCAGATATATCGTTTTAACGGGGCTTATCCAAGAAGTTATACCTCTTTTAATAATATAGACTTTGGAACGGTAAAAGGTGTAACCATTACCTATGACCTTCGCAGGTTGAACAGCAATACCCGGTTAATGGCAAGTTATACCCTTCAGTTTGCCGAAGGTACAGGGTCCAGTGCCACTACAGCCCAGGCGCTTGTCGCTTCAGGGTTACCTAACCTGAGAACAACAAATCCCCTGAACTGGGACAGAAGGCATAACTTTAACATTTCGCTTGATTACAGGTACGGTGAAGGCAAGAGTTATAACGGCCCCACCATCAGAACCAAAAAAGGAACAGAAAACGAAAAAGCCCTGCAGGTCCTGTCAAATACCGGAGTAAACTTCACTGTTACCGGAGGTTCGGGAACCCCTTATACTGCACAGGAAAATATTCTTGCATTTAATTCAGGAGGCACACAAGTGCTTAAAGGTACTATCAATGGTTCGAGGTTGCCTTGGCAGTTTAAGGTGGATATGAGGCTTGATAAAGAATTTTACACAAAATGGGGATCTGGTGATCAAAAAGCATATTTTGATATCTATTTACAGATTATTAACCTGTTCGATACTAAAAATGTTTTGGCAGTATATCCGGCAACAGGTGTTCCGGATGATGACGGTTATCTTGCAGCCGCAGAATGGCAAACACAGATCAATCAGCAAGTTGATCCGCAGGCTTATCGCGACCAATATAGCATCAGGATAGATGATCCAGCGAATTACAGCTCTCCCCGTCAGATAAGGTTGGGATTGCAGTTTAACTTTTAAATGATTGAAATCTAATTTTTGAAAGAGAATGAAATTAAAATATAGAAATAATATGAGAAATATTTTCCGCATTCTGTTTGTTTTACTTTTCTGGTTAACAATTGCCCGAATGAGTTTCGGAGTGGAATACAAGTTTGGCAATTTTAAAAGTACCGAAAGTATCAAATCCACCGCTGCTGGTTGCGGCGCTCCGTCAGGATTTAAGTTTCTTCAGGTGAACAACGTCAGGGGACGCATCAACACTGGTGGCGATATGTGGTGGGATTTACCGGGCGGTATTGGATCACAGTATTTTGTACCGGCTAATGGATCAGCTACATCGCTGTTTTCCGGTTCACTTTGGATCGGTGGTCTCGACATCAATAACCAGCTTAAACTGGCTGCATTGCGTTATCGGCAGGTGGGTCAGGATTACTGGACGGGCCCGCTAACTATTGATGGAACGGCTGCCATTGATGTTGAAACCTGCACGGAATGGGATAAATTCTTTGACATAAAAAGAGCAGATATTGACACTTACGTTGAGCATACCAATCCCGAAACAGGCGCTTTTATACCAAGTCCCGATTATCAGATACCGGAATATTTTTTTAGTTACCCAGCGCATGGTGATATTTCGAAAGGACAGAGCTTTTATCTTGCACCATTTAAAGATGCCAATGGTGATGGAGCGTATGATCCGACACAGGGGGACTATCCTTATTATGATATTACCAATGAGCTATGCCCATTGAATTATGCAGGTGATCCAACCTATGTTCCTGCTCCGACAATGGAATCGGAGCTTTATGAAAATTATTTCGGTGGCATTCTTGTCGACCAGGTTTTGAAAGGGGATGAAACTTTTTGGTGGGTTTTTAATGATAAAGGCAATATTCACACTGAAACCAGTGGAGCCGCTATCGGTATGGAAATCCGGGCGCAGGCTTTTGCGTTTTCAACCAACGACGAAATCAACAGCATGACCTTTTATAGTTATGAAATTATTAACCGTTCAACCTATGAACTGACACAAACCTACTTTAGTCCATGGGCAGACACCGACCTTGGATATGCATGGGATGATTACATCGGTTGCGATGTAGAAAGAGGTTTGGGATATTGTTATAATGGATTGCCTGTGGATGAAGGAGGCCCTGAATCTTATGGTGATCAGCCACCGGCAGTAGGAGTCGATTTTTTCCAGGGGCCTTACATGGACCCTGATACCTGCGATAACCCATCATACAAAGGCGATGGCTTACTGGGCCCTTCTTTTGATGGAAGTTGTGAAATTGTTACCTCGAACGGAATTGTAAGAACCATGCAATATGGGGAGAATGATGAATTTACAGCTGATTTTAAAGTCCGAGCCGAAGCCATCAATGGTATCAACTTTGGAAATGGAATTAAAGATGATGAGCGCTTTGGAATGCGCAGGTTTGTTTATCATAATAATGGTGGTGCTGCTTATATGAACGACCCCGCCAGTGCA
>Ga0105090_10001927_pt1 | contig 11418 bp, 11 predicted proteins | sample PPLLak3March2015_FD_79110 | JGI IMG/M metagenome (GOLD analysis project Ga0105090, IMG submission 79110) | Freshwater sediment microbial communities from Prairie Pothole Lake near Jamestown, North Dakota, USA - PPLs Lake P7 Core (1) Depth... | ecosystem: Environmental > Aquatic > Freshwater >... | reverse complement strand
CGAGCCGCGCTTCAGCGGGTCCAGATGCCGCGCATTGCTCAGCAGCGGGTGGCCCTGCAGGTGCTGCGCAAAGAGCCGTTCGCAGAATCCGATCGACTGCTCCACGTTCGCCTGGTCCAGGCCATGCGCTTGCCACACGTCCTGCGGCGTCTCCACGATGAAGGTGGTGGTGCTGTCGTCGAACTTGTACACGTGGGCCTGGAACCAGCCGTGTTCGGTCTTCTCGAAGAGGAAGTTGAAGGCGTCGAACAGGCGCGTCGTGCCCAGCCAGATGAAGCGGTTCGGCCGCGCCACGATATCGGGCTGAAAGACTTCGGCGTACTTCTGGCGGATGCGCGAATTGATGCCGTCGCTGGCGATCACCAGGTCGGCGTCGGGGTAGTCGGCATCCGATTCCGCCTCGGTCTCGAAGACCAGTTCCACACCCAGTGCCTCGCAGCGCCGCTGCAGGATATTGAGCAGCTTCTTGCGCCCGATGCCCACGAAGCCGTGGCCGCCGCTGCGGATGCACCGGCCCTTGAAATGCAGCTCGATATCGTCCCAGTGGTTGAACGCCACCTCGATGGCGTCGGCCGTCTCGGCGTCCCACTGGCGCATGTTCTCCATCGTCGCGTCGGAGAAGACCACGCCCCAGCCGAAGGTGTCGTAGGGCCGGTTGCGTTCGACCACCGTGATGCGGTGCGCCGGGTCCAGCTTCTTCATCAGAAGCGCGAAATACAGGCCGGCTGGGCCGCCGCCGATGCAGACGATGCGCATGGTCCTTGGGTCTCCTTGAATCATTGTCGCAGCGAAGTGCTTTATATGTAAACGATCTGTGCGCCTGCAGGCATCACGGACAATGCCGCCATGTCGCCTGTCCTGCCCTCTTACGTCGAAGCCCTCGGCGACGGCATCCATGCCATCGACACCGGCTTTCACCGCGACCGCTTCGATGCCGCCTACCTGATCGTTCACGCAGGCCACGCCGCCTTCATCGACACCGGCACCACCCATGCCGTGCCGCGCCTGCTGGGCGCGCTGGACGCGCTGGGCCTGGCGCGCGACGCGGTGGACTGGGTCATTCCCACGCACGTGCATCTGGACCACGCCGGCGGCGCCGGCGCGCTGATGCAGGAACTGCCGCAGGCGCGCCTGCTGGTGCACCCACGCGGGCTGCGCCACATGGTCGATCCGAGCGCGCTGTGGCAAGGGGCGCTGGCCGTCTACGGCCCCGCCGAGATGGACCGTTCCTACGGCCACCTGGTGCCGGCGCCGGCCGAGCGCACCAGCGCCACGCACGACGGCATGACGGTGCCACTGGCCGGCCGCACGCTGACCCTTGCCGACACCCCAGGCCACGCCCGCCACCACCACTGCGTGTGGGACGCCACCACGCGCGGCTGGTTTACCGGCGACACCTTCGGCCTGAGCTACCGCGAATTCGACACGGTACGCGGGCCTTTCATCCTGCCCACCACCACGCCCGTGCAGTTCGAACCGGAATTGCTGCAGGCCTCGATCCGCCGTCTGCTCGCCGCCGAACCGGCCTGCGTCTACCTCACCCACTTCGGCCGCATCGGCGAGGTGCAGAGGCTGGGGGCACAGCTCCTGTCGCTGATCGACGAACTGGTGGCGCTGGGCCAGGCCTGCCGGCACCTGCCGGACCGCCACGAGGCTCTCAAGAGCGGCCAGTTCGAGATCTTCGCGCGCCACCTGGCCGACCACGGCTGCAAGATGGAACGCGAAGCCATCGCGCGACTGCTCGCCATGGACCTGGAGCTCAATGCCCAGGGCCTGGCGATCTGGCTCGACCGCGACTGATCGCCCGCGCCGGATCGGTCGCCCCGATGTTCGAAGCCTTTGCCGTGTCCACCGGCGTCGTGGCGCTGGGCGAGATCGGCGACAAGACGCAGCTGCTGGCGCTGCTGCTGGCCGCGCGCTGGCGCCAGCCGAAGCCCATCATCGCCGGCATCCTGGTGGCCACGCTGGCCAACCACGCCCTGGCCGGTTGGCTGGGCGCCTGGCTGACCAGCGTGATTGACCCGGTGTGGATGCGCTGGATCCTGGGCGGCTCGTTTCTCGCCGTCGCGCTGTGGATGCTGGTGCCCGACGAGGTGGACGCCACGGACAGCCGCGGACCCGGCCGGCTGGGCGTGTTCGGCATCACCGTGATCGCCTTCTTCCTGGCCGAGATGGGCGACAAGACGCAGATCGCCACCGTGATGCTGGCGGCGAAATACGCGTCCTTGCCGGCCGTCGTGGTGGGCACCACGCTGGGCATGATGATCGCCAACGTGCCGGCGGTGCTGCTGGGCGAACGGGCGGTGAAGCTGGTGCCGGCGCAGTGGGTGCACCGCATCGCGGCCATCGTATTCGCCCTGCTCGGCGTGGCCGTGCTGGCAGGCGTGGGTGGCTGACGCAGCCGCTGCGGCGTGGCCCGACCCCGGCCCGGTCTGGGCCGCGGCGCCACAATACGGGCCATGAAATACCTGCACACCATGGTCCGCGTGACCGATATCGAGGCCTCGCTGCGCTTCTACCGCGACGCCCTCGGCCTGGAACTGCTGTCGCGCCGCGACCATGAGGCCGGACGCTATACGCTGGTCTTCCTGGCCGCACCGGGCGACCGCGAGGCGCAGATCGAGCTCACCCACAACTGGCCCGCGCCCGACGGCACGGCCGAGACCTACACCGGCGGCCGCAACTTCGGCCATGTGGCCTATGCGGTGGACGATATCTACGCCACCTGCCGGCGCCTGGCCGACCATGGCGTGACCATCAACCGCCCGCCGCGCGACGGCCGCATGGCCTTCGTGCGTTCGCCCGACGGCATCTCGATCGAGTTGCTGCAGGCCGGCACGGCGCTGGCACCGGCGGAACCCTGGCGGTCGATGCCCAACGTGGGCAGCTGGTAGGCCGTCACCCGGCCGCGGACACGCGCGATGTACCTGCCGCCGCACTTCGAGCAGCGCGACCCGGCGGCGCTGCGCGCGCTGATGCGCGAGCACCCGCTGGCGGCGCTGGTGAGCCTGGGCGAAGGCGGTCTCACCGCCGACCACCTACCGTTGGAGTTCGACGTCACGGCCGGCGAGCACGGCACGCTGTTCGGCCACGTGGCGCGCGCCAACCCGTTGTGGCGCGTCGCCGCCGGCGCGCCGGTGCTGGCCGTCTTCAGCGGTCCGCAGGCCTATGTGTCGCCCTCGTGGTACCCGAGCAAGGCGGTCACGCACAAGGTGGTGCCGACGTGGAACTACACCGTGGTGCACGCCCACGGCGTGCTGGAAGCCGTCGAGGACGCGCCCTGGCTGCGAGCGCTGGTCGGCCGCCTGACCGACCACTTTGAAGCGCCGCGCCCGGCGCCGTGGGCCGTGGAGGATGCACCGGCCGACTACGTGCAGCAGATGCTGCGCGCCATCGTCGGCATCCGCATTCCGGTGACGCGCCTGGTCGGCAAGTGGAAGGTCAGCCAGAACCGCAGCGAGAGCGACCGCCAGGGCGTGGCCGAAGGTATGGGCGCCGATCCGATGGCCGACCTGGTGCGCCGCGGCTGACAACGCGCCGGGCGCGGCGGCGCGTCCCGTCGCGCTTGAGCCGAGTCTCAAGCGCGCAGCGCCGTCGCGGCCCGCGCCAGCTGCGTGATGCGGCCCCAGTCGCCGGCGGCCACCGCATCGGCCGGCGTCAGCCAGGAACCGCCGCACACCAACACGTTGGGCAGCGCCAGGAACTGTGGCGCCGTCTCCGGCGTGATGCCGCCCGTGGGGCAGAACACGATGTCGGGGAACGGCCCGCCCAGCGCCTTCAGCATCGGGATGCCACCTGCCGCCGTGGCCGGAAAGAATTTCAGGAACTGCAGCCCGTCGGCCTGCGCCGCCATCACCTCGCTGGCGGTGGCCACACCCGGCAACAGCGGCAGGCCGGCATCGCGGCAGGCGGCGCCCACCGCTGCCGTATAGCCTGGGCTGACGCCGAAGACGCTGCCGGCTGCCTTGGCCGCGCGGGCATCGGCCGCCGAACGGAGGGTGCCGGCGCCGACCACGGCTTCCGGCACGGCGCGCGCAATCGCCTCGATGCAGGCCAGCGCCACCGGCGTGCGCAGCGTCACCTCGAGCACGCGCACGCCGCCGGCCACCAGCGCACGCGCCAGCGGCACCGCATCTTCCACGCGGTCGAGCACGATGACCGGGATCACCGGGCCATGGGCGGCCAATTCCAGGGTGTTCATCATGGTGTTCACATCCAGCTGATGGCGCCTTCCTCGGCGCTCAGGACATTTCGCCGCATCCCGGCGAAGAGTTCACGGCCCAGGCCGTGGGCGTGCCCCTCGGCCTCTTCCGGCGGCACCATGGCGGGCGGGCGCGCCGCCCACTCGGCCTCGCTCACCAGCGCCTGCAGCGTGCCGGCATCGGCGTCCAGGCGGATGAGGTCACCGTCGCGCACCTTGGCCAGCGGCCCGCCGGCCAGCGCCTCGGGGCTGACGTGGATGGCGGCCGGCACCTTGCCGCTGGCGCCGCTCATGCGGCCGTCGGTGACCAGCGCCACCTTGAAACCCTGGCCCTGCAGCACCGCCAGCGGCGGCGTGAGCTTGTGCAATTCGGGCATGCCGTTGGCGTGCGGCCCCTGAAAACGCACCACCGCCACCACATCGCACTGCAGCTCACCGGCCTTGAACGCCGCCAGCAGCGCTTCCTGGCTGGTGAAGACCCGCGCCGGCGCCTCGATGACGTGGCGGTCGTCGGGCACGGCCGAGGTCTTGATGACGGCGCGGCCCAGATTGCCCTGCAGCAGCTTCAGGCCACCGGTGGCGGAGAACGGTTCGGCAACCGTGCGCACCACGTCGGTGTCGCCGCTAGCCGTCGGCAAGGCGCTCCAGCGCAGGCGCTCGCCTTCGAGCGCCGGCACTTCGCCGTAGGCGCTGATGCCGCGTTCGCTGACCGTGGCCACGTCCGGGTGCAGGCAGCCGCCTTGCAGCAATTCGCGCAGCACGAAACCCGGGCCGCCGGCGGCCTGGAAATGGTTCACGTCGGCGCTGCCGTTGGGGTAGACGCGCGTCAGCAGCGGCACCACGGCCGAGAGCTCGGCAAAGTCGGTCCAGTCGATGACGATGCCGGCGGCGCGCGCCACCGCCACCCAGTGGATGAGGTGGTTCGTGCTGCCGCCGGTGGCCAGCAGCGCCACCATGGCGTTGACGATCACGCGTTCGTCCACCAGGCGGCCGATGGGCGTGAAGCGCTGGCCGGCGCGCGCGCTGATGGCCAGTGCCGTGCCGACGGCTTCGCGCGTGAGCGCCTCGCGCAGGTGCGCGTGCGGGTGCACGAAAGCCGCACCCGGCACGTGCAGGCCCATCGCCTCGAGCAGCATCTGGTTGCTGTTCGCGGTGCCGTAGAAGGTGCAGGTGCCGGGGCCGTGGTAGGCGGCGCTCTCGGCTTGCAGCAGTTCGGCGCGCCCTACCAGGCCCTGCGCGGCCTGCTCGCGCACCTTGGCCTTGGCGTTGTTGGACAGGCCGCTGCTCATGGGCCCCGCGGGCACGAAGACGCAGGGCAAATGCCCGAAGTGCAGCGCCCCGATCAGCAGCCCGGGCACGATCTTGTCGCACACGCCGAGCAGCAGCGCGGCGTCGAAGACATCGTGGCTGAGCGCGATGGCGGTACCCATGGCGATGTTGTCGCGCGAGAACAGGCTCAGCTCCATGCCCGGCAGGCCTTGCGTGATGCCGTCGCACATGGCCGGCACGCCGCCGGCCACCTGCGCCGTGGCGCCGCGGCGGCGCGCCTCGTCGCGGATGACGGCCGGGTAGCCCTCGTAGGGCTGGTGCGCCGAGAGCATGTCGTTGTAGGCGGTGACCACCGCCAGATGCGGCGCCTTCTCGGCGACGACGCGGAACTTGTCGCCCGCCGGCATCGCGGCGAAAGCGTGTGCGACATTGGCGCAACCCATGCGCTCCGGGCCGGGCGGGCGTTGCAGCAGGCGCTCGATGCGCGCCAGATACGGCCCGCGGGTAGCGGCACTGCGGGTGACGATGCGGCGGGTGACTTCGACGAGCGTGGAGCGCATGGTGGACACTGGATGTAACCGATGTCGTAATTATTGAGTAACTGAGTTACATCGTCAAATCCGGGTCATCCGTCTCCATCAAGAGAAGGCGGCCATTGGCCGCGCTGGCATCGCAATTGCTCGTGTCCTGGCGAACCTAAGATGCCCTTCGCCGTGACCCACGCCATCGCCCCGGAACTGATCGTGCGCGACCCGCAGTTGGCGCTGCGCCGCCTGCAGCAGCAGTGGCACGGCCACGCCGAACGCTGGGTCTTCGGCTATGCCTCGCTCATCTGGCGGCCGGAATTCGAAGCCGCCGAACACCGCACGGCTCTGGTGCACGGCTGGCACCGCGCACTGCGCCTGCGCTCGCGCATCAACCGCGGCACGCCCGAAAGGCCCGGCCTGGTCTTCGCGCTGCTGCCCGGCGGCGCCTGCCGTGGCATGGTCTACCGCCTGCGCACCGAGACCGCCGAGGTCGAACTCGAACGCCTGTGGGCGCGCGAGATGCCCACCGGCGTCTACGACGCCCGCCTGTTGCCCTGCCGCACGTCGCAGGGCACGGTGGCGGCACTGGCCTTCACGCTCAGCCGGCGCAGCGAAGCCTGCCTGCCCCGCCTGCCCGATGAGGACTTGCTGCACATCCTGCGCCACGCCCGCGGCCGCTACGGCAGCACGCTGGAGTACGTGGCCGAGACCGCCACGGCGCTGCGCCGACATGGGGTGCACGACCGGGAACTCGAGCGGCTGATGGCACTATCGCGACGCCACGGGCTGGTCTAGGAACGCTCGGGCAAGGGGGTCTGGGCCGGCGCGGCGGCCCGGCGCAGCGCCTCGAGGTCGGATTCGGTGTCCACGTCGAGCAGCACACCCGCGTCGTCGAGTTCCACGCCCTGGGCCGGGTAGCGCGCCATCACGCGCCGCGCGCCTTCGTCCCCGCGCAGCAGGATCAACTCGGAATACAGCTCGGCGGCAAAACCCACCGGGTGGCCGCGGCGGCCACGGTGCTGCGCGTAGGCCACGGGATACTGTTCAAGCGCGCCGGCCACGGCCAGGATGCTGCTGGGCCGCACGAGCGGCATGTCTCCGGGCAGCACCAGCCAGCCCGTGGCGCCGGAGCGTTCGGCCACGCCGGCCGCGATGGAATGCCCCATGCCATGCACTGCTTCGTCCTCGCCGAGCACGACGATGTCGCGCGCTGCCAGCTGGCGTGCGACCAGTGGCGCCAGCGTGGCCGTGGTCACCACCACCACCGGCAGCTGCGTCTGCACGGCATGGCGCACCGTGGTGCCGAGCACGGTGCTGCCATCGAAGGACTGCTCCAGCTTGTGCAGCGGTCCGCCGAAGCGGCGGCCAAGGCCCGCCGCCGTGATGACGATGCTGGGACGGGATCTCATCTTCTTGTCGGGCGACGGGCGGCTACCCGCAACCCCCTTCCTTTGACCCAAGAATGGGCGCGTCGCAGCGAAGCAGGAAGTGGGACGTTCACTTACGGCGTTCCACCTAAGGGATGCACCGGGGCCGGTGACACTGCGTGACGTCGCCGCGGTGCGCCTGCGCCCTTCCTATACTGGCGAGATGGACATCGCCAGCCTGCGCAGAAGCTATGAACGCGACGAACTCGACGAGGCCGCGTCGGCGGCCGACCCGCTGAACCAGTTCCAGCGCTGGTTCGACCAGGCACTGAACGCACAGCTGCCCGAGCCCAACGCCATGACCCTGGCCACCGTGGGGCAAGACGGCCGGCCGTCCACCCGCGTGGTGCTGATCAAGGGCTTCGATGCGCGTGGCCTGGTCTGGTATACCAACTACGCCAGTCGCAAGGCTCGCGAGCTGGCGTACCAGCCCTTCGCCGCGCTGCAATTCCACTGGGTCGAACTGGAGCGCGTGGTGCGCATCGAGGGCCGTGTGGAGAAGACCTCGGCCGAGGAATCCGACGCCTATTACGCCACGCGCCCGCTGGATTCGCGGCTGGGCGCCTGGGCCTCGCCGCAAAGCGAGGTCATCGCCTCGCGCACGATGCTGGTGACTGGCGCGGCCAAGGCGGCGGCGCGCTTTGCGCTGCACCCGCCGCGGCCGCCACACTGGGGCGGCTACCGGCTGCAGCCCGACCGCTGGGAATTCTGGCAGGGACGCAAGAGCCGACTGCACGACCGGCTGCGCTACCGGGTCGAAGGCACCGGCTGGATTCGCGAGCGCCTGGCGCCCTGAGCCGCTTCAGCGCGCGCGTTCCGCCACCAGAGCGTCGATGCCGGACAGGAACTGGTCGAACTCGATCGGCTTGGTCCAATAGTCGTCGAAACCCGCGGCCAGTGCGGTCTCGATGTGATCCGGCATCGCATCGGCCGACAGGGCCACGATGCGGCAGCCGGCGGTGCGCGGGTCCGCACGCAGCCGGCGCATGACCTCGATGCCGTCGATGTCGGGCAACTGCAGGTCCAGCAGCACCAGGTCGGGCAGCTCGGCCAGTGCCGCGGCCAGGCCCGAGCCGCCGTCCACCGCCGTGGCCAGCCGCACCGCCGGCCGCAGGGCCAGCAATTCGCGCACCAACTGCAGGTTCACCGGGTTGTCTTCAACGCACAGCACGCGCAGCCCGCCCGCCGCCAACGGCGGGGTGGGGGCCTGGTCGGGCTCCAGGCGGGCAATCTCCAGCAGGCCGTCGACCAGCGACATCATCTGCGCGCCCGCGCCGGCAATGTGCGCCAGCCGCTCACGCTGGCGCTGGCTGGGCGGGTCGGTGGGGTCGTCGGCCAGCAGTTGCGTGAAGCCGAGCACGGCGTTCATGGGCGTGCGCAATTCGTGGCTCATGCGCGCCATGAAGGCCGACTTCACGCGGCTGGCCTGTTCCAGGCGCTCCCGCTGCTGCAGCAGCGCCTGGGCGCGCCGGCGCTCTGTCACGTCCATGTGCATGCCATAAGCCATGCGTCGTCCGCCGCGGGTGACGCGCCGCACCCATGAATGCACCCAGCGCTGCTGCCCGTCGCGATCGGGGATGCGGAACTCGGTCTCGGCGATCTCCTCGCCGCGGGCGTCGGATTCGCGGATGCTGAGCGCGATGCGCGCCTGATCCTGCGGGTGCACGCAGCGCTGCAGCCACTGGCGGCCGGTGAACGGGCTCTCGGCCGGATCGACGCCATAGATGCGGCACATGGTCTCGTCCCACAGCGCCTCGTCGGTGTCGACATCGCGGCTGGAAAAGCCCACGCCCAGCGCCTGAACGATGAGCCGCGTGCGTTCGTCCGACAAGTCCGCGCGTTCGCGGTCGGCGAGCTGGCGCGACAGGTCGATGGAGATGCCGGCCAGCCCGGTGGCGCGCCCGCTGCTGTCGCGTTCGGCAACGCGGCGTGTCAGCAGCGTGCGCCAGCTGCCGTCGGGGTTGCGGTAGCGCGCCACGAGGTCGACCACGCCATCGCTGCGCAGCGCCTCCTCGGCGGCGCACTCCACGGCCTGACGGTCCTCGGGGTGGATGGTGCTGCGCATGTACTCGAGGTCGATGCCGTCGGCGTCTTCGTTCATGCCCATGATGCGGAAACCCACGGCGTTGAAGAAGATGCGCCGCGTCGTCAGGTCGATGCGCCATACCGAGACGCCCGCGAGCACCAACGCGCGATCCAGGAATTCGGTGGCGCACTGGGCGGCCACCGGACCGGAGCCCGCGCTCGCGATCCAGACCAGGTGGCCATCGGGCAGGTCCACGCGTGTGCACGACACGGCCACGGTACCCACCAGGGCCGGCACGCAAGCCGGCCCGCGGGCCAGCCCGGCACACGCCAGGTCTTCCAGGGCCTGCAGCCCCACGCCGTGCGCCTGCGTCCAGCGGCGGGCGGCTTCGTTGAGTTCGACGGCAGCGGCTGGGCCCGTGGCGCGCACGCGCAGCGCGGGCAGAGGTGCATCGAGCCAGATTCGGTCCATTGGTGGGCTCCCTGCAACCGCCATGCGGCACAGTTTAGCGGCCGCACTGCCGGCGCCGTGGCCTCGACACGCAGGCTTCGAACCCGCGCCGGGATTTCACCCCAGGCCCCTCGGGGCCGGACCGGCCGTTGAATTTGCCGCTACAGTCCCCGCCGTCCATGAACTTACTACTCTTCATCGGCGGCTTGGCCGCGCTCGTGATAGGGGCCGACCTGCTGGTGCGCGGCGCCTCCAAACTGGCCCTGTCGTTCGGCATCTCGCCGCTGGTGGTGGGCCTGACCGTGGTCGCCTTCGGCACCAGCGCGCCGGAGATGGCGGTTTCGGTGGGCGCCGTGCTCGACGGCCAGACCGACATCGCCATCGGCAACGTGGTCGGCAGCAATATCTTCAACGTGCTCTTCATCCTGGGCCTGAGTGCGCTCATCGTGCCGCTGGTGGTCAATGTCCAGCTCATCCGCCAGGAGGTGCCGATCCTGATCGGCGCCTCGCTGCTGCTGCTGGTGCTGGTGCAGGACGGCCGCGTGGGCACGCTGGACGGCGCCCTGCTGTTCGTGCTGCTGATCGCCTACACCGTCTTCCTGGTCGTGCAGTCGCGCGCCGCCGGGCTGGAGGCGCAGCAGGAATTCGCCGACGAGCTGCCCACCAGTACGCCCGGTGCCTGGGACAGCCGCGTGCCGGTGCAACTGGCACTCATCGCCGCCGGGCTGGCGGGCTTGGTGCTGGGTTCCGACTGGCTCGTCACCGCGGCGGTGTCGTTCGCCAAGGCACTGGGCGTGAGCGACCTCGTCATCGCGCTCACCATCGTCGCCGCCGGCACCTCGCTGCCCGAGGTGGCCACCTCCGTGGCCGCGGCGCTGAAGGGCGAGCGCGACATGGCGGTGGGCAACGTCGTCGGCAGCAGCACCTTCAACATCCTCGGCTGCCTCGGCATGGCCGGCATCGTCTCCGGCAGCGCCGGCCTGGGCGTGGCGCCGCAGGTCATGGGCTTCGACCTCTGGGTGATGCTGGCGGTGACGCTGGCCTGCCTGCCGGTCTTCATCACCGGGCGCGAGATCGCGCGCTGGGAAGGCCTGCTGTTCCTGGCCTACTACGGCGCCTACGTGGCATGGCTGATCCTGGCGGCGCAGCACAACGGCCTGTTGGGGACCTACTCCACGGTGATGATGAGCTTCGTGCTGCCGCTGACCCTGGTGACGCTGGTGGTGATGCTGATCCGCCGGCCGCCGCGGCCATGACCTCGCTGCTGGTGCTGGCCGCCCTGCCCTGGCTGGGCGCCATCGCCATGACGGCGGTGCCGGCTCGGGCGCGGCGCAGCGCGGCCTGGCTGGCCGGCACCGTGGCGATGGCGGCGCTGGCGCTGGTGATGGTGGCCGCGCCGGCGGTCTTCGGCGGCGAGATCCTTCGTTTCAGCGTGCCCTGGCTGCCGCAGCGGGGCCTGGACTTCGGCCTGCGCCTGGACGGCCTGGCCTGGCTGTTCGCCCTGCTCATCACCGGCAT
>Ga0105090_10001926_pt1 | contig 11420 bp, 6 predicted proteins | sample PPLLak3March2015_FD_79110 | JGI IMG/M metagenome (GOLD analysis project Ga0105090, IMG submission 79110) | Freshwater sediment microbial communities from Prairie Pothole Lake near Jamestown, North Dakota, USA - PPLs Lake P7 Core (1) Depth... | ecosystem: Environmental > Aquatic > Freshwater >... | reverse complement strand
TACAAGAACGGCCGCTGGGCGCCGGACTGGGACTGGAAATGGCAGGCCATGCCGGGCATCAAACGATCCATGCTGCCCGAACTGGTGCCGGCGGGCAGCCGGCTCGGGTCGGTCAGCGCCGAAGCGGCGCGCGCCACCGGCATTCCCGAAGGGCTGCCCCTGATCGCTGGCGCAGCCGACAAGGCCTGCGAGGTGATCGGCGCCGGCTGCCTCACGCCAGATATCGCTTGCCTGTCCTACGGGACCGCCGCCACCATCAACACCACAACGCCGAAGTACCTGGAAGCCACGCCATTCATCCCGCCGTACCCGGCGGCGGTGCCAGGCCACTACAACACCGAAATCCAGATCACCCGCGGTTTCTGGATGGTGAACTGGTTCAAGGAGCAGTTCGGCCTGCACGAGCAGCAACTGGCCGCCGAGCGCGGGGTCGCGCCCGAGACCCTGTTCGACGAACTGGTCAACGCGGTGCCGCCGGGCGCGCAGGGGCTCATGCTGCAGCCGTACTGGAACCCCGGCATCAAGGTGCCGGGCCCCGAAGCCAAGGGCGCCATCATCGGATTCGGCGATGTGCACAAGCGTGCCCACCTGTACCGCGCGATTCTGGAAGGTCTGGCCTATGCGCTGCGGGAAGCCAAGGAGCGCATCGAAAAACGCGGCGGGGCCCGGATCATCCGTGTGCGCGTGTCGGGCGGCGGATCGCAGAGCGATGCGGCCATGCAGATCACTGCCAACGTGTTCAACCTGCCGGCCGAGCGGCCGCACCTGTTTGAAACCAGCGGCCTGGGCGCCGCCATTCTGGCGGCGGTCAGCCTGAATCTGCACCCCGACTTTGCCACCGCCATCCGCGAGATGACGCGCATCGGCCAGGTGTTCCATCCCGAACCGCAGCACGCGAAGACCTACGACGCGCTGTACACACAGGTTTACCGGCACATGTATGGCCGCCTGCAACCGCTCTACAAGGCGATCCAGGAAATCACGGGTTCTACACGTTGAACAGCAACCGCCGCACCGCGCCTCATTAGGCACCCGGGACAGAATCACCCACACACCACGACAGCATCATCACGCCACGCACCGCAGACCCCATGAGAACCATCAAAATCCTGCCCGCTCTGATCCTTGCACTGTGCGCCAGTCAGGCGCTGGCCTGGAGCAATCACACGATTCTCAGTCTGAGAGCCCTGGAACGAATGCCGGAGGTTGCCAACGCAGCACCGGTCAAGGCAGAGCCATTGGAGAGCTTTCTGAGGGCGCAGGAAAAGAACATCGAAGCACTGCTTGACCAAGAGGAAAAATGGGCTGCATTGCATGTCGACAGCCATGCCAAGCGGCCGGAATCACTGCGGTTCACCGCTGACCCAACCCGAAGCGACGCGGCACGACGCCAGGCCTTCCTGAGGGCGATACGGGTTTCGCCATCGAGCCGGTTTGCCCTGTATTACCAGCCCGACCCAGGCCAGGCATTGCCAGCAGGGACCCACATCCTGGCTTACGACGATGTGAACGCTTTGCCGCAAGGCAGTGAGAAGGCACGTTTCCGCTTTGTTGCACTCGAACCCGGTGAAATGGTGCGCCCCCTCACCGTGATCACGTCTGCATCCGACGAACCCGACTATGGCATCGACCTCAACCTGTGGGCCGATAGCCAGACCGAATGGGGCCTAGCCTACAACTTCGGAAAACAGCCGTTTGGCAACCCGGCCTTGTCTTACTCCAGTCAGGCGCCTTTTCACATGGGCTTCTTTCATGAGAGCGGGATCCTGTATGCGGTTGCGCCATTCATCAAGCGAACCTATCCGCTGTACCGGGCGCACCAGTACCTTTCCTTGTCAAGGCTGGCGTTTCGCACGGGGCATACCTATTGGGGCTGGCGCTTTGCGGGCTTGTCGCTGCACTACATCCAGGACCTGAGCATGCCCTACCACGCGCGACTCGCACCGGGCATTTCCACGGCCAGGTTGATAGGTTCCAATGCGTTGGCAATGATCGGCATCGCCAGGTTCAAGGATGACGTCGTCGTCCTGCTCTCCAATCGCCACACGGCAATGGAGCGTTACCAACTTCAAAAGAGCCTGGCCGGGACGCGGGACCCCACCACGGACCCCTGGGAAAAAGCCCTGGCCGACATCTCAAAGGATAGCCACTACCCGGACTGGTCCGATCGATATGTGCGCGATGTGGTCGCCAAGCAGGGCGCCGGCGCGGGGGAATGGCTGTCGGACCTGATTGCTCGAACCCTGCCGGCGCAGTATGTCAATGACCCGAAATACGATTTCGGTGCGCAAGGCACCCGTATCGATCTTTTGGATGTCATGTCCAAGGCGGATCCCGCGACCCGTGAAGCCTTAGACAAAGGGTTGGCTGTGCTTCTGGGCAACTATGGAGCGCATACACGCAACACCATTCGCGGAATTCTGAGGGCGACCGATCAGCCGTGAGTCCGATTGCGCGAAAGAGGCATCCAGTGGGGCTGCGGCGCTTGCTGCTGCTTGGCATCACCAGGGTGCGACAGCCAAAAAAATACCCCAAGCGAATGCGCCACTTGGGGTTGATTCTGGCGGAGCAGGCGGGATTCGAACCCGCGGTGGGCTATTAACCCACACACGCTTTCCAGGCGTGCGACTTAAACCACTCATCCACCGCTCCAGAACGCCGAATTATAGCAGTGCGAGCGCCCCCGACCGGGCCTGCGTGGCGGCCAATCGGTCCATGCGGCCGCTTGGTTTGCGTGCACGAACTTGATCGCGGAGGGGATCAACACGGACACCTCGGTCATGTTGCCGGGCGCGATCAGCGTGGTGGTGGCACCGGCGGCAACCAGGCTGTACGCATCCCGGGCCTTTTCGGCGATAGCGAGCTGAACCGCCTGGCTCGCGAGTTTCAGTCGCCACCATTTCGATGGCTTCGGCAGTGGCCACGAACAACCCGGTGATCAAGGCGGCTTCACCCGGTGCCTGCGGATGACGGCTTGCTCTTCGCCTACGGCGGCGGCGATCAAGGCCCGCTTTTGCGTTCGGCGGCGATCTGGGCCTGCATGGCGTGCGAGGTTGCGTTGGTCGGCGTCAGGTCCTTGATGTCGTTGCGCAGCACCTTCACACCCCAGTTCAGCGCGGCTTGATTGATGGCCGTCACCACCTGGACATCGATGATGTAACGCTCTTCGAAGGTCTTGTCGGGCTCCAGGCGGCCGATCACCCTGCGCAGCGATGCCTGCGCCAGCTGCGTGACGACCACAATGTAGTTGGAGGAGCAGTAGCTGGCGTGCATCGGGTCGGTGACCTGGAGTCACAGGATGCTGTCGACCTGCAACTGCTTGTTGTCGCGTGTGACGCAGACCACCAGAAGGCTGAATCGCTCATCTGCGCCGACATTGTCTTGTCATGGCCACATTTTGGGTGGATTGCTGTGCATTGCAGCAACGGTGCCACTGATATTCCTTACACTTCGCGCCTGTTTTCCCATTTTCGCCTGCCTTGTGGCCGTTCCGGCCGGAGCCCATCCATGAAATTCCGCTTTCCGATCGTCATCATCGACGAGGACTATCGCTCCGAAAACACCTCGGGATTGAGCATCCGCGCGCTGGCCGAGGCCATCGAAAAGGAAGGCTTCGAGGTGCTGGGTGTCACCAGTTACGGAGACCTGTCGCAGTTTGCGCAACAGCAGTCGCGGGCCAGCGCCTTCATCCTTTCGATTGACGACGAAGAGTTCACGCCCGGGCCGGAACTGGACCCGGTGGTGCTGAGCCTGCGCGAGTTCATCGGCGAAGTCCGGCGCAAGAACACAGACGTGCCGATCTACATCTACGGAGAAACCAAGACCAGCCGGCACCTGCCCAACGACATCCTGCGCGAGCTGCACGGCTTCATCCACATGTTCGAGGACACGCCGGAGTTCGTGTCCCGCCACATCATTCGGGAGGCCAAGAGTTACCTGGAAGGCATCCAGCCACCGTTTTTCAAGGCCCTGCTGGATTACGCCGAAGACGGCTCCTATTCCTGGCACTGCCCTGGCCACTCCGGTGGTGTGGCTTTCCTCAAGAGCCCGATCGGCCAGATGTACCACCAGTTCTACGGTGAGAACATGCTGCGCGCCGACGTCTGCAATGCGGTGGAAGAGCTCGGCCAACTGCTGGACCACAACGGCGCCATCGGCGAGAGTGAGCGCAATGCCGCGCGCATCTTCAATGCCGACCATTGCTATTTCGTCACCAACGGCACCAGCACTTCCAACAAGATCGTCTGGCACCACACGGTGGCCCCCGGCGACGTGGTGGTGGTGGACCGCAACTGCCACAAGTCGAACCTTCACGCGATCATCATGACCGGGGCGATTCCGGTGTTCCTAAAGCCCACGCGCAACCATTACGGCATCATCGGGCCAATTCCGCAAAGCGAGTTCGAGCCGAAGGCCATCAAGGACAAGATCCGCGCCAATCCGCTGCTCAAGGGGGTTGATCCCGAGAGCGTGCGTCCGCGTATCCTCACGCTGACGCAGTCCACCTACGACGGGGTGCTCTACAACACCGAAACCATCAAGGGCATGGTGGACGGCTACGTGGACAACCTGCACTTCGACGAGGCCTGGCTGCCCCATGCCGCATTCCACCCGTTCTACGGGCCCTACCACGCGATGGGCAAGAAGCGGGCGCGCCCGAAGGACACCATGGTGTACTCCACCCAGTCCATCCACAAGCTGCTGGCGGGCATCAGCCAGGCGAGCCATGTGCTGGTGCAGGACTCGCAGAACCACAAGCTCGACCACGCCTTGTTCAACGAAGCCTACCTGATGCACACCTCGACGTCCCCGCAGTACAGCATCATCGCCAGTTGTGACGTGGCCGCCGCCATGATGGAACCACCCGGCGGCACCGCGATGGTGGAAGAAAGCATCCTGGAGGCGCTGGACTTTCGGCGTGCCATGCGCAAGGTTGATGAGGAATACGGCAGCGACTGGTGGTTCAAGGTATGGGGGCCGGACGCGCTGGTGGACGAGGGCATCGGCCGGGCCGACGACTGGATCATCCGCGGCGACCGGCGCGGGCGAAAGGGCAGCCATTGGCATGGCTTCGGCAAGCTGGCCGACGGCTTCAACATGCTGGACCCGATCAAGGCGACCATCGTCACGCCCGGCCTGAATCTGAACGGTACCTTCGAGAAAACGGGGATTCCGGCGTCGATCGTGACCAAGTTCCTGGCCGAGCACGGCGTGGTGGTGGAAAAGACCGGTCTGTACAGCTTTTTCATCATGTTCACCATCGGCATCACCAAGGGCCGCTGGAACACGTTGCTGACGGCGCTGCAGCAGTTCAAGGACGACTACGACAAGAACCAGTCCATGTGGCGCATCTTGCCGGAGTTCTGCCAGAAGTACCCGCGCTACGAGCGCATGGGCCTGCGCGACCTGTGCCAGCACGTGCATGAGATGTACGCGCGCCATGACATCGCGCGCCTCACGACCGAGATGTACCTCTCGGAGCTGGCACCCGCGATGAAGCCGGCCGACGCGTATGCCCACATCGCGCACCGCCAGACCGAGCGCGTCGAGATCGACCAACTGGAAGGGCGCGTCACCGTCGGCCTGGTGACCCCTTATCCGCCGGGCATCCCGCTGCTGATTCCGGGCGAGGTGTTCAACCGCAAGATCGTGGACTATCTGAAGTTTTCACGGGAATTCAACCGCCAGTGCCCGGGTTTTGAGACCGACATTCACGGGCTTGTGGAGGATGTGGCGCCGGACGGGGTGAAGCACTACTATGCGGACTGCGTGCGCTGACGGGCGCGATGAAGGTTTCCGAGTCCATAGTGCGTTGCTACGGTATTGATAGCTTGCCATGGCCATTTTCCGCTGGGAAGACGTCGATTTGATCGTTTTTTTGGCCTTGAAACGCCCTTTGCGGACGTCCTGCGGTCCAGTGTCGGGCGCCGGACGGCCTGGGAGGGGCCCTGAGCGGTTATCCGCCGCGGGGACGTGTGCGACTGTGTGCGGAAGGGTCCGATGCGAGCTCTGCTGATCGGCCTTCTGTTCTGGGCATCCATGCCCGCTTGGTCGGCACACGCCTACGCCCAGTTCGGTGACATCAAATACCCGGCGGGCTTCCAACATTTCGACTATGTGAATCCGAAGGCGCCCAAGGGCGGCGAAATTCGCATGGTGCCGCCGATTGCGGTGACCAACTTCGACAAGTTCAACCCCTTCACGCTCAAGGGCACGGCGCCGGCCGGTCTGAGTGATCTGGTGTTCGAGTCGCTGCTGATCGGCAACTTGGAGGAGCCCACCACCGCGTACGGTCTGCTGGCCGAGGATGTGGAGGTGGCCCCGGACCACCTGTCGGCGGTTTTCCGCATCCGGGACAAAGCCCGGTTCAGCGATGGCTCGCCGGTGCTGGCCGCAGACGTGGTGCACTCGTTCAAGACCCTGACCAGCCCGCTGGCGTCGCCGCAGTTCCGAACCCTTTTCGCAGAGGTCAAGGAGGCGCGGGCCCTGGCTGAGCGGACCGTGCGCTTCGAATTCTCCAGCCCGAACCGCGAGCTGCCCCTGCTGGTCGGCAGTCTGCCCGTCTTCAGCCGAGCCTGGGGTGGCGGCAAGCCGTTCGATCAGATCACGACGGACCTGCCGATCGCTTCCGGCCCCTACAAACCTGAGAGCGCCCGGCTGGGGCGCGATATCACCTATGTGCGCGACAAATCCTACTGGGGCGCGGACTTGCCGGTTCGACGCGGTCATTACAACTTCGACCGCATCACCTACAAGCTGTATCTCGATGACACCAGCCGATTTGAAGGCCTGAAAGCCGGCGAGTACGATTTCAAGCGTGAGTTCATCTCCCGCAACTGGGCCCGGCAGTACAAGGGGCGGGCATTCGAGTCCGGTGAGGTGGTCAAGAAAGTGTTCAACAACCGCAACCCGGGCGATTTTCAGGGTTACATCTTCAATCTGCGCAATCCCAAGTTCCAGGACGTCCGGGTGCGCCAGGCGATCGCGCTGACCATGGACTTCGAATGGCTGAACAGACAGATGTTCTACGGTCTGTACAAGCGTGTGGATGGCTATTTCCCGAACAGCGACTTCCACGCCAGCGGCCTGCCCGACGAGAAGGAACTGGCCTTGCTGGAACCGCTGCGGGCCCAGTTGCGCCCGGAAGTGTTCGGGCCAGCGCGGCCATCGCCGAGCACGGCGCCGCCTGGCAGCCTGCGCGACAACCTGCGCAAGGCGCGCGACTTGCTGGCCGAGGCAGGCTGGACCTACCGAGACGGCGCATTGCGCAATGCAAAGGGGGAACCCTTCGTGATCGAGTACCTCAACGCCCAACCCTCAGGCGTGCGCCTCCTGTTGCCCATGCAGACGGCGCTGCGCAAGCTGGGCATCGAGCTGCGGGTGCGCAATGTGGACGGCGCGCTTTATCAGCAGCGCATGGACGACTTTGATTTCGAACTCTCCAGCCTACGCATTCCCGGGCGCACCTCGCCCGGCAGCGAGTTGCTGGAGTATTTCGGGTCCAAGGCGGCGACGACGCCGGGTTCGGCCAACCTCTGGGGTATCGCCGATCCGGCGGTGGACGCGCTGATCCGCAAGGTTCTCTCCGCCACCACCCGCGGCGAACTGGCTGCCGCCATGCGGGCGCTGGACCGGGTGCTCACCAGCGGGTACTACTCGATACCGCAGTGGTACAGCGATGCCTTCTTTGTCGGTTACCGCCCTGCAAATTTCGTCCTGCCCTCCGTCGTGCCGCCCTACTATCAGCCCGACAGCTGGGCGGCCTCCACCTGGTGGGCCTCGCCCGCCAACCGTTGAATTCATGGCCGCCTACATTCTCAAGCGACTGCTGCTGATCATTCCCACCTTGCTGGGCGTGTTGCTGCTGACTTTTGTGGTGATCCAGTTCGTGCCGGGTGGGCCGGTGGAGCAGATGATGTCGCAGCTGCAGGGTCGAGATGGTGGTGGGGAAGGCGCGCGCGCCAGCAGCAGCGACTATCGCGGGCGCCAGGGGCTGAGTCCGAAGCAGGTGGAAGAGATCAAGGCGCTCTACGGGTTCGACAAGCCCGCGCACGAGCGCTTCTGGCAGATGCTCAAGAGTTACGCACGCTTCGACCTGGGCACCAGCTTCTACCAGCGAAAGGATGTGTGGCAGCTGGTGCGCGAGAAGTTGCCGGTTTCGATCAGTCTCGGACTGTGGACTTTCTTCATCAGCTATCTGATCGCGGTGCCGCTGGGGGTCGCGAAGGCGGTTCGGGCGGGTTCGCGCTTCGACTTCCTCACCACGTTGGTCGTGCTGATCGGCTATGCGATCCCGGGCTTTGTGCTGGGTGTTGCGCTGCTGGTGATCTTTGGTGGGCAGCTTCAGTGGTTTCCGCTCCGGGGGTTGACATCGCCGAACTGGGAATCGTTGAGCTGGGGCGCGCGCATCGTCGACTATCTGTGGCACATCGCGCTGCCGGTCACTGCCATGGTGCTGGGCAGTTTTGCGGTCACCACGATGCTGACCAAGAACGCATTTCTGGAGGAAATTCGCAAGCTGTACGTGCTCACGGCCAGAGCGAAAGGACTGAGCGAGCGCCAGGTGCTGTGGAAACACGTGTTCCGCAACGCATTGATCCCGATCGTCACCGGCTTTCCGGCGGCGTTCATCGGCGCCTTCTTTACCGGGGCCTTGCTGATCGAGACCCTGTTTTCGCTCGACGGCCTTGGCCTGCTCAGTTATGAAGCTGTGATCCGGCGCGACTACCCGGTGGTGCTGGGAACCTTGTACCTGTTCACGCTGATCGGGCTGGTGACCAAGCTCGTCAGCGACCTCTGTTATGTCTGGGTAGACCCGCGTGTCCGGTTCGACTGACGCCGTCAGCGCCTCGTCCAGCCCCGGAAAGCGCGCCTGGCTGCGCTTCCGGCGAAACCGGCTGGGTTACTGGAGCCTGCTCGTGTTCGTCGCGATGGTGGTGGCCAGCCTGTTTGCCGAAGTGCTTTCGACCGAACGGCCGCTGGTCGTTCGTTACGAGGGTTCGACCTATTTCCCGGTCCTGAGGGACTATTCGGAGAAAACCTTCGGTGGCGACTTCGAGACGCCTGCCGATTACCTCGACCCCTTCATTCGCGATCGAATCACCACCGGGGGGAACTGGGCGATCTACGCGCCCAATCCCTACGGTCCCAAGACCCTGAACTATTTCGCGACGGCGCCGAACCCGGCGGCGCCGTCGCGGGAAAACGTCTTTGGCACCGATGACAGAGGGCGCGACCTGCTGGCGCAACTGATTTACGGTTTTCGGGTGAGCGTGCTGTTTGCGCTGGCACTCACCGCCATCGGCGTGGTGCTGGGTGTGATCACGGGCGCCATCCAGGGCTTTTTCGGCGGCCGCATCGATCTGGGCTTTCAGCGCTTCATCGAGATCTGGGGCTCCATGCCCGAGCTGTACCTGCTGATCATTTTCAGCGGTATTTTCGCGCCCAGCGTGGCGCTGCTTCTGGTGTTGCTGAGCTTGTTCGGCTGGATGGGGTTGTCGGACTACGTGCGTGCCGAGTTCCTGCGCAATCGACAGATGGACTATGTGCGCGCCGCCCGAGCGCTGGGTGTCTCGGATCTTCGGATCATGTGGCGCCACATCCTGCCCAACAGCATGACGCCGGTGGTGACCTTCCTGCCGTTTCGCATGAGCGCGGCGATCCTGGCGCTGACTTCGCTGGATTTCCTCGGCCTGGGGGTTCCGCCAGGCACGCCCTCGCTCGGCGAGTTGCTGAGCCAGGGCAAGGCCAATATCGACGCCTGGTGGATTTCGCTGTCCACCTTTGGCGTGCTGGTGCTGACCCTTCTGTTGTTGACCTTCATGGGGGATGCGCTGCGTGATGCGCTGGACCCCAGAAAGCAGGATCGGTGACCCAGCCACTGCTCGGTGTCAAAGACTTGCGCATCGCTTTTGGCGCAAAGGCGGTGGTGCGCGGGATCGACTTTGATATCGCGCCGGGCGAGAAGCTGGCGCTGGTTGGCGAATCCGGTTCCGGAAAGACGGTAACGGCCCTGAGCCTGCTGGGGTTGGTGCAAAACGCGGCGATCACGGGCGTGGCCCGGTTTTGCGGTGAACCGGATGGGGCAGACCCTCGCGATCTGCTCTCGCTGTCCGAACCGGCGCTGCGAGGCATCCGCGGCAAGGAGATCGCCATGGTCTTCCAGGAGCCGATGACCGCCCTCAACGCGCTGTTCACGGTCGGCGACCAGATCGCCGAAGTGCTGGAACTTCACGAAGGCCTGAGCAAGGAAGCGGCGCGGGAGGCAGCCGTGCAATTGCTGGCGGACACCGGCATTGCTGAGCCCGCGCGGCGTGCCCGCGCCTTCCCGCACCAGCTCTCGGGTGGACAGCGCCAGCGCGCGATGATCGCCATGGCTTTGGCCTGTGGGCCGAAATTGCTTCTGGCCGACGAGCCGACCACCGCCCTGGACGTCACGCTGCGCGGCCAGATCCTCGACCTGCTGGAGGACCTGCGGCTGAAAAAGGGTATGGCGGTGCTGGTGATCACGCACGATCTCAACCTGGTGCGTCGTTTTGCCGACCGCGTGGCCGTCATGGAGAACGGATCCATCGTTGAGCAAGGCCCAGTGGGAGATGTCTTCGCGGCGCCGCAGCACCCGTACACGCGCCGCCTCATCGACAGCCGGCCCGTACGCGATGTAAGCGCGCTCAGCCCGGTGGCGCTGGCGGTGCCACCGGTGATGCAGGCGCAGGCGCTGCGTGTGACCTACCCGGTGCCTCTGCCGGGCTTGCGCGGCTGGTTTCAAAAGGGTGAGTTCGTCGCGGTGCAAGGTGCCGATTTCCGCATCGCGCAGGGCCAGACGCTGGGCGTGATCGGCGAGTCCGGCTCCGGCAAGTCCACGCTGGCCTTGGCGGCCCTGGGGCTGCTTTCGTTTCAGGGTTCGCTGGATGTCGACGGCACCACCTGGCAGGCCGAAGCGCCGGCCAGGAAGGCGCTGCGCCAGGCGGTGCAGGTGGTGTTTCAGGATCCGTTTTCTTCGCTGTCGCCGCGCATGACGATCGACGAGATCGTGGGGGAGGGGTTGCGCATCCACGCGCCCGACCTGGGCGCCGACGCCCGCCAGGCACGCGTGCGCCAGACGCTGGCCGATGTCGGACTGACCGATGAGCTGTATCCGGGGCTGCTGGAGCGGTATCCGCACGAATTTTCGGGGGGGCAGCGGCAGCGCATCGCGATCGCGAGGGCGTTGATCGTCCGGCCGAAGCTACTGATTCTCGATGAGCCCACCAGTGCCCTCGATGTCACCATCCAGAAGCAGGTTCTCCAGTTGCTGCAGGGGCTGCAGCGTGAACGTGGGCTGAGCTACCTGCTGATCACGCACGATGTGGACGTGATCCGAGCCATGGCGCACGAGGTGATGGTGATGAAGGACGGTATTGTGGTCGAATCCGGCCCGG
>Ga0105090_10001925_pt1 | contig 11421 bp, 7 predicted proteins | sample PPLLak3March2015_FD_79110 | JGI IMG/M metagenome (GOLD analysis project Ga0105090, IMG submission 79110) | Freshwater sediment microbial communities from Prairie Pothole Lake near Jamestown, North Dakota, USA - PPLs Lake P7 Core (1) Depth... | ecosystem: Environmental > Aquatic > Freshwater >... | reverse complement strand
GGGCAATGCGCTGGAGGGATTTGAGATTTTGCCGCAGCGGGCGCTCGACAATGTTGTCGCGCATGTGCCGGGCACGCGGGCGCCGGTGGCGACGCCGGGGCCCTGGCATGTGCTGGTCGAGCTGGTGGCGGGCAAAGGTGATGGGGCGGGCGAGGATGACCCCGCGCCCCGGCTGGAGGCGGCGCTGGGCGCGCTGCCGGCCGGCGCGCTGGCTGCAGTCGGGCTGGTGGCCCTGTCCACCACCCTCTCCACCAACGCCGTGGTCGAGGGCCGCGGCGCGCCGGTGGCCGTGCTGTTGCCCGGCTACGGCGAACTCCAGGTCGCGAAGAGCGGCCTGCTGAATCTGTTCGACAGCGAACTGATCGTCACGCTGCCCGGCGGCCACGACGCCGGCGGCGCGGAGCGGGAACCCCTGGACGAAGCCCTGGCGCGGCGCGCGATCGAACAGCGCATGCACCGTGTGTCCGCCTTCGCTGTTTCCTCGATGTTCGGCGTGCGCAACCCGGAGCACGAATTGCGCCTGCGCGACCTGGTGCGGCAAATCTGCGCGCGGCCCGTGACCTGCGGGCACGAGCTGGCCAGCGACCTCGATGCGCCGCGCCGCGCGCTGACCGCTGCGCTGAACGCGCGCATGGTGCCGATCATCCAGGACCTGATCCTGGCGGTGCAGGGCATATTGCAGGAACGGCGCATCGACGCGCCGCTGATGATGGTCAAGGGCAACGGTTCGCTGATCAATATCGAGACCGCGCTGCGGCAGCCGGTCGGCACCGTGTTGTCGGGGCCGGCCGCCAGCGTGGTCGGCGCCTGCGCCCTGAGCGGCGCTGCCAATGCCATCATCGCCGACATGGGCGGCACCACCACCGACATCGCGGTGGTCCGCGGCGGCCGGCCGGAGCTGGGCAGCGACGGCGTGATCATCGGCGAGTGGAAGCCGATGATCGAGGCGGTGCGCGTGATCTCGATCGGCCTCGGCGGCGACAGCGAGGTGCGCTTCAGCGGGCGCGGGCAGATCGACATCGGCCCGCGCCGGGTCGTGCCGCTCAGCCTGCTGGGGCACCTCTGGCCCGCGGTGACCGCGCGCTTGCGGGCGCAGCTGGAACGCGGCCCGAACCGGCGCGACAGTCGCTTCGCCGTGCCGCTGGAGCGCAACGAGGTGTTGCTGGCCGGCTGCAGCGAGCAGGAGCGCGCAGCCTGGCGGCGCCTGTCGGAGGGCCCGGTGGAACTGGAGCGGATCGTCGCCGAGGACAGGGAGGCGGCGCGGGCGATCGCGCGCCTGCAGCGCAAGGGCCTCGCGGTTTACAGCGGCTTTACGCCCAGCGACGCGGCCCACGTGCTCGGGCTGTGCGGGCACTGGTGCGGCGAAGCGGCGCGACTGGCGGCCCTGCTGTGGGCGCGCCAGATGCGCCGTCTGTTCGGCCTGGGTCACTGGCCCGAAGGGGACGCCGAGACCCCCAGCCGGCACGTGTTCGAGCAGGTCAGCCGCAGGATCAGCCGCGCCCTGATCGAGGCCGGACTGCACCAGCACCGGCGGCTGGCGGCCGCCGAGGCCGGCAAGCTGACCGGGCTGCTGGCCGACCTCGTGTACGAGTCCGAACCCACGGCTGCCGGGGCGGCCGATTCGGGCTCGCTGTTTCACCTGCGTTTTGCCGCCGATTATCCGGTGGTGGGCGTCGGTGCCCCGGCCAGCACGTTCTTTCCCGACGCCGGCCGGCGCCTCGGGGTCGAACTGCTGCTGCCGCAACACGCCGACGTCGCGAACGCCTATGGGGCGGTCATGGGCAGCGTGCTGCAGCGGGCGCAGGTCACGGTCACCCAGCCCCGGCACGGCCATTTCATCGTGCACGCGGACCGCGAGCCGCAGCATTTCGACGACCTGGGCGGCGCCCTGGCCCGCGCGGCGGAGATCGCCACCAGCCTGGCGCGACGGCTGGCCCGGGAGGCGGGCGCCGGCGACTGCGAGCTGTTTCTCGACCAGGCCGCGAACCACGTCCGGCACGACATCGACGGCGACTTGTTCCTCGAGGCCCGGATCACCGCCACGGCCACGGGCCGACCGGCGTTGGGGTGTGTAGGACCGAACCTTGTTCGGGACCTGGCGTATCCCGAACAAGGTTCGGTCCTACATGACCTGGATTAATTCCCAGTCGGGTTTGTATCGGTAAATTCAACAGTTTGGGAGCCGCCGAGCCGCCGCCGTGTACCACGAAGCCGTCGCCATTCCGCCGCCCGACTACACCTTCACGGTGTCGGCCCGCAGCAAGCAGCCCAACGTGCCGGTGTTCCAGTTCCTGCGCCGGCATTTCGGGCACCTGCCGCTGAACCGGATCGAGAGCCTGTTCGGCTTCGTCGAGTACTCGCCGCTGTATGGCGGGCGGGTATTCCACGGCCGCGAGCTGTCCGAGCGGGACGTGTTCCAGCTCAACAACGCGGGCATCGGTCTGCGCCTGCCGCTGTCGAACCATTTCGTCAGCCGCGAGGAGTACGAGGCCAGCCGGGATTTCCTCGCCAAGTACCACCACGAACCCAACTCGGTGATCGTCACCCACGACGACCTGGCGCGCTGGATCCGCGCCGACTATCCCGCCTACCGGATCGACGCCAGCGTCATCAAGAACGTCGACACGGCGAAAAAACTCAAGCAGGCCCTGGAGTTGTACGACGAGGTCGTGCTGCCGATGACGTCCAACGAGGACCTGCCATTCCTCGAGTCGATCGCCGACAAGCGGCGCATCACGCTGTTCGCCAACGCCGGCTGCGCCTTCACCTGCCCGGCCAAGACCTGTTACGTCTCGGTCTCGAAAATCAACAAGCACGACGGAAAACAGGCCTTCCAGTGCTCGCAGTCGCTGAAGGAGCGCGAACTGCTGGGCATGATCGATTTCGACCTGGAGCCGCTGGTGCGGATGGGCTTCCACAGTTTCAAGCTGCTGCGGCCCGCGCCGGGGCGGATGACGGGGTTCTAGCGGGCTCGTGGCAGCGCTGGTCGCCGCTTTATGGTAAAAAGATCCTGATTGGCGCACCAATTTCATGACCTAAATCATGGTTTGCTCGCCCCGCAGGTGGTCTCCTATGCCGTGACACAGACCGGTATTAAAGGCACCCGGCTGGCATCTTTCGAGTGCAGATGGAGGACTGGATAATGAAGAACGGGTTTTATTCGTGGCTTGCCGCTTGTATGGTCCTCTTGCTGGGTATCAGCGATTCGGTCCCCGCCAAGAGCGAAGATCCGGGTCGTGCGGGGTTTACCGAAGCCGACAAGGCTTTCTACCTGGATGAGGTTCTGGTCTCCTTTATCCGGCCAGGTCTGGTGTTCACGCTGATCGATTTCGAAATACCGTCGGACCGGCAGCCCATGGTTACGTTCTCCATCACGGATCCGGGCGGTCTGCCGCTGGACCGGGCGGGCGTCCTCACGCCGGGACCGGTCGACCTTCGCTTCCTGCTCAGCTACATCCCGGCGGGTGAAACGCAGAAGATCAACTACCACGGCGTGGGCGCGCGCGACCGCAACGGCGTCTATACCGACCTGGGCGGCGGCGTGTTCACCTACAAGTTCGGCACCGTGCTGCCGGCCGATTACGACGTGGACGCCACGCACACGCTGGCCTCGGTAGCGACGCGCGATCTGCGTGAATTCGCCGATTACGGCCTTGACCGTTATTACGACAACGACGTCTTCGACTTCGTACCTTCGGGAGCCGCCGAGCCGATGCCGCGCGACATCGTCACCACCGCGACCTGCAACCGCTGCCACAACCCGCTGGGTGAACACGGCGGCCGCTACCAGGAAGTCGGCGTGTGCCAGCAATGCCACAATCCCATGCTGGAAGAAGGCGGCTTGAGCTACAGCTTCGATCAGATGGTGCACCGCATCCACGCGAGCGTCGAACCCCTGATCGGCGAAATCGAGTATCCGACGGCCATCAACAACTGCGAAGTCTGCCATACCGGCGGCACGCCGACGGCCGCCATGCCGCTGGTCGCCAACCCCAACCCCGCCGCCACCTGTGATGGCCTCGCGCGCAGCATGACGGAGCTGAGCTGGGCCGACGTGGGCGGCGTGGAGATCCGCCTCGATGCACCGGACGGCAAGCTGTTCGCGATGGCGAGCGGCGCCGGCGCGAAAGAAACCGGCAACTGGGTCATAGACGGCCAGAAATTCCTGCTGCTGGAAACGGCCACCGGCCAGGTGCTCAGTGAAACCGACGTGGACCTGACGGTCTTCGGTTGCGCCGGCAATCCGCCCTATGCCTTCGGCGGCGAAGCTGGAGCATTGCACAGCAACTGGATGACCAACCCGACCATAGCGGCCTGCGGTTCCTGCCACGTCGATGTCGACTTCGCGACCGGCGAGGGCCATGACGGCGGCGCCTGGGAGGACGACGAGTTCTGCGCGTTCTGCCACGAGGCCGACAGCGGCGTGGAATTCGACCGCTCGGTGCGCGGCGCGCACACTGTGGACCTGGCGTCCAATCAGCTGAAAGGCGTGCTGGTGACGATCAAGGAAGTCACCAATACCGGCCCGGGCCAGAAGCCCACGGTACGTTTCTCCCTGACCAACAAGGACGGCCCGCTCAATGCGGCCGCGCTGGAGACGCTGACCTTCACGCTGACCGGCCCCAATGACGATTTCGATGTCAACATCCGCGAAAATGCCCTGGGCAAGGTGACCCCGGCGGGCAGTGACTGGGTCTACAACTTCGCCGCGGCGATCCCGGCCGATGCCGAAGGGTCCTGGTCGGCAGGCTACGAAGGCCGGATCACCGTGCAGCTCAATGGCCTCGCGGTGCGCGATGCGGCGGAGAACGCCATCGTCCCGATCGCGGTCACCGACACCGAGCCCGAAGCCCGGCGGATGATCGTCGACGACGCCAAGTGCGAAAGCTGCCATGCGAACCTCAGCCTGCACGGCAACAACCGCAAGAACGCGAACGACTACTGCCAGACCTGCCACATGCCCGACGCGACCGACGCGGCGGTGCGGCTGGAGGGCCTGGACGAGTCGATCCACTTCAAGTACATGGTCCACAAGATCCATCGTGGTGCGGACCTGGAGAACGGCTACGTGGTCTACGGTTTCCGCAGCAGCGTGCATGACTACAGTCATGTCGGCTTCCCGGGCGACCTGCGCGACTGCGAGGCCTGCCACCTCCCCGACACGTACGGTCTGCCGCTTCCGGAAGGCGCGCTGCCGACCTACAGCCCGAATACCTACATCACCGAAATGCCGCCGATGACGGCGACCTGCCTGTCCTGCCATGACGGCGCCACCGCGGCAGCGCATGCCGACGCCAACACGGCCAGCCTGGGCGAGTCCTGTGACGCCTGCCACGGCGACGGCAAGACCTACTCGGTCGCGCGGGTGCATGCACGGTAGGGCCGGAGTAAAAAGGGCGTAAGCCGCCCACTGCAACCACGGGGCAGGATGTTTCGACATCCTGCCCCTTCTTTTTGAATCAAAACAACCGCGCGCAGTCGAAGCTGGTGAGGGATTCGCTCTCGTTGCCGGAGCGACGATCATGCCGCGAACCGTCATCTGCATGTTATTGATTATCCTGACCGCCTGCCTCGACTAAGAAGGAAGCGGATGACGCAAACCCTGCCTGGTACGAGCAGTGGCAGGCGCAACAACGCGAACGCAAGGCGAGTGAACAGGCGGCGCGGGACGCGGAACGGTCTGCCCGGCTCGCCGACGAGGCGGATCGCGCCGTCCGCTGCGGCAATGCCCGTCAGCGTCTCGAACTGCTCAGGATGCAATGCCTGGCGTTCTTCGACGGCCAGGGCGTGCTGCGAGTCAAGTGCCCCTATGACACGATCTGGGTGTACAAGGGCGAGCTGCGCTACATCAGCGACGAAGAGCGCGCCAGCATGATCGGGCACTACGAGGACGTGCTCGAGGGATGCGATTGAACCAACCGAGCTGCAGCAAGCGGGACCGATGCCAATGTACCGTCACGCCACAGGCAAAGCCATCCTGAGCCGTCTGGTGCCGCTGTTGCTGCTGGTTTCCCCGTGCCTCTTGGCCGCCGCTGACGGTCGGCCGTGGCAGCCGCTGCCCATGAACGAAGTTTCGCAGTACTTCGAGACGCTCTCCAGTGGGATCGACTGGGACACGGAAACGCGTTGCGGCCGCTTCACGCTGACGCTCAAACCGGCCGCGACGCCGCTGGGCACGCATTACCAGTTCATCCAGTCCACGGTCGACCTTTCCAGGGTCAGGAGCGAGGAGCAGCTGGTCTCGGCCATCCTGCACGGCAACTGCCGCGACTTGCCTGAATTCTGAAGAATAAGTTCACGCCAGCCAGCCCCCGGGACTTCACGCCAGGCCGTACCATGTGCCGCGTCCGGCCCCGTGCTGCTCAAGGTGAGTGGCGCGAGTCAGCGCCTTCAAATGATCCTTGATGGTATTGCGGCTCGCGCCGGTGACCTTCGCCACTTCAGCAACGGTCACCCGCCCTCGCTCACGGCACAGTTCCAGAATCTGTACCGATAGCATGGGCAGCTCGCCAAGAATGAGGCGCTCGCGCTCGATCTTCTTTTCCAGCCAGGCTTTTTGCTGCTGCAGCGAATTCAGGAAAAAGATCAACCAGGGCTGCCAATCGGGCGTATGCGTGCGAATCGTTCGCTGTGTCCGCCGCAGCGCCATGTAGTAGGCTTCTTTGGTCTTCTCGATCACGCTCTCCAGCGAACTGTAAGGTACATAGGCATAGCCAGCGCGCAACAGCAAAAGCGTGGTGAGGATGCGCGACAAGCGCCCGTTGCCGTCCTGGAACGGATGAATCTGCAAAAACACCACAATGAACAGTGCGATACTCAGCAGCGGATGTAACTCAACTCCTTGCAGATTCTGCTGCGTCCAGGCCAGCAGTTCTGTCATCAGGCGCGGCGTATCGAACGGCGAGGCCGTCTGGAACACGATGCCCAGGCTCTTGCCATCCGGGCCAAAGGCCTCGACATGGTTGTCGAGCGTTTTGTAGGCGCCGCGATGACGCTCGTCTTTCGACGAGTATTGCAGCACATCACGATGCAGCTGCTTGATGTGGTTCTCCGTGAGCTGAATGCCCTGCCAATGCGCAAACACCGTTTCCATCGTTTTGGCGTAAGCGGCAACTTCCTCTTCATCGCGGGAGGCGAATGCCTTCACGTCAAGACCGGCCAGCAACAGCTCGACTTCCTTGTCGCTCAGTTTTGCCCCTTCGATCCGCGTTGAAGAGCCGATGCTCTCGATGGTCGCAACGCGGCGCAGCGCGGTGAGGCGTTCTGGAGAAATCCGTCCGATGGCCGCCCAGGCGCCCTTGAATTCGTCGATTTCAGAGACCAGCCTGAGAATCTCCGGCGTGATCACCAGGGTGTCTGTGCGTAGCCCCACATCCATTTCTACCTCCAATACCATCCGATTAAAGCATGGCACAGTACCATCCAAATGTCCATCCATTTCCATCCAATAAGCGTAGTGGGACACGATGCACACCGATGCCGAACCCGCCGCTGGTCGCCTGGGCAACCCGCCCAAAGCGGCGTTCGGCCACGACCAGAAAACCGGGGCATGCGGGCTCGGCAGGACCTCCTTCAGCGGACCTCGGGGGGACTATCCGATGGGTTCAGCGGACGTGCCTCCGAAGACTCTGCGGAAAGGGTCCATCCCGTGATGCAGTACTCGGGAAATGCAGAGGACATGCCGGGTTTTGCGGAAAACAATGACATGCTGCTGCTCCGGGTAAGAGTGAACACCCTTTCCCAGTTCAGGTCGGGGTCGCCATAATCCGGGGTTAGAAGGCAACCAGCCAATGCGCAGCAGAATCTGGTCGAGATAGAGGTCGGCTTGTGGCAAACCCCAATTGGATCGACCGTAGTCCCAAATGGCACGCAGATCTTTTTGCGCCTCCGCTGACAAGCGGATGTTCATTTTTGCCGCTTGCGCTTGCGACCCCCGGCCTTGATGGACTCTCCCAGCGCCGCGAGATTACCTGCTGAAACTTCGATGAAGTCCCCGCGCTCGATCGACGCGAATCCTTTTTGAACTTCGGCACGCAAGCGGTCAAGCTTGAGAGACTGAACAGCGTCGAATTCTTCTTTTGAAATGACCACTGCAACCTCACGCCCGTGTTTGCTGATGGCGACCGGGCCTTCCCTCGCCGCATCCAACAACTGACCAAATTTCGCTTTGGCATCATGTGCCGGCATGCTCCGCATGATCAATTTCTCTCGATTAGCCTGTTTAGCCTATTCTAGGCTAAACGGACGAAACCGTCCATTCAGCATGTCAAGATGACCTCATGTCCGGGAATGGACGATTGGTCCGCAGACTTGTAGGAGATGTGCCTGTTATCGTGCTCCAGGGCAATCCCTCACGGTAGGGCGGGCAGCATCCACAGCACCGCCTGAAGATTGCCCTTGGGAATTTCATACCAACCAGCAACCACCCCATTTGCATTGACGTCTCTGGCGCTGGCAGCGAGTGTAGCTCTTGCCTCAAACCCTGCCAGCTGGATCGGCGGGCCGTAACCTCCGCCGGGTTGGGGTAGCCAGGCCACCGCTCGGGCAATTGAGCTGGCATCCTTCCGGACATTAGAGCGGCCGACGATGACGAGCTTGCCGTTCACCATGCCGACACCAAAAGCGTAGCTACTGAAGGCACTGTCCAGCGGCGTCAAATCGTGACTCACCCAGTTCCCGGTGCCATCCAGGGACCAGTACACTGCAGTTCGGATTATGCAGGAAGGGGGGCAGCCGACTGCTTCGCGGTAGCCGACGATCATAGTGGCCGTGGGGTCGATATCGAATGCTTCGGTGCCAGCGCCAAGGCTGACCCAGTCCGGGGAACCGCCTTCAACCCAAACCCAGCCTTCATATACAGTTGTGCTGCCTGGATACGGTCCAAAGCCAACGATTACGCTACCGTCATCACTTGACGCCCGCGCATATCGATAAAGGCCCGGCCCATAAGCGCCGATTACTTCCACACTCCAAGCGCCGCCCGCATTGCGACTCCAGCGTACCGCGTCGGTTTCCCCCTCTATGCTGCTATATCCAAATATATGCGAGGCATCCTGGCTGATGCCGTATGCGTACGAATAAGTCATGCCTGCGAGGACAGGAAGAGGCGACATCGATCCCCCGCTTGCTACGAATGCGACTTGCGTGCTGCTGCTTCCAAGACTGCCCACCACCGTGCCGTCATTGCTGACTCCCTCTGCGACTCCTGAAGTCGCAGAACCCAAAGTGCCGAGGTTGTACCAGGATCCATTCTGCCAGCGATACGGGCGATCCGTTCCGGTGGTGCAGGAGTTGGTGTCGGCGACCACTATCAGAGCTGCTGGGTAGGCGCCATCGTTCAGTCCGGTGGCCATACTTCTGCTGCACCCCGTTGGCACGCCGAGACTCACCGGCAGGATCACAGAGGGATCAAGATTGACCTTGAACAACGTCGTGCCTTTCCCCTTGCGGCCGGTCGAGGTAACCACTGCGATGTCGTAGTTAACGGTTAATGCACTGGGCTGCACCTGGATGTCAGCTTCCAGTTCGGTGGAGGATTTGAACCTGACGGTAGTAACAACAATCTGCGATGCGTCTGTTGTGCCACTGACCAGGAATGACGCTTTCGAGCCACTGTCGAAACCCGTGCCCGTGATCTTGATGGTTCTCATATCGCCTTGGATGGCTTCTTTGGGGTCAGCCGCCGTAACCGTGACCGGGGTGGCCTTGGCCGCTTGAAGCGCCAGCGGCAGCGTCAAAAGCAACGCGACAGCAATCAGCAGCGCTCCGTGTGCAAAGTGTCGAATGTTCATGTTCATGCTCACTTTCATGCTCCGAGGGCTTTGCCCAGTGGCGGGCGACTCGTGCTCATCAGCACGAACCGCTTCCCGCAATTCAGTTGAATATGTCATCTTGTTTGGGCGTGAAAACTCATTGAATGGCCGGCAGCATCCACAGCACCGCGCGGACATTTGCGCCTCGGGAAAGCACCGAATGGCCGGTCACCACCCCATTGGCATTGACGTCCTCCGCGCTCGAATAAGCTGAGGATTTCCCATCGATCGCCGCCAGCCGAATCGGCGCTCCGTAACTGCCGTCCGGTTGAGGCAACCAAGCCACCGCTCGTCTAACTTGGCTGCTACCTGTATTGCCGAAACCGACGATTACCGGCTTGCCATTCACCATGCCTACCCCATAGGCGACGCTGCCCTGGGCATCCAGTCCCATCAGGTCGTGGCTCACCCAATTTCCGCCGGAACCGAGGACCCAGTAAACAGCAATCGGGTGGCGAGTGCCGGTACCGGTGCCATCGTCCTGGTAGCGCGTACCGACGATCATTTCGCCCCCAGGGCTGACATCATTGGCAGCTGTATCAAGTCCAAGGACTACCCAGTTCGGAGGTGCGCCTTCCACCCACACCCAGCCTTCAGCCCTGTTCCAGAGTGCTGAGTCCGGATGCTGGTCAGAGTAGCTGCCATGCCCCACGATAATGCTGCCGTCATCACTTGAGCCCCAGGACGTCCGGCTGATTTTCGACTGTTGGGGGCTGATCACTTCGATGTTCCAATCCCCGGCTAGGTCCAGATTCCATCGCGTCGCATGATACTCACCATAGTTATTGATGGGTTGGAACTTGATATTGCCGAAGATGTGCCGGCCATTTTCACTGATGCCCATGGCTTCGAAATTAAACACGCCGGCGAGCGCAGGCAGGACCTCCAAGGCGCCAGCGCTGCTCACGACGACAGCGGTGTTGATATTGGCACTGTTGAGAAACATCCCGGAAACCGTCCCATCATCGCTGACACCCGTTGCGACTCCCTGATAGGCAGTCCCGAGCGTTCCCAAGTCGGACCAGACGCCATTTTTCCAGCGGTGGAGGTTGTCCTTACCTGTCGTACACGAAAAGGTGTTGGCAGTCACAATCAGCCCCGCCAGGTAAGCACCATCATTTAACCCGGTGCCGGAACTGGAACTGCATCCTGCTGGCACGCCGAGGCTTACCGGCAAAATCACCGAAGGATCCAGATTGACCTTGAATAGTGTCGTGCCTTTGCCTTTGCGGCCGGTGGCAGTAAGCACTTCGATATCGTAATAATTGGTAAGGGCTTCACCATTTACCTTGATACGGGTTTTTAGTTGACCGGTCGCCGGGATGTATGTCACCGAGAGCACTGCCACCTGGCTGGCATCGGTGGTGCCAGTGACCAGGTACTTGACCGTCGAGCCGTTGCCGAAGCCGGTGCCGCTGATGATGACATCGATTTCCGCGCCCTGAATAGCTGCACTGGGGCTGGCATTCGTAACCGTGACCGGGACGGCCTTGGCCGCTTGCAGCGCCAGCGGTAGCGTCAAAAGCAACGCGACAGCAATCAGCAGCGCTCCGTGTGCAAAGTGTCGAATGTTCATGTTCATGCTCACTTTCATGCTCCGAGGGCTTTG
>Ga0105090_10001923_pt1 | contig 11422 bp, 9 predicted proteins | sample PPLLak3March2015_FD_79110 | JGI IMG/M metagenome (GOLD analysis project Ga0105090, IMG submission 79110) | Freshwater sediment microbial communities from Prairie Pothole Lake near Jamestown, North Dakota, USA - PPLs Lake P7 Core (1) Depth... | ecosystem: Environmental > Aquatic > Freshwater >... | reverse complement strand
TCACGCGCCAGCAACTCTCGCAGACTTGATCTGGTCGTTTCACGGGACTACTCGATGACTCGCCTGTGTCGGCTGGCGCAGCATGTGCCGTCACCCGTGCACCACGCAACCGGACGGATGATCCGCCTGCAGCGGCAGCGACATCGGAAAAGCAAAACGGCCCCAGTGGGGCCGTTCGCTTCGATTCGATGGTAGCGGGGGCAGGATTTGAACCTGCGACCTTCGGGTTATGAGCCCGACGAGCTGCCAGACTGCTCCACCCCGCAATCGAGCCGCCTATCCTACAGCGTGGACAGCCACGTTTCAAGCAGCGGCCGACGGCTGGTATCCGTCAACCAGGATCAGCCTCCACCGCATCCCCCGCCCGTGCAGGTCCGACGCGCCCGATCGACCTCCTGACGAATTCCGCTTCGGCTGCTCTCAATGCGCTCGAGCTCGGCCTGCGTGTAGCAGTACTCTGTCGCAAAACGCGTACCGACCGGCGTGTCGCTACGGCAATAGACCGTCGACTTGCCCTTGGTCTTCTTCTGGTAACCGGCCGGCGCACGGAACTCGCCGCTGGCGGGCGCCGCGGACTCGGTCTTCGCAACAGGTTGCGTCGCCTGCGGACTGACGGCAGAAGAGACCGGTGCGGCGGCGGTCGGCGCCTTCGGCGCATCGGACACCTGCTTCGCCGGCTCGGATGCACAACCGGCAAGGGTCACGGCGACGATCAGGACGTAGTTGAAACGCATTCGAGTCGATCTCCAGGTCATTTAGTGAGGTCGGGGACTGGAAGGTCCGGCGATCCACGGGCGCCTGGACACGTCGAAATCGGGATACGTCAGGGCAGCACTCGCGCGCACACCGCAAGCAGAAGTCCAGGGTACATCCCGAGCAGCAGCACCGCGAGGCCATTGGCGCTCAGTACGAGGCGGAACGAACGGCTGCCTTCGAGCGCTGCCCTCTCGACGGGCTCGTCGAAATACATGAGCTTCACGACGCGCAAGTAGTAGTAAGCGCCGATCACCGACAGCATCACCGCAGCGACGGCGAGCCACAGGAGCCCGACGTTGAGCGCCGCCTGGATCACGGCCAGCTTCGCCCAGAACCCGACGAAGGGCGGCACACCGGCCATGCTGAACATCAGCATCAGCATCACTGCGGCGAACCACGGGCTGCGCGCGTTCAGTCCCTTGAAGTCCTCGAGCCGGTCCGCCTCGAAGCCGGCACGCGACAGCAGGATGATCATGCCGAAGCCGCCGACGGCCATGATCACGTAGGTGATCGTGTAGTACAAAGCGGCCTGGTAGCCCTCGCTGGTTCCGGCGAGGATGCCCATCAGGATGAAGCCCACGTGCGAGATCGTGGAGTACGCCAGCATCCGCTTGATGTTGGTCTGGGCAATGGCCACGACGTTGCCGACGACCATCGACAGCAGCGCCACGACGATGAGCATGTCCTGCCAGCCGTCGTGCAGGCCGCCGAGACCCTCGGCGAGCAGGCGGAACGCGAGCGCGAACGAGGCGAGCTTCGGCGCGGAGCTGAGGAACAGCGTCACCGCGGTGGGCGCGCCGTGGTAGACGTCCGGCACCCACATGTGGAACGGCACCGCGCCGAACTTGAACGCGACCCCGACGATGATGAACGCGAGCCCGAACAGCAGGCCGATATGGTTCGGCCCGAGCACGCCCACGGCCTCGCCGATCCGCCCGAGCTCGAGCGATCCGGTCACGCCGTAGACCATCGACATTCCATAGAGCAGCGCGCCCGAGGCGATCGACCCCAGCACGAAATACTTGATGGCCGCCTCGGCCGAGACGGCGGACTCCCGGTTGAACGCCACGAGCGCGTACAGCGAGAGCGCGAGCAGCTCGACGCCGAGGTACAGCGTCACGAGGCTGTTGGCCGAGATCAGCACCATGATGCCGAGCAGCGCGAAGAGCCCGAGCACGAAGAACTCGCCCTTCAGCAGTCGCCGCACCTGCAGGTAGCCGAACGAGTACAGGAACGCGACGGCGACGGCGCCATAGGCCACGACCTTGAGCAGGCTGCCGACCGGATCGGCGACGTAGGTGCCGTGCCAGCCGACGGTGCGGACCTCGACGCCGGTGAGGGTCGTGATCCAGGCGGTCCCGGCCAGCGCCACCAGCGACAGGATGAAGGTGACTGCGCGCCGATCGTCCTCGAGGAACAGGTCCACGAGCAGGATCAGGCAGGCGGCTGCGAGCAGGAAGATCTCGGGCGCGGCGAGCAGCAGGTCGAGGCGGGTGATGCTTGCGGGTGTCATGGCTCAGATCTTGGTGACCATCATCTGCTGCACGAGCTGCTCGATGGTCGGGCGCATCACGTCGAGCAGCGGCGCGGGCCACAGGCCGAGCGCGAGCACCGCCACGGCGAGCACGCCAAGGACGAGGAACTCGCGGCGGTTGAGGTCCTCGAGCGCCGCGACGTGCTCATTGCCCACTGGCCCGAACACGACGCGCTTGACGAGCCACAGCGTGTAGGCGGCGCCGAGGACCAGCGTCGTCGCCGCGAGGAACGCATACCAGAAGTTCGCGCGGTAGCTCGCCAGGATCACCAGGAACTCGCCGACGAAGCCTGAGGTGCCCGGCAGGCCCGCGTTAGCCATGGCGAAGAGCACCATGAACGCGCCGAAGACCGGCATCGTATTGATGACGCCGCCGTAGTCGGAGATCTGGCGGCTGTGCATGCGGTCGTAGAGCACGCCGATACAGAAGAACAGCGCGCCCGACACGAGCCCGTGCGAGACCATCTGCACCATCGCTCCGTCGAGCCCCATCGCGGCGCCCTGCAGGCTGCCGGTGTTGGCAAATATCTGGAAGGCCGCGAAGGCGCCGAGGGTCACGAATCCCATGTGGGCGATCGAGGAATAGGCGATCAGCTTCTTCATGTCCTGCTGAACGAGCGCCACGAACCCGATGTACACGACCGCGATCAGCGACAGCGCGATGACCAGCCAGTCGAGCTCGCGGCTCGCGTCCGGTGCGATCGGCAGGCTGAAGCGCAGGAAGCCGTATCCGCCCATCTTCAGCATGATGGCCGCGAGGATCACCGAACCGCCGGTCGGCGCCTCGACGTGGGCGTCGGGCAGCCAGGTGTGCACCGGCCACATCGGCACCTTGACGGCGAAGGCGACCAGGAAGGCAAGGAACACCAGCACCTGCGCAGTCAGCGGTAGCGGCATCGCCTGCATGTCAGCGATGGCGTAGCTGCCGCCCTCGAGGTACAGGTAGATCAGCGCGACCAGCATGAGCACCGAGCCGAGGAAGGTATAGAGGAAGAACTTGAGCGTCGCGTACACGCGCCGCGCCCCGCCCCACACGCCGATGATGACGAACATCGGGATCAGCATCGCTTCCCACAGCACGTAGAACAGCATTGCATCGAGCGCCGCGAAGACGCCGATCATCAGCCCCTCGAGGATGAGGAAGGCGGCCAGGTACTGAGCCGGCCGCTTCTCGATGACAGTCCAGCCGGCGATCACCACCAGCGGCGTGATGAAGGCCGTCAGCACGATCAGCGGCATCGAGATGCCGTCCACGCCGAGGTGGTACCAGGTGTTGAAGGCACCGATCCACGGCTCACGCTCGACGAACTGCATCGCTGCGATCGTACGGTCGAAATCACGCCACAGGATCAGGCTGACGAGGAAGGTGGCGAGCGACGCCACGAGCGCCAGCCAGCGCGCCGGCGCGGCACTCCGCTCGCCGTGGAGCAGCAGCAGGATGCCGGCCGCGATCGGCAGCCAGATGAGTACGCTCAGGATGGGCCAGTCCGCTTGCATGGGTCAGCTTCGCCAGAGGAGCCACGCGAGCAGCGCCGAGAGGCCGATGATCGTCGCGAAGGCATAGTGATACAGGTAACCCGACTGCAGGCCGCGCGCCACGCCGGCCAGCCAGCCGACCAGCCGCGCCGAGCCGTTGACCGCGGCGCCGTCGATGATCGCGACGTCGCCACCGCGCCAGAGCAGCCCTCCCAGTGCCCGGCTGCCCCCGGCGATCACGCGCTCATTGAAGGCGTCCAGGTAGTATTTGTTCACTAGCAGGGTATAGAGCCAACCCGCCCTCTCCCGCAGGCGCTCCGCGAGCTGCGGCTGCTTGAGGTAGAGATACCAGGCCAGCATCACGCCGGCCCCGGCGAGGCCGAGGATCGGTGACTGCAGGCCATGCAGCACGAACGCCCACGGGCCGTGGTAGTGCTCACCGAGGCGCCCCAGCACGTCGTGCGCCGGTGCGACGTACACCGAGTTGCCAAAGTAGTCGCCGAACAGCAGCGCCCCGACCACGGGCCAGCCGATTGCCACCGAGGGAATCGCGAGCAGGATCAGCGGCAGCGTCACGACCCAGGGGCTTTCCCTGGGCGGCCCGCCGTGGCCATGCCCGTGGTCGTCGCCCGGATCATGCACCCCGTGCGCGTCGGCCTCCGCGTGGGAGCCATGGTGCGCGTCGTGGTGGTCGCCGCCGGCAATCGCGAAGCGCTCCTGGCCGTGGAACGTCATGAACACCAGCCGGAAGGTGTAGAAGGCCGTGACGAACACGCCGATGAGCACGCACCAGTAGCCGTAGCGCGCCGCCGGCAGGGTCGAGAGCCCGACCGCCTCGATCAGCGCGTCCTTGGAAAAGAACCCGGAGAACGCCGGGAAACCGATCAGGGCCAATGCGCCGATCAGGCATGTCCAGTACGTGATGGGCATGTACTTCCTGAGGCCGCCCATCTTCCTCATGTCCTGCTCGTGGTGCATCGCGATGATCACCGAGCCGGCGGCCAGGAACAGCAGCGCCTTGAAGAACGCGTGCGTCATGAGGTGGAAGATGGCGCCAGCGTACGCCGACACGCCGAGCGCCACGGTCATGTAGCCGAGCTGCGACAGTGTCGAGTACGCCACCACCCGCTTGATGTCGTTGCTGACGATGCCGAGGAATCCCATGAACAGCGCCGTCGTGCCACCGATCACGATGATGAAGCTCAGTGCCGCCTCCGAGAGCTCGAACAGCGGCGACATGCGCGCCACCATGAAGATGCCCGCAGTGACCATGGTGGCCGCGTGGATCAGCGCGGAGATCGGGGTCGGGCCTTCCATCGAGTCCGGCAGCCACACGTGCAGCGGCACCTGCGCGGACTTGCCCATCGCGCCGATGAACAGGCAGATGCAGATCACGGTGATCGCCGACCAGGCGTAGCCGGGCAGGATCTCGAAAGTCGTCGCCGCGATCCGGTCTGCCTGCGCGAAGATCTCGGCATAGTGCAGCGAGCCCGTCAGGTAGGCGATGCCGGCGATGCCGAGCAGGAAGCCGAAATCGCCCACCCGGTTGACGAGGAACGCCTTCATGTTGGCGAAGATCGCCGAGGGTCGCGTGTACCAGAAGCCGATCAGCAGGTAGGAGACGAGTCCCACCGCCTCCCAGCCGAAGAACAGCTGCAGCAGGTTGTTCGACATCACGAGCATCAGCATCGCGAAGGTGAACAGCGAGATGTAGCTGAAGAAGCGCGTGTAGCCCGGGTCGTCGTGCATGTAGCCGATGGTGTAGACGTGCACCATCAGCGAAACGAAGGTGACCACCACCATCATCAGCGCGCTGAGCCGGTCGACCAGGAAGCCGACCTCCATCCGCATGCCGTCGCTCACGAGCCAGGTGTACACCGGCCCGTCGAACACGGGCGCCCCGTGCATGAGGCCCCAGAGCACCTTCACCGAAAGCGCGAATGCGACCGCGACCCCGAGAATCGTGATGGTATGGGCCCCGGCCCGGCCGATCACCCGGCCGAACAATCCCGCCGCGATGGCTGCGACGAGCGGGGCGAGCACGATGGCGAGCAGCGTCTGTTCCACGGCTCAGCCCCTCATGGCGTCGAGGTCTTCGACGTTGATGCTGCGCCGCTGTCGGAACAGCACCACCAGGATCGCGAGGCCGATGGCCGACTCGGCCGCGGCGACGGTCAGGATGAAGAACACGAACACCTGCCCGGAGAGATCGCCGAGGTGCTGGGAGAACGCGATGAAGTTGAAGTTCACCGACAGCAGCATCAGCTCGATGCACATCAGCAGCAGCAGGACGTTCTTGCGGTTGATGAAGATGCCGGCGACGCTCAGGCTGAAGAGGATCCCCGACAGCATCAGCACGTGGGACAGCGGGATCACTGGCCGTCCTCCGCGTCCATCTTCACGATGCGCACGCGGTCCCTGGCCCGCACGGCCACCTGCTTGCCGACGTCCTGAAGCTTCTGGCCCGGACGCCGCCGCATGGTCAGCGTGATCGCGGCGACGATCGCGACGAGCAGGATCACCGCAGCCACCTCGAACGGATACAGGTACTCGGTGTAGAGCAGGTAGCCGAGCTCGGCGGTGTTCGAGTAGCCCTCGGGCTTCGGCACGGGCGCCGCGCCCGGCTCCAGGCCGAGACCGCGCACCCAGACCACCAGCCCGATCTGCGCGGCGACGATGAGCGCGATCAGCGCGCCGAGCGGCGCGTAGCGCGTGAAGCCCTGCCGCAGCTTCTCGACGTCCACGTCCATCATCATGACCACGAACAGCCACAGCACCATTACGGCGCCGACGTACACGACCACCAGCGTGATGGCGAGGAACTCGGCCTCGAGCAGCAGCCAGATCACGGCGCTGTTGAGGAACGCGAACACCAGGAACAGCGCGCAGTGGACCGGGTTGCGCGCCGTGATCACGCCGAGCGCCGAGACCAGCAGCACCGCGGCGAAGACGTAGAAGAGGACGTTGACGATCATGGATGGGTGGGCTCAGCGGTAGGGGGCGTCGGCGGCCTTGTCCGCGGCGATCATGGCCTCGTAGCGCTCGCCCACGGCGAGCAGCTTGTCCTTGGTCATGATGTTCTCGCCGCGGTTCTCCATGTGGTACTCGTGGATGCGGGTCTCGACGATCGCGTCCACCGGGCAGGCCTCCTCGCAGAATCCGCAGTAGATGCACTTGAAGAGGTCGATGTCATAGCGCGTCGTGCGGCGCGTGCCGTCGGCGCCGACGTCGGATTCGATGGTGATCGCCAGCGCGGGGCAGACGGCCTCGCAGAGCTTGCAGGCGATGCAGCGCTCCTGCCCGTTCGGGTAGCGGCGCAGCGCGTGCAGGCCGCGGAAGCGCGGCGACTGCGGAGTCTTCTCCTCGGGATACTGGATCGTGATCTTGGGCGCGAAGAAGTTCTTCAGCGTGACCGTCAGCCCGATCAGCAGTTCGTAGAGGAAAAAGGTCTTGATGACGCTGCGCATGGCGACCTCAGGCAGCCCACGGCCCGATCTTGTAGATCCACAGGACCGCCTCGACGCACAGCCAGACGAGCGTCACCGGGATGAACACCTTCCAGCCGAGCCGCATGATCTGGTCGTAGCGGTAGCGCGGGAAGGTCGCGCGGAACCACAGGAAGCAGAACAGGAAAAAGGCGATCTTGAGCACCAGCCAGTGCAGGCCGGGCGCCGCGAGGAACGTGCCACCCACGAGCGGGTAGCCCTCGAACGGCGACAGCCAGCCGCCGAAGAAGAAGGTCGCGGTCAGCGCCGCGATCAGGATCATGTTCGCGTACTCGGTCAGGAAGAACAGCGCGAAGGCGATGCCCGAATACTCGACGTGGAAGCCGGCCACGATCTCCGACTCGCCCTCGGCGACGTCGAACGGCGCGCGGTTGGTCTCCGCCACGCCCGAGATGAAGTACACGACGAACAGCGGGAAGAGCCACAGCCAGTACCACGACAGCGGCCCGCCCGACTGGGCCTCGACGATCCGGCCGATGTTGAGCGTGCCGGCGGCCATCACCACGCCCACCAGCGCGAAGCCCATCGCGATCTCGTAGGCCACGATCTGCGCCGCCGAGCGCATCGCGCCGAGGAACGCGTACTTCGAGTTGGCGGCCCAGCCGGCGAGGATGATGCCGTAGGCTCCGAAGCCGGCGAGCGCCAGCACGTACAGCACGCCCGCGTCCACGTCGGCGATCGCGAACCCGGGCCACAGCGAAATCACGGCCCAGGCGGCGAAGGCCGGGGTCAGCGCGAGCAGCGGCGCCACCACGAACAGGAAACGGTTGGAGCGCGACGGCACCACCACTTCCTTGATCAGCAGCTTGAGCACGTCGGCGAACGGCTGCAGCAATCCCTTCGGACCCACCCGGTTGGGGCCGAGGCGCACCTGCATGTAGCCGATCACCTTGCGCTCGGCGAGCGTCAGGTAGGCGACGCACAGGATCACGACGATGGTGACGGCCAGGATCTGGCCGAGCGAGGTGAGCGTCACCCGCAGCCAGTCGGGCCATGCCTGCCAGATGCCGACGACGGCGTCCATCACGATGCACCGCCCTGGAGGCCGCCCTGCCCTTCACGGGTCTGCTGCAGGGGCGCCGAGCGCCGCACCACGGCATCCACCTCGTACAGGCCGACTTCGCGGGTCACGTCGAGCGATGCGAGTCGACCGGGCACGAAGCTGCTCGCAGAGCCGCCCGTCGCATATTCGCCGAGCTCGCGCCGCAGCTCGTCGCGCACGTCCTCGGAACTCAGGTACTCGAAGCCCGCGAGCCCAAGCAGGTTGCCGAGCACGCGCAGCACCTTCCAGGCGGGACGTGCCTCGCCCGGCGGCCGCGCCGCACCCGGGACGCTCTGCCAGCGGCCCTCGACATTGACCCACGTGCCGGAGGTCTCCGCGTAGGCCGCCACGGGCAGGATCACCGACGACGCGGCCAGCTGCTCAGCGCTCGCGTACGGCGTCAGCGCCACCACGCAGTCAGCCGACTGTGGGGCCGTGGCAGCGGCGGACGACGTCACGAGGTCGGCCGCCTCGAGGCCACCGACGAAGAGGTAGCCGCGCAGCCGCGCATCGATCATCTCGGCCGCAGCGAGCCCCGGCCTCGCCACGGAACGGCCACCCACGCCGCGATGCGGCGTCGCGCCGGCGAGCGAGGCTCCCACCGCATTGGCGCCCTCCGGCAGGTAACCGAGTCGCGCACCGGTGACCTCCGCGAGTGCCGCTGCAAGCGCACGGATCTCTGCAAATGACGCGTGTCGCTCGGCGAGCGCGCCGAGCAGCACCAGGCGCAGCTCGCCCTTCATCAGCATCGCGGCGACGCGCTCATGCTCGGCCGACGGCGTGACTCCTTCCAGCGACGCGCCGAGCCGCGCCGGCACGGTCTGGCCGGCCGCTCGCGCCGCCGCCGCGAGCACCGCGGCCAGGTGCTGCGCCATGCCGAGCCCGTTGCTGGTGAGGCTCGCCTCCACCGGGAACAGCACGTCCACCGGCCTCGGGTTGACGAACGCCACGCGCGTTCCCCTGCGCACCGCGCCCTTGCGGATGCGGTGCGCGATGATCGGCACTTCGCGGCGGACGTCCGAACCGACCAGCAGGATGGCCGAGGCCTGCTCGAGCTCGGCGATGCCGCAGCCGAGCATTGGCGCGACCGGGTCGCCGGCCTGGTCGCGTGCATCCTTTCGCCGCAGGCGATGGTCCACGTTCTCCGAGCCGAGGCCGCGCGCGATCCGCGCAGCGAGGTACGCCTCCTCGACCGACGCCGCCGGCGAGACCAGCACGCCGAGCTGCCCGGGGCCGTGTTCGCGCACCACCTGCTGCAGGCCGCGTGCGGCGGCCTCGAGTGCGCGCTCCCAGTCGACCTCGCGCCACGCGCCGCTTTCCTTGACCATCGGCTTCTGCGCGCGATCGCCCGAATAGAGGCCCTCGCAGCTGAAGCGGTCGCGGTCCGAGATCCAGGTCTCGTTGATCTCGTCGTTGGCACGCGGCACGACGCGCATGAGGCGTCCGCGCAGCACGTGGCCGAAGAGGTTGCTGCCCGCGCAGTCGTGCGGGGAGACGAGCGGGTGCTGCGTCATCTCCCAGGCCCGCGCCCGGTAGCGGTACGGCTTGTTGTTGAGCGCGCCGACCGGGCACAGGTCGATGATGTTGCCCGACAGCTCGTGGTCCACGCTCTTCTCGATGTAGGTCGAGATCTGCATGCGGTCGCCGCGACCGACCGTGCCGAGCTCGGGGATACCCGCGATCTCCTGGCCGAAGCGCACGCAGCGCGTGCAGTGGATGCAGCGCGTCATGTCGGTCGACACGAGCGGACCGAGGTTCTGGTCCTGCACGACGCGCTTGCGTTCGCTGTAGCGCGCGATGTCGCGACCGAAGCCCATGGCGAGGTCCTGCAGCTCGCACTCGCCGCCCTGGTCGCAGATCGGGCAGTCGAGCGGGTGGTTGATGAGCAGGAACTCCATCGTCGCCTTCTGGGCCGCAATGGCCTTGGGCGACTTGGTGAAGACCTTCATGCCTTCCGCGACCGGCGTAGCGCAGGCCGGCAGCGGCTTCGGCGCCTTCTCGACCTCGACGAGGCACATGCGGCAGTTGGCCGCGATGGAGAGCTTCTCGTGGTAGCAGAAGCGCGGCACGTAGGCGCCGTGCGCGTCCGTGGCCTGGATGATCATGGCGCCTTTCGGCGCCTTGACCGGCACGCCGTCGACCTCGATGTTGACCAGATCTTCGCTCATGGCGTCACGCCGCGCGCCCGCGCGCCTCGACGAGGCTGTGGCCGTGCTCGACGTAGTGCTCGAACTCGTGCCGGTAGTGCTTGACGAAGCTCTGCACGGGCCACGCGGCCGCGTCGCCGAGCGCGCAGATGGTGTGGCCCTCGATGTTGTTGGCGACGCTGACGAGCATGTCGACGTCTTCCCGTCGCCCCTGGCCGCCGAGGATCCGCTTCAGGGTGCGGTTGAGCCAGCCGGTTCCCTCGCGGCAGGGCGTGCACTGGCCGCAGGACTCCATGTAGTAGAAGCGCGACAGGCGCTCGAGCACGCGCACCATGTCGGTGGTCTCGTCCATCACGATCACCGCGGCGGAGCCGATCGCGGAACCCGCCTTCTTGAGCGAGTCGTAGTCCATGTTCGCCGCGAGCATCACCTCGCCCGGCACCACCGGCACCGACGAGCCGCCCGGGATCACAGCCTTGAGCCTGCGGCCGCCGCGCACGCCGCCCGCAATCTCGAGCAGGTCCTTGAACGGCACGCCGAGCGGCAACTCGTAGTTGCCCGGCTTCTCGACGTGGCCGGAGACCGAGAAGATCACCGTGCCGCCGGAGTTGGCCGGGCCCAGGCCTGCGAACCACTCCGGGCCCCTGCGCAGGATGGTCGGCACCGACGCGAAGCTCTGCGCGTTGTTGATCGTGGTGGGCTTCCCGTAGAGGCCGTAGTTCGCGGGGAACGGCGGCTTGAAGCGCGGCTTGCCCTGCTTGCCCTCGAGCGACTCGAGCAGCGCGGTCTCTTCGCCACAGATGTAGGCACCCGCCCCGACGAAGGTGTAGAGGTCGAAGTCCACGCCCGAGCCGAGCAGGTTCCGGCCGAGCAGTCCCGCCGCGTAGGCCTCCTTGAGGGCTGCCTCGAAGCGCGGCACGGGCTCGGCCATGAACTCGCCACGGATGTAGTTGTAGCCGAC
>Ga0105090_10001922_pt1 | contig 11423 bp, 7 predicted proteins | sample PPLLak3March2015_FD_79110 | JGI IMG/M metagenome (GOLD analysis project Ga0105090, IMG submission 79110) | Freshwater sediment microbial communities from Prairie Pothole Lake near Jamestown, North Dakota, USA - PPLs Lake P7 Core (1) Depth... | ecosystem: Environmental > Aquatic > Freshwater >... | reverse complement strand
CGGCTGCCAGGGCGATAGGTATTAAAGGTTCCAGAAACTCGGCGGCATAGTTGAACCGGGTTAACTGCCGGGGCGAAACCGGATAGCCCATGTGTTTGAGCTGCCGGGAAAACTCCCTGATCGACAAGGACTGACCACTTTCATGTTCTAACTGGGCTTTGAGGTCGCGCAGCGCCAATGCCTTATCAATCAGGGTCATCTCCCCGCGCAGTTCATTTTCAATGAGATGGCTGCTCAGGGCTTGGCTGTCCGATAGCCACGGTACCACCAGGCAATGAATATGATAAAAGCATTCAAGTGCCAGCTCTGTCCACAACTCCTTGAGAATCATCAACCGGGTATTGCCGCCTGCGACCACCATGTACTGGGTGTCGCAGGGCCGTTTGGTTACGGTGAGCAGGTTATTTAAGCCTCCTTTTGCCCGGATAGAAGCCTTGATTTCATCATAGAGAGGATTGATTGTTCGCCGGGGATTGCGGTCATAGGGCTTGATCAGATCAATCGTTAGCACCTTATGATGGGTAGTTGGATCGTCGGCACCGGACAGTGCCTGTTGCTGACCAAAATGCCCGTCAACAACGCTAACTTTATTGTTGGGTGAGTTCATGCTTGCAAACCCTGAGGTTTTGTTAATCAACTATACCGAGCCCAAGCCGGCAGGTTCATGTGATTTGTGCCACCTTTGAACGTCTACGGGTTAAAATATCCATAGGGTTCATGGTTTGCCGAATAACGATGCTGCCCGGCGTGTTTTTGTAATTAATATAATAAAACTTTATTTACATTATCATCAATGAGTTATCAATGCAAGTATTAATACATTAAAGCAGGGGTTGATAGCAAACTATGGAATCAGTTTATACCGTTAACGAGCTGGGTAGTGCTGTCTTTAGGCTTTCTTATCCTGAATGGCAGGCTATTCAGGAGCCACTATTTTTTAATTTCGTGGAGGCCCATGAGGACAAACAATGGCTATTCCTGCAACAGGCAAATGGTTTGTCTGCCTATACAACACAAGTCGCTTTAATCAGGATTGGCGAAAAACTCTACAAATTAACCGGCAAACAGCGCCAAAAGCTATGGTCGTCCGGCAAAGTTGCGCCCCCTGACTTTCTGATTGCCCAGGTTTTCGACCTCACTGAAGAACAGTTTTTGGCTTTAAATGCCGAGGCGAAAAAAAAGCAATTGGAAGAGCTCCCTTCGAATGAGGTAATCAAGGCTATTTATGTCGAGCTGGGCTTGGTTTTCAGTTCCGCCCGAATCCAACAGGGGTTTATTAATGAGGCGATTAATATCGCCTTGCGGGGAAGACAGCGGGGTTTACAGGACCGAAGACAAACCCAGGAAAAGGAAGAGATCAATATGAAAAAGGCTATCCAGCTGTTCGCCACGGAGTTAAAGCATATCGATAGCTTAAACCCCAAAGCTGATATTTTTGCCACGGGTGTTTTGGCCGGCGCATTAATCATGATGGGCCTTAAAAAACCGATTGAAGCATTTTTGGTGCGACTGAATGAACGCCAAGGCGAGATAAAAGAGGGCCTTGACGATCCGGTTGAAAGTCTGCTCAAAGCCATTCATAGCCACCGGATGGATCAGCGAACCATGCAGGCCTATATGTCCATTGACCTGTGCAAAAAGACGATACAAGCCATGACCCTTTGGGAAGAAGGCTCCCAATCCCCCAAATATTGGCGCAAGAGGGATTTATCAGGAGTTGACCACCGGCCTTATGTCCGCGAACTAAGACAGCTAAAACAGATCCATGCGCAAAGGGATTTATAAAGGGCTGCTGTTTTGCTTTTTTATTATCAGTAGCCCTGCTAATGGGAAAGAACCCCGAATAGTCATTGCTTACCCTGCGTCCGAAACTTCGCAAGCGCTAACCTATACTCACGTCATTGACGGCATAGAAAAAGCGGTCGGCCATGCTGAACGGCTTGAAGTCACAGAGGGGGCTGATACGGTTCAAGCGCAACTGGATCGTTTGCATCCTGATAAAGTTATTGCTCTGGGAAAAAAGGTAGCCGGAACTATCAATAAGACCTCCTACCTCAAACTCATGCTGGTGGGCTTGGCGCATTTTAACCCCGCAGAGTACAACGGCGTGAGTCTGACTCTCGATAGCCGCAGCCTGGGTGCACAGTTATCCCGATTCGTCCCGTCCGTCAAACGGGTGTTTGTCGTTCAACAAGCCGGTCATCAGACCATTGAAAGTGTCCCTGCGATCTCCGGAACACAGCCCACGCTCGAAATACGTGAAGGCAGTGACCAGTTAGCGACCATCCGTTTACTGGGCCACTTAGTGGGAGAGGAGGCGACGGCTACTGATGCGGTATTTATCCCGGCAAACCTGCCTATCGATATTCTCTATGAGGTCGCTAAAGTGGCTTGGGATAAAAAAATCATGCTCCTGTCAACGAATCTGGCCCAATTGGACACGGGGACGCTCATGGGTTTTTATCCCGATGAGCTTGCGCTAGGCGAACAGCTGGGGCAGTTGGTTACGAAAAAAAATCCCGGTTTCGAAAGCATTAAAGGGATCAATTCGGCTTTAAACAGGAAGGTCGCCCAGTATCTTAGTATCGATTTTGACCCCGCAACGCTTGATCTGTTTACTGTAAAGATCAAATGAATCTACCTGCCCATCTTAATTTGCGACAACGCTATAACCTGACGGTTTTTATCGCCATTGCCCTGGCATACTGCCTGTTAATCAGTTTGCTGTATAAAGTGATTGACAACTATGCTGGCGATTACACCAGCCATTACTGGCAAGATTATACCAAGACCTTCTCCGACTCCGTTAAATACTCGGTGATTATGAGATCAACCTCGGTTTCAGAAGCATTAACGCACAATTTTGCCAGTGATAAGAATGTTCTTAAAGCCTCTGTTTATAATAGCCAGGACGAGTTGTTGGCAACCTCGGGCGGCAACCTGAACTGCATGGCAACCCAGACTGGCTTTACGACCTCGTTGGTTATTGATACCCATGACTATTGGTGTTTTTATTCGCCGATTACGCAAGCAGCCAACTTTTTAGGGCATGTTGAACTTATCATTTCTAAAGCCGATTTAAAGGCCGTCTTCGGGCAACTTTTGTGGGCTTCCGGGCTGATTATCCTGGTGTTTACGGTGTTTATTTTCTTTGTGGTCCGGCATTTTTCAGGGTTGTTTACGACAACCTTGGTTGAAATGGCGACCGTATTAAAAGATGTCAGTCAGGGGAAGCGCGGCAGACGAGTTGCATTTTCCGGCGCTGCCGATATTGACATGATGCGAGACGTTTTCAACGACATGCTGACCCGGATTGAGCTGAACGAGCAAGCGTTAGAACAGAGGGTGGCGGATAGAACCAGTGAGTTGAAAATCGCGCTCGACAACAGCCAGGCCGGGAATGTTTATAAGAGCCAAATCATGGCCATGGTGTCACATGAAATGAAAACTCCTTTGCATGCTGTGGTCGCCGGCTTGCAATTGTTATATGAACAGGTGCCTCAAGGGCCAGGGCATGAGCTGAATAGAGAATATCACGCCAAGGCCTTGAACCGTGCTAATGAGTTGAATAGCTATATCGATAATATGTTGCTTCATGGAAAATTAGAAGCGGATCAGTTTGAAGTGGCTCCTGCTTTAGTGGCTATAAAACCCTTGATGCAAGGGTGTGCGGATAAAGTGGCGCCGTTGCAGGATCGTAACCGGAACCGCTTAACGCTGTCGGGCCAGGATATTTCAGTGGTTTGTGATGCCGAGGTATTAAGGCATATTGTCAATAATTTGTTAAGCAATGCCTGTAAATTTACCCTGGAGGGGGATATTACCTTGAGCTGGTGGCTTGAGCAGGCAGCGTTGGTTATTCAGGTGGGCGACACCGGTTGTGGCATACCCGATGAATTTCGCGCCAGGATTTTTGATGCGTTCTGGCAGGTAGACATGAGTTTATCCCGAAAATACGGCGGCTACGGCTTGGGGCTCGCCATTGTCCGGCAATTTGTCCAGCAGCTCAATGGGGATATTACGGTAGGGGCTAATGGGGGTAAAGGAACCCTATTTACGGTTAAAATTCCAAACTCAGCAGGTCGGCTTGCTCATCCTCCGTAGGGGTGTCTGGGAAAATCAGTTTGATGGCCCTCGCAACCCGTTTGGCCTTGTCGAATTCATTATTGGTAAGGGCATGATTGAGTACCCATAACAGGTTTCTCAAGGTCTGGTTTTTGGCATCCGTGTAGTGGGCTTGGTAAATCAGCTTCGCACGGTTAAGAATGGCTTGGCACTGCGTTCTTAGATCCGGCAATTCAAAGGGTTTGCACAGATATTCACTGGCGCCGTTCAACATCATGTTCTGGTTGCGGTCTGGGCGGTCATAAGCGGTCATGATAATCACCGGCTGGTTTTTATCAACGTCCATCATTTTTACCAGCACGGCATCGCCTTTTAAACCGGGCAGCATATAATCCAACAGCACCAATTCATGGCGCTTTTGGTTCCATAGATCCAGCCCCGACTCCCCGTCACTGGCGATATCAATAGCAGAGCTGTCTTTTAGGGCGTTATAGGCGAAAAAGGCGGCATCCGCGTCATCTTCGATAATAAGTAAAGTGGGTTTTTCTGGTGGTTGACGTCCACGAACATAGCCGGTGCTGAGGTTGTGCTCATAAGCCGATTGTAAGGTCTGCCCCAAATCCGCCAAAGATACCCCTTTAAAGTTATGCTCCTTGGCCAATAGCAAGGGTATCTCGGTTTCGCAGGTGTCATTAATCAGGTAGAGGGGAAGTGTGTGAGCCGCTAACTGGGTCGAGTTAATCAGCTTTGCCAACCGCCATATATCCGCCCCGTCTATTGAATACTCACTAATAATAAAATCATGGGTATCTTTTTTTAATTCGTTAACCAAGTCATCCACCGTTTCCACAAGGGTCAGGTCGCCCTTGATGTCGGACAGGGTTAGCTGGTCTTGCAGGGCATCTGCTGTTTCAGAATAATTTGAAGCGACGAGTAATTTCATAGTGTTCATAGTCCTGGAATATTTGGGTTTAACCATGAATGCTGACTTGTCTGAAAATGTAAAGAAGGCTTAGGCTTCTTATTGTTTTTTGTTCGCATTAACATATCTAAATCATGCGCTAAGCGGCATTAGGGTAACAACAACATCACGATCGGGTTTGAGAGTGATACTGGCTGCTTCCTTAATGTTGTTATTGGTTTTAACCGTAAAGTCCCTTAACAGGGTGACAATAATCATCATCATCTCCAGCTCAGCAAAATGTCGGCCAATACAATTATGTAAGCCCCCTCCAAATGGAAAAAAGGCGTACTTATGTCGTTCAGTTTCCATCTCTGGGTTTACAAAATGCTCCGGATAAAATTCGTTGGGGCGTTCCCAGAGCATTTCATTGCGATGGGTGGCATACATGCTCAGAATGATAGTCGTACCTTTAGCAATATTCTGTCCACCTATCATAATATTCTCAAGGGCCTGGGTAGCAAGAGCCGTAGTGGGTGGATACAATCTTAAGGTTTCATAAAGCGCTGCTTTTGTATAGACCAGCCTTGATAGGTTCTCTAGGGTTAATGGATCATCTTTGTGGGTTCTAATTTCAGCTGTTATTTTTTTATGCACAGTTTCATGCTTTCCAATCAAGTAAAAAAACCATGACAGTATGTTAATGGTGGTGTCTTGCCCCGCAAAAAACAAGTTAACTGCTTCGTCTTTCAATAACTCCTTTGTCATGGTGTAGCCCGTCTTTTTATCCTTGGCCTGGATAAATAAGGAAATAAGGTCGTGTCCTGGCTGCTCGTATTTGCTGTTGATTTCTTGGGTAACAAAAGCGGTGAGTTGATTAACTGCATTTTGGTATGATCTTTTTTTGTGTGGCATGAGCCACATCAATTTCCCATTACTGATGATTTGGGTAACTAGCTGCGGCAATAAGCCATTACTGATAGTATCTATTGAATTTATTAGTAGTTCCTTATTGCTTAGGGTATCGACTGATCCGCCCATTAACACGCTGATAAAGATTCTTTGAATCAGTGCCTTAAGCTCATAAGACAGGTTGATATCTCGATCAGTCGTGTTTTTTAGCTTATTTTTGGTACTGTCTGCTTCATTGATAATGACCTTTTCCCATTCAATAATTGACTCTCTGGTAAAGATGGGCTGCATGATGCGGCGCTGATTTGTCCAGGTTTCGCTTTTACTGTTAACGAGACCATCGCCAAACAACGATTTTTTTGCGTCGTAAAGAAAATCCCTACTCAATAAACCTTTGGCTTCCTGGCTATAAACCTCCTCAATGTGTTCGGGCTTACAAACGAACAGAAGTTTTTTCTTAAAAAAGCGGGCTAACACCAAATCCCCATAGTTTCGGTGGATTGTTATTAAAGCTGAGAGTGGTCTCCTGATTGATTGCACTATAGGAACAATAATGGATTGCTCCTTTAGCGGACGGTGTTGCGATTTTAAAATGACCATTTAATTTGCCCCAGTATTGAACGCTCTGTAACCGGAACGTCTCCCGGTAGCAAAAATGGGTTTAAGCTCGGTTCTTTGGCATTAGTGCCAAACAAATTATTGACTCTAAGAATAAATTCTAGGGGCTTGGCAATCTGGGTTGAAAGTGTCAAACCCGTAATAAAATAGCCACCTAGATTTGACCGTGGATCGTTGGCAGGGCGCTTTCTTTCGCCTATCCAATTTAACTGGGCCCCCAGTACCCAGCCCTTGGTGAACTCCCAGTTTATCAGCGCTTTTATCATGTGTTCAGGCAATAGTCCGCTGTTGTTGCTGTTACTTAAGCCATGATAACTGTAGTTGATAGAAAAGTTTAAGCTTTCATCGAATGTATAGCGACTTTCAGTTTCCACACCAATTCCATTGATCTTGCCGGCATTGACAAAGCCAACAGGGTTAGGTGATACTGCTGTAAAGGATGTTAAGGTTGAATCGCTGGTTGAAGTAATCAAATTATTCAGCTCAAACCAATAAACGTTTGCCGAGGTCATCAATACCGGCGACCATTTGTTTTCAACCTGAAACTCTACGGTGTCCATAATTTCCGATTTAATGGTCGCCCCTAGCGTTGCGGGTAGATTTTTTTCTAAAAAAGAGGGCGGTCGGAAGGCCCGGCTATAGAGCAGTTTCGCGGTTAAATAGGGATCGATATTCCATACTAAGGATGTTCGGGGGCTTAAGCCTCCGGAAGCATCCGAGTAATAATCGTACCTCAACCCTGTTGTTAGGTAAAAGTCAGTCGCAAAATTCCATTCGTCCTGAAACAGGGTATAAAAATTCGTTCTGTTCTTTGATAGAGTGATGGGATCTCTTCCTAAAGCGGATACCTCAGTTAAATCAATTTGCTGAATGAAACTGGGTGTGATGAGGTAGTTTATCTTATTGCTAACGTCAGTTACCCAATTATAGACAATCCCGGTTCCGAGGATAGCATTGTGCTTTTTGAACCCCATGTAATTAATCTGTGTGGTTAGCCCCGTTGTTCCCTGGGAATTTGTTGCCAGGCTTGTTGCTCCTTGGGGCAGAAAGCCTCCTAATGTTCCTGGGGGTAATAACTTGAAATCCCAGTCCGTGTGTTGGCCTAAAAAGTAAATTTTGGATTCAAGCGCTAGTTCATCAGTGATCTTGTTGTTTGCCGATACATCCATGCTGTAAATGTCCACATTGCTCGCCCCGATGTTATCTAATGCGAGCGCTGCACCTTCGCCTGTTTGAACATTATTAAAGCGTTGGTAGCCTGCCCTAAATCTCGCCCAGTCCTTGTAGGCTACATCAATTCGGGCATCGATATCGTCTCGGCCATTGTTGGTGAATCCGGGAGCGTTTGATACACGAGTTTTAAACAGGCTGTCCAAAAAGGTTTGGGCATCACGATCAATTCTTCCTTGGCTACCCTGGGTTGTCCCGTCTTGAAAAGAAAATGCGTATTCCCAATCGCCTTTTTTGTTGCCATATTCTGCCCAGCCTTCGTAAGTATCTTGACTGCCAAAGTAGCCGCCGATATCACCTCCTTGTAGTTCTTTTCCAGTTTTAAGGACAACATTAATAACCCCTGTGGTTGCATCACTGCCATAAAGCATAGAGCCTGGGCCCCTGATGACTTCTATATGAGAGATATTCTTTACTGGCATCGTCCAGTCTAAGGGCTTACCGCCAATTGCTGTATTTCTTTGGGGAATACCATTTATTAAGATAAGGATTTGAGCGTTTGTTTCAGAGTAAATGCCTCGAAAGCCAATCACGCTATTGCCGCTTCTGGCACTGCTAACATGCACACCGGGCAAATATTCAAGGACATCTAACAACCGCCTGGCGCCAATGCGGTCAATGTCTTTACTGGTTATGACGGAGGTAACGCTGGGGCTGAGGTTTTGCGGGATAGGATGACCCGCTGCAATGGATTGCATCTCCTCTGAACCGTAGATCAAATCAAGATCGTCCTTCTCAGATTCTTCTGAGCGGGCATTTTGAGACAAGACAACGATTAAAATAAAACAGCGGGTTATTCGAGGTATCTCGGTAATTGAATTCATTATTGATGCTCTCTTAAGTAGGTAAATACTCTAAACTCGGGCTAGACGTCAATAATCAAACTTTTTCCTTAAATTCTTCTGTAATTTCCATTAGAATTTCGTTAAGACTCCATTAAACTTTCATTAACTACACCGCCGTAAACGCCTCACTAATTACTTTTTGTCGTTGTTTTTCGTCGGAGTTTAAATATAAGATGTTGGAAAATGGCACGGTTATCAAAGTCATTTGAGACATTCGGTTAGGCGCTTAATCGAAAAAATATTTTTATGTGTTCAAAATCTAGCATCAGGTAATATTTAAGAGCCGCTTCTTGAATGACAATTCAAGACAGCAACGAAGTTATAAAGCATACCTGATCGATAAATGACGGACAAAAATGCACTTTATTTCATCAACGAGAGTAAGGCAGGGGTTTTGGGCGAATGCCAACAATCAGGTCATACGCTATAACCTTGCCTATATTAGCCATCGGTTATTCATTCTCGGACAATGTCAGGGAGCTTGGCTTTGATAATGCTCATGGTTAAACGCTTATGCTGCTGAAATTTCTTCATAAAGATAAACCGCCATCCCTACCTATTCCGCAATACTCTAGTGGTCCTCAGCCACCACAGACCTATCCCGTCTTATCGTCCAAGGCTTTATTGGAACCGAGAATTGCCGCGATTAATCGCATTGAAGAACTGGCCGGCGTTCCTGCCGCTTATTTCCAGCAGTTTTATCTTAAAGCCTTGCATCACTATGCCCGGTTCGTCCAACAACTCCCCGCCTCGGAAGCCCATCACCATGCCCATGCGGGCGGACTCTTGGATCATGCGCTGGAAGTCATTACCACGGCGTTATCACTGAGGCAGGGTTATCTGCTACCTCCTGGCGCTGCGGTTGAGGAGTTAGTCCATCTAAAAGATGTTTGGACTTATGCCGTGTTCGCCGCTGCCCTCTGTCATGATCTGGCAAAGCCTGCGGTTGACCAGAAGGTGTCCTTGTATGACGCTCAGGGACAACCTATAGGTATCTGGGATCCCTGGTCCGGAAATATAGATAATAATCCAGACGTTCAATGGTATGGGCTTGAGTTTGTCCGTAATCGCGCCTACCGGCTGCATGAAAAAGTCTCGTTATTGTTAGTTAACCGTATTCTGCCGCCCGCTGGACTGACCTGGTTAGCCAGTGACCGGCAGGTGTTTTCGGCTTGGTGTGCCTGTGTATCGGGTGATGTCAGCCAGGCCGATGTATTGGGTGAGATCATCAGTCTGGGTGACAGACACTCCGTCGCCCATAACCTCGGCGCTGATTCCAATCCACAAGCCGTCAAATCACAAGTCGTCCCCTTACATGACAAACTGGTCATGGCCTTACGGCAACTCATCGAAGAAAATACCTTACCGCTTAACCGTAATGGCGCTGCCGGCTGGCGAACCGGCACTAAGCTCTGGCTGGTGAGCAAACGGGTGATAGACAGCATGAGATTGTATCTGACCCAGTCAGGACATACCGGCATTCCTACCGATAATCAAAGGTTGTTCGATGTATTGCAGGAACACCAGCTCCTGGAGCCGTGTCAGGACCGGGCCATCTGGCGAACTACGGTGCAAGGGGATAACTGGGCGCATGAACTAACCCTGCTCTGTATGCCATTAATCAAGATCTGGCCGAATCCTGAGGCTTGGCCGGATGAGTTTGCCGGGTCAGTGAATCCTAAGCTTGGTGACGACGATGATGCTCTCCAAGAGCAGACTGATGAAAGCAGCGAGGTCTCTGCGCAACTGGACAACGATAAGGCTGACGACACAATCAAGTCAATTCAAGACGGCAATAACTCTAATATGCCGGTAACGACTGCTGCTCATAACCCAAAACCAAAGAAGGAAAAAGCCCCGGCTTTGGAAAAATCCCTCAGCCAACAGTTTGGCTCACCTACTGACAATGTTGGTGTGCAATTCCTGAATTGGGTGGTGGCAGGCCTACAGGATCGGTCGTTGGACTATAACAATCCGGGGGCTCGTGTGCATGTGGTGGCTGAAGGTGTTTTGTTGGTGAGTCCTGGAATCTTTCAGGATTTTGCGAAACTGCACAAAGACGTTGACTCCTGGGAGGCTGTACAAAAAAAGTTTTTGAAGTTGGGTTTACATGAACGCTCAGAGGGTGGGCTGAATGTCCATAAATACAGGATTTCAGGGGCTAACCACAGCGCCTCGATCATGAGCATTTTGTTGAAGGACAGTGGCTTATTATTCAAGACAGGGTCGCCGTCGCCTAATCCGCATGTTTGTAAGGCTGCGTTGCTTTAAATCAAGAAGGCTATAAGGTGCGGCCATTTTTTGAAGATGGACGAATAGTTGGTCAGTGCATGAAAGCAAGGTTTACCAGCTGGACATTTGGCATCGAGATCGGCCAGATTATTAGCCAGTGATTTGGCTGCTTGTTGAGCGCCAAGAAGGTTCCCGAAATGCCCCTAGCACAGTATTCTGCACACAGAATCGATCTACAACCCCATATAGATATTTATCGTGCCTTGTTATCCAGTCATTAACAATGATTGATATGCGTTAAGTGTAGTCAAAATCAGGTTATGAACCTCTTACCGGGCAAACTTTTACGCTTGACGGCTGTTAAATCAATAAATTTCTCGGTATGCGTACAAGAAAATTCTGCGCCTTTTCGATAATGTGAACATCCCCAAAATTGTCCAGTAGGCCCTTTTCTTAAGCTCATCTTTCCATCACACTTGGGACAAACCGGTTCAACATAATCGCAGCGTTTGTTTTCACATACCCGAAACCGGTCGCTCTTTTTCAAACCGCTGCCACACCATTGGCAGGCCGACAGCGTATGACTGCATAACGGATATTCACTGCAACCAAAGAAGCTG
>Ga0105090_10001921_pt1 | contig 11431 bp, 11 predicted proteins | sample PPLLak3March2015_FD_79110 | JGI IMG/M metagenome (GOLD analysis project Ga0105090, IMG submission 79110) | Freshwater sediment microbial communities from Prairie Pothole Lake near Jamestown, North Dakota, USA - PPLs Lake P7 Core (1) Depth... | ecosystem: Environmental > Aquatic > Freshwater >... | reverse complement strand
TATCGGGCCGGAAGTCGCGCCGACACGGGTCGAGCGCCCAGTCGGTGGAGGAAGGGACTTCCATGAAGTACAGGCGCCTGAGGGGCGGCACGCTGGCTCCGCGCTGCCAGAGCCGCACCGCCGCCTGGGTCGCCCGGGACACATGGACGTGGTCGTCGTTGAGGTCACAGGGATGGTGCGTGAACACCACGTCGGCCTGCGTTTCCTCGAGGGCTCGTTCGATGAAGCGCACGAGATCGAGGTGCGGGACGGAGTTGAGGCGGATGTTCGGGAAGTCGCCGAAAATCGGCGATCCGAACCCCAGCAACGCCTGAGCGGCCTCGGCATCGGCCACGAGCTGCTCGTCAGTCGGGCGATTGCCACGTGCCGCCGCATGCCCGGACATGAAGCAGGCTCGCACCGAATGGCCCGCCGCCGCGATCCCGGCCGCAGTGCCGCCGCAACCGAGCACTTCGTCATCGGGATGTGCCACGACGATCAGGACCGGCATCGCTATCTGTGGTTTCGGAGGGCGCCGCCCGACGCGGCGGCGCGGACTCTACGTGGGGCGCCTCGGGTTGACAAGGCTTGAGCCTCAACGAGCCGCGCCGCGGCGATAGTCGTCGACCGCCTCGCGCAACTGCTCATCGAGCGAAAACGGCGCCCTCCAGCCGAGCAGCCGCTCGGCCTTCGTCGTGTCCACGACCAGCGTCCCAGTGAGGCGCTGCAACTCCCCCTGTCGGCCCAGCAGGCGCGCGACCGCGGCCAGCACCGCCGCGGGGACCGGCATCAGCCGGACCGGACGGCCGAGCGCTGTGCCGATCGCCTCCAACAGTTGCGGAGTCGAAGGACGTTCACGATCAGACACCAGGAAGGTTTCACCACAAGCCGCAGGATGCTCCATGGCGGTGACAATGAAGTCGCACAGGTTGGGGAGCCCGACCAGAGACCGCGCATTCCGAATGGAAGCGAGCGGCAGCGGCAAGCCGCGGTCGATGGCCCGGATCATTCGCAGGAAATTGGCTTTCACGCCGGGTCCGTAGACCAGAGGCGGACGCACGATCGTGTACGCAAGCGTCGTGCCGGACGTCTCGCGCGCCAGGGCCTGTTCCGCTTCGAGCTTGGTCTGTCCGTAAACGTCCTCCGGCCTGGGTACGTCGTCCTCGCGGAAACCCCGCAAGTCGGAGCGTTCGCCGTGCACCTTCACAGAGCTGAGGAACACGAACCTGCGCACGCCAGCCTGCAGGCATTTCCGCGTCAGCGCGCGGGTCATGTCGACGTTGATGCGCCGGTACAAGTCCAGTGCCGTGGGATCGGCGAGGTCGGCGGAATGCGTCCGCGCCACCAGGTGCACGACGACATCGGACTGTGCGAGCGCATCCGACAGGCCCGGCGCCTCGAGCCGGTCGTCGACGGTCAGGTACCGGACGCCTTGCACCGGGGCAGCGGGAACCGTTCGGACGCAGGCCGTGACCCGGTCACCCCGCTCCACGAGCCGCATCGAAAGCGCGGAACCGACGAAACCACTCCCACCGGTCAGAAGCACACGAGTCAATACAGCGACCTTTCCGGGCTGGAAACCGAGGGTGCACGAATCTTATCGCAGCTGAAAGGGCGCCCGCCGCATCGAAAGGGCTCCCCGCGGCCGGACCGACAGGGGGCGCTCAGTGCCCTTCCCTCCTCTGTTGCTATAATTTCACGATTGTCCGCCAATATCCTTCGATCGAGTTTCCGGCTACGGACGGCCCGCGTGGGCGACGTCCGAAGTTCGCGTCCGGGCCGGTCCGGACAGGGATGACGACGGACGCCCCCCACCCCATCAGCGACCACCCGACCCCGGACTCTTCCAGTGACAATCCTCGTGACAGGCGGTGCCGGCTTCATCGGCGCAAATTTCGTGCTCGACTGGCTGGACGAGGTCGGTGAACCGCTCGTCAACCTTGACGCCCTGACTTACGCCGGCAACCTTGAGTCGCTCGAGCGCGTGGGGACGGATTCCCGCCACGTATTCGTACAGGGCGACATCTGCGACCGGCATCTCCTTGATCGCCTGCTGTCGCAGCATCTGCCTCGAGCCATCGTGCACTTCGCGGCCGAAAGCCACGTGGACCGTAGCATCCACGGCCCTGAAGCGTTCATCGAGTCCAACGTCCGGGGGACGTTCACGCTGCTTGAGGCCGCCCGCGCCCACTGGATGTCCCTCGAGCCCGATCGGAAGTCGGCCTTCCGCTTCCACCACATCAGCACGGACGAGGTCTACGGCTCGCTTGGACCAACAGACACCCCATTCACCGAGGATCACCCTTACGAGCCGAACAGCCCCTATGCCGCCAGCAAGGCCGCGAGCGATCACCTCGTTCGCGCCTGGCACCACACTTACGGGCTGCCCGTGGTCACGACCAACTGCAGCAACAACTACGGGCCTTACCAGTTTCCCGAGAAGCTGATCCCGCTGATGATCATCAATGCGCTCGCGGGCAAGCCGCTGCCCGTCTACGGGGACGGCCAGCAGGTGCGCGACTGGCTGTACGTCAAGGACCACTGCAGCTCGATCCGCGCCGTGCTCGAGCGCGGCCGCGTCGGCCAGACGTACAACGTCGGAGGCTGGAACGAGAAGCCGAACATCGAGATCGTGGGCACGATCTGCGCACTGCTGGACGAGCTGCGCCCGGACGCCGCTGGCAGCTACCGACGACTGATCACACACGTAGCGGACCGGCCCGGCCACGACCGGCGCTATGCGATCGATGCCCGCAAGCTCGAGCGCGAGCTCGGCTGGCGCCCAGCCGAGACGTTCGAGACCGGCATTCGCAAGACGGTTCGCTGGTACCTGGACAATCCAGGCTGGGTGGCCCACGTCCAGAGCGGAAGCTATCGGGACTGGGTGACTACGAACTACGGTGATCGGACTGGCGCATGAGAATCCTGTTGCTGGGCAAGAATGGCCAGGTCGGCTGGGAGCTGCAGCGGGCGCTCGCGCCTCTGGGAGAGCTGACCGCACTTGACCGTAGCGATGCCGGTTCGTTGACCGGGGACTTGGATCGACCGGAGGCGCTAGCCAGCACCGTGCGCGCCGTGGCGCCAGACGCCATCGTCAACGCCGCCGCCTACACCGCGGTGGATCGGGCCGAGACCGAAGCGGAGGCGGCACGTGCGGTGAACGCTGTAGCCCCCGGCGTGCTGGCCCGTGAGGCCGAATCGCTTGGTGCGTGGCTGGTTCACTACAGCACAGATTACGTTTTCGACGGCTCGGGCACCGACCCGTGGGCCGAGGACAGCGCGACCGGTCCCCTGAACGTCTACGGCCGGACCAAGCTCGAGGGCGAAAGTCTCATCCGGGAAAGCGGGTGCCGGCACCTGATCTTCAGGACTAGCTGGGTGTACGCCGCCCGCGGCGGCAACTTCGCACGCACGATGCTGCGTCTGGCGAAAGAACGGGATTCGCTGCGAGTCATCGACGACCAGTTCGGCGCGCCGACCGGCGCGGAGCTGATCGCCGACGTCACGGCGCATGCGTTGCGGTCCGCGCGTGGGGATCCGGCTCTCGCGGGCACCTACCACCTCGCCGCCGCGGGGGAAACGACGTGGCACGGCTATGCCCGTCAAGTGATCTCGCGCGCACGACAGGCGGGACACACGACGCGCGCAGGACCGGAATCGATCCAGCCGATCACTACAGGCGAGTTTCCGACTGCCGCGAGGCGGCCCGTGAATTCCCGGCTGAATACGAGCAAGCTGCGCGAGGCGTTCGACGTCGTCCTGCCCCACTGGACGACGGGCGTCGATCGCATGCTCGACGAGTTGCTGGAACGCTGAAGAGACCGTCACCATGACCCGCAAAGGCATCATCCTCGCCGGCGGCTCCGGCACAAGACTTCACCCGGCCACGCTGTCGATCAGCAAGCAGTTGCTGCCGGTCTACGACAAGCCGATGGTCTACTACCCTCTATCCACTCTGATGTTGGCCGGCATCCGCGACGTGCTGGTCATCAGCACGCCGCAGGACACGCCGAGATTCGAGGCACTGCTGGGCGACGGCAGCCGCTGGGGCATGAACCTCAGCTACTGCGTGCAGCCAAGCCCGGACGGACTGGCCCAGGCATTCATCCTCGGTCGTCGCTTCGTGGACGATCACCCCAGCGCCCTCGTACTGGGGGACAACATCTTCTACGGCCACGACTTCGCCGCCCTGCTCAGGCGTGCGACCGGGCGCACGACGGGCGCCACGGTCTTTGCCTACCATGTCACCGACCCCGAGCGTTACGGGGTCGTGGCTTTCGATGCTAACCAGCGGGCGATCTCGATCGAGGAAAAGCCCGCAGTGCCTCGGAGCAACTACGCTGTAACGGGCCTGTACTTCTACGACGAGCAGGTGTGCGACATCGCGGCGAGCATCAGGCCGAGCGCCCGCGGCGAGCTCGAGATCACCGAGGTGAATGCGCGTTACCTCGAGCAGGGACGGCTCGACGTCGAGATCATGGGGCGCGGCTACGCGTGGCTCGACACCGGGACGCACGACAGCCTCATGGAGGCCGGCCAGTTCATCGCCACCCTCGAGAAGCGGCAGGGCCTGAAGGTCGCATGCCCGGAGGAGATCGCGTTCCGGTCCGGATGGATCGATGCGGAGCAGCTTGGGACGCTGGCCGCCCCGATGCGCAAGAACGGCTACGGGCAGTACCTGCTATCGCTGCTGAGGGAACGGGCATTCTGATGAAGGTCACTCCCACCGCGCTGCCTGAAGTGCTGATCCTGGAGCCCAAGGTGTTCGGCGACGACCGTGGCTTCTTCATGGAAAGCTACAACCGGCGCGCCTTCGACGAGGCGGTCGGACACCCGATCGAATTCCTGCAGGACAACCACTCGCGATCCGCGCGTGGCGTGTTGCGCGGCCTGCACTACCAGCTGCCGCCCTACGCACAGGGCAAGCTGGTCCGGGTCGCGGCCGGCAGCGTGTTCGACGTCGCGGTCGACGTGCGGCGCAGCAGCCCGCGATTCGGCCGCTGGGTCGGCGTCGAGCTGAGCGCAGCCAACCACCGCCAGCTGTGGATTCCCCCCGGGTTTGCCCACGGTTTCCTGGTGCTGAGCGAGACAGCTGATTTCCTGTACAAGGCGACGGGCTACTATGCACCCCAGTCGGAGCGGGCGGTGGTCTGGAACGATCCGAGCATCGCGATCGCTTGGCCAGACATCGGCACACCACCCACGCTGTCCGCCAAGGACGTCGCCGCGCCCCTGCTCAGAGACGCCGAGTGCTTCCAGTAACCCGCGCGGGCCGCGGCGCGCTGCTGCGCCAGCTCACGCTGTTCCTCGCGATCCTGATCAGCGGCGGCCTGCTGATATTCCCGCGCATACCCATCCTGCTGCTCATGCTGTCGCTGTGCCTGTTCCTGTCGGGATTCAAGCTGGTGATCCGCAGGGAGACGGTGCCGGTCCTCGTCCTGTTCTGCGCGATCCTGCTGGTGTCGCTGCTCAGACCCGGCCCGCTCCAGCTGGAGTCGCTCGCGATCCGCGTCGCGAACTTCGTCGCTGGGTTCGCCCTCCTCAACGTCTACCTCGCACAGGGCTACAGCCACCTCTCCCACGACCTGTACCGGATCCTGGGCTGGATGGCCGTGCAGGCGCTGGCGACAGTGGCCGCGGCGCTGGTCGTGCCCTTCCTGTTCGTTCCCGTCACCATCACCGAGACGACCTACCAGTCCGTCCTGCTGCTGCTGAACTACCACGTCATGATCGAGGACGCGGGCCTGCTGGTCCGGCCCGACGGGTTCTTCTTCGAGCCCGGAGTGTTCCAGATCTACCTGAACCTGCACCTGTACCTGGCACTGTTCGTGTTCCGGAGCTGGCGACGGACCGCACTGGCGCTGGCCGCCGTACTCAGCACGCAGTCCACCACGGGCCTCGTGATCTGCATGATCCTGCTCGGGGCTTACACCTTCGGGGAGATGCGCCGCACGTCACTCCGGCGCCGGATACTGGTCGGCTTCGCCGCAGTGCTCCTTGCCGCACCGATCGGCGGGCTCGTGTATCAGAACGTCATGTCGAAGCTGTACGGCGAGGCACAGGGCTCGTCCTGGGCACGCACCTACGACCTGATCACCGGACTCAACGTGCTGGCGGCCCACCCGTGGATCGGCATCGGGTTCGACCACGACCGCTACAAGGAAGAGGCGGCCCGGCTCGGCTACGCCGACACGCAGCTGGCCGCCGACCAGGCGGCGGAGCGCAGCACGTCGAACGGCATCCTGTTCCTGCTCTACAGCCTCGGTGTGCCGTTGAGCCTGCCCTTCCTGTTCGGCATGTTCCGCCAGCGGTTCTTCCCGCACCGGGCCCTGATCGGGCTGCTGCTGTTCCTGTCCTTTCTCAGCGAGTCGATCATCTCCACGCCCGTGTTCCTGATGCTGATCTTCAGCGGACTGCTGCTGCCGCATGCGACACCGTCCGCCGTGGGCGCGGCCAGTCGGGCCGCGGCCGCGTGAACCAGGAGAAAACCCTGTCGTGATGATGATCTTCAGGCTGCGCAACAACCTGAGCGCCAGGCTTTTCGCGCTGATCTTCGCCCGTCGGTTCCGGAAGTACGGTCGGCGCACGCGACTCGTGATGCCGCTCGGCATCGAGGGCATCGGCAACATCAGCCTCGGCGACGACGTATACGTCGGATACCGGACGACGCTCGCGGCCGTGCCTCTGACCGGCTCGCCAGACTGCTCGCTCGAGATCGGGAGCGGCACAAACCTCGGAAGCTACAACCACATCTACGCCACGCGACGCGTGACCATCGGCGCCAACGTCCTGACTGCGAACGGCGTCTACATATCCGACAACCAGCACGGGTTCGCGGACGTCGCGCTCCCGATCAAGCAGCAGCCCATCCGGCAGCTGCCGGCCGTCTCGATCGGCGATGGCACCTGGCTTGGCCACAACGCCTGCGTGATCGGCGTGAGCATCGGCCGCAACTGCGTGGTAGGGGCCAATTCGGTCGTGACGCACGACGTACCGGACTACTGCGTGGTGGCCGGTGCACCGGCCCGCGTCATCCGGCGCTACGACCGGGCCTCCGAGACCTGGCGGTGAAATGCCAGCAGCGGATACTGCCGCACGGTCCAGAAATAGCTGGCCACGATGGCTGCCGCCATGAACACGAGTACGAGCGAGCGCACAAGAGTGACTCCACGCAGGTCGAGGATCCCGCCCGACGACGCGGCGACCGCGAATATCGCCGCTGCCAGCAGCGCGCCGCCGCCGTAGCTGATCACGAAGGCCCCGTAGCGGATCAGCACATTGAAGACGATCCCGAACGGGCCCGCGAGCGTGAAGGCCACGAGCCCCGGCAGCACGATGTAAACGTAAGCGAGATCCGGGACATACCTCGGCAGCACGAGTGACAGGAACGGTTCGGCGAGCAGCCAGACGGCGATCACGGCCAAGACACAGTACAACGTGCAGAGCCACATGAGCCGCCGCAGTTCCCGGGCGGCGGCCGCGCCGTCCCGCGACTCGTAGTCCCTCACCAGCCGCGGCAGGAACACGCTGTCGAGCGACGACGGGACCAGCTGGAAGACCGTGACGAACACGATCGCCAGGTAGAGGTGGCCCAGCGCCTCGACGCCGAGGAATCGGACAACGTACCAGCGCTCAGCCTGGACGATCAACTGGGTGAAGACGCCGGTCAGGAAGATCAGGAAGCCGGCCTGCATCACCGTGCGCAGCAACTCGCGCGACATCGAGATCGAGCGCGGGCGCAGCTCGGGTCGCGCCAGCATCGCGAACAGGGCGAAGGCGATCGGTTGCACGACGATCGCGGCGACGCAGGCCGCGAGCGGCGCCCAGGGGATCAGCGCGAGCGGAAGCAGGGAGACTGCGACGGACTTCAGGTTCGCGCCGTTCAACGCGGCCAGTTCCCCCGCCGCGATCAGCTGGTTCGTCACCCAGGTGCGCACCAGGGTCGTGATGCCGGCAACCGCGCCCAGCAGGACGAACCCGGCCGCAGCCTCGGGGGAGCCCAGCACCAAGAGGCCGCCCGCCGCGGCCAGCAGCACGATGACCGCGAACGACGCCACGAATGCGTAGATCAGTGCGTTGATCCGCTGCGCGTCCTCGCCTCCCGCCGAGCACAGCAGGCGGTAGCCGCCGTTGAGCAGGCCGAAGTGCAGCGAGGAGACCAGCGCGATCACCGTCTGCAGCACTGCCACGAGCCCGAGCTGCCCGTAGTCGAGCACCACCATGGCGATGTAGCTGCGCGCCAGGAACAGCAGGTTGACCGCGACGTTGACGACGACGAAGGCGCTTCGGCCGCCGGGATCCGCCACCGCACTGCGCAAGATTCCCGGCAGATCCCTGAGCATGGCGGGGCTAGAGACCGCAGGCGTGTCGGATCGCCGCCACCACGCGACCGATGTTTTCGTCCGTGTAGAGTCGTGAGTGCGGGAACGGGTTGCCTGGGTAGGAGCCCGCGACCATGCGCGCGACGAACTCCGTGATCCCCGTCAGGTCCGGCGCGGGACCGCGGGGCGGAGCGCGCAGCAGCGACTTCAGTTCCACGAGGTCACGGACCCGCACGATTCGCTCGCAGTGATCGAAGAAGATCTGCCCCAGGACGTACACCGGTCTGCCGATGATGGCGGCCTCCCAGCCCACCGTGCTCGTCAGCGTCACGACCCGCGATGTTCGCGCCAGCACCTGCCGGCCGTGCAACTCGGCCGGCAGGAAGTACAAGGCGGAGTTCTCGCGGCGTATGCGCTGGAACTTGCCGCGGAGCAGCGATCCCTTATCGACCGGGTGCTCCTTCACGACGAGGACCTGACTCGGCGTCATGCACTTCAGGATGTTCTCGATGGTCGCGACCTGGTTGGAATGGAAGGCCGACATGTAGTTGAGAGTCGCCTCGGGCTCCTGATGCAGCGGGTAGAAGATCACCTCGGAGTCCTGCGGCACGGAGTCCAGCGTGTCGTAGCGGACGAACAGGCTCTTGCCAAAGACGGCCAGCCGCTTCCCATACTCCTCAAGATAGGTCTCGTAGCGGAACCGGCCCGACACGCGGTCCAGCAGGCGCCGGCCGGCCCACAAGCAGTACTTCGCCGTCGCGGCCATCAGCGGCAGCAAGGAACGCCGGCCCGACAGGTTCTGCACGTAAAACGGCAGGTAGTTGCGATCCTGGACCTTCTGGATGTAGTCCGCGGCGAGAGCACGCGCCTGCGGGTTCGGGTCTGGCAGCTCGAGGCATCGCCCGGACAGCGTCATCGGGTCTGCCAGCCAGTAGAAATAGTCGTCCACCACGCAGTTCATGCCGGCCAGGTACCGGACACCTGCGCGGCGCGACTCCATCAGCAGCACCTCGGAGACCTCGATCGCCACCAGTTCGTTGACGACTGCCACCGGACGGAACCGCTCGAGCAGCCCGCGCCAGAACGCGACCTCCTTGCCGAGGATCTCCCTGCGCCGGCCGAGGTCGAAGCGCCCGAGGAACCGGTCCGCCGGCAGCGAGGTCTCCAGATAACCCTCATCCACCTCGATCGGCACCAGGCGGTCGAACTCCTCCTCGAAGCACGCCGCGACGGTTGCACCCGCCGTCTCGACGCGGCGGCGCTCGCCGGCCGTCAGCGTGACGAATACGGCGTCGTAGGCCGCGTCGCGCAGCCGCGGAAAGAAGTCAGCCTGGTAGCCGCGCGCGAAGAACAGCACGCATGGTCGATCGGGACGCACGTCGTCAGGACTCAGAGCGCGAGCAACGTGCGAAGGTAGGACTCGCTCAGGTCCGGGCGGAGCGCGCGACCGACGTCCAGGAGCCGCTGGGCATTCTGCCGAACCAGGTCGGTCGCGGCGACGAACGGCCGGTCAGAATTGAATGTGATGAATATCGCCAGGCGGGGCTGCCGGCAGCGGCTGCCGTAGTGGTAGCACGCAGAGGGATCCACGTACACGGACTCTCCCGCCTGTCCGGTGAATCGCCGAACCTGACCGTCACCCAGTTCCTTCATGAACCGCTGGTCGTCGATCCTGCGGATGAACGGCGAACGCGCGATGCGCCGCGTGTCCTGGCGATCGACGAAGACGAATGGACCGTCGAGGTCCGAGGAGACGTCGTTCAGGTAGGCGATCCAGTGGAAGGACCGGCTGTCCCCGTAGTCCTTGTGCCACATCTGGCTGTCGCTCAGCCCCTCGGTCGGCCAGGAATAGAGCACCTGGATGCTGTCGAGCGTGAGCCGGCCTCCGAAATAGTCGTGCGCCACGTCGAGGACGGAATTCGAGAACGCGAGCCGGACCACCGGGTCGTCGGTCGTGTAGTCCGCAGCGGTCACCAGGTTCGTGAACGGGTGCCCGGTGCGGGTTGGCTCGACGCGTTCGATGCGTGGTCGGTACCTGGCGAGTATCTCGTCCAGCGTCTGCGGGTCGATGCGCGGTCCCGGCGCATATCCGTTCTCGTCCACGCGCCCGACGAGCGCGCAGCGGGGCACGGCCGTCCGCGAGCCTGTCAGTGTCCGGCGGAGCTTCCCGGCATACCGCACGGGCACCAGCCGCCATCGCATGAATCCCACTACCCGCTGTGCAGCCTGCATCATCTCTTGAACCTCAAGCCTTCAGGTGACTGACCCAGTTATCGGAGACCCGGTCGGAGATCTTGCGCGCGGGAATCCCGACGTATACGCCGGGTTCGCCGATCGAACGGTTCACCAGGGACATCGCGCCGACCACGACGTCGTCGCAGATGTCGACGGGACCGACCACGACGGAGTTCGCGCCGATCACCACATTGTCACCGAGCACGAACACCCTGCCCTCGGCGTGGCGCCTCAGGTACTCCGGATCACTCGGGTCTCGTCCGACGAACTTGACCCCCGCCATTATCGCAACGCGTCCCGGCGACACGATTCCGTTGCCACCGAGCAGCACCCCGACCGGGTGCGCGATGGAGAGGGCCCTGACTCGCACGGAGGTCGAGACCAGGTCGATGCCGTAGAAAAACAGGAGCACCCTGTCGAGCATCCAGCTGAGCAACCGGCCGACCACCGGCACGCGAGCATGGGTCGCGCTCGAGACCATGATGTGCAGGCGGATGAACCGCTCGACCATCCAGAGCGACAGCAGGAGGTCCTTGACGCGCCGCCACATGATTCAGGCGGTCGCACCGAGTCGACCGGCCTCCGCGTCCTCACGCATGACGACCACCGCTCCGCGCCAGGATCACCCAGTCGTCGGCCAGTTCGGCCAGCGCCACCGGGCGCCCGCCGTGAACGTGAGATTGTAGCAGGCCGAAGAGGATCCTCTGGCCCACGAAAACGTCGTTGCGCGTGGACTCGTTGAGCCGGACGGCAGCCGGATCGCCCTGCAGGCACTGCACGAGATGCGACACGGGCGCGAGTGTTCCGGACGGCGCCGAATACCCGACCGCGACCGGTACACGACCGCAGTAGGCATCGTCGCCGGCCGGGGCGTAGGTCACTACGTCGCGCCCATC
>Ga0105090_10001919_pt1 | contig 11433 bp, 10 predicted proteins | sample PPLLak3March2015_FD_79110 | JGI IMG/M metagenome (GOLD analysis project Ga0105090, IMG submission 79110) | Freshwater sediment microbial communities from Prairie Pothole Lake near Jamestown, North Dakota, USA - PPLs Lake P7 Core (1) Depth... | ecosystem: Environmental > Aquatic > Freshwater >... | reverse complement strand
GTGTGCAAAGCCTCGCGTTGCCGGGTTTCCTGGTCGAGATTGAAGCCACTGCTGTTATCGACTGATTGTCCCCAGGCCAACACCCGGCCAGAGGCTTTGCTGAGCCAGCCTCACCGCGCTGCTGGCTAGTGCGTGTTAGCATCGTGAGATGAATCTGCTGCTTCTGAATCCGTCAAATTACCGGCAATGACAAACTTCGATATTGCCGTGATTGGTGGCGGGCTGATTGGCTGTGCCACCGCCTGCTATCTGGCCGAGGCTGGTGCCAGCGTCGTGTTGCTGGAAGGCGGTCAGATCAATCAGGGTGCCTCGGGGCAAAACGCCGGCTCCCTGCACTTCCAACTTGAGCACCGGCTGATCCAGAACCTGGATGTGCAGCTGCGCGAGCTGGAGTTCTATGTGGGCCTGGCCAAGTTATCCATCCAGGATTGGCTGACCATCGATAGCAACCTGGGCTGCGACACTCAAATGGTCATTCACGGCGGCTTGATGGTAGCCGAAACGCCGGAGCAGGCGAGCCTGCTGGAACGCAAGTCCGCCATCGAGCGCAGCCAGGGCCTGTCGGTTGAAATACTGGATGGTGCCGAGGCGCGCCGACTGGCACCCTATCTTGCAGAATCGGTGGTGGCTGCCTTGCATTGTCCCGATGAGGGGCATTGCAACCCGCGGTTGTTGACGCCCGCATTTGCGCGCAAGGCCACGTCCTATGGTGCACGGATCATGACCGGAACCCAGGTACAGGCCATTGATCGCAATGGCTCGGCCTGGACCGTCCGCATTCGCAAGAGCTCTCCCGAACATTCGGCCAGTGATGTTGCACCCAAAACCATTCGCTGCCAGATGATCCTGAACGCAGCAGGCGCGTGGGCAGCTGAAGTCGCTGCTTTGGCGAATCTGCATCTGCCTTTGTTTCCAATAGGACTGACCATGAACGTCACCGAAAAAGTCAGCCCGGTGATTACCCACCTGATCCAGCATGTAGGCCGCAAGCTCTCGCTGAAGCAAACCGACGATGGCAATCTGCTGATCGGCGGCGGTTGGTCATCCAGGCTGCGACAAAAGCAGGGCGTATGGCAATCCCAGCAGGCTGCTGAACTGCAGCTGGATTCGGTGGTGGAGAATCTGCGCACAGCAGCCGATGTGGTGCCGCTGGTAAAAAACCTTAGATTGATCCGCAGCTGGACCGGAATCACCTGCATTACCGCTGACCAGTTGCCGGTGTTGGGTGAAGTCGCTAAAGCCCCGGGATTTTTTGTAGCGGCGGGAGGTTCGGGTTTTACGTATGGCCCCACTTATGCGCGATTGATGAGTGAGCTGATGCTCACGGGTCAGTCTTCCTATCCGCTGGCACCGTTCAGCCCTGCCCGTTTCGCAGGCCTGAACGCATTTATGGGGCAAAGCTGATGCCGCGCGATCTCTCCGGCAACATACATCGGAGTGCGCCCGTCAGCCTGATGGTTGACCAACGTCCAGTGCAGGCTTTTGCCGGCGAAACCCTTGCCACGGCATTACTCGCTCATGGCATCAGCGCGTTCAATCACACTGCCAGCGGGCAGCCGCGTGGGCCCTACTGCAACATGGGCACCTGCTTCGAATGCCAAGTGCAGATAGCCACCGCTGCAAACACTGAATTCCGCTGGGTGCAAGCCTGCATGACGACGGTACGCGAGGGCATGATCATCAATACCGGTTCCGCTCTCCTCAAACACCCGCAGATGCCCGGACAGGCAGGCAGTCATTCCGATGAAACTCACAACTGAACTGCTCATAGTCGGTGCTGGTCCGGCCGGAATGGCAGCGGCGGACACGGCTACATCATTGGGTATCGCAGCCACGGTGGTGGACGAGCACGCTGAACGGGGCGGGCAGTTTCTACGTCAGCCCCCGACGGGTTTCAAAATGACCAACTGGTTACCCGGCAAGACCTACCAGCCCGCCAAAAAACTGTTAGCGCGAAGTCAGCAATTGCGTGATGTCGAGTGGTTGCAGCAAGCAACTGTTGCCGGGATCTTTCCGCAGCACGGAGGCTCCAGTTCCGAACCGCGATTCAGGGCAGTGATTGATACTGAGGATGGCAGCCGGCAAATCTCGGCCCGCTCGGTATTGATCGCGAGTGGTTGCTACGATCTGCCGGTAATTTTCCCGGGATGGAATACACCGGGTGTGATGGCCGCAGGAGGCATCCAGGTCTTTATCAAGAGTCAGCAATTTGTGCCCGGGGAGCGCATCCTGCTGGTCGGCAGTCATCCCTTGCAGCTGGTGATCGCCGATCAGATTATCCAGGCCGGTGGCGAAGTGGCTGGTGTGTTGTTCGCCCAAAAGCAATCGCGCGCACTGGCATTGTTCCGACAACCCATGACCCTCTTTCAGCAAGCCAACAAGTTTAAGCAGCTGATCGGCACCATGGCACGCCTGCGGAAAGCCGGAGTGAAGGTTGAATTTGGCCGAACACTGGTGAAGGCCAACGGTGGCCACGAATTGCACAGTGTTACCGTCGCGCCGCTGGATCAACAACGAAGACTGATCAAGGATGCAGCGACAGACATCTCCTGTGATCGCTTGGGTGTTTGTTTCAGCTTTCTCACCTCCAGTGAACTGGCAAGGCAAATGGAGGCGGATTGCGTCTGGAATGCGCGGCGGGGTGGCTGGCTGGCCCATCATGATGAGTGGATGGCCAGCTCCGTTTCCGGTCTGTTTGTGGCGGGTGAGATTACCGGCGTTGCAGGATCGGATGTAGCCATGGTCGAAGGTAAGCTGGCAGCTTTGGGCTGTGCGCTGGAACTGGGCAAGCTGGATGCCACAACAGCAGAACAAAATGCCCGTCCGCTCCGCCAACAACTGCAACAGTTTCACGGTTTCGCCGAATTATTGAGTCAGCTGTCGTGGCCAGGTGACGATTTCTTTGACCAGTTGATGAGCGATGACAGCATCGTCTGCAAATGCGAAGAACTGAGCGCCGGTGCGCTTCGCAAGCTGTTTACGGACAACCCCAATATCAACAGGGCAAGCTCTGCCAAACTGTTGTCACGCGCGGGAATGGGTCTGTGCCAGGGACGTTACTGCCACCACAGTCTCACCCGTTTACTGGCTCAACTGCGCGGCATGCAAGAACAGGAAGTTGCAGGCTTCACCGCTCGCTTTCCCGGCAAACCGCTGAGCATTGCTCATCTGATCGAAAGCGCTTCGCCTGTAAAACCTGAGTAGTTCGCTGGCTACTGCAGGGCTCTCCAAAAGCACACTGACCGCTCAAGTGGCCGGAAAAAAGGGCATGGTTGCTTCGATTTTCTGCAGCAAGCGTACGGCACCCACCGGTAATTGCCGCCCCAGGCGGGTGATGACACTCGCGCTGGTATGCTGCATGGCGGGATTATCGATGGTTACGGCCTGCAAGTCGCCAGCAGCCACCTCAGTATGGGCAGCGATGCCGGGCAGAATGGTGATACCCGATCCCGAGTGCGCAAATTCTTTCAGCACACGCAAAGAATTACTCACCAGTACCGGTTTGAGGAATACCTGTTCAAGAGAGGCGGCGGCGTAGATCACCTGGCAGATACGAAACGAAGCCTGTGGCAAGGCCAGTCGCTCAGTGGCCAGTTCCTGAAAGCTCAGACTGCTGCGTTTGCTCAGTGGATGGTTGGGAGAAACAATCACTTTGAGCGGTTGGTCTGAAGAAGCCCGAACACGAATTTTCGCTTCCGGTTCCGGCTGAAAAACCATGCCCATATGCGCTTCGTCCTCGAGAACCATGCCGACTACGTCCAGCGTGCCAGCTGAGCGTATGTGGATGCGGATATCCGGGTATTGCGCCATGAATCTTCCCAGAACATCCAGCAACAGCTCTCCAATCATGGCTTCGCCGACAGCCAAGGAAACTTCTCCGGCTTTTAGCCCTTTGAGATCCCGAACCTGGGAAATGAAAGCGTCCTGCTGGTTGGTAAACTCGCGGTAATAACTCAGGGCTATCTGGCCGGCTTCGGTCAGTTTCAGCGGGCTGCGATTCCGCTCGATCAGGGGAACTCCCAACTCCTCCTCCAACTTTGCAATCTGACGACTGATCGAAGAAGGTGCCACGTTCAGGTTTTCGCTGGCAGCGCGCATGGTACCGCCACGAACGGCTTCTGCAAGATAACGCAAGCGGTTCTCATGGAATCGAGTCATTGGGTCTTTCCTGCATTTTCGGTGAAGGTCGCAACCGACCATCGCTCCAGGCATCCAGCCTCACATCGGTTTCCTGTTGCGCTTTTCGCAACAGATTTGAATATATCTTGTTATTGATACAGCATACAAGTGCTCGTAGTGTGGACCGGCACATGCAAGCTAAATAGTTGTAAGTAGGGCTGTTTATCCATTGTCTTGGCGATTGAATGCACCAAGAAGAGGCAAAAACGCAGTGAATCGAGATTCAATTTCCTGGCGTGGCTACATGCCCGCCATCACGACACCCTTTGACGAAAAGGGCCAACTTGACCTGGTTGCATTGCGAAACTTGGTGGAATGGCTGGCAGAACAAGGCATGCACGGATTGATCGTTGCAGGCACTACGGGCGAGTGGTTCAGCATGAATGCTGAAGAAAAAGCACGCCTGTTTGGCACCGTGGGCGAAGTTCTCAAGGGTGAGATTCCGCTGATTGCCGGTTGTAACGCATTCACCGCCACTGAAGTCATCAGCAATGCGGTTACTGCGGCCAAGAGCGGCTTTGATGGCATTCTGGTTACGCCACCTCCCTATGTCCGCCCCTGTGAACTGGAAGTGATCAGTTTTTACGAAGACGTCGACAAGGGCACGCCCCTGCCGGTCTGCGTTTACAACTGGCCACCAGGAACCAATATCGACTTAAGCAAAGAAACCCTGATGCATCTTGCTGATCTCGACAATGTAGTTGCCATCAAGAACTCCACCGGCAATCCAGAGCATTTTCTGGATTGCATGCGCGCACTCAACCAGAAAGTGCGGATTTTCGGTATTCCCATGAACAGTTCTGGTGCAGAGCTGGTACTCAACAATGAGGCCGACGGCACCATGGGTGCTGGCGGCGTGCTGGGGCAAACCCAACCCGATTTCTACAACGCCCTGTGGGCTGGCGATCATCAGCGTGGACTGGCGGCGGCAGCGGACGATGCCCGCATCATGAACGACTGGTTCAACATGGATTACACCGCAAAATTCGGCTCGGCGCAGGCCATTTTCAAGACGGCACTGAACTTGCAAGGTTTACCCGGTGGCATGCCCCGTCGCCCCATTCTGCCTCTGCAAGAGTCAGGCATCGCGATTGTGCGCAACACACTTGAAGACTTAGGAAGAATATGAATCGACACCCAATTGTCAGTAACAAATCGGAACCTTTGATGGCTCTGGCGCAACAAAAGGCTCGTGACAGCCTGATTAACCCGACGAAATGCTTCACCGAAGACCGCCCTTGTGCGGGAGTCACTAACAAGGAGAGATACACCCGTGCCCATCGGGTATGCCGAGGGCGATAAGTAATTATCAGTCCATCATTTGCAGGCCGTTCAAAACTAAGGAGGCACTCATGAATAACAGTCAACATTCAAACGCGATCAACATAAGACGGTTTGGACTCAAGCCAACTAAGCTCGCCCTTGCCTTTTTACCTGCCAGCATCATGCTGGCCTTAATTTCCGGTAACGCTTTTGCCCAGGAACAAGGGACAGAAGACAATAGTCTGGCCATTGAAGAGGTGATAGTAACGGCCCAGCGGCGCGAACAGAACCTGCAGGATGTTCCAATCAGTATTTCCGCATTCACGAGTGACGCCATCGAAAAATACATGTTCAACGATGTATCTGACTATATCACCGCGACACCGAATGCCAGTTTTATCTCAAATGGCTCAAGAGCAAAGAAAAAAATCAGCATCCGGGGGGTGTCAAGCTTCAGTGGAGGTGAAGACGGCTTAGATGATGCCGGCGGCAATACCTTTGGATTCTATATAGATGATTTTAGCGTAGCGAACAGTACTGTGAATCCACCCATTATGGATATTGAGCGTATTGAGATATTGCGCGGCCCCCAGGCTACCTACTTTGGCCGAGGTGCCATGGGTGGTGGGATCAGTATTACTACCAAAAAGCCGGATAATGATCTCTTTGGTTCAGTCATGCTTGACTATAGTCGCTTCAATACCAGAGACATCGAAGGTGTGGTCAACATCCCTATCGTGGAAGACGTTCTTGCCATGCGTGCGAACCTGAAATACACCGACTCAGACGGCAACATTGAAAATATCAATGAGATTGGTGGCGGCAATGAATCCGAGTACAAATATGGTCGCTTCTCAGTACGTTATACACCAACGGAAGATCTGACTATGGATTTCACTTTCTATAGCGCAGATGAGGATGTAGGTATGCGTGAAGGGGTGCCCTCAGGTGTCTTCTCTACATTTACCGGCGATGTGTTGTATAGCGATTTCCCAGACCGGAACGGAGATGGGCTCGCTGACCCGGATCCAGACGGTGTAGGGTTTTACCCACACAACCGAGACAGGGTTAATTTCGGTAATCCCCAGAACGTAGGAACCGAAAGCGACAGTGGCGTGTTACGAATTGATTATACGACTACAAACTTATTGATCACTGGTATTACCGGCTATATAAGTTCTGACCTGTTCATAAATGGCGATATTGATGGCGGTAGCAAGGACTTCTTCAATGAGTTTCGGAATAACGAGGATGAAAGCTTCAGCCAGGAGGTCCGCATACAGAACACCAATGATAGTCGTTGGCAATGGACTGTTGGCGGAATCTATGCGAAAGACGAGGAAGCAAGAGGAAGTACGACCTATGTCGGCGCTGAAGAGATCTTTGGTATCCCAGAGTTTACTGTAATCAGCTTTGGTGATAATGAGGGTGAGGTCGATACATGGGCCGTGTTCGGGCAGGTGGACTACAGTTTGACCGATGCGATGACGGTCTCTGTGGGCGCCCGCTATACCGAGGAGAAACAGAAAACCACCCTGTTTAGTTTTACCGGCTCTCGGGAAGATAGTGTATCCGCCGATGAAAAGTTTACGGATTTTTCTCCCCGCTTGGCTTTCAGTTATCAGGCCAGGGACAATGTTAATTACTATGGCACGATTTCAAAAGGATTTAAGGCGGGTGGCGTTCAGGTCCCCCCTTTCCCCACCTTCCCTGACTCGTTCGATGAGGAAACACTCTGGAACTATGAGATCGGTGTCAAGACAGATCTTCTCGATAATCGGTTGAGACTCAATGCGGCATTGTTCTATATGGATTGGGACGGTCTGCAAGTCGAGTTTGAGCAATCAGGGTTAGATGAAAATGGCAACCTGGTCATATTTAACGGGCTTAATAACGCGGAAAATTCGACATCAAAGGGCGCAGAGTTAACAGCTACTGCATTGTTGTCAGAAAACATCGTAGCCAATCTCAGCATTGGTTATCTCGATGCCGAGTTTAATGAATTGACCCAGTTCCTGGATGGAGAAAACCGGGTATTTGATGGACGGACTATTCCCCGTTCGCCGAAATGGACCGTCGCTGCTGATGTTGAATATAACGTCGATATCAGTTCCACTCTTAATGGTTTTGTGCAAGCAGAATGGCGATATCGCGACGATTCCACTTCGGAAACAACTGCGTTTCTACGACCAGAGGGTACTTTCCCCTGGTATATACCCAGTTATGATTTTTTTAATCTCCGGGCTGGCATAGAACACCAGAACTACTCCATTTCCGCTTATGTGGAAAACCTGTTCGACAGCAACTTCTATACCAATGCCTATGAGCATGCCTATATGGGAGGTATGTTTCTTGAACCCTCTTTCCGAACTTATGGTGTACGTGGAAGGTATGAGTTCCGATAAGTATGTATACAGATTGTGGTTATCTGGGTTGACACACGCGGGCCGATCAATGTGTTGAAACAAGTAGCCACAACCACCTATGCCAATTTTTTTGGGAGAACCAACATGAAAAAATTAAATCTAGCAAAGCAGATTTTTGTTTATTGCATCGGTATAACTGGTTTGCCAATGGCCGCCTCAGCGGTTGCCAATGAAGCCCTCGTCATCGATGGGAGAACGATAGAGCCCGGTACGAAGCAATCCTGGACCATGATCGCGAGCGAGACTGCTCTCGGACCCATAGGTGTGCCTGTTACCGTCATAAACGGGAAAGAGGAGGGTCCGGTTTTGGCGCTCACGGGAGCTACGCATCCCTCGGAGGTAACCGGCGTATTGGCCTCGGCTTTTTTGGCGAAAAGAACTGACCCTAACGAACTGGCTGGCGCGATACTCATCGTTCACGTTCAAAACGTAAAGGGCTTTGAAGCTCGGTCGAAGTATCTCAACCCTCTGGACCTTGTAAACTTTGGAAAGGCCTATCCGCTTGAAGAACTGCCGGACACTGTTCATGAAGAACGCGCCGCGGTTTACCACAGAGGCACATCAATGTCACATTACATCGCAGAGAAGATCGATGCCGAGATCATCAGTCATGCCGACTACCATGTTGATCTGCATGGTGGTGAACTGCACGAAATGATGACTCCGAACATCGAAATTTTTCCACAAGGACAGGCAGAACTGGACGAGAAAATTCGGTTTCTTGCCAAAGCGTTTGGCTTTCCGGTGATATGGGAAACCGCGGCAGGAAGCATCGATAATCTCCCGTCTTACGGGACCAAGGCCATTGATAGCCCTCGATCGGGATCTTCCGGCGCCGCATTTATGCGCGGCATACCGAGTGTGACATTTGAACTCGGCAGTGAAGGGACGCTTGATATGAAAGAAGTGGACCAGGCGCTAAAAGGACTAGAAAGCGTCATGGCTCACCTCGATATGATCGATGGCGAGAAGGCGTCACTTGATCATTCGCGTGTCCTAGTAGGGGGTGTTGTTCTATATGCCAAAAGAGGCGGTTTGTTTATATCGAACGTTACCGTCGGTGAAGATTTCTCCAAAGGCACAGTTCTTGGCACGACATACAATCTAGCCGGTGATGTAGTTGAAACCTTTATTGCTCCCGAGAATGGCTTTCTTACCAATTTGAATACACTGTCTACCCTTAATCCAGGAGACATGATGTACGTTATAGCCTACACCGATTAGGCAGGCTTCCCCCTGTCTGATGCTCTAATAGAAAGCTGCACGGTTTTTGATTGCCGTGCAGCTTTCTTCGGGCCTGGAGGAAAATTGTACTACCGCTTTTTTGCGGAATTTCTGACATCCAATCCGGAGGCTCACTCATAAATCGGATTATTACCGCTTGCCAATTTTGAATCGGGATGCTTCATTACTTTGAAGCTGTAAGGATTGAAGGGCTACCCAGGCAAACAACTTCAATGGTCGATAGGTCATGCGAGAATACTTACCGATTTTTTACCGCTTCGCGAGATACGGCTGTTCAACGTTCCAATCAGCTCTATTGAAAACTCTTTTGCAATACAGGAGCTCCGCGAGCCAGATTGGTTGAGGTACCCCGCCAGCCGGCATGCTGTGACGATCAGCTCCGCACTTAGAACACCGGTCGCGAGCCGTCAACATGCCAATTATCCCCGGATTTCAAGCCTCGAGCCTAGTTGAAACACTGCAGCTCTTCTTCTAATTTTGGTGTAATTAGACGGGTGGTAGCTTTCGCTGCCGTGATGTTCATTTGGGTAGGCCATCATTTCCAACTGCTTGCTGACCCTGATCAGGGCATAGACAAATTGCAAGCTCAAAACAAACTTGAATTTTTATCGTCGACTGCAAGAACCAACAGCAAATGACCCTCAAGACGCCTCACGTAATTGATCAGTTTGACTCGTGCATAACCCTCAATTTTGTCCTGCTTATCCATCCAGCACTCAACACCCACTGCCTAGTATTAACCAAGTCACTGACCGGAACCGCACTGACGCCCACCTCGTAAAGCGGCGACCCCTAAGCTGGCGATATTATGGCTAAAATGACCGTGATGAAATTCAGCAATCAGGCCCGACCCAAAAATTCCTCTGGCTTCCGCTCCGCCAGAATATCAATCACAAAGCTCCTCACCTACTGATTGTACTGGTTGAGAGGTTCATTACGGCTGCGAATGATGCCCATTTGTCCCGCACGATGCGGTGGGGCTTTTCCACAAATTTCATAAGTGAACGGAATGTTATGCCTTGGGCGCACCGGCCGGTGTCAGACAATATCCTCGATGCCCATTGCGGCACCGTTACGGAGGCCATCAGGAACACCGCTGGCAAAGCGCTCCATGTAGGAAACCATCAGCTTCATCCAGATTGCACACAAGTGCCATCCGGATCCACCAAGCCGCGGTAATGCGTGTCCAGCCCGGCCACACCACAAGGTCGGTGCGAGAGACCTGCGTTGCATATTTCTTGCCGAACTCAACGATCTCCGCCTCGCTGAACGTCCACATCGTGCCACGCCGTGCACCGGGTCGGGTGGACACCGACAAGCCCCTGGCTCCTATGACCTGGGCACAGCGTCTGAAACAAGTGTTTCAAATTGACATCGAGACCTGTCTGGATTGCGGCGGCAGGCTGCAGGTCATCGCTGGCATCGAAGATCCACCGCTGATTGCGAAGATTCTCGCGCACGTTCAACGCCGCGAAATCCTGCCTGCCAGCACAGCGCGCGGACCACCAGTGGTCGCACAGACCTGACAGATTCTCACAGCGCCTGCGTGGGTGACTTGCCCAGGGTAACGCACGGCTGGCGGCCGGCTTTTTCGCAGTCAGGCCCCGGACGCGACCCTCAGACGGCGGCTTCAGGTGCTTTTTGGAAAGGATTTCGGCTGCCAGCGGATAGTCCAATCCTCCCGACTCAGACAGCAAAACCTGCCTGAATCAAGCATCAAGTGGTTTACTCGCCCTCTCCACCAGCAGCTTTGACTTTGTCCTGATAGACGCGCGACACCTTCAGCCAACCCTCGTCGTGATCACCATTGATGAGGACCTAGGGAATTCCCAGCGGTAACAGCGTTGGTGCAGACCCATCGATATAACGTTGCGGATATTCTTCCGGCGTGTCGCCCACCAGCTTCTGCGAAACGCCACCGCAAGTTTGGATACGGTAGGTTTCTTCCAAGTCAGCAGCAGGTGCCAGCGCAATCACACCGGCGAATGGCAGCGGATTCGCCACATATAATTCACTTTCCGGAGGCAGGTTATGGCGGGCCGTAAGCCACAGCGCGAGATGACCGCCTGCAGAGTGCCCGGACACCACCACCCGATTCAGACCCAGGTTGTGCTCGTCTGCAACCTCCCGCAGATAGTCCGTACCTTGATCGACGTCCAGAAAAGTACCCGGCCAGCTGCCACCCTCATTACCCACTCAACGAATCTCCAGCGTCCAGGGCGTCACTCCGGCATCAGTCAGTGCCTGCGCCATGTCAGCCATATGGCCCAGGCCGTATTGCGCCAGCCAGCAGCCATCGTGCACTAACACCACCACCGGG
>Ga0105090_10001918_pt1 | contig 11433 bp, 16 predicted proteins | sample PPLLak3March2015_FD_79110 | JGI IMG/M metagenome (GOLD analysis project Ga0105090, IMG submission 79110) | Freshwater sediment microbial communities from Prairie Pothole Lake near Jamestown, North Dakota, USA - PPLs Lake P7 Core (1) Depth... | ecosystem: Environmental > Aquatic > Freshwater >... | reverse complement strand
GATCAATATAATTTTGCATCGATTTTTCTCCTGTAAATCCTAACTGTATTTTTTTATTGGAGAATAATTTACATTTCCTATTCAATAGTCAAATTAATTTGATGAGAACTTACGACTGACGAGTAACATAATACCGCCGTGGACTATGCTCGACCAGATCGTGAACCAGATCAGGCTTGTATTAGCTAAAGGGTCTTTTGCAGCCAGGATCAAAAACACACCCAACGTACCGTAGACTCCCATAATCATGTGTTCGTACTCGGGTTGGGCCGGCGTCCAACCCCAGCCTGATGGCCAAATCAACATCATCATTGCCGGAATACCTGCAATGAACAAAACGCCAATCACGTTAAGGGCGATTTTCAAATACTTCATTCTTTCTTCTTGATTCATGGGATTTCTCCTCTCGTAGTTTTAGAAGCTATTAACACCTGGCTCAGCTGGCAATTAGAGAGCAGCGCAATTTGATCCGATGCAATTGCTTGTTAAAAATTCATTCGCGCTTATGCCTTGTTCTTGAAGCAATGATATAGAGTCAGCAAGTGAGATAATAATTCTCACATCAGCCAAAGGATATGATTCAGTCAATTTAATATCTCCTTTGATATGATGGTTTACTGGCGCAAAACTGTTTGTCTTGAACACGGAGCGGATATTCAACCCGCCCCCAACGTTTGTATTCCGGGGCGACTCAAGGCATGGTGCCAAATTCAAAACGTTGCGACGGGGTGAATACCCCGTCGCGCTTCGTACATTAGAACTCCTTGATGCAGTGGCGCGTAGGCGTAGGCCGGAATAAGACCACCCAAACGTGGCGCGTGGTGACGTTTCGGGCAATATCGTCCAAAAGTCTACCGGAAACGCTTGATCTCGCTTGCGCTTGAAAAGAATTATTCCGGCCTACATCGCTATTTCCAACCGCATGCGCCGGACGGCAATCTCAGCCGTCTGGCTACGGATTCAGCGTCGGCGCCGGGCACTGTGCGGTGCTGGGTTGTTCAGCGCTGAGGTCAGCCTCCTGCAGGACGATGCTGTCACCGGGCGTGAACCTCGGGTCGTATTTCACCACCACCCCGTCGGTTTGGCTGACCGAAACCTGCACATAGCTGTGGCAGGTGTCGTTTGGGATGATGGGGGTGGGCGGCCAGAAAACGTTGAACGCCACCGGAATCAGGCTGTTGTCGGCGAAGAACAGGCGCACGGGCTCGGTGGGAGGTGGGTCGTTAGGGCGAATGGGGACGGGCGGCCATGCGACTTGAAACACGGCGGCGCCGAACAGGTTCTGGCCGACGCTGTCAAGCGCCCTAACGAGGCCTGGGTTCACCGAGGTAGCGAACAAGCCCCCCCGCCCGCCCAGCCGGCGGCAAAGGCCGCAGACAGTGCGAACAGTAGTTTAATCGAGTTTTTTACGGGTTTCATGGCTATCTCCAAAAGTTAGGTTGTATAAGCCGGCAAGCGCGCCCGTAACCGTGCAACTGAGCCCAAGGTTAGAAGAAACCCCTGCCTGCATCTGGCCCCGCAGCAGTCCTGGCTTTACTGGCCATTGCAACTAGCGCGGGGTTTTTCAATGTATCAGGAATTGCTCAACATGGCTATTTTTTTATAGCGCATGTATTGGGAGCAAATAAACTGTCCGGTTTCAGAGTACCCGAGCCCATAGGCTGGGCTAGCAACCCCCCGTTACGCTCCGTTATCCAGGCCTGCATGTCTCAAAAGATAAGTATTTTCACTTTTCAAGAAAAACTGATTAGCATTGATTTACTAAACTGGTTAACATAGATTTTATGCATTATATTCAGGCCAGGATAACATCAAGTTCGGTAGGAAGGGTACTGAGGCGATAGCCAAAATCCATCATAACTAATTACTGATGCGATAGTTTTCCCGTTATTTTAGCTATCTAACTGAATCCAATTACCAATCTCTTATAATGGCTTACAATATTGTTATTGATACCAACGTAATTATTGCTGCGATGCGGTCCAAACAAGGTGCATCAAATTTGCTGTTACGATTATTAGGAACAAGCGATTGGCAGGCGCATATTTCCATTCCGCTGATACTTGAATATGAAGAAGTTTGTCTGCGTTTGCTACCGCCTTTGGACTTAAGCCATGAACAAGTCAATGATTTTTTAGATTTTCTTTGTGCTGTTTTTAGCCATCATAAAATTTTTTATCTTTGGCGACCTTATCTTAAAGATGCCGATGATGATTTTCTGCTTGATTTAGCCGTTGAAGCAAATGCCGATTTTATTATCACGTTTAACAAAAAGGATTTTGTTGGTGTAGAGAAGTTTTCCATTCAAGTTTTAACCCCTAAAGAGTTTTTACAAAAAACAGGTGATTTACCATGACTCAATTAAGTATTACTATTCCGGACTCAATTTATAACGGTGTGCAGGCATTAGCCTCTAAAGAAAATGTGTCGATTGATCAATTTATAGCGTTAGCATTGGGGGAAAAAATGTCTGCGTTAATGACTGAAGATTATTTATTACAGCGTGCTAAACGAGGGCAGCGAGATAAGTTTTTAGCGATATTGGATGCGGCTCCTGATGTTGAACCTATCGAAGAAGATAAGATTGAATAACTCAGTTACGCCGTAAGCCATATACTGCAGGACGTAAAAAGCAGGAAGCAAGCTAATGATTGATTCTGTCCATTTAATTGATTCTACGATTTACGGTTCATCCTGGGCCGCCCCTGAATTACGCCCCCTATTTGTCGAGCAAAACAGGGTGAGAGGCTGGCTTGAAGTCATGACCGTACTGGCAGAGGTGCAGGCAGAGTTTGGTTTGATTCCTGAGCAGGCTGCGGCAGAGATAAAAATCGCTTACGAAAATCTGGATATAGATGAGACTTTTCTAAAAGAAGTGGGCGAGGGTTTTGTCAAGACCAATCATTCCCTGATGGGCTTGATCAATGCGGTAAAGAACCGGTGCGGTACAACAGGCGGTGAATGGCTCTGCTATGGTGTCACCGTACAGGATATTACCGATACCCATACTGTCCGCACTTTATTGACAGTGCGTGAACACTTTTTAGAGCAAATAACTGCAATACAGCAAATTCTGGTTGATCTGGCCAAATTGCACAGACAAACAGTCATGTGTGGCCGCACGCATGGTCAACCGGGGTTGCCGATAACGTTTGGTTTTAAAGCCGCCACCTGGCTGGATGAGCTGGAGCGTCATCGCCAGCGTTTATTTGAACTAAAATCGCGCCTTGGCGTAGGGCAGCTTGGCGGCGGTGTCGGCAGCCTGTCTTCTCTGGGCCCAGAGGCTCTGGTCTTACAAAAAGCCTTCTTGCAACGCTTTGGCTTGAATGCTCCTGCAATCTCCTGGACCAGTACACGGGATCGCTTTGCTGAATGGATGAATACGCTGGCGATGATTACTTCCTTAGGTGATCGCATCGGCCAGGAAATAGTCAATCTGCAACGGCCTGAAATCGGCGAACTGAGAGAAGGATTTGTCAGCGGAGCGGTTGGCAGTATTACCATGCCGCAGAAACGCAACCCGGAAATTTCCGAACACCTGGGTACCTTGTCGCGAGTGGTCAGGCATCATGCAGCATACATGGCTGAAAACCTGGTCCATAGCCATGAACGGGACGGCCGTTCATGGAAAGGAGAATGGATGATTATTCCCGATGCAACTTTGGCCACCGGTAAGTCACTGGATTTGCTCAAGCTGCTGCTCAAGGACTTGCAGATTAATCGGGAACGTATGCGCGCCAATATCATGGCGACGAACGGCTTTATCCATGCCGAAGCGGTGATGCTGACCCTCGCGAAGAAATTAGGCAAACAAAGTGCACATCAAATAGTCTACGAAGTGTCTATGCAAGCCCAGAGTGAAGGTCTGCATTTTAAACAAGCCCTGATCAATAATCAGCAAATCAGCGCTATCCTGAATAACGCAGAGATAGGGGGGTTATTCGATCTTGAACAGAGCACCGGTGTTTGTGCCGATATGGTCGATCAAGTTATCGCACAGATCCATTTACCTTGGTGTGATGGCTGACATGATCCCGGAAAGTGAAAATCTTCATCGACATGCAGTCATCGAACGCATTACCAAACAAATCCCCCGGCACGTTCTCGCGCACTATCCAACTCCGCTCATGCGGGCGAATCGATTGACGGAAAAGCTTAGGGGTATTGAACTCTGGTTCAAGCGTGATGACCTGATCAGTTTTGGTTTGGGCGGCAATAAAATACGCGGACTGGAAATCATGCTGGCTGATGCCTTGGCCCAAAATGCAGACTGTTTGGTAACAGGCGCCGGAGTACAGTCCAATCATGTGCGCGCGACGGCGGCAGTAGCGGCACATGCCGGTATCAGTTGCACAGCGGTTTATTGGGGTAAACCACCCGCAATAGTGGACGGCAATTATCGCGTAACCAAAATGTTAAACGCCAGGTTTCGTTTTACCGGCGACGATGACAGGGCATCGGTCGATACCCATATTCCACTGGTTGCGGCTAAGTTGCGTGGACAAGGTTATCGGCCCTATGCAATTCCGCGTGGGGGCGCTTGCGCTATCGGCGTATTGGGGCATGTGCTGGCTGTTTTCGAGCTTTACCAGCAATGTCTTTCCCAAGGCCTGGAGCCTGATGGAATTGTGCTTGCAGTGGGTTCCGGCGGCACCTTTGCAGGTTGGTTACTGGGCCTGAAGTTGTTAAATCTGCCCTGGAAAATGCAATGCTACACCGTCAGCCGTGAACCGGAACAGGTAAGTCAACAAGCCGCTGATTTGGCTACCGAAGCGGCTGCGTTGTTGAAACTGGACTGGACTTTTAGCGCTGCTGATGCGCCCGTGCATGGTGGTTTTATTGGTCAAGGCTATGGTATCCCCAGCCAGGAAGCTGCCGAAGCGATAAAGTTAGCCGGTCGTACCGAAGGCATACTGTTAGACCCGACTTATACGGGCAAGGCGATGGCTGGCTTTCTGAGCGGACTACAAAATAGACAATTTAGTGGTAGCAAGAGAATAATTTTTTTACATACCGGCGGTGAACCGGCTTTTTTTGCGGGTAATGGCAATTGGTTAAATACTGACCACCTCGCGGTTTAAATATTCGATAATCAGAGAAAAATCATGCGAATAATTGTCATCGGCGGTGTTGCTGCAGGCACTAAAGCAGCTGCAAAAGCTCACAGAGTTGATCCAAATAACGAAATCATCATCTATCAGGATGAAGCGGAAATCTCTTATTCCGCCTGCGGGCTACCTTATGTCATCAGCGGCGTCATTGCTGATGAGCGTAGAATCATAATTCGCCAACCTGAAGATTTTGCAAAAGAAGGATTCAAGGTTTTTACCCGGCACCATGTCACAAACATCGATAAAGCAAGGCAACAACTCACTGTAAGAAATTTGAGCAATAATTCCGAAGAACTAGTGGATTATGATCGCCTGATTTTGGCAACAGGTGCATGTCCGATTGTTCCCAACATCGAAGGCATTAGTCTTGAAGGCGTTTTGACCTTGCGTAATATAAGCGATCTTAACCGTTTTAAAACTCTGATAAATACGATGCAGCCTAAAATTGCGGTGATTATAGGTGCAGGTTATATTGGTCTTGAATTGGCGGAATCTTTTCATGAACTCACTATTAAAACCACTATTGTCGAGAAAGCGGCGCGTATTTTGCCGAAGTTCGATCCTGAAATGGCTCAACCTGTTCATGATCATTTGCTTGAAAACCGGGTTGAATTAATACTTGGCGATGGTCTTGCCAAATTGCACGGTGAAAACGGCCGGGTTATAGCTGTAGAAACAGAGTCCGGAAAAATGATCCCCGCCGATCTGGTTGTCATCGCTATCGGTGTCAAACCCAATGTCGAATTGGCAAAAGCGGCCGGCATAGAGTTGGGCAAAACGGGGGCAATTGCAGTTGATTCCAGAATGGAGACTCGAGCACCCGGTATTTTTGCAGCCGGTGATTGTTGCGAGACAATTAATCGAATAACGGGGACGCCGATTTGGATGCCTTTAGGCGATATTGCGAATTTGCAAGGACGTGTTGCCGGTGAGAATATTGCAGGCGGAAACACCCATTTTCCCGGCGTTTTTGGAACGGCAATATTCAAAACTTTTAATTTGACGGTAGCGATAACAGGATTATCGGAACAAGCTGCGCAGGAAGCCAGTTTTGAGCCGGTATCCATTGTAATTAAAGGAACAGATCGCGCCCGTTACTTTCCTGGCCGGCAAGAATATACTCTAAAACTTATTGCTGATCGACTGGATGGACGCCTGCTGGGAGCTCAAGTGGTTGGCTCCGGTAATGTCGATAAAATGATTGATATTGTGGCAACTGCACTACTCGGGAAATTAACGTGTGCAGATATGGAAAATGCAGATCTGGCTTATTCACCTCCGTTTAGCCCGGTACTTTCAACTATCATCGTAGCAGCAGGTATCTTAAAAAGTAAAATGATATAATTTGATAACAAAATGAGATGGGCAGCGCCACGCCCACCAAAAGATAACAAGCAGAAATTTTAACCAACCACTTTAATTACCCAACGAAACTATGACTAACTTTGCCTTAACCGCAATATCCCCCATCGACGGCCGCTATGCCAATAAAGTGGACGAACTACGCCCGGTGTTCAGCGAATACGGCCTGATTCGTTTTCGCGTACTTGTTGAAGTCCGCTGGTTACAAGCATTGGCAAAGCATCCGCTGATCACTGAAGTCAGCCCATTCAGTGATTCTGCAACACGAATGTTAAATAGTATCGTCAGTGATTTTTCAGAAGCCGACGCACAGCGTGTCAAAGACATAGAAAAAACCACCAACCACGATGTCAAAGCCGTTGAATATTTATTGAAAGAAAAGATTGCCGGTTGTGCTGAACTGGAAAACGTCAGTGAATTTATTCATTTTGCCTGTACTTCCGAAGACATCAATAACCTTTCTTATGCCTTGATGCTGAAAGCAGGCCGCGAAGTTATCCTGGCGCAAATCAGTGACTGTATAGCCGCTCTCAAGAAATTGGCCATAGAAACCGCCGGCCAACCCATGTTATCACGTACACACGGACAATCGGCCACGCCAACCACAGTAGGCAAGGAATTCGCCAACGTCGCCGTTCGTATGCTGCGCCAAAAAGAACAACTGCAAGCCGTGAGCCTATTAGGCAAAATAAACGGCGCGGTGGGTAACTACAATGCGCATTGCGTAGCTTATCCTGATGTCGATTGGGCTGAATTTTCCCAAAACTTTGTCGAATCGTTAGGCCTGCAATGGAATCCTTACACCATCCAGATCGAACCGCACGATTATGTTGCCGAATTTTTCCACGCTCTGTCACGTTTCAATACTATTCTGCTGGATTTTGACCGAGACATTTGGGGTTATATTTCCCTAGGTTATTTCAAACAAAAAACAATTGCCGGAGAAATCGGCTCATCCACGATGCCGCACAAGGTCAACCCGATCGATTTTGAAAATTCGGAGGGCAATTTAGGCATAGCCAATGCCTTGTTTGCCTTTTTGGCGGAAAAATTACCCGTATCTCGCTGGCAACGCGATTTAACCGATTCCACGGTGCTAAGAAATATCGGTGTCGGTATCGCTCACACCAGCATCGCCATACAAGCCAGTTTAAAGGGCATTTCCAAATTACAAATTAATGCCGAAGCGATTGAAGCCGATCTTAATGATAACTGGGAAGTGCTGGCGGAGCCGATACAAACCGTGATGCGCCGTTATGGCATTGAAAAACCCTACGAAAAGCTGAAAGAACTCACCCGGGGACAGCGTATTACGCCTGAACAAATGAAGGCGTTTATTGAAAAACTGGACATTCCGGCTGAAGCCAAGGCTGCTTTGCTGATATTAACGCCAAGAAATTACACGGGCTATGCTGAAAAATTGGCTAAAGACATATAGAAATATAGGGTGGGCAGGCTTTTTTGCCCACCCGGTCTTTGGTGTTGATCAGCATTAATTAAGAGCAATTGATATGAGCAGAATGCATAATCCGGCACACTCCGGCGAAGTATTACGGGAATGGCTACCGGAAGGCATGACGATTACAACTGCAGCAAAGGAATTGCAGATTTCCCGCGTTACGCTTTCCAAGGTGCTGAACGGTAAGGCCGGAGTGACAGCAGGGATAGCCTTGCGTCTTTCTGTATGGCTGGGCACTACTCCCGATGTATGGCTTGGAATGCAAACGCAGTGGGATTTGTGGTTGTTGCAGACCCCGGCCAGCGCAGGGAAATGATAAATGCCAACCATATCTATTTTTTATGGTATCCAAATCATGATGTATTTTTATGACAATGGAAAACATAATATGCCGCACATCCACGCTGAATATCAGGATGACGAAGCGGTGTTTTCAATTTTAGATGGCGAGGTTATTTCGGGCAGTTTGCCACGCAAACAAACGCGCTTGGTACAGGCTTGGATTGAGCTATATCAAGAATCTTTACTGATAGATTGGAAATTAGCCGTAGCTGGTCAAGAGCCATTCCGCATTGAACCGTTAAGATAACGTTGAGGTGTTTATGAAGTTGATTAACGTAGAGCCTAAAGATAATTATATCGTGCGGATTTTTTTAGATGATGATTCGATAGTTGATTTTGATGTAAAGGCCGAGTTAGAACGAATCCCCTGTTACAAACCGCTTTATGATAAATCTTTGTTCAAGACAGTAAGGTTTAAAAATAAACGCATCTATTGGAACGATCAGTTTGATTTTCATTTGGATCAAATGTTGGAATGCGGACATGTTGTGAAAGTTGGCGAAAAAGCACAAATTGCATTACCGTGAAAGCCGTTAATCTATTTCATTTTCCGAGGTGATGGAAGCTTCTTCATGACCGTTAGATTAGCGTAACCCGACACATCGAAGCCTTTATTGTCGGGTTATATACTACGCTAAACCGATATGTCTTGAGAAACCAACCTTGTATTAAAACTTATCCTTTGCCCGTAACTTCTTGTATTAATGATATGTCTTTACGCAACAATTCATTAATTAAAGACTGTAGATCAACACCTTTAATTTTTGCCTTCTCGGCAAGCCAGCTTTCAACATCTTGATCTAAATATACCGGGATATTTAATTGCGCATCAGCGCGATAAAAACGTCCACGTTCTGCATTGGAAAAATCATATTCGTCTTTCATTATGAACCCTCATAGTGTTTTTGTTCATGTCGAGTCGCCGGTCTTGCTGAAATGATGCGTATGGCTACTTGGTCTTGGTGATAGGTCATAATGGTATGAGCAACTAAATGCATTTAGTGTGCCTAGGTATTTCCCAATGTAATCCAGCGTTCTTCTAATTCGTTATGTTTACTTAGTCGGGTTAGGTTTTAGGTGCGCGGTGCGCACCCTAACCGGCTAACCGGCACCCGCCCGTAGGCGGAGCGTCCGTGTTCAGCGGCGGGTTAGCCCTAGCTGTGCACTACACTGCGCTGCGCTGTATTTTCCGCTCTATTGGCAAAATATTTCGAGTAATTCGATAGGTTCTTATACTGCTCAAGCTGTTCGAGCAGTGTCTGCGGATAGCGCATTCGGATGTTTAGGATGAAGAACATCGCTAGCATTGTTGTGAATAGTATGGACACAACGCTTAGAATCGCACCTCGCAGTGAGAACAGAAATCTTGGGATTTCGCTAAATGAAAGCGATGGCTGCCAGTCTGTGGGTAACGGCATGAAGCTGAGCGGATATATAACCCCAGCAAAGAACAGAGTAAGGATTAGTATCAAGGAAGCTGTAATCAACGATGAAGACTCAGGATGCGACACCACTAAGGCATGGAAGTCGGAAACAACACGTGAATGGTGTTTGACCTCCGTGTACATCGTATCAATTTCTTCTCGTTCCTTGGTCAGCTGAGGTTGCAGCAAGTGCCGTGATGAATTAAGTCCGAGTAGACGATCAGAGTTTGTGGGTATTGCAAATGCAGATGCGATGCCCAATCCCCTTGCTTGTTCCACTTTGTGCCTAGACTCTTCACGTTCACGTCGCAGACGATCTTCTCTATAGGCTTTGGCACGAGCAATTGTTTGGATCGCGTCAGCTCTTGCAATGTAAGGTGAAAACCTCAGTTTTTCATACAGAGATTCCGGCTCGTCAGATTCATCTTTCTCCAGAAGCTTCTCGAGATCTTCAATCTCGCCAGCGCTATCGTGTTTGTGATACCAGTCGAAGGAGAGACGGCTACTGACATCGACCAGCTTTTCTCCTAGCGTTATCAGCTCCTGCATTCGACGGCTCTTCTCGGAAAATGCGGACTGATTTGCAAGTATCTTGGTCACAATGAAGGCGCCGAAGATACCGACAATCGCAGCGGCGGATTGAGCGACAGAGCTAAAGAACCAGTTCCAGTCAGTGGTAGGCATAGCGCAAATAAATGGGGTCAGAGTAAAGTTAAATAAATAACAGGGCTAGTGTAACAATAACGTACATCGCTAGGCTCCATCCAGACTACGCTGGGTCGTCTTCTGTATTTCCGCTATTGCCGCCCGTGCTAAAAAACCGGAGCGGGTCAAATGATGCGTTTTTGCGTAGCGATCGATGTTTTGCACCAAATTTTCAGGCAAGGAAATATTGATTCGTATGGGTTTGGTTGATAACCGTGAAACATCTACATCGACAAGTAGCCATGCTCCACCTTCGTATTCAGGGTTAGACATTAATTTTTCCAGCGGGGTCGGCGCCGGAATTTCCATGTCTTCTCCTTCGCAATATAATTCAATTGCTTCCTGAATATTAGCTGGTAACAAATCCCAATCATCCGCTGCCGAAAAACAGCCTGGAAAATCAGGAATCGTCACACCGTGCGCGTGATTATCATCCCCCAAATGGACATAGACGGGGTATAACATTATTTCCACTCCCAACCGGCTTGCCGGTAAATATTTCTCAATGTACCTATCGCCACGTCTTTACGTGTATGTGGTACGACCACATGACCTTGCTTGTCCGGATGCTTAAATTTGACATGGTCGCCCTTGCCGCCCATGTTAATCCAGCCTTCTTCTATTAACCGCTTAATCACTTCTTTACTGTTCATAAATTAATTATACACAAAAATACACAAATAAATTTGAATCAATGAACGATTAGGGTCAGAGTAAAATTAAACCTGCTTAAAGCAAGCGGCAGGATAATCGCATAGTTCCCAAGCTCCTGCGTGGGAATTCATCCGGCAACGCTCCCACGCTGGGGCGCTCATCGTTATACACAAATGCGCAGGTATCGTCATACCCGCCGGGAAGCGGGTATCCAGTGCCATGGATGGCAAGCTCAGATACGTCCTTGTAACCTGGATTCCGGCAATCCCTGCCGGAATGACGGGCTTTGAGACACTTGTGTATAACGATGAGCGCTGGGGCGTGGGAACGAGGTAAATTTATTCCGGATCAAATATTATTCACTCTCCAAACCCTC
>Ga0105090_10001916_pt1 | contig 11435 bp, 14 predicted proteins | sample PPLLak3March2015_FD_79110 | JGI IMG/M metagenome (GOLD analysis project Ga0105090, IMG submission 79110) | Freshwater sediment microbial communities from Prairie Pothole Lake near Jamestown, North Dakota, USA - PPLs Lake P7 Core (1) Depth... | ecosystem: Environmental > Aquatic > Freshwater >... | reverse complement strand
CGCCGTCACGCCGCCGAGCAGCAGCGCGACCACGGCCACCACGGCGTTGGCCCGCATCAGCGTCTCGGCCGGTTTGTGGAACTGCAGACCCGACTCCGGGCAGATCCTGAATTCTGCTGTTTTCATGACCCACCCTCCGTGACATAGATCTTGCCGGTCATCATGTGGTGCCCGATGCCGCAGTACTCATTGCAGATAATGGTCTGATCGCCGCTGGTGTCCGGCGTGACGGTCAGGACCATTTCGTAGCCCGGCAGGATCTGCGCGTTGACGTTCACCGGCTGCAGCGAGAAGCCGTGCTGCCAGTCCATGGACGCGATGTGCAGGCGGTAAGTCTGCCCTTTTTCGAGCTCCAGCAACGGCCACCACTGCCAGAGGCGTCCGAGCAGGTAAACGTCGCTGCCCGGCGGCGGGCGCACCACCGGCATCTGCTGATTGGTTTCGGTGCGCACGGTGTACTGGTCAACCATGGCCTGGGTTTTCGCCATGAACGCCTCGGGCGTGGTCCGGTAGGCCTCGTTCGAGAGGTTCTGCTTACCGTAGACGTGCCACAGCGGCATCATGATGAACATGATCAGGGACCAGACCAGCGCGAGCGCGATCCAGGTTCCTTCGACCCGGTCCAGCGGCTGTTTCCACCAGAGGGCCTGGGCGGGGGGATGTATCGAAGTCATGGTATCACCTGCTCGTTTTCGTGGTCAGGGCGCCAGGGGAATGGTGACGATTTCCATGATCCCCCAGATGATGTAGAAAACGGCGGGAAAAACCACGCCGATGAAAAGCAGTAGAAACGGGTTGTCGAGAATGCGTTGCATGACGGGGATGCGAACGCTTTCTTCGGATGCGGCTGTATCCTGGTGCATGTGTGACTCCCTCCGGTTGCTGATTCGCGATCTTGGACTGCTTCGGTATGAACTCCGGCAAATTAAGCCTAGCAGCCCAAAACCGCGAATCAATTGATTCAGGTCAAATGCCTGAATTAATTTCTTCGCCCGCCCCCCGGCCGGCGCAAAGTTCGGTAGAGTATGCAAATTGAAAACGCGGTCCGTCAATTTGATGATAATTCATGCATCATTTCCTCCTGTTTTGCCGGTCCTCGGCCTCGCCCTGCTGGGCTTCCTCGCCGGCTGTGACTCCCGCTCCGGCCCTGGCCCGGAGATTCACGACAGCAAGTACGTCGCCCTGGATGCCGCCGGTCAAGAGTTGCCGCCGGGCCAGGCCGGCCCCTGCGTGCTGGACCGGTTCACCGGGCTGGTCTGGGAAGTGAAGACCGACACGCCCGGGCTGCACAACCGCGAACACCGCTATTCCTGGTTCGACCCGACGGAAGACGCCAGCGGTGAGCTGGACTACCGCGGCAAGCCCGACGGCGGCCAGTGTTCCGGCAGCGCCTGCGACACGCACGCGTACGTGCTTGCCGTGAATGAGGCGGGACTGTGCGGCTTTCACGACTGGCGGCTGCCGACCCGTGACGAGCTCGGTTCGATCAGCGACCCGCGCAAGACCGACACGCCGCCGACCATCAACACCAACTATTTCCCGCACACGCAGCCCGCGGAATACTGGTCCGCGAACGACTACCAGTTCCACTGGGACACCGCGTGGCTGTGGAATTTCGGCAACGGGCTCGACCGCGTCGAATGGAAGGCATCGCCGCGCTACGTGCGCCTGGTCCGCGGTGAGGCCGTGTACCTGGAACGCATCGAGGACTGACCGTCCATGGTGCAAGCGACCCGATGAAAGCACTCGCGTTGACCTCCCTGCTGCTGGTCATTGTCCTGGTGTCTCTCAGCGCTTACCTGCGGCTGGCCCATTCGGGCATAGGCTGCGCCGACTGGCCTGTCTGCTACGGGGAGATCGGGAGCAGCGAAACCGGGCACGGCACGGGCGAGCCGGCGCCGACGCGGGCGGCAGACGCCTACCGCAAACTGGTCGATGAGAGCGGCCGGGCGCTGGCCTGGGCGACGCCGCTGCACCGGCTGGTCGCCAGCGTGCTCGGATTGCTGGTGGTGGCGCTGTTCTTCACGGCGCTGCGGCGCAAGCGGCAGCGCCTGCTCAGCGCGCTGCTGCTCGTCCTGACGGTCTGCCTCGCCGTCCTCGGCATGCGCTCGGGCAGCCTGCACGACCCCGCCGTCGTCATGGGCAATCTCGCCGGCGGTTTCGGCATGCTGGGCCTGCTGGGCTGGCTGGTGTTCAGTGCCGGATCGCGCGGCCAGCCGCCGCGCCGGGTAGCGCTGGTCACCGCCGCGGCCGGACTGGTGCTGTGCGCGCAAATCCTGCTGGGCGGCCTGACCAGCGCCAATTTCGCCGCAACGGCCTGCCGAACGCTGCCGGACTGCCATGGCGGTTGGTGGCCGGGCCCGTCCCTCGCCGTCGCGCTGGATCTCACGCGCAAGCACGAGGTGACCGCCGAGGGGCAGGCGGTCGGCGGCGCCGAGCGCATCGCCATCCACCGCGCGCACCGCCTCGGCGCGGTCGCCGTGCTGCTCCTGGCGATGCTCGCCGCGGGCACCGCCTACATGGCGAATCCCCGCTTTCGTCCGGTCGCCCTGGTCATCGTCCTGCTGGTGGCGGCCGAGTTCCTGGTCGGCGTGATGTCCGTTGTTTCCGGCCTGCCGATCGCCCTGGCCGTGTCGCACAACTGGTTCGCCGGCCTGCTCCTGCTGGCCTTGCTGAAGTTGCTGGCCCTGAGCACGGGGGCGCCGGACAGATTTTCAACCAAGGGTCCCAGTCAATGCCCGTGAATCCTGCTCTGCATCGCCTGGCGCTGGTCGCCGCTGTGGTCGCCTTCGCCGTCATCGTCCTCGGCGCCTACGTGCGACTGTCGCATGCCGGCCTCGGCTGCCCCGACTGGCCCGGCTGCTACGGCCAGCTGACATGGCCGGTGGAAGCGCAAGAAATCACCCGCGCCGAGCAGGCCTTCCCCGAGCGTCCCGTCGAAACCCACAAGGCGTGGAAGGAGATGGTGCACCGCTACCTGGCCGGATTCCTGGTTTTGCTGGTGGTCGCCGTCAACGTCGTCGCCTGGCGCGGCGCCGGTTCCGGCTCCGGCACGCACCGCGCCGGCTTGCGCTGGCTGGCCGGACTGCTGCTGGTCCTGATCCTGTTCCAGGCGGCGCTCGGCATGTGGACCGTGACGCTGAAGCTCAAGCCCGTCATCGTCATGGGCCACCTGCTCGGCGGCCTGGCGACGCTTGGCCTGCTGCTGTGGCTGAGCTGGCGCAGCGGGCGCCAGGGGGCAGCGGCCGGCCCGCGGCCACTGACGGCTCTTCGCGCGCTGATCCTCGCCGGCCTGGCGGTTCTGATCCTGCAATTGGCCCTGGGCGGCTGGACCAGCGCGAACTACGCCGCGCTGGCCTGCCCGGACTTTCCCGCCTGCCAGGGACAGCTGTGGCCGGCAACGGACTTCGGCGAAGGCTTCGTGCTGTGGCGTGAAATCGGCGTGGATTACGAAGGCGGCGTGCTCGACCTGCCCGCGCGCACCGCGATTCACCTGGCGCATCGCATCGGCGCGCTGGCGACGCTGCTCGTGCTCGGCCTGCTCGCGATTCGCTTGCTGCGGGATCCCGCGGTGCGCCGGGAAGGCGCCGTGCTCGCCGTCCTGCTCGGCGCCCAGATCCTGCTGGGCATCCAGAACGTTTTGCTGGGTCTGCCCCTGCTCAATGCGGCGGCCCACAACGGCACCGGCGCGCTGCTGCTGGCCATGCTGCTGTGGCTGACGTATCGCTCGCGTCCGTCGCGTTCCGCTCCGGTGGCCGCCACGGTGAGCGGCTGACCATGCGCTCCATTGCCGCCCGCTATTTCGAGCTGTGCAAGCCGCGGGTGGTCGCGCTGATCGTCTTCACCGCCGTGGTCGGCATGTTCCTGGCCGTGCCCGGCTGGCCGCCACCGGGCGCCCTGCTGGCCGGCACGGTCGGCATCGCCCTGGCCGCCTCTTCGGCCGCCGCCATCAACCACCTGCTCGACCAGCGCATCGACGCGGTCATGGCGCGCACGCGCAACCGGCCCCTGCCCAGCGGCCAGCTGCGCATCCACCAGGTGCTGGTGTTTGCTCTGGTTCTGGGACTGATCTCGATGACCGTGCTGACGCTCTGGGTCAACACGCTGACCGCCGTGCTGACCTTCCTCTCGCTGATCGGCTACGCCATCGTCTACACCGTCTGGCTGAAGCGCGCCACGCCGCAGAACATCGTCATCGGCGGCGCCGCCGGGGCGGCGCCGCCGGTGCTGGGCTGGGCCGCGGTCACCGGCGCCGTCGACCACCACGCGCTGATCCTGTTCCTGATCATCTACGTGTGGACTCCGCCGCACTTCTGGGCGCTGGCCATCCACCGCCGCCATGACTACGCCGCGGTCGACATCCCCATGCTGCCGGTCACCCACGGCGTGCCCTTCACGCGCTGGCACATCCTGTTCTACACGATCCTGCTGGTCATCGTCGCCACGCTGCCCTACCTCACCGGCATGAGCGGCCTGCTCTACCTGGCCGGCGTCACCGTGCTCAACCTGGGCTTTCTCTGGTATGCGCTGCGCCTGTTGCGCGACAACGACGACACGCTGCCGATGCAGACCTTCGGCTACTCCATCATCTACCTGATGGTGCTGTTCGCCTTCCTGCTGGCCGACCACTACCTGCTGATGTTCCTCGGCCGGCTGTAGCCGCCCCGCTGCCTGCCAGGCGACTCCTCAGGCCACGCTGCGGACCGACAGGCGCAGCACCTGCAAGTACCGGCCCAGCAGTTGTTCCAGGCTGCCGGTGAGGAAGGCGGTTTTGGGCTGGCGCCGGGCATTGCCCGTCGCTGCCACCCCGGCATTGACGGCCGTGGCCGCACCCATTGTGGCGGCTGGTGCGGGGTTGGGCGGGCAGTGGCTCATGGGTGGCTCTCAATCAATCGGCAGCGCGCAACTTAAAGTCGGCGCTCGACAGGTTTGGTGGCCAGCGGCAAGGGAGTGCTACCATCGGCAGCGGCGGAGATTGCCCCGGGAGTATGACACAGTGCAACTAACCATTCGTCACTTCATTCTGGTCCTGGTTCTGGCTTGCGCACAAACTGCCGGAGCGGCTGAAACGGCTGAGGCTGTGTCGCCGGCAAGCACTCCGCCCGCTGCCCAAACCCCGGCGCAACGCGTCGTCGTACACGCCGGCCACGTGATTGCCGAGCCCGGCAAGCCGGTGCTGCATGAGCAGAGCCTGGTTATTGAAAACGGACACTTTACCGCCATCGAGGCGGGCTATATCGACGCCCCGGAAGCCATTGACCTCAAAGATGCCTGGGTGCTGCCCGGCCTTATCGATCTGCATACCCATGTCACCTTGCTGGTCGACTTCAGTGGTCCGTCGCCGGAAGTGCCGGTGATGCTGGCGAATCTGCAACGGGGCTCGAAGACCGTGTTGCAGGCGCTGGTTTATGCGCAGTCCATGCTGGCAGCGGGCTTTACCACCTTGCGTAATGTGGGCGACCCTTCCGGCGTGCTGTATGACCTGCGCGATGCCATCAACCAGGGCCAGGTGCCGGGGCCGCGGATTTTTGGGGTGCAGTCGCAGATCGTGGTGTCGGGCGGAGATTACGATCCCGTCGCATTTGGCAACTACAGCGAAGCGACCCAGGGCCTGCTGGATGACCATGGCGTGTGCGACGGGGTGGACGGCTGCAGGCGCGCAGTGCGGCAGGAAATTCGCCGTGGCGCGGATGTCATCAAGATTCGTATTTCCGGAGCGGGCACGAGCATAGGCCCCAATGCCCTGTACGAAAGCCGCGAGGAACTGCAAAGCATCATCGACACGGCGCACAGGCTCAATCGCACGGTGGCAGTGCACAGCCATACGCCGTCGGGCTCTGCGCTGGCGCTCGAACTCGGTGCCGACACCGTCGAGCACGGCCTGCCGCCGAAGGACCAGCCAGGACTGTTCCGGCGCAAGGGCGGCAGGGACTCCTATTTTGTGCCGACCCTCACGGCCTTTGGCACCCTGCGCGAACTGTTGCTGAAGATGACCGGCGAGGACTGGTATGCCAAGGCCGCCGCAGACCTCAAGGAAGCCTATGACGCCGGCGTGCCCATCGCGTTCGGCACCGACGCCGGGGCGTTTCCCCACGCCCAGGCCAGCCGCGAGTTTGGCCTGATGGCAGCAGCCGGTATGTCCAACGAGGACGTGCTGAAAGCGGCCACCGTCAACGCGGCAGCAGCGATGCAGAAATCCGATCAGCTCGGCAGCATTGCCGTCGGCAAATGGGGCGATCTTGTCGCTGTCCGTGGCAATCCGCTGGACGACATCCACCAGATGGAGCAGGTGTTCTTCGTGATGAAAGCGGGCGTCAGCCAGGCGACAAACACTGACTGGGTCGGGAATTAACCGGTGGCGTTTGCATCGGCGTAGGGCCCGATCCGGTCAATGACGTAACGGCGGATGTCGAGGTTCCAGTCTTCCATGGGCGGGCGCATTCATGCCCTGCTGCACGCGCTCGCTCGACCTCCTGCACGAACTGCGAATAATACTCAGCAACGATGGCATGAAGCGCAGTCTGTTCCGGTCGCTGCCGATGGCAGGCAGGCGCGACGTCAATCCAGGACAGACCAGGCACTGGGCATAACCTGCCAGGCGACTCCTCAGGCCACGCTGCGGACCTTGGTGCTCTCGCGGCAGCGCCGCAGCGCCTCGAAGCCGGCCGCCAGGTCCGCCCGCAGATCGTCGACGTGCTCGATGCCGATCGACAGGCGCAGCAGCCGTGAGCTGATGCCGGCGGCCGCCTGGTCCTCCGGGCTCATGGCCGCGTGGGTCATCGAAGCCGGGTGCGCGACCAGGCTCTCCACGCCGCCGAGCGATTCGGCCAGCGTGAACAGTCTCAGTTCGCGCAGGAACACCGGGATTTCCTCATCGGCCGCGTCGAGCTCGAAGCTGATCATCGCGCCGAAGCTGTCCTGCTGGCGCCGGGCCAGTTCGTGGCCGGGGTGGCTGACCAGGCCCGGGTAATAGACCCTGGCCGCGCCCGGATGGCCGTCGAGGAAGGCGGCGATCGCGGCCGCGTTTTCGGCGTGCTGCCGGTAGCGCACATTCAGTGTGCGCAGTCCACGCAGCGTCTGGTAGCTGTCGAACGGCGAGCCGGTCAGGCCCAGGCAGTTGGCCCACCAGGTGAGCTCTTCCACCAGCGCCGGGTCGCGCGCCAGCACGGCCCCGCCGACGACGTCCGAGTGGCCGTTGATGTACTTGGTGGTCGAATGCAGCACGAGGTCGGCGCCGAGCGCGAACGGCCGCTGGCCGGCCGGCGAGAGAAAGGTGTTGTCGACCACCACCAGCGCGCCCACGGCGTGGGCGGCTGCGGCGATGGCCGCGATATCGGTGATGCGCAGCAGCGGGTTGCTGGGCGATTCGATCCAGACGATGCGCGGTTTCAGCTCGGCGATCCCGGCAGCCGAGGCTTCCGTCTCCCACAAGGGCAGCCACTGCAGCTCGAACAGCCCGCGCCGGGCAGCCGCGCTGAACAAGCGGTGGCAGCCGCCATAGCAGTCGTGCGGGGCCACCATCAGCTCCCCCGGCTTGAGCAGCTGCGTCGCCAGGTGCACCGCCGCCATACCGGAAGCCGTTATCACCCCGCCCACGCCGCCCTCCAGGGCCGCCAGCGCCTGCGCCAGCTGGTCGCGCGTCGGGTTGCCCGAGCGCGTGTAATCGTACTCGCGCTTCTCGCCGAAGCCGCGGAACGAGAAGTTCGAGCTCATGTACAGCGGGGGGATCACCGCGCCGTGCGCCGGGTCGGTGTCGACTGCAAAGCGCGCAGCCAGCGTGTCCTGGTGGATGTCCTTGGAGAATGTGCTCATGCCTTCGGTCCTTTGCGCTTCCGGTTGTCACCCTCTCATCCGGAAATCCCGCAAAGCAGGCTGAGTATAACCAGGCCCATCAGGATCGCTGCCTGGTCTCTCATTTCCCGAAAACCCGTGGCAACCTGGGTCTTCGCAGGAATTGGCACCATTTCGAAGGGGTTAGCTTCGCTGGTTGCCCCGGCGTCAAAGGGCCAGTCCCTCAGCCGGTCTGAATGAGTAAGGGTTGATTCTAGGGCAGCAACTTGCGCATTTGCAAGCGAATTCTCCCACCCAAAAGGCTGTTTTGACTTTGCTGCGGCAAAGTAGTACAAATGTGCTACTTAAGGAGAGGCAAAGACCATGAGTGACCAGAAACGATCCGCCGGAGAAGAAGAGATCACCGTCAGGGACGCCAATCAGGGCTTTTCCAGGCTCATCGCACGGGTCGAGCGCGGCGTGCGCTTCATCGTCACGAAGAAGGGCAAGCCCGTCGCCCGTATCGCCCCCGCAGATGCGCAGGACGGGGCGCGCGACCAGCGGCGCCGAGCGGCAGTGGAACGGTTGCGCGCTCTGATGCAAAGCGGCGTCACATCGGACGAAGGGTGGACGTACGCCGGCGACCGGGACGCGCTGCATGGGCGCGATGTCTGATGGCCGGGGATGCGCCGCGCGTCGCTTTCGATGCCAATATTTTCTTCTATGCGGTCGACCACAAAGACGCCGAAAAGCACCGGCGCTGCGCCGGTCTGCTGGACACGGCGATGGACGCGGGCGTCGGCTGCGCGCCGCTGCAGGCGCTGAGCGAGTTTTGCTATGCGGCGTTGCGCAAGAAAATCTTGACGCGCCGGCAGGCGGCGGCCGCGGCGAACGATTGGGCTTGCGTGTTCGAGACCCTCGCCGCGTCCGAGTGCGCCTTCGAACTGGCGCTCGCTTGGTGGGGCGACGAGCGCCTTTCCTGGTGGGACGCATTGCTGGTTGCGACAGCCGCGCAGTCCGGCATGACGGCGATCATCTCGGAAGACATGGGCGACGGAATGGTCCTGGGCGGCGTTGAAATCATCAGTCCTTTTACCGCCGATTTGAAAAAGCGCCTGGCCGTGCATGCCTTTTCACTATGAAGCTGTAGGGCGGGCTTCAGCCCGCCGATTGCGCTATCCGCCAGATTTCGGTGATCAAGCGCATGCCGAGCCTGATAGCTGCTCCCGACCCAAAGCGGCCCTTGATCGCCAACACTGATGTTGGGGATGCAACGTCCGAAGCGGGTGTGATCTGGATCATCGCGTTGTTTCTGTTCTTTTATGCACCTGCCCTCACCATGGGCCGCCGTTAAAGTAAAGCCCGCCAGAATCGATGTGCAGGCGGGCTTTACTGGTCTTAATTCACGCTAAGTGAACTGTGAAATCGGAACAAAACGCGACTAATCAATCGTCTTCCACGTGCACGATCCGGCCTGAAGTGGCATCCACGTGCAACTCATAGTCTTCTCCCGTGATGTCGTCAGCTTCAGCTTTCCACACGCCCTTGCTGTCAAGGAAGTCTATATCGTGGACATTGTGAAAGCCGGCGTTCATAACAATGGTGCTTACGGTTTCTTCAGTCACGGGTGCGGGTGCCGGTGCAGGCACGGCGGACGTTGTGGTCGTCGTGGTCGTGGTTTCAGTGATCCGGGTTCGCGCTACGTCAGCGGCCCCCAGCACCTGGCCCTCGGAGTTAACAAACAAAGTAACCTCACCTTCGCCAGCTTTATTGATACTCTTTGCGCGCCACAAGTCACCATCGCGTTCAACCAATATCGGATCGCCATAGCCCTCTTTAACTACGATAGTCCGCACCTCGGGTTCGTTGATCACGACCGTCTCAGCCACGGCTGACCCAGTCAAGGCCAAGCCTAATGAAACTGCTATTACTAACTGTTTAAGTGTCATAAAAGTTCTCCTGTAACACAATGAGAAAAAGGTTACTAATGAATGGAAGCTCTTCGCCAAGCAACATCGCGTCTACAGAAAGCATGCCCAAATATATATTTGCAAAATTGTGAGTTCATTTTTGCAAGCCAAACCGGGCAAGATTGCAGTGTTTGTATTTCAAATGGCGGTAAGCACTCGGGGAGTTTAATTACCGGGCTTAAGTGTCATCCTGGTTACAAGAGCCGTCTGTGCGCTAGCGCTCAATGGAACCCAAGGCGTCCAGTTACACGTTGGGGGTGCAGGAAATCTTGCGGCCGTGCTACTCCTCCGTCAGCGGTGGAGACCATTTGCAGGCGCAAGCCGAATACTGCGTTGTAGGTGATGATGGAGTTGACTGCTAATCCATAAGAGGAAAGGGGCTGCCACCGTGCGGCCCCTTTTTCTTTGTCTAGCGATTTCCGCTTCTGGCCGAAAGCAGAAGCTGACGCCGCTTCGCGCCGGCCCTCGTAGAATTCCGCTTATTGCCCACAAGCGGTCACTGGCTATGAAGCTGGACTGAGTGCGGGCGGCTGCCAAAGCATCCGATTGCGGTGTCGGGCTCCTGTTTCAACTAGCCCCTGTAAATGGTCAATACCTGGCCAACTTTGAGGACCTTGCCGGTGTTGTTGACCTGCTGCAGTTTTTTCACGCTGGTGCCGTAACGATTGGCGATAGCCCAAAGCGTCTCGCCTCGATTCACGCGGTGGGTGATGACGTCGTTGGCAGCCAGCAGGGTAGAGACGTTCTCTGCATTCGGCATGCGCAAGGTCTGGCCGACGTAAATTCGGTTGCCCTGCAAATCATTGGCGGTGCGCAGTTCAGCAACGCTGACGCCGGTTCTGGCGGCAATTTCCCACAGTGAATCGCCCTTGCGGACGATATAGTCCTGATGGCTTGCAGGGCCGGATGACACAGCAACTTCCTGCGTCGCTTGAGCTTGCGGGTGGGTAGCTGGCTGGCCGAGTTTGGCCTCCAGCGCCGCCACCCGGGTTTCATACTGTTCGGCGTAAACGGCAACGTGATAGTGTGCGGGGCGGCGTTCACGAGTCACGTCCAGAACCCGCTCCTTTTCGAGGGAAAGCAAGGTGTCCTCAAGCCAGGAGCGACACTTCCATTTCGCAGGAATTCTCAGGTCAATGGCCATGCCCGTGGGATGCACGGAGAGGGCGACGGCATTGGCGGGCTGGTTGCTGACGGGACGCAACAGGCTGGTAACAGTGAGCTTTTCGCCGCAAGCCGCATGGTATTGCCGACTGAGCCGATCGAGGAACAGCCGGGTTTCCGAAACCGCATAGGGATAAGACACGTCGTGCAATTCCATATAGCGGCCAGGGCTCACCTTGTGCAGCTCTCCGGATTCGACGTTGGGTGCTATTTCACTCGCTGTCTTGATGAAATTGAAGCCATAGGATTGGGCCAGCTGGTATTGTTTTTTGACAGAAGTAGGGGAGCCCTTCAGGGTCTGCGCCTGGGCCTGGTTTGCAGCAAGCGACAAGGCTGCGACTGCGCAGGTGAATATCAGGTTTTTCAGACCCTGGCCCTCCGTAAAGGCTGGTTCGAGTTATGAGTGGCAGGCCGTCGCAATACGCCCGCACAGCACTTTGTAGCGAATATTCTCGCGAATTGTTCGGATTGTCCAGCAGTCTGCTGAATTCAATGATAATAATTCTGAGCAATGCAGCGTTTGATGCGCGG